>Ga0194125_10001437_pt1 | contig 40286 bp, 36 predicted proteins | sample TA2KigC250mmetaG_FD_148626 | JGI IMG/M metagenome (GOLD analysis project Ga0194125, IMG submission 148626) | Freshwater microbial communities from Lake Tanganyika, Tanzania - TA2015034 Kigoma Deep Cast 250m | ecosystem: Environmental > Aquatic > Freshwater > Lake | place: Tanzania: Lake...
TCCGCAAACTTCGGCAGAAAAAAGGCATTTCCCAAGACCGCCTATCAAAAGACGCTGATTTAGCGTTGAATACAGTTGTTAAAATAGAAACGGGCGAAAGCCCGAATCCGACCGTTGAGACGCTAGAGAAAATTGCAAAAGCTCTCGGCGTATCTATGGCGGAGTTATTCAAATAAAATTATGAAAAATCTTACCGACAAAAAAGCAATACAAGCGTTAGTTAATACGGCAGTTGAGTCCTACGCCGAGGGCTTTAAGGCCCGGCACGAAGGAGAGGTTGATAATCCGGAGGGCATTATCAACATGAAAGTTCACAATGTTTTTATTGAGGCACTAGGAAAAGATATTCAGTATTACACCGCGCTTGTTCGTTCACTTGATAGCTCGCTCGGTAATATGCTTGAAGGACTTGCGATCAACATCGCCAAGCTCTCATTTGAAGTAAAAAGAAACGTTGAGGGTCAGTTAAAAGCGGAGCAAACAAGAATTATTGCTGAATTGTTGGAAAAATATAAACGGCATGAAATAAAACCGAGCGCAAAAGATTATCAAGTTTTGCGTTCATTCGCCGGAAAAGACAAAGCACCAATAAAACGACACGACAGCGATTATTACTTGATTGATAAAGAAACAGATGCTCACTACCTGATTGAATTGAAAATTGGCGGTGATTTAGACAACAAGAAGGCGCGTTCAGAAAAAGAAGCAATTTTGGAACAATTTGCGATTTTATCTAACACCCTGCCGAAAGGCCAAAAAATACAAATTTTCTTTGCGACAGCATATAACCGCTTTGGCGAAAATAAACCCTGGCGACAAGAGCGCGTCCGCCAATTTTTCGCAGATGATGAGCTGTTGATTGGAAAAGATTTTTGGAATTTCGTTTGCCAAAACGACAAAGGTTATGAATGGGTGCTTGAAGCATATCGGACAAGTGCACATCTTATCAAAGAAGCATTGGATTCAATTAAGAAAACTTATCTCGGCTAACTATGAACGAAAAATATAAATTACATCTTGGGGACGCATACGAAATGATAAAGCAGATACCAACTGCCTCCGTTGATTTAATTCTTACCGATCCGCCCTACAATTTAAGCCCGTATTCGACCGGCAATATTGAATTTTCGTGGCGTAAAGACCTAAATAACCATGTTGCGGATTGGGACCAGATAGAGTTCAAGCCGTCTGATTGGGTAAAAGAATTTAAAAGAATATTAAAGCCAAAAGGAAATATTTTTGCCTTTTGCAGTTATAACCTTGTCGGGAAATGGCACGAGGCATTTGACCCGGAATTTGACACTTTTCAATTCATGGTGTGGCATAAAACAAACCCACCGCCAAAAGTTTTCAAAGCCGGATTTCTCAATAGTTGTGAGCTTATCGTTTGCATGTGGGATAAAGGCCACACTTGGAATTTCGGCAATCAAAAAGACATGCACAATTTTATTGAAACCCCAATTTGTATGGGGCCGGAACGATTAAAAGAACCCCATCATCCCACACAAAAACCGGTGAGAATTTTAGAGCATGTCATAAAAATTGCCTCAAAAGAGGGTGATATTGTTCTTGACCCGTTTATGGGCGTTGGCTCAACCGGCGTTGCCGCGTTAAATTTGGATAGAAAGTTTATCGGAATTGAAATTGACAAAAAGTATTTTCAGGCCGCAGAAAAAAGATTAAATGGACGACCTGTAAAGTTATTCCCATATAAACAAGTTGCAGAAAAAACATAATTATGGCAGAAGAAACAGTAAAACAAGAGGAAAAGAAACCGGAGGAAACAAAAGCCATTCCGCCGGTAGCAAGCGGCGAAAAACCAAAAGAAAAGGAATTATCGCCGCTTCAAAAATTGCTCCAGAAAAGCGATGTACTTTTGATGTTATATCCAAAAGATGCAGACGGCAATTTTTCAGAAAGTATCCAGCCAAAAGATGAAATAGAGGTGTACAAACTAATTCGTGAACAGAAGAAATCAAAAGAATCACTTATTGTTTTGCTTGATACAAGCGGTGGCAATGTTTATTCCGCAGTGAAAATAATGGATACATTACGCACCAAGTATAAAAATATCACGATAGCCATTCCGCAAGAAGCAAAAAGTTCTGGAACAATGATGTGTTGTGGTGCAGACAAATTGATCATGGGTCCAATTTCGGAGCTTGGGCCACTCGATAAGCCAATGATACATCCCGACAATGAAACTGCCCGCATATCTGCTTTGGATATCGTGAAGTCAATTGACGGAATGTTAGATACCGCAGAGGAAAGAGAAAAAGAATTGGCGAAAGAAATAAATGATGAATTTGGTATTCCGGTTCAAAAAAGTTTAACGCTCGCTAGCGATTCAATATCAAAGTTAATTTCTCCTATGCTTTGCAGAGAAGATGTAAAAATTTATAACCAAGCAAAACGATTGCTCGCGATTGCAGAAAACTACGGTAAAGAATTCTTAACGAATTTTATGCTAAAATACATAGACAAGGAAAAATTACGCGAGCGCATTGCGGATATGATTATTCGTCGATTGGTATGGCTTTATCCCGATCATGGCTTCGCTATTCGTAGAAATGAGTTAAAAGATTGGTTTTTTCTTGTGGATGACGCTGAAAGCGTCGATTTTTGGGACGAGTTATGGAAGGAGTTTGAGCAAAACGTTGGAGCTCGTCGTGGAAAAGTAATAAGATTTTTGAGTTAAAAAATATGACACAAGTATTTTTATCACAACTTGATACTTCAAAAGGTGACGATAAAAAAATCGTCCCGCCAAAAATCGACGCCCCCGTTAGTGCGAGCGAAAAATTAGTGCGTGAGGAAATTAGAAAATTGACAGAAAACGCCACAGAGATTAAGAAATTAAAAGAGCAGGTGGAGAAACAGCAAACACAAGAGGAGAAGAAGGATTCTGAAAAATAAGCCCGCCGAAAAAATCGCCGCAGGTGCGAGGGCGCGGCGGAAGGAGGGGTATGGGGGAGGAATTCCGCCGCGCCCGAGCGTTCCGCCGAGCGAAGCGAGGCGGCAATCAGTTCCGTTCAAAAAAGGTTCGGATTTCGTCAAATAATTGCACACAAAATATCCACCGCTCCGGTTAACCGGAGCGGTGGATATTTTTTAATACGGACAATTTTTTGCGATTTTTATACAAAATATAAGATGCGCTTGTTGTAAACAGCGCATCATTTCTTTCACCCCCCTTGTTTTTTTATTAAAGAAAAAAAGAACAGATTTTTAATCTGTTCTTACTCAAATTTTACTTTTATTTTTTTGGCTTTACCCTTGTTGATTTTAGGCAAAGTGATTTTCAGGACGCCGTTTTTGACAGTCGCCTGAGTTTTGTCCGGGTCGATTTCCTGCGGCAGGATAATGGTCCGGGAAAACCTCCCCCAATAACATTCCTGATGAATGTAATTTTCGGCTTTTATTTTCTCTTCTTTTTCCCGTTTTCCCTTAACCGTAATTGATTCCGGAGTCAGAGAAATATCAATGTCTTCCGGATTAACACCGGCAATCGTTGATTCGATAACAAAAGCGCTGGGCGTTTGATAGACATCAACCGCTAATTCCCCCTCGCTTTCTTCAAAGACTTCGGCAATGGATTCTTCGGTCTCCGCCCGCTCCATTTCTTCTTGATTGGAAATTTCCGTGGACACCAAAATCGGCATTTCTTCATTTTCTACGCCGGCTAATTTCGCAAAAAATTTTTTTGTGTCTTTATCCATCGCTTCGCTTAATCGATGCCAATATCGCACAGTTCGCTTTAAGCGAACGAGCGAGAAGGAAAGTTGTAAAACTGCCCGACCACGAATGAATACTAATTATACGAATATTAGTATCATTAGTATGAATTAGCATATTAACATCGCATTTTTATCTTCTCAAAATTCCAAAAAACCAACAACCCGATAATTACCAGAAACATTGTCGGATAAAACAATTCTTTAGATATTAGTATAAGATAATTAAAAACGGTATGCAAGAGGGTGGCGAAAATAATCCCAAAAACAACCAATTGCCCGTTGATGATTGATAATCGCTCATTGGCTTTGCCCAAACTGCGCGCCCAATAATAACCCGCTATCCCCGAGCTTAAAGCGTGAAGCAGGGTGGCGCCGACGAAACGCATGGTGATAACCCCAAAAGCTTCGGGCAGGGTCTTAACGCTAAACATCACAGCAATGTTTTCCACCATAGCAAATCCCAAAGCGGCGGTTATAATATAAATCATCGCGTCAATTGGTTCGTCAAGAAAGCGGCTTTTTCTGACTACAAAATAAGCGGCGAGAAATTTAAGGACTTCTTCGGCGAAGCTGAAAAAAACAAAAGAAATAAGGTGGTTCTCGCGAAGCTGGAAAGAAAGAAAAATGTTTCTCAGTAAAATTTGAAAGCCGAGAGCGACAAAGGTTATCAAGGCGCCGGCCGCAAAAGTCCGGGCAATCATTTTTTTCGGCTCAGGATGAACGTCTTCTTTAAGGAAAAAGAAGAGCCAAGCAAAAGAGGGCAGAAGACCGAGGAGAATAGAAATAAATATCATTGATTACGACTATGACAACGACTATGACAATGATAATTTTAAAGAGTCATCGTCATGGTCGTTGTTATTGTTATTGTATTACCATCTTTCTATCATCAGCAACTTTTTATTTTTAAGCGATTTTCCTTTGCTCAAGCTTCGGCGAGCGGGTAAATGTTGATAAATTTCTTCGGTAATAAACGGCATAAAAGGATGAAGAAGTTTAAGAGAGCCGTATAAAATAGTCCAAAGCGTCAAACGGCCAGCATCGGCGTCATTTGTATTCTTATTTATTCTTTTTTTGACGTCTTCTATGGTTTTATCGCAAAATTTGTGCCAGAAAAAATGATACGCTTCTTGTGCTGCTTTGTGAAAGCAAAAATTTTCGATATTGGTTGTAATTTTTTGTGTTGATTTTTGAAGTTCTTTTAAAATCCATTTGTCTTGTTTTGTATATTTGGGATATTTGATTTTTTTGGGCTTAAAATTTTCGCCTAGGTTCGCCAAAATAAATTTTGAAGCATTCCAGATTTTATTGGCAAATCTTTGCTGAGTAATAACTTTGTCTTCGGAAACAACCACGTCGCTGTCCGCCTCCGAACCAAAAACGAGAGACATTCTTAAGGCGTCTGCTCCGCGTTCCTCAATAATACCCAATGGATCAATCGCGTTGCCTTTTGATTTACTCATTTTCTGTTTGTCTTTGTCGCGGATCATTCCATGGAGATAAATGTATTTGAAGGGGACTTTGCCTGTGGCATAAATTCCCAGCATTATCATTCTGGCTACCCACCAAGGGAGAATATCCCAACCGGTTTCCATTACAGAGGTAGGGTAAAAAGTTTCAAAATCATTCGGCTTGCTTGCCATCAAGGTGGCAAAGGGCCACATACCTGACGAAAACCATGTATCAAAGACACCTTTTTCTTGCTGCAGTTTTTTGGAATCACATTTTTCACATTTTGTTGGTTTTTTACCATCGGTTACAATAATTTCATGACATTCTTCGCAGTACCAGACGGGAATTTGGATACCCCAAACGATTTGTCTTGAGATGTTCCAGTCGCGAAAAATTTTCATCCAATGGAAGAAAATTTTTTCGTATTTACCAGAAATAAATCTTATCTGGCCTTTTTTAACAAACTCAACGGCTTTTTCAGCAAGAGGTTTTATTTTTATAAACCATTGCTCTGATAACATCGGCTCGATTATTCGACCGCATTTGTAACATGACCCCACCATATGTTTATATATTTCTTCTTTTTCAAGTAGAGCTTGCGATTTTAAATCTTTCACGATTCTTTCGCGCGCCTCAGAACTTTTTAGACCTCGATACGGCGGAGGAACAATTAAAGTCATTTTTCCATCTTTGCCGATAACTTCCAATATTTCCAAATTGTGGCGTTGTGAAATTTCAAAATCGGTTTGATCATGCGCTGGCGTAACTTTAACCGCGCCCGTTCCAAAATCCATTTCAACCGCGCTGTCAGCGATAATCGGAATTTCGCGGCCAACTAATGGAAGTTTAACTTTTTTACCAATCAAATCTTTATAACGTTTGTCTTTTGGATTGACCGCCACAGCTGTATCGCCAAGCATTGTTTCCGGTCTGGTTGTCGCAACGGTAATATATTTTTTACCTGACGACAAGGGGTATTTTATATACCATAATTTATCTTCTCGCTCTTCATATTTAACTTCCAACTCAGAAAAACTTGTCTGATGTTTAGGGCACCAGCTTATAACCCGCTTGCCGCGATAAACCAAACCGTCATCGTAAAGTTTTTTGAATGTTCTATAAACTATTTTTACTATTTGCGGGTCAAGAGTAAATTTTTTTCTAGTCCAGTCGCATGATGCGCCCAAAGCCCGAGTTTGCGACTCCATCATACGTTTATTGCTTTGAACATAATTCCAAATCATTTTATACAAAGTTCCTCTATCAAAATCAAAACGGCTTTTACCTTCTTTTTCCAGTTTTTTTTCAAAAACAACCTGCGTTTCAAATCCGGCGTGGTCAGAGCCCGGCAACCAAAGAGTTTTTTTACCCCGCATACGATTGAAACGGACTATAATGTCTTCCAGTGTCATCGTTAAGGCTTGGCCAAGATGTAGGGCCTCATTGGCATTCGGAGGAGGCATTATTATGGTAAAAACTTTTTTTCTTTTGCCGGGTAGCTTGTCCGGATTAAAATAGCCGGATTTTTCCCAAAGTTGATAAATTTTAGACTCAACTTTTTTGGGGTCGTAAGATTTATTAAATTTTGCATCCATAAATTTCTGCAAGAATCAGCGCCGCTGCCGGCATTAAATCATTTATTTTATCTCAGCGCTTCAATATAAACTTTTGTTTTATTGGGATCAACGCCGTAAAGATTGGTGGTCGAAGGCGGCGCCGCTGCCGGCAAAGAATTGATATAATTTCTGGTTTTGGGCCCGAAGTAGCCGGCGGCAGGGGATATGCCCGCCTTTTTTTGATATTGGATTAAAGCATTTTTGGCGGCGGAATCAAAATAATCAGTTGGTTCGCGGTCCAATAAGCCGTCTTTTTTAAGAATTTCCTCCAGTTTTTTAACATCCTCTCCTTTTGAGCCAATGGTTAAGTCGCGGGCAAAGACATGGGGAGAAAACGCCTTTTGGGCGGTCATCAAAGAAATATTTTTCGGAAAATTTATCTTAAAAGATTTTTCTTCAAACGCTTTAATGTTTTCCAGTTCAGTTTTCGAAACGCCGATTTGAATGCTATTTTGATTAAATAAAAATCCGATTATTCTCGCTTTAGATATGGAAAAAGGGTTATTGTTGATAATAAATCCATTAACAACCACGCGTGATTCACCGAGCTCATCCAAAGTTAACTCGGTTTTTACCGCTCTGGGTTTAATATCGGGCTTGGGAAACTCCTCTTTTGATTTCCAGTTGATGCCCAAAAAAGAAACCTTAACATCTTTGATATTTTTGGAATGGATTTCCACGAAGTCAAAAAGATATTTTATCTCGTTGCCGTAGATAAAAGAAGTTTTTTTCAGACTGCCGATTTTAGTGTCATTTTCTCCGTAGATGTCAAAGGCGTAAGTGAAGGGATTGGCACCCCAGCCAAGGTTAAAATTTTTAACCTCGGCTACAATCGCTGTTTGATTTTCAATAGAAAAGTATTTTGTCCAAGAAGATTCAAGCGGACTCAAAATTCTGATTTCACAGGATGGACAAGGGCCGCCGCAGTCAACGCCGGTCTCGCCCTGATTTTGTTTATTATCAAAACAAGTTGGCGCCGGCTTTAACCAAACAAGGTAAATAAAAAAGACAATTGAGAAAAAAATCGTCAAATAACCGGCGCCATAAAGAATTTGTTTAAGCAGTCTTTTGTCCATAGGTTAATTATATCTCTTTGGCTAAAAAAATCTAATAGAAAAAACCGGCGGGATTTTCTCTCCGACAGAGCTTTTTTTATAAAAAATAACCTTGCCAAACAAGGTTATTTTTTTATAAATTTCTTTAAGGGCCAGCAAACCCTACTTTCTCAATCACCGAAGCGATTAATATCATCGGGACTGCGCGATTTCACTTCTCTGTTCGGAATGGGAAGAGGTGTTTCACGCGCCGCTGAATCACTGGCCGCATTATTCGAATACTCAAATAATCTTTAACAAAATAGACATTAGGCAGAGACAGTTTTGACTTATTAGTACTTCTCGGCTGCTTACGCGACTTACAACTTTTGACTTACAACCAACAACAAAAGTTATTAGTTGTTTGTCGCCGGTTATTGATCGCATAAGGCACACGCCTTGCGGCGTTTACACCTGAAGCCTATCAACGTGGTAGTCTTCCACGAGTCTACCAATGCTTCGCATTGGTACGCTAAATCGACGCTGAACAAAACGCTAAACCGACGCTAAATTTTTTAGTTTCGCGTCTGTTTCGCGTTGGCCGCCATTGGCGACCAAGTTTCGCGTTGGTTTCGCGCATCAGTGCGAAGCACTGATGACGCCTAATCTTGGGAGGGGCTTCGCGCTTAGATGCTTTCAGCGCTTATCCCTGCCGAACATAGCTACCCGGCGCTTCAGTTGGTACCAAAGCCGGTAGACCAGAGGTTCGTTCACCCCGATCCTCTCGTACAAAGGGCAACTTCCCTCAAGCGTCAACGCCTGCAACAGATAGAGACCAACCTGTCTCACGCATAATCTATTCTTATTACTAAGTAGTTGGACTATACCATCACCCTATTTTTCAATAGGGGATCAACGTATTAGTTCTTTTTTTAAGAACTCATCTAAAAATATAGATAGTCTCTAAGGGGTTAATATACGTCGCTTTCGTTTCTTTTTTTGTGTTGACGAAAAATTTTTGGACACATACAACTTCCCTCGGTATTATCCCAACATATAACAGGTTGTAATTCAATATTAGGACTTCACCGATATGAGTTGATTTTTCAATCCGACATTACTGTCGGATGCCGCCGTGTGTACTCGATATATTGGTTCCTTTTTTGACGGTCTGAACCCAGCTCGCGTACCACTTTAATTGGCGAACAGCCAAACGCTTCCGACCTTCTCCAGCCGGGCGCTGTGGTGAGCCGACATCGAGGTGCCGAGCTTCGTCGTCGCTATGGACGCTCGGACGAAACCAGCCTGTTATCCCCGGGGTAACTTTTATCCGTTGTCTTTAGCCTTTCTATAAAGGACCATCGGGTCACTAAGCTCTGCTTTCGCACCGGCGCGGCTTGTCAGCCTTGCCGTTAAGCCGGCTTTTGCCTTTACGCGTCCAGCCCGATTTCCATCCGGGCTAAGCCGACCTTAATAGACTCCTCAGTTACTCTTTATGAGGATTCCGCCCCAGAAAAACTGCCCGCCAGACACTGTCCGAAACAGGCTTCCGGGAAGCCGGGGATCAGGGATCGGGCTATTTACCCGAAACCTGACACCCGATTTCCCGGTTCCTGCTTCGTTAGATTTTAAAATTTTGAAGATGGGTGTTTCATTGACGGCTCCAGTCCGACCAAAATCGAACCTTCAAAGCCTCCCCACTACGCTACGCATCAAAACTCTAAAATCAATATCAAGCTACAGTAAAGCTCCCGGGGTCTTTTCGTCCCGCTGCAGGTATCCCGCGTCTTCACGGGAATCGCATTTTCACCGAGCTCCTCGTTGAGACAGTCCCCCAGTCGTTACGCCTTTCGTGCGCTTCAGAACTTACCTGAAAAGGAATTGCGCTACTTTAACACGGTTATAGTTACCGCGGACATTGACGAGGGCTTCGCCCGCTCAGCTGCTCCGCTGACGCTGCGCAAACTTCGCGGGAAACTCTAATTTCTAATCCCTAAATCCTAAACAAATTTAAATATCCAAATTCCAAAATTTTGGAACATTAGAATTTTGAGATTGTTTAGAGATTAGGATTTAGAATTTAGGATTTCCTGCGGTTGTGAAGCGTAAGCGAAGCAACCGGCAGGTTTAACCTTCTCGCATCGGTCAGGCGTCACCCCCTATACATCCTCTTGCGAGTTCGCAGGGAGCTGTGTTTTTGTTAAACAGTCGCCAGGGGCACTTTCGCTGCGGGCCATTAGATGGGCGCTTGCGCGCTATCTAACGGCCAGGCCTTATCGCTAACTTACGGCCGCTTTTTTGCCGAGTTCCTTAACGAGGAATCACTCGTTCCCTTGAGGCTACTCGCCTCATCCACCTGTGTCGGTTTCCGGTACGGGGCTATTAAGACGCGCCTTAGAAAGATTTCTGGGAAGGCTTTTCGTCTGAATTGAACAGGTAAAAACCCGATCTTTTCTCTACGACCGACCTTTGCCGTTAAGGCGGTGCGCCGGATTTACCTGGCGCACAGGTCTTGCGTCAAGAGCGTTAAACCATTAAAACGTTCAGACTTATTTCCTTCGTCGCTCCATCGGCATCTTCTTAATAGCGGACTGGAATATTAACCAGTTGTCCATCAGCTTCGGCTTTTGCCATTGCCTTAGGGCCGCCTAACCCTCCGCTGATTTCCATTGCGGAGGAATCCTTGGATTTACAGGGGTCCGATTTCTCATCGGACTTGCGGTTACTCATGCCAACATTTTCTCTTCCTAACACTCCACCATCTCTCGCGAGTATGGCTTCTGCGCGTTAGGAATGCTCTCCTACCGCCGCTGCGAAGCAGCGGAAACTCTAAATTCTAATCTCTAAACTCTAAACAATATCTAATACCAAAATTTTAAATTCAAAAAGTTTTGAATTTTATTATTTGAATTTTGAGATTATTTAGGATTTAGGATTTTGAGTTTAGGATTTCCGTTGCTCCGCAACGACCCGCGTCTTCGGTAATTTGCTTAGCCCCGGTAAATTTTCGGCGCAACCCGCCCACCCCGCAGAGCGGGGCAAGTCGAATAGTGAGTTATTACACACTCTTTAAAGGATGGCTACCTCTAAGCCAACCTCCTATCTGTCTTTGGCGGATCACTACCTTTAACACTTAGCAAATATTTAGGGACCTTAGACGACGGTCAGGGCTGTTTCCCTTTTGAATATGGAGCTTAGCCCCCATATTCTAACTACCCAGCTTATTCAGCCGCCATTCGGAGTTTAACTCAATAGTCGAGGTTTCCCCCTTTACTACTGAACTAGTGCTCTACCTGCAACTGAAAGATGCGCCGGGCGCTAGTCCTAAAACTATTTCGGAGAGAACCAGCTATTACCAAGCTCGATTAGCTTTTCACTTCTTACCCCAACTCATCCGAAGATTTTGCACGATCAACCGGTGCGGACCTCCTCCCGACTTTCGTCGGGATTCATCCTGGTCAGGGCAAGCTCGCTTGGCTTCGGGTCTTATTCGCGCTACGCTCCGCGCTCTGCGCGGAAACTCTAAATTCTAATTTCTAAATCCTAAACAAATTCAAAATTCAAATTTTCTAAATTCCAAACTTTTTAGTTTTGGATTTTGATATTTGAGATTGTTTAGAATTTAGGGTTTTGGATTTAGGATTTCCGTGCAAAGCACGGTTTGCGCTCTATTAAAACTCGGTTTCCCTATGACTGCTTCCCGTAGGAATTAGCCACGCAACGCAAATAAACTCGTTGGCTCATTCTTCAATAGGCACACGGTCGCATCTCGCTAACGCTCGGTGTTCCCAATTTTTTAATTTTTAATTTCTAATTTTTAAATAATGACTTAATTTCAAAATGTTTAAAAATTAAATCATTAAAAATTAAAAAATTGTAAATTAAAAATTGCGAGGAACACTGAGCGTCAGCGATAGTGCTTCCGTTCCTTGTAGACATATGGTTTCAGGTTCTATTTCATCGGCCTCGCCGGCCTGCTTTTCACCTTTCCCTCACGGTACTAGTTCGCTATCGATCACAAGATGTATTTAGCCTTGCCGGATAGTTCCGGCTGCTTCCTCCGAAGTTTCCTGTCCTCGGAGTACTCAAGATTAAAACGAAAAAGTTTATTGATTTTTACCTACTGGACTTTCACCCTCTTTGGTCCGGCTTTCCAGCCGGTTCGGTTAATCAATAAATTTGTAACTTTCCTCTTAAGTTTGAAATTTCAAAACTCAAGAAATGTTTAAATCTTACAACTTCTTATCTTGCTGAAAGCAAGATAAAATTTAGGCTTTTCCCTTTTCGCTCGCCGCTACTAGGGGAATGTTCCTCCGCTAAAGCTACGGAACACAAGTTTTTTGATTTAAATCAATCGCTTTTTAAAGAAAGCGTTTCCTGAACCAGATTTTAGAGATTGTTCAAAATCAACAGTCAATTTTTGATTTCTAAAATTGCCAACCCAAAATAATTTTATTGGCAATCTTGATTTTGTGTATCTACAAAATTCCATCTCATGCTCATTTTATGCTCATTAATTCTTCTTTTTATGTTATCAGCAAGGCCAACATAATAAGTTTTATCAGAACACAATAATATATAAAATTGGTTCATAATATTAACTTTAAATCATTCTATTTAACTTGCAACCCGAAGCTTTAGCGAAGGGTTATTTTCTTTTCCTCCGTTTACTGGGATGTTTCACTTCAACGGGTATGCTGCGCCGCTTAAAGCAGCGCTTGCGCTGGTTTACAACGCAGGGTTTCCCCATTCGGAAATCTCCGGATCATAGGTTGCTAAGCACCTCCCCGAAGCTTATCGCAGCCACGCCACGTCCTTCATCGCCATCTTATGTCAAGGCATCCACCATACGCCCTTAATTTAACTGTCTCTACCCAACATCTGTTTTGTTGGATTGAGGATTCGAATAATATTATTTTTCAGTTTTCAATGTGCGGGAAATTCGGTCAGCCAGCTTTTTCGACAACGAAAAATCCGCCTCGCGGCGGACTGAAAATTCGGACACGAAAAAATCGCCGATTTTTCAGCCGCTTGATATGCTCATTAATTTCACCATATTCATTGATAATTATAAGCGTTCCGCAAAGTTTGTCAACAGGGTCAATGTGGATAACCGGGGCATAATTTATAGGTATTTTTTAGCGATAAATCTTTGAACTATGCCCAGTTTAAGATATTTTTTCTGCGTATTTTTCGGCAGATATTTAAAATCTTTTATTATCTTGCGGCAATTCTTTTGATGGCACTCGCATTTCATCGTCCAGTCATCCTCGTCCACAGTAGTTGAATAATCAAATTTTATTTCTTCGCCCTTCTTTATGTTTTTAATCGCGAAAAGAATTACATTGTTTTTTATGCCCGCATTTAGGTTACAGGAGTGATTTACTAAATATTTGTCGTAGCCAATTTGAAGCAAGTCGGCCTCGCGCGTTTTGGGTTTAGGGGATTCGGTCTGTTAGCAAAAACACCCCTGCCAACATCTGTTTTGGCGATATAAATCTTTGAAGGCATAATTATTTCGGGGTGGCTAACGGGATTTGCACCCGTTCCGGGAGTTCCACAGACTCCAGTGCTGCTATTACACCATAGCCACCATTATGTGCCGCGGGGGTGAATCGAACACCCGACGCCATGCTCTTCAGGCATGCGCTCTACCACTGAGCTACCGCGGCGCTATTAAATTGCAAATCAAATATAGTATAATTTTATACTTCTGCAAATATAATACAAAACTATTTTGCGCCCCGGGCAGGAGTTGAACCCGCAACCTTCTCCTTAGAACGGAGTTGCTCTGTCCAGTTGAGCTACCGGGGCATCATAAAAAATTCAAAATTTTGGTATTTCGCTCTGTGAATATTTTAACATTTCACATCATCATTTTTAATTGATATTTACATTTTGAATTGGTTGGAATATATTTATAATAATGCCTAAAAAAGAGCCAAAAATCAAGTCGACATCAGATAATTTTATACAATGGGAGGCGCCGGAATTTGTCCATTACCAAAAAGATGTTTCCTGGTATTGGTTGAGTTTGATTATCGCCGTTATTCTGCTGGCGCTGGCGGTTTGGCAGGGAAGTTTTTTGTTCTTGGTTTTTATAATCATTTCTTGGCTGGTGATTGTTTATTCAACTGGCCGTTCACCCGCGATTTGGAATTTTAAAATTGATGAGGGGGGGGTTGCGATTAATCTGCCGAAGACGAAAGAAGCCCAAAAATTTTTTTCTTACCGCGAGATTGACGGTTTTGACATTCATTCAGTTAACGATGCCTATAAGCAATTAGTGCTGAAAACCAAATCGAGATTTTCTCCGTATGTAAAAATTAATTTTCCGGCAAGCGAAGAGGAAAAAATTAATAATTTTTTACAGAGATATTTATCTAAGGGGGAATACGGGGAATCATTAGCCGACTCGTTTTCAAAATTGATAAGATTTTAAAAGGTAGCCGCAAATTAGCTGATTTTTGAGAAGATAGCAATAATTTATGAAAAATTAAAAATTTTGCGAATTGTCCCCATAGCTCAACGGATAGAGTGTAGGTTTGCGGAACCTAAGATCGAGGTTCGATTCCTCGTGGGGATACAGAGTTAAAGACGAGTTTAATAGGGCTTGCTTTGCTGAAAGAAAATAATAAAATTAACACAATGGAAGAAGATTTTAACAAATCAAAACCATCAGTTGCCGCCCCCCCTCCGCCGGAAATTACGATTCGGACAATGGAATCCGATGTTAAAGCGCTTGAACAGGGGGGAGGAGAGATGATTGCGCCACGGCCTTTTGTTCTACCGCAAAGCAGAGACAAAGAATCAAATGTTGAAATTAATCTTGATATCCCCGGCTACGCCGGCCCGGAAAAACCGATTTTTGACCCAACCGAATCGACCGAAGCGCCGGATGATAAAAAAACGGATAAATGGAAAATTGCGGGAATAATTATCGGGATAGCAATCATCATTTTAGGTTTGGGATTGTTGGGATATTTTATTACCTCCGTCCTTTTTTCGAAAGAAATGCCGGCGGCGCAATAGAAAATTAGGTTAATTTTTTACTATGGATTTTAAATTTCTAAACCGTTTTAAAAATCAACTGACGCGGCTCAAGAAAGGGATTGAGAGCAGGGTTAAGAAGCTTTATAGAAGGCCGGAATTCGGCAGCGATGTTGATTCCGGCGATGAAGAAACAGACGAAGCGGAAGAATTCGGCACCCAATTATCCATTGCTCAAACATATAAAGAGCGTTTAGCCGATGTTGATGTTGCTCTGGGGAAAATAGAGAAGAAAAAATATGGCATTTGCGAGAAATGCGGTAAAAAGATTTCATTGGATGTGCTGAAAGTCGCTCCGGAATCAAGGCTTTGTAAAGAGTGTAAAAAGAAAAAGATTTGAAGCGTTGGCGTGAATACGTTGCTTCGCTAATGGCGAGAATAGATAATCTGATAATGAAAAATTTCTCTAAAATTTACTCAGCCGAATTAGAAGGCATTGAAGCCAAACCGATAGAGGTGGAGACCGATATCAATGTCGGTCTCCATTCTTTTAATATTGTGGGCCTGGCGGACAAGGCACTAAACGAAGCGAAAGAGAGGGTTAATTCCGCGCTGAAAAACAGCGGCGTTAAACCGCCAAACAAGGAAAACCGGAAGATCACTGTTAATTTGGCGCCGGCTGATGTTAAAAAAACAGGCTCCCAATATGATTTAGCCATCGCCGTCGGTTATCTTTTAGCCAGCAAGCAAATTAGAGGGTTTGAAAGCCGGGATAAAGTTTTTATCGGCGAACTTTCTTTGGAGGGAGCGTTGCGGCCGGTCAGCGGTGCCCTGAATATAAGCCGATTAGCGGAAAAACTAAATTTTAAATTCCTGTTTTTGCCGAAGCAAAATGCTTTGGAAGCGGCGGTGATTAAAGGAATTAAAATCATCCCCGTTTCCCATCTTGAAGAATTAATTAACCATTTAGAAGAAAGGGAATTAATCGCGGCTCAGCCAGTTACCGAATTTGAGCCGGGTCAAAATCAAGCGCTGGTAGATATTTCAGAAATTAAAGGTCAGGAAAGCGCCAAAAGAGCTTTGCTGGTGGCAGCCAGCGGCGGCCATCATCTGTTGATGACCGGGCCGCCCGGCGCCGGCAAAACAATGATGGCTCAAGCGCTTGTTTCTGTTTTACCCCCGTTATCATTGGAAGAGGCAATTGAAATTTCTCAAATTTACAGCGCAGCCGGCTTACTTAAAGAAAATAACTTTTTAAATTTCCGACCGTTCCGTTCGCCGCATCACAGCGCTTCGCCGGTCTCGGTGGTTGGCGGCGGCGCCATTCCCAAACCCGGAGAAATTAGTTTAGCGCATCGGGGCATTTTGTTTTTAGACGAAATTCCGGAATTTCGGCGCGATCTCTTAGAGGCTTTGCGTCAGCCGCTGGAGAGCGGTCAAATTTGCGTTTCCCGAGCCAAAACCACTTTGATGTTTCCGGCAAAATTTTCTTTGGTCGCGGCAATGAACCCTTGTCCTTGCGGTTATTTTGGCGACAGCGAAAAAGAGTGCCGTTGCACCGCCAATGAAGTTTTCCGTTATCAGAAAAAAATTTCCGGGCCGCTGCTGGATCGAATTGATATTCAAATTGAAGTGCCACGGGTGAAAATTGAACAGTTAAGAAGCAAACAGCGGGACACGGCTGTTAGCGAAAAAATTAAAAATTCAGTAATTAAAGCGCGGAGAATTCAGACAGAGCGTTTTAGGGGAAGCAAACCCAAAATTCATTTAAATTCTGAAACGACCTCTAAACAAGTTGATGAAATGATAATCTTTGATCAAAACGCGGAAAGCTTCCTGAAAAATATCTTAGAAAAATCTTTTGTTTCGGCGCGCGGTTATTACCGAATATTAAAAATCGCCAGAACCATTGCGGATTTGGAAGAATCGGAAAGGGTTAAAGCGGAACATTTAGCCGAGGCTTTTCAATACCGGGTGCGAGAAAAGGAATAAACTCTTTTGTTAATTAATCTTCGGTATATAGCACTTAATTTCCGATCGGAAATTAAGTGCTATACGCTAAAAATTTTTATATAAAAACATAAATAGAGTATTGGATAAAAAACGACGATTTATTATTTATAGCAGTTGGCTTCCGATCGGCAAGGAAGCGCTATAAATAAAAAACACTGAATAAAAAACGCCGTAAGAAGCGACGAGAAAGAGAAATTATAGAAAGAAATTATAGAAAATTGCAGAAAAAGGAAAAGGAAATTAAGAGAGATTAAAATAAACAGCCAAACAAAAAATTGAAACATTTAATAATATCTGTGGTAAAATGGCAAAATATTTTGGGCAGCATTTTTTGATAAACAAAAATAAAATCAGAAAAATTATCAACGCGCTGGATTTAAAGCCGAACGACTTAATTGTTGAAATCGGTCCGGGGCACGGAGAAATTACTTTCGCGGTAATTAAGAAATTAAGTAATTTAGTAATTGAAAGTTTTAAAATGATCGCCATTGAGCAGGATAAAAAATTAGCCGAGAACTTAGAACTTAAAACCAAGAATTCAAGAATTAAAAACATTAAAATTATACAGAGCGATGCATTGAAAATTTTACCGAAATTAATTACCCAATTACCCAATTACCCAATTACTAGTTATAAACTCGTCGGCAATATTCCTTATTACATCACCGGCCGCTTATTGCGGATTATTGGCGAACTAAAAAACAAACCATCTTTAATCGTTTTGACTCTTCAAAAAGAAGTGGCCGAGAGAATTTGCGCCCGGCCTCCCCGCCGCCGCGGCTCTGGCAGGCGGGCAAAAATGAATTTACTCGCTGCCAGCGTTCAGTTTTGGGCCGAACCGAAAATCGCCGGTTATATTTCAAGAAAGGAATTCCGGCCAATGCCCAAAGTAGACTCAGCTATTTTAAAATTGGCAGTTAAGAAATTGGATAATCGCGAAATTACCCAATCATTCAACTACCATCGTTTTGTCAGAGTCCTGTTTAAGCAGCCAAGAAAAACGATATTAAATAATCTTCTCAATATCGGGGGATCCGACGTTCCAGAATTTGAGATTGATATTAGGAAGCCGGATCTTCAAAAACTATTAAAAACACTCAATATTAATCCTCAATCCCGGCCGCAGGATTTGGATATAAGACAAATAATTAAATTATCCACATTGTTTTAAAGTTTTATTATTTGTATAATAAATACCAATGAATCCCGTTAAAATCGCGGCAATAATTTTGGTTATCGGCGCCGGCATTGTCGGTTCATACCTAATTGTTAAAAATCCCGCCGCGCCCTTGCTTCCGGAGCAAATCGAAAGCGATTCCGCCCAAAACTTCTTAATCAAAAATCCGATTAAATGGATTGAAAATGCGGTTGCCAATCTCAACAACATCGGGAATGAAGACAGCGGCGCCGCCAAAACCACCGACAACGAAGACGCGAATAACTTAACCAGATTAGTCGCCAAGGCGATGTTCGGCAAAATGCGGGGTCTTGACGAAGCGGGAAAAAATCCTTTTACGGAACAGGGATTTAATTTAAACGATGAGGAAAATCAGAAATTAATTCAGGAAATAATGGCGGGCATTGAGGGATCGTCCGGTTTGTTTAATCCGCAAGCGGAAAATAAAGATTTAAAAATCTCCAGCGATAATTCCAAAGAAGCAAAAATCAATTATCTAAACGCAAGCGGACGGATATGGCAGAAACATTTCAGCAATCCGGCTTTTCCGAGGAGCGACGAACAGATGGTCAGAGATTTTGACTTAAACTGTTTGGGCGGCGGCAAAACCGTTAATTCTGAGGTTGCCGGCGCTTACAAAAACATCGCGGCTGATTATTTGAATCTTAATATCCCTTCGGATTGGTTGGTCATTCATAAAGAAACGATTGTTTATGTCAAAAAAGGACATTTAATTTTTGAAGCGATTGCCGGTTGTGCCGCGGACCCGATTAAAGGTTATTTAGCGGGAAAGGCATTGCCTGAATTTGCGACTGAAACAAAAATAATTCAGAAAAAATTAAAAGAAAAAGTGACCGAGGTTGGTTTTTAATTATGAAAAGTATCGCGCGCAAAATTTTAATAATTTTTTTAACAAGCGTTTTTATTTTTAACATTTTGATTTTCCCGAAAGAAGTTAAAGCAATGGATGTAGTTTGGGATCCCGGCAACTGGATTGCCAATCTTGGCAGTTGGATTTGGTCAAAAGTCAGCGGTTCGCTTTTGGATTCTAACTGGTGGGAAGAAAAGCTTAACAAATCATTGCGCGATGTAGTGGCTAAAAAATTGCTTGATTATGTGGTGGACCAGACAGTCAAATGGATTCAGGGCGGCGGCAAACCGAAATTTATCACTGATTGGAAGGGTTTTCTGCAGGATGCCGGCAATATCGCTTTTGACCAAGTGCTTAAAGACGTCGGCTTGGCTTGGCTTTGCCAGCCGTTTAGTCTTCAGGTGAAATTATCGCTTTTGCCGTCAAGGGGTTTTTCCCAGCGGATAGAATGCACCTTAGACGATGTGGTTGGCAACATTGAAAATTTTTACCAAGACTTTAGCCAGGGCGGCTGGATTGCTTATCAGGAAATGTGGCAACCGCAAAACAATTATTTCGGCCAGTTGTTGATGATTCATGATGAGGTGTTGGAAAAGACCGCGGAAAAGGTGGAGGCAGCGAAAAACGAGGCTCTGGCGGGCAGCGGATTTTTATCAAGCAAGAAATGCGTTTTATACGATGACTGGACCGGAGAGTGCATCAAGGAAAAAATTGTCACGCCCGGCAGTACGGTTGGCGAGGTGGTTGCAGAGGCGATAACAACCGATATTGAGTGGGCTGCCAATATTGAATCTTGGACTTCGGCATTAGTCAACGCGGTGATTAACCGGTTAATCAGCGAAGGGATCGGATTGATGAAGGGCTCGGCTGAAAGTCACGGTTCGTATTATCCTCGGGAATACGATGATTTATTTAAGAAGGAATTTGAAAACCAAAAGAACAAACTAATTGACCAGGTTGAAGAGCTGGTTGATGAGTGGCAGTATCTTTTCAATATTAAAACCGCATCGTTGTCTTATGTGGAAGCATTAAAGCCGATTTTATTAGAGTTGCAAAGCCGCGGCTGTCCGTCCCTGCAAAACGAAACGCGAATTCTCCCGACTATTCAAACCAATCAAGCCGACATTGACCGATTAAAAACCGAAACAAACTGGCTTAAAAACAGAATTAAGGAGGGCGATGATTTGATAACCGCCATTACGAACGCTAAAACATACGATGAATTACAAGCCATTGCCGGAGGCGAGTATCTGGCATTCAAGAATAAATATAACACCCCGGAAATGCAGGGTCAGATTCTTACCGGCGACGCCAGAAAAGCGGCGGATCAGGAAAAACAAAACAAGACCGCTGATTTTGCGGCCGCTAAGGCAAGATTGGCCGTTTGCGCGCAAATGCAAACACCTACTTCAACTCAGCCGTAAAGACGCCGAGTTTGCAAATTAAAATGAACTTTTTTACCTTCAAAAAAACAAAAAACAGACAGATTATTTTGGCAATTTTGTTGGCGGGATTGTTGCTGAATTTGAGCCTTAATGCGGTGTTTGCCACAGATCCGCCCTCAAAAACCGACAAAATGGAAGCGGAACTAAAAAAGGTAGGAGAAAGTTTTACTATTAGTGGTCTTTTTGGTGTAGGCGACATTGCCGCTAAAGCTATTGGCAATTTGGTTGGCGGCATTGGCTATATTTTAGGTTTTATTACTTCGGTAATTTTCACTCTTGGCGGCTGGCTGGTTACTTTTGCGTTAAACATAAATTTGAAACTATTGGAAAGCCCGATGGTGGAAACGGGCTGGAAGGTAGTTCTTAATTTCACCAATCTTGGCTTTGTTTTGGCGATTATCATCATCGCTTTTGCCACAATTTTTCGGGTGCAAAGCTACGCGATGAAACAAACGCTCTGGAAACTGATTGTGGCGGCCCTTTTGGTTAATTTCAGTTTAATGATTGCCGGCGCTTTTATTAACGTGTCAGACCTTATGGCAAACTTTTTTTTGGAACAAGCCACGCTGAAAGGCGGCGGAGTTGCCAAATTTTCCGAGTTGCTCGCCGGCACCTTGGGTGTACAAAGTTTTTTAGAGGTAAAAGACGCAGGTGATTTCGCGGGCGCAATCAACGCTTTCGGAACGAGCTTATTAACAATAATCGCTTCGGTTTTTTTGGTGGCTGGTTTTACCTTGATAGGAGCCATAACGCTTTTGGCTGTGGCTATAATGCTAATAATCCGCTATGTCTTTTTGGGTATTCTTCTAATCCTTTCTCCGATAGTTTGGTTGTTATGGATTTTCCCGGCTACCAGCGGGTATTGGCAAAGTTGGTGGAAACATTTTATTCGCTGGACATTTTTTGCGCCGCTGGTACTTTTTTTTCTGTCTTTGTCTGTTATTACGCAAAGCGATTTAGGAAAACTACATAAAGACAATTTAATAGAAACGACCAAAACAATGTCCGCCACGATGGATGTGAACAAACCATTTACTTTTGGCTTTGAAGCGATTGGCAATCTGGTGATCGTCCTCGGCTTAATGGTGGGAGGATTAATCGCCGCTAATTCATTGGGCATTGCTTTTGCCGGCACAGCCTATGGCTGGGCGCAAGGCATGGGCAAATCGTTTGGTGGTTGGGTGGGGAGAAAGGGACTTCAGGTCGGAACCGCCCTTCCAAGAAGTGGGTGGGGCAGAAGACAAATTGAAAAAATTGAGAAGTTCGGAGTTACAGGAAAAGAAGGGCTTGGTTGGCGAATGCTTCAGACGGCAACCAAGCCGATTAGAGATCAGGTTGGCGGACGGCTCGGTAAATTAGCGGCGGCCGGCGCCGAAAAAGCCGTAGCCAGCGCCGGAAAGAAATTAGATGGTTATGACGATGGTCGATTAGCCAAAATGATTTATACTCTTGACGCTCCGGAACAAGTTGCGGCTCTACAACGATTAAGAAAAAACAAAACCCTAGATTTGCTTGAAAGGCCTGCAGATTTTGTTAATAAAAAAATAGAAGAATTGTTTGTAAAATACGGACAATCGCCGACAGATTTCAAAAATCTTACAAGAACAATGGGTTTTGACAGAAAAATGTATGAGGCGGCTAAAGTAGCACTTGAGAAAAAAGATCCTGAATCTTTAAAACTTTTTCAAGAGGCAGCCGATAAACACTATGGAAATATGAGGCCAGAGCATTTTTCTAAAATGGAACTTGATGAATTTTTTGGAATAAAAGATGACTTTAAGTTAGGTGATAGGAGGGAAATAATGCAAAAAGGGGCCGTCGCGGCTGCTTTAAAAACCAACCCTGACGGATTGCACAATATTTACGCGGGGCTAAAGGGTGAAAATCTGGATAATTTCCATAGAATGTTAACAGAACAATTACGGAGAGAAGCCGGCGAACAAAATATGCGCGCTTTCGTGAAAAAGAATCATCCCAGACTGTATATTCTTTTCAATAGCCCGGGAGCCCGGAGCAGGGGTATTATATTAGAGGGGGTTACGCAAGAGGAGGGTAAAAGGGTAAAGAGGAAGATAAACCAAAGATAGAGCTGGCCGGCAAATACAGCAAGGTCCCGCCCCCGAACGAAAGAAAGGGTTAAAAAGCATTTACAAAATATTCAATGATTAAACTTTCTCGGGAAAAAATTGAAAAAAGATACGAGGCGTTGCCACAGATATTAAAAGACGCCGCTTTTTCATTGGCTAACACGTCCATTATTAAAAATATTTCGGATAATCAGCATTTAACCGAAGACAAATTCCTCGTGATTTCCGAATTGGTTGGCTACGTCATTTTTGGCTTTATTCACCATCAGGATTTAACCAGGGAAATAAGAAACGAACTTGGCATAAATCAGGAAATCGCCAATTCCGTCGCCAATGAAATTGACCGGAAAATTTTCGCCCTGATTCGAAGCGATTTGGAAAAAAATTACGCGCCTGCTGCGGGTTTAACAGACGAGGGTCAGCCGCCGGCCGAAGAGGAAATTCTCGATTTAAGGAAAGCGGAGACGGATAAACGCGGATTTGAAGAAAGATTGGAAGCAGAACTGTACAAAAAAGCGGAAGCCGAGACAGTTGAGATGCCCCGAGCAGAAATTCAAGCAACGCAACCCGAAGAAGCGCCAAAAATCATTTCTACTCCAGCCCAAGTCGTTTCCGGACAAGCGCCGGCCGCTCCGGAAATTCCGGGTGAGCCGGCGCTGAGCCAGCCGGAGCCAGCGCCCGAGGAAGGGCCGTTAATTATTCATAAAGAAGAAAAAATTCAACCGTTAACAGAGGTAAAAAAATCATTGGGCGGATTGTTTGGATTTTTAGGAAAAAAATACGAGGGAGAGAGAAGAAAAGAAGAACCAATAAGAGCTAAATTAGAAATAGGCGGTTTGACGGGAGAAGAAAAAGAAGAAAAGGAAGAAGAAAGGAAACCGGTGGAGCCGCCGAAAGTGCGGATAGTTCATTACAGCCAGATTGAACCGATAACCAGCCCTTTTCCGGAAAACGTTGTTGAAAAAGCCGAAGAATTCGTTGCGCCAAAAACAGAATTAACCATTAAATTAGAATTGCCCAAAGTTGAAACTCCGCCCAAGGTTGAAACCCCAGAATCGATATTGGATTTGCGAAAAGATTCTGAGCCGATAGAACCAACGCCGGAAAAATCCGCCAGTCCAACCCAGCCGGTTCCGGCGCAAACTGCGCCGATTAAACCAGAAACCAAACCAAAAGAGAAAGAAATGATTGATTTGGGCACATTTAAGTAGCGGCGGTAATTGGGTAATTTCGGTAAATGGGTAATTACCGTAATTACTAAATTACCGTTCTTACCGATATTTTATGCAAGTTCAAATTCCCCAATTTATAGAAATAGAAAACAAAATCGTCGGGCCCTTAACGCTGAAGCAATTTCTGTATCTGGCCGGGGCGGGCGGCTTGAGTTTTATGTTTTATTTTATTTTGGAATTCTGGCTCTGGTTGTTAATTACCTCTATTTTGGGAGCGATTGCCATTGCTTTGGCTTTTATCAAATATAACGGTCAGCATTTGCCGAAAATAATTTCGGCCGCTTTTAATTTTTTTTGGAAGCCGAGATTTTACCTTTGGCAGAGAATGCCGGAAGAAAAATTTGTCTTGGTTGAGCGGCAGAGAACAATACTTGAACAATTTTTGTCCGAGATGCCCGCGGTTAAAAAACTCTGGCAGGATTTAATGACGACAAAAACGCCGATTCCAAAAAGGGAGAAGGGATTAAAAACGCAATACTGGGGCAAACAACCACGGGAAAGATTTCAATTATTCAGAAAGTTAACAGGAGAAAAAGAAATTGCGAGAAGAATAGATTATCGGTAATTTCGGTAATTAAGTAATTAAGTAATCACGCAATTAGAAGATTTGGAAATTTACAAATTAGCAGGAAAAATTAACAGAGAATCCTGGGAAATTTACAATAAGTTAAATTGGCAAGACAAAAAGATTATGGGAGACCAATTTATTTCGGCTGTTGATTCTATAGGGGCAAATATTGCCGAAGGTTTCGGCCGCTGTCATTATTTAGATAAAAATAAATTTAATTACAACGCTCGCGGTTCTTTATTAGAAAGCACATATTGGTTGGAAATTCTTAAAGAAAGAGGTAAGATTAATGATGATTTATAAGAATCGTTGAATAAAAAATTCAAAGATTTACATAAAAAACTAAATAATTATATAAATTCAACAAAAAGGCAGATAAATCGGTAATTGAGTAATTCCGGTAATTAAGTAATCCAATTACCTAATTACCGCTCTTACTGTAATTACCCAATTACCGTAAAAAATGAAAGAAGCCCAACCCACTCAACAATTCGTCGAAATTCAGGAAGTCAAAGGAGATGTGGTTATTCTCAAAAACGGCTCATTCCGCCGCATTTTAATGGTTTCCGGAATCAATCTTGATTTAAAGTCCGAGGAAGAACAGGGTGTTATTGTTTACAGTTACCAGAACTTTTTGAACGCATTGGATTTTTCAATTCAGATCGTAATTCATTCCCGGAAACTCAATATTGACGGTTACCTGGAAAAATTGGCGGAAAGAGAGAGTCGCGAAGAAAATGAGTTGCTGAAAAATCAAATTTCCGAATACAGGGAATTCATCCGCTCTTTTATTGAAATAAACGCGGTAATGGCAAAAACTTTTTTTGTGGTTGTGCCGTATGACTCGATTGCCATTCCTAAAGCCGGTGAGAACCTGATTGCCTCTTTAAAATTTTGGGAAAAGAAAAAAACGCCGGCAAAAGAAGGAGATTTGGAACAAAAAATAGTTCAGCTTAACCAGAGAACCGAACAGGTAATCAACGGATTAACGCAAATCGGCTTGCGGGTGGTGGCGCTTAAAGACGAAGAGTTGATTGAATTGTTTTATAATTTATACAATCCGGAAACCGTGGAGAAAAAAAGATTAAAAATCGCACAAAATCAGTAATTAAGTAATTAAGTAAATAAGTAATTACCCAATTACTAAATTACTTAATTACCGAAAATTATGGATATAAAAATTCCCCAACCCGACAAAGCAGCCGAGAAAAACACCCGAGACATTATTGCGCCGGCCGGCTTGGAGGTTAATCCGGCTCACTTAAAACTCGGCGAAAAACTTGTTAAAACAATTTTTATTTTCACTTATCCCCGTTATCTCGCCACCGGCTGGTTTAATCCGATTATTAATTTGCCCGACCTTTTAGATGTTTCCATTTTTGTCCATCCGGTGGATACGGCTACGGCGCTGAGAAATCTCCGGAAGAAAACCGCTCAAATTGAAGCCCAGCTGATTGAGCGCCAGGAAAAGGGGTTGGTCAGGGACCCCCTGCTGGAAACTGCTTTTCAGGACATTGAAATGCTGCGCGATCAACTGCAGCAGGCGCAGGAAAAATTATTCAACGCCGGTGTCTATATAACTATTTATGCCGATACCCTTGAAGAATTAAATAGATTGGAAGAAAAACTAAATTCTTTATTTGAAGCCCAGCTGATTTACGCCAAGCCGGCCATTTTTCAGCAGTTGGACGGCCTTGCTTCGACTTTGCCGCTTAATAACGACAAACTCCTAATTCACGCGCCGTTTAATTCCGCTCCGCTTTCCCTGCTGTTTCCTTTTGTTTCGGTTGACCTCACTTCGGATTCGGGAATTCTTTACGGCGTTAATCGTCATAATAACACTCTGGTTATTTTTGACCGGTTTTCTCTGGAAAACGCCAACTCCGTTGTTTTTGCCAAGGCAGGCGCGGGAAAATCTTATGCCACCAAACTGGAAATTCTTCGTTCAATGATGATGGGCGTTGACGTTTTAATCATTGACCCGGAAAACGAATATGAAAAATTGGCTGAATCGGTTGGGGGCAGTTTCTTTAAAATTTCTTTAACCTCGGAAAATCAGATTAATCCTTTTGATATTCCGATTACTCCCAAAGGCGAGGACCCGGCTGACATCTTCAAATCTCATATTCTTAATTTAACGGGTTTAATAAAGCTGATGCTTGGCCAGATAACTTCCGAAGAAGAAGCAATTTTAGACAGAGCGCTGGCGGACACTTACGAGTCGCGGGGAATTACTCCGGAGAGAAAAGATTTTAGCAATCTTCAGCCGCCGCTGCTGGAAGATTTCCAGGTTGTTCTTGAAAGCATGGAAGGCGGCCGGGGGCTGGCTAAGCGCCTTGAACGGTTTACCAAGGGAACTTATGCCGGCTTCCTTAACAAGCCCACTAATATAGACATCAAAAATCGCTTAATCGTTTTTTCGGTCCGGGATTTGGAAGAACAACTGCGGCCGATCGCCATGTATATTGTTTTGAATTTTATCTGGAATTTAATCAGGGCGGATTTCAAAAAACGAATTATGGTGATTGACGAAGCGTGGTGGTTGATGAAATATTCGGACAGCGCCTCGTTTCTTTTCAGTTTGGCAAAGCGATGCCGGAAATATTATCTCGGTCTGACGACCATCACCCAGAACGTCGAGGACTTTCTGGAATCGCCTTTCGGCCGGCCAATTATCACCAATTCGGCGCTTCAACTGCTTTTAAAGCAGGCGCCGGCCAACATTGACACAGTGGTTAAAACCTTTAGTTTGTCTGCGGCGGAGAAGAGCTTGCTGCTGGAAGCGGGAGTGGGCGAAGGAGTATTTTTCGCCGGCTTAAAGCACGTCGCCATTCAAATTATCGCTTCATATTTTGAAAACAAAGTTATCACGACAAAACCGGAGGAGTTATTGGAAATGAAAGAGCAAGCGTAATGCCGATATACGAAATGCGCGCCAATGATACGAATAAATACTAATAATTTATTCGTATCCATTAGTATAATTAGTATGAATTAGTATATTAGCATTTCATAAATGGAAGAACAAAACAAGAAAATTTCATTGCCGGAGACTATTATTTTAATGCTGTATATTGGCCTGTGCGATATTTTTGGATTAATTCTTGTCCTTTTTGGTTTGGATGACTTTTTTATCCTTGATATTCTCACCTTTCCGGTTACTCAATTTTATTTTAGAATTAAAAGGGTAAGATCAACGTATGATGTGATTGCCGGAATTTGCGAATTAATACCGTATTTAGGCGCTTTGCCGATAAAAAGCATTGGCGTAGCAATTACTATTTATGCGGCTAATCACCCGAAAGTCGGAAGGTTGGCGGCTATGGGAACAGCGGCGGTCTCGGCGGCAAAGGGCGAGCCCGAAGCCGGAGAGAAGAAAGAAGAACCCAAAAAAAAGATGGAATCGGAGCCGCCGGTCGTAGAAAAAGAAGCGGCGGCCATAGCATAAATTTCAAATAAAAATGCCGATTTATAAACCAAAACCCAAAATCCCCGCTGCGGCTTTTTCTATTTTCTATTTTCTATTTTCTATTTTCTATTTGGCGGACGCCCAGATATCGCCTCAGTTTTTAATTTCCTGGCAGGCGGAAAATTACGCGCCGAACTGGTATCAGGGAAAAATTTTGCCGACCAAAGGAACGCCGGTTGAAATCAACTTTGAATTAATTGATAACGGCAAAATCGCCGACCTTTCAAAAACAAAAGTGCGCTGGTATGTTAATGACGAATTGGTGAAAAACGAGGACAACGGCTTAGGAATAAAAAAAATAAAAATTATCATTCCCGATTACGCCGGACAGGAAACAGAAATAACGATTACCGTGGTCAATTATAAGGGAGGCGAACAACTGGATAAAATTATTAAAATTCCGGTGGTCAGGCCGGAAGCGGTTATCAACGTTCCTTATCCGGACGGCAAAATAGGCTATGGCGTCTCGGTTTTGGAGGCTCTGCCGTTTTTCTTTAACATCAGCAACCTTGCCGGACTTTCTGTTGACTGGTCAGCCAGCGAACAACAAGCTGAAACAGGCGCTATCAATCCTTGGCAATTGAATTTAGAAGTTGATCCAGCCGCCCCTCCGGGCTTTGCTCTCCGTATTTCAGCCACCATTAAAAGTTTTTTGAATCAAATGGAATTCGCCAACAAAGAAATAAATTTGCTAATTAAATAATAATTCAGTAATTGGGTAATTAATATATGAAGTTTAATCAATCTAAAAAATATTCAACCGGAATGGCGATTATCTTATCGGCTTCATTTTTTGTTTTTTTGCTGTTTTGGTTCGGCGCAACCGAAACGGCCAAAGCCGAACAAGAAGAGACGAGATATATGCAACAATATCAATCTCAGCAAGCCGAGCAGCAAGCCACTCAGCCGAATCCGCGCGCCAACATCAACATCAGCTGCGCCAAATACAAATATCCCTGGTGTCAGGATGCGTCCCAGAGTCCCAGTCCAGCCGGCTTGATAGCCCGTTTTTACCAGATTGCTTTAGGTCTGGTCGGCGCCGCTGCCTTGGGGGTGCTGATTTACGGAGCGATTTTATGGACGCTTTCCGGCATGGTCACTGCCAAACAAGATGCCTTGGAATGGATTAAAGGCGCTGTCTGGGGCGTTATGCTTCTGCTGGGCGCCTATCTGATTCTTCATACGATTAATCCCAATCTGGTGAAGTTAGGCGAGATGGAGAAAGCAGTAAGGGCGGTGATGTCGGAGGTGAAAACTCCGCAAAAGCCACCCGAAGACACACAAATGACAAGGCGGGTAGCGAAAAATTTGCTGCCGACACCAGTAATAAATCGCCCCCCCTCTAATCTTGATAGCGTTAATATATCAACCTATGGCGATAGAGTTAATTGTAAAAGCGCGAGCTCTTGCGTGGTCGATAGAGACTTGGCTAACAGATTGATACAGCTCAAACGAAATTTTTCTTCTAAGGAATTTTCTGCTTCATGGTGGATTACCGAAGCCTATCCTCCAACTGTTTCGCATGCAAGCGATTGTCACAAAAATGCTACCTGCGTTGATACAAATTTCACGGATCAGAAGATAAAAGATGATCCAGTGGGTAATGCCAAAACTATCGCCCTCTATATTGAGCAAGCAGATAAGGTTGGCTTAAATGCTTTTTATGAGGTTAAGAGCGATGCAATTAGAAACGGATTGATAGGGGGCGGCGTTCCAGCCGGAAACGTTAGGGTAGTAGCTGATATTACAGCTCCCCACTTTCATGTTGAAAAGAAATAATTTATGCCGGATACAGAGAAGCAATTATTGAAACACCGGTATCAGTATACATAAATAATTTTTAAAAATCATGCTTAACAAAATAATCCGGCCAATTATAAACCACCCGATTGTCAAAGCGGTTCAAAAACCGGTTTATTCAATAAGACAGAGTTTTTTGGAGCGCCGGGCAAACCAGATTAAAACAACAATTCAGCAGGAGAAAGACAAGAATTTTCCCACGCAAAGCAAGGAGAAATATGAAGAGATGATTGAACAGAAATTAGACCAGTTGTCTCAAAAATAAATAATATGAGAAAAATCATAATTGTAACAGTGGTTGTTTTGGGCGTTATTGCCGCGGGACTCGGCGTCTATTTTGCCTGGAAAAAAACCAAGGCGATTTTGACACCGCCGGGCATAAACGAACAACCGGCAATCAGCGACCAACAATCAGCAGTCACCGGAGGACAAGCGGGACAGGCGGCCCAAAAATTAAAGGTTATCAGCGACCAGCCGGTTTTTGATTACTGGATTTTTGACAATAAAGTTTTTTATCTCAGCCAGCAGGGCAAAATTTCTGAATTAAAAGGCAACAAAAGCGAAGTAGTCAGCGCGGAACCGATTTTAGACCTTCAGGTAATTAAGTCTTCGGCTAACGGAAAAAGGACGCTTATTAAATCCGGCGACGCTATTTCTCCCAAATTTACGATTTTTAACAGCGAAGCAAAAATTTTTGAAATACCGCCGGAAAACATCGCCGCAGCCGCTTTTTCGCCGGATGCCAAAAAAATCGCTTATTGGGAAAAAAACAGCGGCAATTTAGTCGTTAAAGACTTGGCCGACGCCAAATCAAAGACGACAAAAATTATGACAATTTTCCAGAAAGATTTTGATTTGGAATGGATTTTGCCGGAAAAAATCGTTCTTGCTCCCAAACCGTCGGCTTTTTACCGGGCCTCGGCTTGGGTAATAGATGTTAAAAACAAAACCCTGAACGTTTTGGGGACGGGCGCCGAAGGATTAATAATCAAGTGGTCTGCCAGCGGCAAAACCGGCATTCAGTTTTCTTCCCGGCGGGGAGGAAGAGAAAACCGTTTAAATTTAATCAATGAGCAGGGAATGATTTTGGCGGATTTGGATTTTATAACCCTGCCGGAAAAATGTTTGATTGCCGATCCGCAAATTTACTGCGCCATGCCCCAAAACATACCGCCAAAGGCCGTTTTGCCGGATGATTATTTTAAGCGGGCAATTCATTTCAGGGATATTCTTTATCAAATTGATGTCAGCCAAAATTCTTTTTCCGAAATTCTGGCCGGAGCCGAACCGGCGCTTGACGTCATTAATTTGAAATTGGCCGGCGGCAAATTGTTTTTTATTAACCGATATGACAGCAACCTTTACCAATTGGAGCTATGAAGCGTTTTTTTAAGAAATTGCTTTTATATGCCAAACTGCCGGAAATGCGGCTGTTTTGGTTTTTTTTGCCGTTTTTAGTCGTCCTTTTGATAATTAATATTTTTTATCTGCCTGACTTTTGGATTTTTGTCATCTTGGGAATTTTTTTGGTTTTAGGAGCGATTATTTTAGTCAATAATCTGCGCTTGGCCCGCTCAAATTTGGAAATTAAGATTGAACGGAACGAACTTAAAAGCATTATCTTTAATCTCCGCGACGGCGTCATTGCTTATGACCCAAATTTCATGATTTTGATTTTTAATCGGGCGGCTGAACAAATATTTAATTTAAAAGCCGATGAGATAATCGGTCGGTGTTTTAATCTGGAAATGGCGAGAGAGTCGCGTTTTAAATTCGTTAGCCAAGTTATTTTTACCTCTTTGGCGCCGGTGGTTGTTCGGCAGTCAGAACCGGGCGTTTATCCTCAAATTGTTGACATTTCTCTTGATGAGCCGAAAACCGAGCTTCGGGTTACCACCGACAAGATTATTGATCCCAAGGGCCAGCTTTTGGGTTTTGTCAAATTGATACATGACAGAAGCCGGGAAATTGCGCTGCTTCGTTCAAAAACGGAATTTATCGCCGTGGCTTCTCATCAGCTGCGGACGCCGTTAAGCGGTCTTCATTGGGCGCTTGAATCCTTGATGAGCCAAAAGCTTGAAGCGGAACAAAAAGATCTGGTTAATGCGGCTTTGGAGGCTTCGGTAAAACTGCTGAAGACGGTCAATGATTTGCTGGATATTTCCAAAATAGAGGAGGGAAAATTCGGTTATCAATTCGAAAATATTAATATCATAAATTTAATTGAAACAATTGCCGCCGGCGTAAAAGATTCTGCCAAGCAATTCAACGTGAAAATTTATTTTGAGCGGCCGAGCGAACCGTCGATTGTCATTTCAGCCGACCCCCAAAAGTTGTCAATGGCGATTTCCAATCTTTTAGACAACGCCATAAAATATAATGTACCGAACGGCGAAGTGGTGCTGACGGTGGAACGAGTTAAGGACGAACCGTATATCCAAATCAGCGTTAAAGACACCGGAGTGGGCATTCCGACCAATGAAATCGATAAATTATTTACCAAGTTTTTTCGAGCAGAAAATATAACAAAAATTTTTCCGGAAGGTTCTGGGCTGGGGCTTTATATTGCCAAAAACATCATCAAGCGCCACGGCGGCGAGATTTGGGCTGAATCGGAAATTAATCGCGGCGCGACTTTTTACTTTACTTTGCCGACCGATCCGAAACTGATACCGCCAAAGGAAATTATCTACGGAGAAGAATAAAGGGCTTTCTATAAATTTTTAAGTCGGCGTTTGTTACTAAATTTTTATCGCTACCGCTCTAAAATTTCAACAAACTTCGCATGCCCGAACTACCCGAAGTTGAAACAATCAGAAGCCAGCTTGGAAAGTTGCTTATTGGCAAAAAAATTGCCAGCACCGACATTTATCTGCCGGCAATGGTCAAATTGCCGCTGAATAGGTTTAAAAAAAATGTTGTCGGCACGACAATAAAAAAAATCGAGCGGAGAGCGAAAATTTTGATTTTTAATTTATCTAGCGGTTGGAGCATGCTAATGCATCTGAAGCTTTCCGGCCGATTGATTTTCCGCGGAAAAGATGAACCCCCAAGAGAAGAAGACAAGAAATGGAATCATCTAATTTACCATTTTGACGACGGAAGCAGACTTTTTCATAATGATTTAAGGCAATTCGGCTATGTCAAATTGATTGAAACAGAAAAACTGGCCGATTTTTTTGGGAAAGAAAAATTTGGGCCGGAGCCGTTAGAAAAAAATTTTACCTTCAACGATTTTTCGGCAATTTTAAAACGAAAGCTCCGGTCAAAAATTAAACAATTTTTGATGGACCAGCGAAACATTGCCGGCATAGGCAATATTTATTCAGATGAAATTTTATTTTTGGCCGGCGTGCACCCATTAAAGCGGATTAGCAGATTGAAAGAAGGCGAAACCAAAAAAATTTTTGACGCCCTTAAAAAGATTTTGGACGAAGCGACGAGATGGCGCGGCACCTCCGACGATACGTATCTCGACGTCAAAGGAAAGAGGGGGGATTACGCGTCACGATTGATGGTTTATGGCCGGGAAGGCGAAAAATGTAAAAAATGCGACAGGGCAATTCAGCGAATTAAAATTGGCGGCCGCAGCGCCCATTATTGTCCCAAATGCCAAAAGTTATAAAACCATGACAATAACAATGACGATGACAGTGATAAATTAATTGTTTGTCATTGTTATAGTCATTAACCATCGTGCTTATTTTCCTTTATGGTCCGGATTCTTATCGTCGGCAGAAAAAATTAAACAAACTTATCGGAGAATATCGTCATAAACACTCCAATCTTTCCTGCGATTTTTTTGATTTGGAAAACCCCGATGAATTTGCGCGACTGAAAGAATTCAGTCGTCAGCAATTAATTTTTGACAGCAAGAAACTGGCGGTTTTACAAAGCGCCTTCACCGCCGAATTAAAAGGCTTAAAAGAGTTTTTTAAGATTTATTTAAACATTGAAAATTTAATTATTTTAATCTCGGAAGATAATTCTCCGCCCGGGGAATTGGGGTCGCTGCTAAAAAAAGCGTTTTTGGTTGATAAATTTAATTTTCTCGAAGGAGACGCATGGCTGTTTTTCATCCGAAAAGAAGCGGCTCAGCGTAAAATATCGTTAACTTCCCGGACGGTGTATTTTTTGGCCAGATTTTTTCAAAACAACACCTGGGGCTTAATTAATGAATTAGATAAAATTAGTTTGTTTAAAAGAAAAATTAATGCGGAGGAAGAGGCGGAGAATAATGGATATTTGGTTGATGTTGATGATTTGATCAAAATCGGCGATTACCAATACGACCCCCCGGACATTTTTGGTTTCATAAATATGGTAATCCAAAATTGGTCTTCGCCGGAAAAAATTGTTGCTCTGGAAAAATTATTCCTTAATCAAGAGGAGCCGTTAAAGATTTTTAATATTCTATCAAGTTCACAGCGGCTGTCGAGAAACTTAATTCAAAAATTAGCGGCTTACGATGTAATGGTAAAATCGGGGAAAATGGACCACGCAGAAGTTTTGGTTGATTTGGCGCTGAGCGGGTGAAGGGAGTCGAACCCTCGTATCTTGCTTGGAAGGCAAGCGCACTAGCCGTTGTGCTACACCCGCTTTATGTTTTTTCAATATGCCACATTTTATTGATTTTTTCAATAATTTGTGTTAGACTGCCGATAATGATTACCAATTTTCTATTTCAGATTCCCCGCAGAATCAGGCTGTTGATTGTTTTTATCGCCATTATTTTAATCGCTTATTTTGTTTTGCGGTTTTTGGCTCTGGAACCAAAAACCGTTCCAGAAGATTTTCTCAGAGCGCGGCAGGAAGCTTCTTTGATTGCCTCAGAGATAGTTGCTCTTTCCGGCCTGTCTGCCGATAGATTAACCGAAATCTCACAACTTGACAAAGACGGCAAATACACCGAGGCTCTGCTTTTAATTTCTCGGGAATTAGAGCAAAACCGCCGCGCCCGGGAGAAAGCGGTCCAGCTTTCGGCTCAACTGGAAATTATGGCAAAAAATCTTGATAAGGTTTCTCCTCCTTCGGCCAGTCAGATAGCGGTGCAGGCAATTAGTTCGGAGACCGCCTTGCTTAGCCGGTTAATTACCTATCATGATTATTTTGCCCAGCTACTGGAGGTGTTGCGGGAGAAATTTTTGGGGAAAAACGAAAAGGATAAAATTTCCGAATTAATCAGCCGGATAAACAGCGAGATAGAAGCGATTAACGAACTAAATCGCAAATTCAACGAATTAATGAAAGAATTTGATGTTTGGCAGTCGGAGTAGGCGGAATCGAACCGCCGCTGCATGCACCCCATGCACGCGGGCTGCCACTACCCCATACTCCGGGGATTATACGGAAATTAATTCTTATGAAGTTTTTTAATGCACCGGGTGCAGGCCAAAACCAGTTTGCCGTTAAGCAGACGGGCTTTTTGTAAATTTGGATATTTTCTTTTTTTCGGCGTCGGGTTGTATTTGCCGCGCAACTTCTTTCTGCCGGCTCGCATAATTGAACCCTTGCCGCAGACAGCACATTGTTTCATAGATGTGAGTATATAGTATATAGTATATAGTATCAAGTATTTATCAAGTATTATGGATATCTTTTCTCAAAAAATTTTTTTATACGTTGTCATTGTTCTTTCCGCTAGTTTTCACGAATACGCTCACGGCTTTATCGCTTACAAACTTGGCGATTTTACGGCAAAAGACGCCGGTCGCTTAACCTTAAATCCTTTAGCGCACCTGGATTTAATGGGGACGGTGTTTATTCCTCTTTTTTTACTCTTTTACGGCGGAATGTTTCTCGGTTGGGCAAAACCCGTTCCGTATAATCCATATAATTTAAAAGACCAAAAATATGGCTCGTTGAAAGTCGGCATCGCCGGGCCGGCAGCTAACTTATTGATTGCTTTGATTTTGGGAATTTTCTTGCGACTGGCGGCGGCGGGCATTTTCGGTCAATGGCCAATAATTAGCGGCCAATTATTCTTGGGCGCCGTGGCTTTAATTATTTATATAAACATTTTTTTGGCTTTGTTTAATCTCATTCCCTTGCCGCCGCTGGATGGTTCAAAAGTAATAATGGATTTGTTTCCGCGGAGCGCCGACGCGATGGCTAATTTGGGATTTTTTGGTATTTTCCTTGCTTTAATCACAGCTTTCTTTATTTTATCGCCGGTAGCGCAATTTCTCTTTTGGCTGATTACCGGCCGGGGGCTAGGCTTTTAGGAAAAATGCCGCCTCCTGGTTGATTTCCGCCTGATTAACGGGCATTGAAAAAAGATTGCTATACATTTCATAAAAATCTTTCCGGTTGAAACCGGAAAGATTTTTATTTTGAGATTGACAAACAATTTATCTTTTTGCTATTCTATATAATGCTGTCGCTCGGGTATTTTTTATTTTGACCGAGGGAAGCAAGAAAACATGCCGACCATCAGACAATTAATTAAACACGGAAGAAAAACCGGCAAACGAAAGACCAAAGCGCCGGCTTTAAGTTTTTATTTTAACCCCCTGAAAAACCGGCCGGTTTTTTCCGAATCGCCTTTTAAACGGGGGGTTTGCTTAAGAGTTTTTACCACCACACCGAAAAAGCCGAATTCCGCTTTAAGAAAAGTAGCCAGAGTTCGTTTAACCAACGGTATGGAAGTGACGGCTTATATTCCCGGCATCGGTCACAATATTCAAGAACACTCCATTGTGTTGGTGCGCGGCGGTCGGGTGAAAGATTTGCCGGGGGTGAAATACCATATCGTCCGGGGACGTTTGGACGCGGCTGGCACAGAAAATCGCAAACAAGAAAGAAGCAAATATGGAGTAAAGCGTCCCAAATAGGCTACAAAATACAAAATGAGAAAAAAGCGTAAATATAAAAAAAATTATCAACCAGACGCTCAATACGACAACATCGCGGTTGCCAGATTTATTAATTATCTGATGAAAAAAGGAAAAAAATCATTGGCGGAAAAATTGCTTTATAAAACTTTTGATAATATTCAGAAAGAAATGAAAACCGAGCCGCTTGAGGTTTTTCAAAAGGCGATTGAAAACGTCTCGCCTTTGATTGGGGTGGTTTCTCGCCGGATTGGCGGCGCCAATTATCAGGTGCCGCGGGAAGTTAGGCCGGAAAGAAAATTTTTCTTGGCTTGCCATTGGATTATTGAGGCAGCTCGCTCCAGAAAAGGCAAACCAATGGCGGAAAAATTAGCCGAAGAAATAATGGCTGCTTTTAAAAACGAAGGCGCGGCTATTAAAAAGAAACAAAATGTTCATCGTATGGCGGAAGCAAACAGAGCGTTTGCCCACTTCGCCCGGTAAAGTTTTTAGATTTTAGCTTTTAGGTTTTAGATAAATTCTTCTAACGCCTAACACCTAACACCTAACACCTAGAATTGAGACAATACCCATTAGAGAAATACAGAGATATAGGAATAATCGCTCATATTGATGCCGGAAAAACAACCGTTACCGAACGGGTTCTTTTTTATACCGGCATTTCTTACCGCATCGGCGAGGTGCATGAAGGTCAGGCGATTATGGACTGGATGGAACAGGAAAGAGAGCGGGGCATTACGATTACCGCCGCCGCCACCACTTGTTTTTGGACGCCGACATATCTTTTGCGGGACGCGGCGGACGATGACGCCAAGCAGAAAATCAGAAAAGAGCACGAGCATCGAATTAATATCATTGACACGCCGGGCCACATTGATTTTACGGTTGAAGTTCAGCGCTCTTTGCGAGTACTTGACGGCGCGGTCGTGATTTTTGACGGCGTGGCTGGCGTTGAACCCCAATCAGAAACCGTTTGGCGTCAGGCGGATAAATTTAAGGTGCCGCGAATTTGTTTTATTAATAAGATTGATCGTTTGGGCGCCAGCTTCGAAAATTCTTTCATTTCCATCCAGGAGAAGCTTAGTCTTAATGCGGTGGCGGTTCAAATTCCTATTGGTTTGGAAACTAATTTTAAGGGAATAATCGATTTGATTACAATGAAAGCCTACGAGTTTGAAGGCGAGCGCGGCGAGAAAATTATCGAAAAAGAAATACCAACCGAATTAAAAAAAGAAGCAGAAAAAAGAAGAGTAATTTTATTGGAAAAAATCGCCGAAACCGACGATAAATTAATGGAAAAATATTTGGCAGAGCACGACATTGACGAATTGCATATCCGTCAGGCATTAAGAAAGGCGACTGTTAACAGTCAGTTGATACCGGTGCTTTGCGGCTCGGCTTTAAGAAACAAAGGAGTTCAATTATTACTCGACGCGGTTTTGAATTATTTACCTTCGCCGCTTGATCTGATACCAATTAAGCCGATTGCCGGCACTCATCCGAAAAGCGGCCAAGAAATTGTCCGTCAGCCGGCGGATAATGAGCCGTTTAGCGGTTTGGCTTTTAAAATCGCCACCGATCCATATGTTGGCAGCTTAACTTATTTCAGAGTTTACAGCGGCACGCTTAAAAGAGGAACATATGTTTTAAATGCCACGACCGGCAGTCAGGAAAGAATTGGCCGCGTCGTCAGGATGCACGCCAATCATCGGGAAGAAGCGGAAGAAATGTACGTCGGGGATTTAGGCGCGATTGTCGGCTTAAAAAACACCTCCACCGGCGACACCTTATGCGATCCGGATAATCCGATTGTTTTGGAAAAAATCGTTTTTCCGGAACCAGTTATATCCGTGAGAATTGATCCAAAAACCAAGGCTGACCAGGAAAAACTGTCTATCGCCATGCACCGCTTGGCAGAAGAGGATCCTACTTTTAGAATTAGCGGCGATCCGGAAACGGGCGAAACAATTATTTCCGGCATGGGCGAACTTCATTTGGAAATTATCATTGACCGGACAAAAAGGGAGTTCGGCGTTGAGGCGAATATCGGTCGGCCACAGGTGGCTTATAAAGAAACAATTACCGCCGAATCAGAAGCCGAAGGTAAATATATTCGGCAGTCCGGCGGCCGAGGGCAATACGGTCATGTCTGGTTAAAAGTTGCTCCACTGGAGCGGGGAAAAGGATTTATTTTTGTTAATAAAATAAAAGGAGGCATTATTCCGCAGGAATTTATTCCCGCGGTGGAAAAGGGCGTTAAGGAAGCGCTAAGCAAAGGCATTTTAGCCTCTTTTCCGGTCACGGATGTTGAAGCAACCCTTTACGACGGTTCTTTTCACGATGTTGACTCTTCGGAAATCGCTTTTAAGATTGCCGGCGCCATTGCGTTGCAAGAAGCGGCCAAAAGAGCCAAGCCGGTGATTTTGGAACCAATTATGAAGCTTCAAGTGATTACTCCTTTGGAGTTTTTGGGTGATGTAACTGGCGATTTAAACGCAAAACGTGGTAGAATAGAAACAATTACAGATAGATTAAACATTAAGGTAATTGATGTTAAAATTCCTTTATCAGAAATGTTTGGATACGCCACCAAACTTCGGTCAATGACTCAGGGCAGGGGAACGTTTACTATGGAATTTGATCATTGCGAAGAGGTGCCAAAAAACATTGAGACGATGATTATTGAAGGAAAAAAATAACGCAACGTTAATAGGCTAATTAACGTTAATTATACGAGCATTAGTATTGGTTGATATTTATTTAATCGACTAAACATTGTTTAATTGACTAAACATTTAAAAGTTACGTCAAAGAGCGTTATACTAAATCAGTTTATTAATTTTTTATTAGTTTTATGCAGTATACCATTGATGCCGCTGATAAATCGCTTGGACGATTGGCTAGCGAGATAGCCGTAATTTTGCAAGGCAAAAAGAATCCGAAATATGAGCCTAGATTAGAAGGCGAAGATGGTGTTATTGTTAAAAATATCGATAAAATTAAAGTAACCGGCAAAAAATTTAAGCAGAAAATTTATTATCGGCATACCACTCAAATCGGGCACCTTAAACAGCGGACAATGAAACAGGTTTGGCAAAAAAATGGCGCGGCCGAAATTTTGCGGCTGGCCGTAATGAGAATGTTGCCGAAGAATAGGTTAAGAGCAAAAAGAATAAAAAAATTGATTATTGAATAAATTTTATTGCCATGCCTAAATTAGCAGCAAAACCTAAAAAAACGAAAAAAACAAAAGAAGCGCCGCCGCCCAAACCCGAGCGTTACTTTGAGGCGATTGGTCGGCGAAAAACCGCCGTTGCCAGAGTCAGGCTTTATACAAAGAGAACAGGCGTAGAAGTTAACAACCGCGATTTTAAACAATACTTCCCGATTTTGCGCCTTTGGAGAAAAACAACTGCGCCTTTAGAAAAAATGAAAATTATGGATAAATTGGGAGTGGTAGCCAAAGTTAAAGGCGGCGGATTTAATGCTCAGGCAGAAGCCATCAACTTGGGCATTGCCCGGGCGTTAGTAAAATTTAACCCGGATTTCAGAAAGCGCCTGCGACGTTTTGCTTGTTTAACCCGTGATGCCCGGGCGGTGGAACGCAAGAAATACGGATTAAAAAAAGCAAGGCGGGCGCCGCAGTGGAAGAAGAGATAGCGATAAGTTGACCTAAAAACCTTTGGTTTTAGAAATTAGAAATTTAATGAACTTGATTTCTCCCAAATTAATTCTCTGTCTCTTAATTTCCATTCTCGCTTTCCACATCGTTGCCACTATTTATTATTGGTACTGGACTTATAGTTGGCTGGATATGCCGATGCATTTTTTTGGCGGTTTCTGGTTGGCAGCGGTGTTTTTTTGGCTGAATTCAAAATTTAATATCATAGAAATCCGACTTTTTAATATTAATTGTAATTTTTGGAGAACCGGTTTTTTTAAATTACTATTATCTTTTGGTT
>Ga0194125_10001440_pt1 | contig 40236 bp, 31 predicted proteins | sample TA2KigC250mmetaG_FD_148626 | JGI IMG/M metagenome (GOLD analysis project Ga0194125, IMG submission 148626) | Freshwater microbial communities from Lake Tanganyika, Tanzania - TA2015034 Kigoma Deep Cast 250m | ecosystem: Environmental > Aquatic > Freshwater > Lake | place: Tanzania: Lake...
ATATGCTGCGCGAATCGCCGCTGAAGTTTATCGTGGCGGATGATTTCGAGGATGGGGCGGTGAAGGCGGTGCGGGTGATAGAGTGAAATGCACTTTCAATTAGCCTATAACGATATTGCAAACATCGATTGTCTGCAATCAATAAAAGAAGAAGCCTTAGCCAATAATGCAGATGTAATCGAATTCGATTTTGGTGATGTTAGTGATATACTGCCTTTTACAGCCTGCTATTGCGCCGCTTTTGCAGATGAACTAATTCGACTCGGGAAATATCCGCGGTTTCTCTGTGCTGAAAACAATCAAGCCAAATTTGAGCAAATAGGACTTGATACTCTGCATCTCAATACCGAACTGCGAGAACCATTCTTATTAGAACAGACTTTACGACCTGTGTATTCATCCAAGATTAAAATTGTAAACGACTATATTTATTTTCTTAAATCAATTTACGCTATTCCGAGTGGTGTGCTTAAAGCGACACACAGCATAATTCACGATTTATTGATGAATGTAATACAGCATAGCAAATCTAACGATAGGAATTACTTCTGTGCGGATATTATAGATGCTGTTTTGCGTATATGTGTTCTTGATAGTGGAATAGGCATTAGGAAATCTTTAATTAATAGATATCAAGACCTAAAAAACGACTTGGCTGCTATTGAGAAATGTCTTGAATATGGTGTAACAAACATTCGCGACTCGCAACGTGGCATCGGTTTGACCGTAATCAAACGGATGGCGCTCGATGCTAACGGCGAGATGGAACTTATTTCAGGAAATGGTAAACTGATTATAAGACCATCCGAAACAATTAAACAAGATATCGGGGTTACTTATTTTGGGACAATTATATCGGTCAAACTAAAAGTGGACCCACTATACAGACCGCGTTTGGACAATTTCGAAAATGGAATTGAGGGATAAAATGAAATCAGTTATTATAATAAAATTAAAAGATTTAGATATTCCGGAATTTTCCCGAGATGATGGTAAAGTTATTCGTGGACTCATTGAACAATTATGGAGCCAATGTGATGAAATACTATTGGATTTTCAGGATGTCGAATTCCTTGGAATTTCATTTATAGATGAGTTTTACGCAAAACTTTTTCTTTCCAGAAGCAAAGAACAGATTTTATCCAAAGTCAAGTTTTTAAACTTAGATGAGGATTATTATTCACAAATGCAGAGTCTCGCTTCAGCAAGACTGAAGGATAAAAATCGGATCAATGAGCATTCTAATTAACCAACACTCCCGTGTGGTGGCGCAGGGCATCACCGGCGGGGAAGGGACGTTTCACACCGAGCAGATGCTGGCTTACGGCACAAAGGTCGTCGCCGGCGTAACGCCCGGCAAGGGCGGCGCCAGCCACCTCGGCGTGCCGATTTACAACACTGTCGCCGATGCTGTCAAACAACAGGGCGTCGATGTGTCGGTCATTTTTGTGCCACCGCAATTTGCCGCCGATGCTATCTTAGAAGCCACCGAGGCCGGCTTAAAAGTGGTGGTCTGCATCACCGAAGGTATCCCGACGCGAGATATGATTGAGGTTTATCATTATCTTAAGTCGCGCCCGACTAGATTAGTTGGACCGAATTGCCCCGGCGTCATCTCGCCCGGCAAGTGCAAGGTCGGGATTATGCCGGCGTTCATACATAAAGAAGGCAACATCGGCGTCATCTCACGCTCGGGAACATTAACTTACGAGGCGGTCAACCAGTTGACCAAGTTAGAACTTGGGCAATCGACCTGCATTGGCATTGGCGGCGACCCGATTGTAGGGTCGTCATTTATCGACCTTTTAGCGTTGTTTGAGAAGGATCCGGATACAGAGGGCGTTGTGTTAATCGGAGAAATTGGCGGCAATGCCGAAGAAAAGGCGGCAGCCTTCATCGCCCAAAATATGACCAAACCGGTCGCCGCCTTTATTGCCGGGCGGACTGCGCCGCCGGGGCGGAGAATGGGGCACGCCGGCGCGATTATCGCCGGCGGCAAAGGCACCGCGGCAGAGAAAATTGTGGCGCTCGAAGCCGCGGGAATTGCCGTCGCGCAAAGCCCGGCCGATATTGGTAAGACTATGTTGGCAGCGCTTAAGAAAAAGGCTAAATAGACAGGTCTTTATAGCGTATAGGGCGGGATAAATCCCGCCTTCCAAGCATACTGACCGAATTAATCTTGGAGGGTGGTTTTAACCCGCCCTGCTTGCCAAGCAATTCTATTTCGAAAGACTATTACAAAATATAAAAATGTCCGATTTAAAAGAAAAGGTTCACCTGACGGCTGCCCACGAAGAGGGCGAGCAGCGCACACAGGATTCGGTCGTCGCGACGAATTCGGCTGAAGGCATCAGCATTATCGTTCATCGCCATATGTGCAAAGGCTGTGAAATATGCGTGGAAGTTTGTCCTAAGGCGGCGCTTAAAATGATCGTAACGCCGGACCGCTGGGAAGGCGCGATGGTCGAAGTCGTGGATATTATGGCTTGCAACGCCTGTATGCTGTGCGAACATCAATGTCCGGATTTCGCCATCGAAGTCTATAGCCTTAAAAAAGAAGCCAAAGCCAAGGAGAAGAAAGCCGTTGTCTAATAGCCAGCATTTAGGCCGCCAAATCGAGTTTATGCCCGGCAACGAGGTTGTCGCTGAAGCGGCTTTAGCCGCCGGCTGTCGGTTTTTCGCCGGTTATCCAATCACGCCGTCATCCGAAATTGCTCATCATATATCTAAGCGTCTGCCGGAGGTCGGCGGCAAGTTCATCCAGATGGAAGATGAAATTGCAGCAATGGGCGCTATCATCGGGGCTTCGTTGTGTGGTCTCAAGGTGATGACCGCAACTAGCGGCCCGGGCTTCTCGCTCAAACAGGAGAATATCGGCTTTGCCTGTATGGTCGAAGCGCCTTGTGTCATCGTAAATGTAATGCGCGGCGGACCTTCGACCGGTCTGCCGACGCAGTTAGGGCAGTCCGACATCCAGCAAACCCGCTGGGGAACGCACGGCGACCGGCCGGTCATCGCCCTGGCGCCGGCTTATTTGGATGAAGTCTATACCGAAACAGTGCGCGCTTTCAATCTAGCTGAGCGCTTCAGGATGCCGGTCTTCGTTTTAATCGACGAGGTCATCGGACATCTATCCGAACGCCTCGAGATACCGGATCCATCCGAGTTGGAAATCATCGACCGTGTCGGGCCGAATGTGCCGCCGGAAGAGTATATCCCTTACGACTCCAGCCAGAGTGATGTTCCGCCGATGGCCGCCTATTTCAGCGGCTACCGCTTTCATATGACCGGCTTAAATCACGACCGCACCGGTTTTCCGACGACGACTCAATCTATCTGCCACAGCGAAAATGTTCGTTCGATGCGCAAGGTCGAAGACCATATAGCCGAGATTGAGAAATTCGAGAATTACTTGACCGACGACGCAGAAATCGGCATAATAACCTTCGGTTCGAGCGCGCGTGCCGCGATTGTGGCTATCGACGACGCTCGTCAGCGCGGCGTCAAAGTCGGAATGCTGCGCCCTTTGACGCTGTGGCCATTTCCTGAACAAGCCGCCTTTGAACTATCTAAACATTGCAAGACCATCATCGTGCCGGAAGCCAACTTGGGGCAATTAATTTACGAGGTTCAGCGCGTAACCAAAGGTAATAGTGAAGTCGTCGGTGTCAATAAAGTCGGCGGCGTGCCGATTTATCCCGGCGAAGTGTTCGATAAAATCGTCGAATGCAGCGGCAAAAAGTAGCCCTCGTTCACCCAACCGGGCGGGAACGAGACGATATACTAATCTGCATACAGCAAAATAAGCGCGACAATGCGAAGTGTATTCATAAGCAACGGAATAACTTTCAACTTATAACTCATCCTACAACTCACGCCTAACAAAGGAACGGGTTTAAAACGCCCGTTTTATCATTATACATTTTGAAAGCAAATAGCAGGAGAATATTTCGTGCCGGTTAGTTTAAAACTAGAAAACCTGCTGCGGATGGAGCATCTGCCGCATATGTGGTGTCCGGGCTGCGGCATCGGCATCATAGTGAAGGCAATGCTGCGCGCTATCGATGCGATGGGCTGGGATCCGCGCGATGTCGCGGTAATTTCCGGCATCGGATGCACTTCCCGCGCGCCAGGCTATCTTAATATGAATACTTTACATACGACGCACGGACGAGCATTGACTTTCGCCACTGGATTCAAGTTGGCGCGGCCTGATAAACAGGTCATTGTCATCAGCGGCGACGGCGATGCGACGGCCATCGGCGGCAATCACCTGATTCATTCCTGCCGTCGCAACATCGATATAACTGAAATCATCGTCAATAACAATATCTATGGGATGACCGGCGGGCAGTATTCCCCTACGACGCCGCTCGGCGCCAAAGCCGCGACTGCGCCCTGGGGGATGGTCGAACCGTCCTTCGATATAGCCAAACTTTGTATTGGCGCCGGCGCGACTTATGTCGCGCGTGGCCATGTTGGCTCAGGCGTGCAACTCGAGCGGCTAATCCGCGGCGGTCTCAAGCATAAAGGCTTTGCCATAATAGAAGCCTTATCTAATTGTCATACCCAGTTTGGCCGTCGAAATAAATTATCCGACCCAATCGAGTTGATAAATCACATCGCGGCAAAAACCATCAATGTCAAGGAAGCCGCCAAGATATCGCCCGAAGAGATGCGCGGCAAATTCGCCGTCGGCATTCTGTTTCAGGAAGAAGGCCGCGAGGAATACTGCGAGGCTTACAACCGCCTCATCCAGCGCGCCCAAGCAACATTACACTGACAAGTATTTTGGATTTTGGATTTATCAAGCGCTGAATTTAAACTAAAATCCAAACTCTAAAATATCAATTCACAGAATAAATTTCGAGACATAAATGCAAGACCATTACGAGGCCCGCTTTGCAGCTGTCGGAGGGCAGGGAATACTTTTAGCCGGCGACATCCTCGCTGAAGCGGCTATCAACTACGAAGGACTCTATGCGCTTGACAGCCCGACTTATACAGCGCAGGTGCGCGGCGGTCCAACTAAAGTAGATGTCATCATCGATAAAAACCGCATTCTTTTTACACGCACGACGGCTATAGACTTTATGCTCTGTCTGGCGCAGCGCTCTTGGGACAGATTTGGCTATGACCTAAAAAGCGATTGCATCGTTCTCATCGACCCGTTCTTAGTGCATACGGTTGACCGCAATTACCGTGTCTATGAGTTGCCCTTAATCGAACTGACGAAAAAGGAAATGAAGAAAATGGTCTATACGAGCGCGGTCGCACTAGGCGCGATGGTCGGGCTGACCGAGATTTTCAAGCCTGAGTCGGTCGTCAAAGCCCTGTTGAAGAAAGCGCCTAAAGGCACGGAAGAAGCCAATGAAAAAGCCTTCAAACTGGGTTATAACAGCGGTCGAGAATTGCTCAAGTAACAGATACAGTTTAGAATAATAACTTGATTTACAAAACGAGATATGGAAAAAACTCTTCTCATAATAAAACCCGATGGCATTCAGAAGCGGCTCATCGGTGAAATCCTGCGCCGCGTCGAAGCAGCCGGGCTGGCCATCAAAGCAATGCGAATGTTGCAGTTAGACCGCCGAACCGCCGGACGCTTCTATGCTGTGCATAAAGAGAAACCTTTCTATCACAGCCTAGTCGAATATATGACCTCCGGTCCGGTAGTCGTGGCGGCTTTGGAAGGTATAAATGCCGTCAGCCGGTTCAGAGCGCTCATCGGCGCGACCGACCCGGATAAAGCCGAAGAAGGTACTATCCGGCGGCTCTTCGCCGACAGCATCGAACGCAATGTTGTCCACGGCTCGGATTCGACTGAAAACGGGTGTATCGAAACTTCCTTCTTCTTTGGCACAGCAGACTTGGAAATGGTCGAATCGACCGAATAGGAGCAAGAAAATATGACCGAAGATAGTCTAAAAAATTTAGTCGAGAGCACCGGCGGCCGGTCGGAATCCAGTATCGAACGGCTAGTCATCGTTGGCGGCGGCACGATGGGGCAGGGAATTGCTCAACTTTCAGCCCGTAAAGGCGTCGAAGTGCTACTCATCGAGCGCGAAGAAGATAGTCTAAGTCGCACGCTTAAAGATATCGACGACCTGTTAAGCCGCGAAATTGAAAAATGGGCGCTCACCGAGAGCGAAAAGAAAGCCATCTTAAGCCGCATCAAGGGCAGTGTTGGCTTTACCCAAATCAGCGACCAGCAATTTATCATCGAAGCCATCCCCGAGCGGCTCGACCACAAAGAAGAATTGTTTAAACTGTTGGACAAAGTCTGCTCGCCGGAAGCAATTTTCATCACCAATACATCGACTCTATCCATTACCGAGTTGGCTTCGACCGTAAGCAAGCCGGAGCGGGTGATAGGTATGCACTTCATATCGCCGGTGCATAAGGTCAAGGTCATCGAATTAGTGCGCGGCTTAAAAACTTCTACTGAAACTTTTTGTAAAGCATTGCTTTTGGCTGAGAAATTGGAACGCACAGCCATTGAGGTCTATGAATCGCCGGGCTATGTTACAACCCGCGTGATGATGCCGTTAGTGAACGAGGCGATTCAGGTCTTGATGGAAGGCGTGGCTTCGGCCCATGACATCGACACTGCGATGCGTCTGGGCTATGAACTGCCGCACGGACCGCTCGCGATGGCCGACCATATGGGTTTGGATGTTGTATTGACCTGGCTGGAGGTGTTATTCCGCGATCTAGGCGATGTGAAATATAAGCCCTGCGCCTTATTGCGTATGATGGTGCGTGCCGGACATCTTGGCGTTAAGAATGGACAAGGCTTTTTTAAATACGACGACGAGGGCCGGCAGATACCGCATTCGGGACATATTATGTCCGCTTTTCAGAGGTCGATGAAAGAACAAGAAAAAGCATTTTAAAACTTCCCAATTCTCAATAAAGCGCATAGTAATCCCTTACTATGCGCTTTTTATTGAAACAAAGCCTATGGAATTTAGTCTATATATTTATACGCAAACAACTTTTTAAGAGTAATTTCTTGAATTCTACATTCCTTTATTGCCGTTGGAATCTATTAATCTTAATCGGCTTAATTATATTATCCGCTTGTCAGATGGAATTTGGCGGGCGGCGCAAGAAAAAAGGCTTGCCTGAAGAGAGCGCCGCGCCTGTAGCAATCCAGAATGTCGCGCGCGGCGATATTTCGACTTATCTTCGCTTCAATACAGCGATTGGCCCGCGGCGCGAAGTCGATGTCTATGCACGAACGATTGGGCGTGTAGCACAACTGCCGGTTGAAGAAGGCGATTTCGTCAAAGAAAGTCAACTCTTAGCCTTGTTAGAGGACGCTGAACAGCGCCTTGCCATCAAACGCGCCAGCGCTGAACTTGACCACCAAAGCGTCGAACTCAAGCGCGCCGAAGAGTTAAATCAGAAGCAAATGATATCTGAGGAGGATTTGACGCGCGTTCAATTGGCGGTGAAGAATGCCCAAATTACCCTCGAACAAGCCGAACTAGCGTATTCTTATACACGCATTACCGCGCCTCTGAGTGGAACAATCTCGGCGCGGCTCATCGACCTCGGCGACCGGGTTGACCAAGCACGGGCCTTGTTTCGCATCGTCGACCGTTCGGTCTTACAGGTTAATGCTTGGGTTTCCGAAGCGGAAATGGCGCGGATGACGATTGGAATGACCGCTGAAGTCGTTTCGCCCGTTGATTCGTCCGCTAAAACCGAGGCGCGGTTAGTTCGTTTAGGAGCTGTAGTGGACCCAACTTATGGGAAAATAAAGGCTGCCTTCGAATTCAAAGACAGTGATATGAAGTTTAAGCCCGGTCAATACATCGAGCTCAGAATGGTCTTAGAAACCCACCGCAACACAATTATAATTCCAAAACGTGCCATCATCTATGAAAGCGGCTTGCCATTTGTATTTATTACAAGGGATAGTTTGGCGTTTAAATGCGCCATCCGAACTGGACTGGCTTCCGGTGCAGTCATTGAACTGTTAGATGGCTTAAGCGAAGGCGATAATATAATCATCGACGGACAGGTAACTCTGCGCGATAGCGCTAAAGTGAAAATAATTAATTGAGTAAGAAAGTGAGAAAGTTCAAAAGTAATAAGGAAGAGAGTATCCTACTTGTTCGCTTGCTCACTTGCTCACTTGCCTACTTTCTACCTTAACAAATCCAAAATTCAAAATCCAAAATCTAAAATTCCAGCCAATGCCTCTTCCTCTTGATGTTCAGCGCACTCCGTTCTACTTCTCCATCAAAAGACCGGTGACGGCGACGATGGTCGTGTTGACGGTCATCGTGTTTGGCATATTGTCGCTGCGCCTGCTGCCGATTAATATGATGCCGCCGATTTCGTATCCTTCAGTGACGGTGCGCACTGAATTTCCCGGCTCGGCGCCGGAAGAAGTGGAAGAGATTGTTACGCGTCCGTTGGAACAATCGCTGGGCATTGTCAGCAATTTGGTCAATATAACATCGTCTTCACGCGCCGGCGTTAGCGATATAACGCTTGAATTCGATTGGGACACGGATATGAATAGAGCGACGCAGGATGTTCGGGAGAAAATCGACCTGGTCTATCTACCCGATGATGTCCAACCGCCGCTCATCTTGCGCTATGACCCCAATCTTGACCCGCTGATGCGCCTTGCGTTAATTTCTGACTCTATCGATCAGCGCGAATTACGGCGCTTGGGCGAGGATGTCGTCAAGCGCGAACTTGAGAAATTGACCGGCGTGGCAGCGGTAAAAATCAAGGGTGGGGAAGAGGTGGAGGTGCGGGTCGCGTTAGACGCCCACAAGTTGGAATTGATGCGTATTCCGTTGGAACTTGTCCAATCTCGCCTAGCGGCGGAGAATATCAACATCGCTGGCGGTCGGCTGCTGGACGGTTCAGCGGAATATATTCTCAGAACGCAAAACGAGTTCATCTCGCCGGACGAAATCGGCAGCATTATAATATTCTCCAAAGACAACAACATCCGGTTATCGGATATCGCGGCGGTAGGACTGTCGTCGAAGGAAGAGACGATTTACACGCAGGCTCAGGGCAAGCCGTCAGTTGAATTGGAAATCTTCCGTGAGAGCGAAGCCAATCCCATCACTATCTCCACGGCTGTGCAAAAGCGGCTTTTTGGATTGTCCGCCGGTAAGAAAGACCCGCCAAAGGCGCAGCCTAAAGGCGGCGCTAAAGGCCAGCCGTCCTCCCGGCGTTTCGGACCACCGCCTATAGCCGAGATGCTGCCTGCTTCGGCGCATATTATCACCGGCGCCGACCAATCCGAATTCATCAAATTAGCCATTGGGGAAGTCCAATCTGCGGCAATCATCGGCGGTTTGTTGGCGATATTGGTCTTGTGGGTATTTCTGCGTAAATGGATAGATATATTTATCGTGGCATTAGTCATACCTGTTTCGTTAGTCTGCGCATTTGCCGCGATGAACCTGTGGGATATAACTCTAAATATGATGTCTTTAGGCGGGCTTGCCCTCGGCGTGGGGATGATGGTGGATAATGCGATTGTGGTCGTAGAGTCGATTTACCGGCGACGAGCGATTGGCGAAGAACCCGAAGTCGCCGCAGTGCGTGGAACGCGCATCGTTGGCAGCGCTGTCACATCTTCGACTCTGACAACCTTGGTCGTGTTCTTTCCGATAGTGTTTGTAACCGGCATTGCCGGACAAATTTTCAGTGATTTAGCGCTGACGATTGTCATTTCGCTGTCGATGTCGCTCATCGTAGCGCTCTTTTTTGTCCCGATGTTAGCCGCGCGCTGGACGGTTAAAGTGAGTAGTGAGGAGGCAGTAGGCGAGTTGACTCCGCCACAAGCCACCTTGCGCACGGTCATCGCCCGTCTCAGCCGTGGCTGGCGGTCTATTCTGGGCAATAAATCTCATCTAAGATGGTTGATATTTCTACCGTTGGCGATGTTCTCAATCATTCGATTTATTACTGGTATATTATTAGTTAGCGTTGTCTGGATCGGCTGGTGGGCGCTTGAAATAATCATTGCCATTTCAAGAATTACATTAGCCAAATTTAACCGTCTTCCAGCAAAACGGTTGAAAATGGGCGCGTGGTCGCTGCGGGCTATAAACAAATCGACTGAGGCTTATGGCAGCCTTTTAGCGCTTTGGATGAAGCGTCCTGTAATCGTGGTGTTTCTAGCGGTAGGATTGATGGGGATATCTTACGGCGTGTTTGCCCCACGCTTGGGCAGTATTTTAGTGCCGAGTTTTAGCCAGGGCTTATTCGATATTCGATTGACCTTACCAATAGGCACGCCTCTGCAGCGAACCGTCGAAGTCGCACGGTTGATTGAGTTAGAAGTAAGGAGGCAGCCCGGAATTCGAACAACATCGCTGCGCGCCGGAGAGGATATCGCAGCCGGTTCGGATGTCCAATCTGGGTCGCATACAGCGGTTGTTACCGTGCGGCTCGCCTCCGGCAAATATTTGGAGGCTCGCGAAGCGGCTGTCGTCGAAAAAGTTCGCGAGAAGGCTGAAAACATCCCCGGACTGGAGATTTTAATCGCTCATCCGACCCTCTTTACTTTCAAACAGCCATTGGAGATTATCCTCCGTGATGATGATTTAAACATATTGAAAAAACGCAATGAGAGCATACTTTCGATTTTAAATCAAGCGCCATATTTAGCGGATATCGAATCGACCGTTAAGCCGGGGCATCCCGAAATAAACATTCGTTTCGATCGCGATAAGTTGGCGCTGCTGGGCTTGTCCGCAGGCGAGACTGCCCAGCGCGTGAAGACTATGGTGCATGGCGCCATCCCAACTAAACTGCGCGAAGCCGACAAACGCATCGATATCCGCGTCAACATCGAGGGCTTCTCCACACTTTCAACAAGTGATACCCCAGCCTCAAACGATACAACTTTTTCATCATCATCGTTTAATCCGGCTGTCAAAGCCGATTATGACCGCCTTAAACGGCTGGTTATCAATCCAAATCAGACTATTCCGGTGGCGCTTGAGGACATCGCTGTTCTAACAGTGCAGGAAGGACCGGCTGAAATCCGACATGTAGGTTCGGTGCGCAGCGCGGTGGTTACCGCTGATGTTAAAGGAATAGACATAAAACGCGCGACTGAAAATATAGCGCTTCAACTATCCGAATTAAATTTAACGCCCGGTATCGATTGGACGATTGGCGGGCAGAAGGAAGAGATGGAAAGTTCGCTCGCTAGTCTGAAGTTGGCGCTTGGACTAGCCATATTCCTCGTTTATGTCGTGATGGCTTCGCAATTTGAGTCGTTTGGGATGCCGTTTTTAGTGCTGCTCACGATTCCTGTATCTTTAGCCGGCGTCATCCCTGTATTGTTCCTGTTCAATATTCCATTATCTGTAATGGTATTTCTCGGTTTAATTGTTTTGGTCGGAATCGTAGTCAACAATTCAATCGTCTTGGTCGATTACATTAATCAATTAAGAAAAGACGAGAAATTCGATTCGCTGGATAGTGCGATTATCAACGCTGCTAAGACGCGGTTGCGTCCTATATTGATGACGACTCTCACGACCATTTTAGGCTTGCTGCCGATGGCGCTCGGCTTGGGCGAAGGCGCCGAAATGCGCAAGCCGATGGCGATAACCGTGATGGTCGGACTCGCATTTTCGTTGTTAGTGAGTTTAGTTTTCATCCCGACACTGTATAGAGCCACGGCGAGGAAGAAAGAAAGGTGAGCGAAATGGACAATATGAACAGTATGGACATTCGTTCTAAATCATAATAAATTACAACTTTTTTACTCTCTAACTTTCATACTTTCAAACTGTTATACGACGAACGACATAAAGGTCTGCCGCTATTCGGTATAAAACGACCAGTTACGACGCTAATGCTGTTGATATCTTTAGTTGTCGTCGGCTTCGTGTCGTGGTGGGCGATACCTTTAAGACTGCTGCCGGAAGGTTTAAATCCGCCTTTCTTGTGGCTTTGGATTGGCTATCCGAATGCCTCGCCAGAGGAGAATCAAGAGCAGATTGCCAGGCCTATCGAGGAATTGCTCTGGACGGTCAAGGGCATCAAGGAAATCAACGCCCGCTGTCACTCCAACGGCGTCAATATGTGGCTGGAATTCACCCAATCAGCCGATATGGATGTCGCCTATCTACAAGTGCGCGACCGGATGGAGCGGGCGCGCGCTGAACTACCTTCCGATTTGCGTTATTACCGTATTCATCGCTACAGCGAAAACGATGAGCCGATTATTTACTTTGGCATTTCTATTACCGGACACTATGACGATCCTTACCGATTAGTCGAGGAAGAGGTCGTCAAACCATTGCAGCGCATCGACGGCGTGGCGGCCGTCGAAATGTGGGGCGGACAGAGTAAGCAGGTTCGGGTTGAACTGCAACTCGATCGATTGAAGGCTTTGAATGTGAATATCGGTGAAGTTGTCCGGCGTTTGCGGCAGGCTGATTTCGCCGTCTCGGCCGGGTCGATTGAGGATGGTGGAACGCGCTACTTTGTCCGCATCGATGAGAGATTGAATAACCTCGAGAAATTGGAACAACTCCCTATTGGAACTGCCAAATCTTACAATCTCAACAGCGCGCAACCGGCGGGTATGAATATCGCGGACGAACTCAGCGCTCAGTTCAGCGATGACGCGGGCGTAGAAAACCCGCCGATAGTTATTTATCTGAAAGATATCGCCCGGATCTCATATTCCGCGCCACCGATGCAGTGGATTCAACGGATAGGACGCCGGGACGCTATTCAAATGGGGATCTTTAAGCAGTCGGAAGCCAACACGGTTGAGTTATGTCAACATTTAAATGCTGTAATCGATGAAATGGAGGACAATCCCCATCTAAAAGGACTGAAGTTCGAGGTTCTTTTCGACCAGGGTAAGTTCATTCGCAATTCGCTTAATAATCTAATAGATTCAGGGCTGTGGGGCGGTCTGTTCGCTATAATTGTGTTGTTTTACTTCCTGCGGCGCGTGCGAATGACAGTGTTTGTGGCGGCAGCGATTCCGGTGACGATTTTAGCCACCGTGATTTATCTTTACTTTATCGGCTGGTCGCTGGATGTGATAACGCTCTCCGGTTTGATGATATGTGTCGGAATGGTCGTGGATAATGCGATTGTCGTGACTGAGAACATACATACACGCAAATCGCACGGCGATGAAGCCCGCACCGCGGCTTTAGTCGGCGCGCAGGAGGTCGCCCTGGCTATCACCCTTGCTACCGGCACAACGATGGTCGTCTTTCTGCCGATTATGCTGATGAGCGGTGACAGGATATTCTCCTTCTATATGTTGCGCATTGGAATGCCGGTCATTGTGTCGCTTGCCGCCAGCCTGCTAGTTGCGCTGCTGTTCATCCCATTGGCTGTGCAGCGCTTCAGCGGATTAGATCGATCCCACAACGGCAAGAGCAAGAGTTCAGATTTTAATCCACCTACTAAAGTCACCTTCATCGAACGCGTCGGGCAGTCGGTCGAGCATTTAGTCCGCCAAGTTCTTAATAATCGCAGCAATACACTGATTATTCTACTCCTTATATTAGGCACGACCGCCCTGCCGATGTCGCAGACTATCCACACCGACGAAGAGGAGGGGAATATAAACGACTTTCACCTGCGGATGCGGTTTCCAGTCTATTATACCCTGGCGCAAATCGACTCGGTGATGCGCAACTTGGAGCGTCAACTTTATGCTAAAGCCGACCGCTACGATGTCCGCACGGTCGTTACCGGTTGCCGTCGCGGATTTGGACGGATGCGCGTCTTCTTAAACGAAGCGCCGGATATGAACTGGATCGAAACCGTCGGCTTTAAAATCAAGCGTTTAGCAACATTAAAAAAGAACCGCCCCTTAGAGCGCAAAGATGTCATTAAGGAACTAAAAGACAGCCTGAAAGTTCCACCCGGCGTCCAGTTGTTTACTTCCTGGCGGCGCGGCGTAGGAGACGAGAACGCCGAATATGTTTCGGTCTATGGCGAAGACAACCAGCGCTTATTGGAAATTGTCAGCGACATCGAAACACGCCTCACCCAAATTCCGAAGGTCATCACCATCGAGCCGGACTTGGAAACCGCCGCCGAAGAGATTCAAATCCGCTTCGACCGCGACTTGACCGCCCGCTACGGCATCGACCCGGCCGTTGCGGCCATCGGCGTCAGTTCGCTCATTCGCGGCGTTGATTTTTCGGATATCTGGCTGGACGAAGCCGGAGTTCGCGTTCCGCTGCATATCGAACTGCAGGAGTCCGACCGCGCAACTTACGACCAACTGCTCAATCTACCGGTTTCCAGCCGCCGCCGGACAAGCGCGCGGCTGGGCGATGTCGCCCAAGTCCAGTTCCAACGCGGACTCGGCGAAATAACCCGTGAAAACCGCCGCACACGCATTAGAATTAAAATCACTTCCGCCGAAGACAACCCCAAGCGCTTCGGCGAGCAGCTCGACGCTGCGCTGGCATCGCTAACCTTGCCGACCGGTTATGAATGGTCGAAAGGACGCCGCTTCCGTGATATAGAAGAGCAGGGCAAGCAGCAGCAACAAGCCTGGCTGCTTGCCGCTGTGTTCGTGATGCTGCTGATGGGCGCGCTGTTCGAGTCGTTCATTCTGCCGTGGTCGGTTATTGTCACCGTTCCTTTCTCATTCTTCGGCGTCTGGTGGACATTATGGCTGACTGGCACGCAATTCGGCATAATGTCGGCGGTCGGTGTCATCGTCCTCATCGGCGTAGTTGTGAACAACGCCATCGTGTTAGTTGACCACATCAACCGCTTGCGCCGAGCCGGTCTTCAACGCGACGACGCCCTGGCTGTCGGCGCCCGCGAACGTTTTCGACCCATCGCAATGACCGCCTTGACGACCATCTGCGGCTTACTCCCGATGGCATTCGGCTCCGCCAACCTTGTCGGCATCCCTTACGCGCCAATGGGCAGAACCATCATCGGCGGTTTGCTCACAGCCACCATCTCCACACCCCTCGTCGTGCCGTTGATTTACAGTTATCTGGAAGATATGCAGGAATGGGTGAAAAAGGCGAGGGGGAAATTTAGGAAGAAAAGGTGAGGAAAGACTTGCATTACTCAAATAATACATCTATATTAATATTGAGCGATCAGATAAAGAATTTGAAAGTAATAATTTACACTTTAAAACTAATATGCCTATGAGGTCATTATGCAAAAAGCCATCATAATTTACATAGCATTGCTCGCTCTTAGAACCATTGAACTCCAAGCACAAGTTATTGAAAAAATTTGGGAAAGGTTTTACAGAAGCGCTCCCGACTCTTCAACTATTGATGATTACTGTCGTGGATTTGTCCCTTTGTCTGATGGGGGGTATTTAGTTTCAGCAGCATACCAGAATCGATATGGTTGGTATTCCTGGATTTTCCGAGCCGATTTTGATGGTGAGATAGTTTGGGAAGACCGCTATCCGCCGGAATCGCCTCGTAACCGGGGCTACTTACTTCGATATAATGAAGACGAATGTCTGCTGATGTCTTCCTGCTTGGTGGATGGCAGAACCCAGGCCCATCTTACCTGCATTTCAAACGAAGGAGATGTTCCTTGGGAAAGAACATATCCTTGCGAAGTAGGCGATGTGCCGCTTGGAGTATTAGTCTTGCAGGACGGAACCATTTTCCTTGAAACCTATCGAGCAAGCCGTGACTCGTCGGAACGATATGTTATAACTTTAATAGACCAAAGCGGATTTGAGTTCGATTCGCGCGCTTATGGCCATTATTTCAGTCTTGGTGGTTGCCAAATTGAACCAGACCGCATTGTTCTGGCATCTACAGTGCAGGTGGATCGCTATCATAATGCGCCGGCGGTATTCGTAGTAAACTCGCATGGCGATTCGCTGGATTATCGAACCTTCCCGGCTCAATTATATCTGCATAATTTCGGAGTCAGTCAATTATACGATGGCAATTTACTTATTTATGGTGTTTATGGAGAAATTCTTTATTCTTATTTTATTAAATTAAATCGAAACTGTCAAATGATATGGTCAGCCTATTATGACAATGTGAGATATTCATATTTCAATGATTTAGCAAATTTATCCGATGATAGAATTGTATTTGCGGGTAATAATATTGGCTCGCGAGCATGGATTGGAGAGATAAATCCGTGGGGTGAATTCGCCTGCGACCAATCTGACTCCGGTTTAGGCTGGGGATATTTCTGTAAAATAAGAGTTATCGACGATGATAATGTTATTGTATCCGGCATAACCTTACCAAGACCGGATATGCATCAAGATGATTCTTATAACAGAAATATATGGGTAGCACGTTACTCAATCCCGCGCTTATCAGTAAGAAATACAATACCGTATTTGACCGAAAATTATATCTTTCGACCATTTCCAAATCCATTTAATTCAAATATTTATATACCTATTGAAATATTTTCGGATTGTAATCCGTCACTTCAAATCAGCGATGAGTCTGGCCGAAATATTCTTTTTTTACCGTCAGAGGTTCTACAAACTGGAAAATATACATATTATTGGGAATTTTCAGAATTACCAAGCGGGGCTTATTTTTTTCATTATTTCAATGGTCGTTCTATAATCGCTTATAAAATACTAAAAACAAAATAAAAGGATACTTAAATGAAAACAAGATTTGGAACTCAAAATGTTATTTTCGCAATCGCTGTGATTGCCCTAAATACCTCACAAGTTGATGCTTATACACGTGATGAGGCATATAATTACTTGCGAAATTACATTTTAGGCTCTTCGGTTCAATACTTGGAGAGTTTCGGCTCACAAGCCATACTTTCACCGACAACAACCGTCGTATGTATGGATGACACAATCTATGCTCCAAATTATTCAAGTTGGTTATTTTCTATCGACTTGAATTACTCGGCAGGTCTATCGCATCCGATAGACTTGTATTTCATTAATTCGAACGACTTAAATCAGTGGACTATTGAACCTGTCGTATGGCCGGTCATTAATATCGTTATGGATTTTATCCAATTAGATATGCCACCAGGCGATTTAATCAACGCAGATACAAATTTAATGCGTATACCTTATGCTACCCCAGATCCGCATTTAAAAGCGTTAATAATATGCGGTTCTCAAGGCGGTCATGGAGTAGTCGATAATTTTAATATATATCTTTTAGACTATTACACATATAATAGCACTTGTAGATTCTATATTATGCTTAAGATGTTGGGCTTTGGAGATGTCCGAGTATGTATGGGAACAAATTATAATAATAATCTTCGGTTGCCAGATGTGCGAATACTTGTTCCGTATTCTTCACAACCTGGAGATTCTAGTTATTTTTGGATTGCGGATCATAATTTAGATTTAGATCCTGACAGCACCAATGATGTAACAAGTAACGCTACTCGTGCAGATATAAGGCAGGCTTATGCAGACCTTGCGGCAGATATTGGACCTCTTGACCGAGTAGTTATTTACAGTGTTGGGCATAGTGATAACAGTGGAAATAATCTCCGATTGGTCACTTGGGATGGACATAATCCAGGTATTTCAACTGATACACTTTATTCCTGGTTGTTACCGCTTACGGGATGCGCTGAACTGTTTGTTATACTAGACCATTGTTGGGTTTCGCGGATGTTCACCGAGAAATTAGATGATTATTTTGAAAATTTCAGTCGTACACATATACTTGCCGCATGCAGACCTAGTCAGCAAACTTATGCTGAGGCTCAATTTACACATATATTGTATTCTATATTTACATATTACTTTACATCATATTTTATAGGCACTTATCCATATTTATTTGATATACATAATGGGCGGGCATACGGAACTAATGTCTGGGCTTATGGTAGTTCAATTGAATATACGATTTTTACCGGCAATCATTGTTTCCCTGATAGTTCCGGTGGAGCCTGTTATGATAATTGGATCCAACCTGATAGAAATAATGATGGTGTCAAAAGTTTTCGCGAGGCCGTCGAATACACCTGGGCGAGGATGCCAGGAATAAGCGAATATAACATAAATAAGCGTTTTCCGCGCGGCGCATTAGGCATACAAGAACCTCACTATATTTTTCAGCGTACTCTAGGAACATTCAATCCTGAATACGACAGTTCAGGCACTGTAACTTTCACCGGTCGAGGCGGCTATGTTAATTGGGCATCTGACGATGTAGATTGTAATTGGACATCGCTTAAAAAATATATCGTAACACATACACTTAAATTCACCTCACTTCAAAACCCTCCTTCAACGACAATCGGAAATACAGGGGTCACGCCAGTAGAGTTCTTATTCTATCCAAATACGGGTATAACATTTGCTCGAACTGTCAATCCGATAGTCAATGCTGACTTTAAATCCTTCTATGGCGGCACGTGCGACAGGTGGCTAGGTGTTGCCATTAATAATGATACGCTTACACTCCAAAACAGCGAAATTGAAAATGCACTAACCGGTCTGGCTGTTTATAACCAAACTTCGAATAATGATGTTCTAATTAAGGATGTTGAAGTCAATAACTGCGTTGTTGGCTTTGATTTCTGGAATAGCAATTCTGCTATAGTGATTGATAATTGTCAAATATATGAATGTTTATTTGGTGCAATATTTCAAAATAGTATCACAGATATGGCTTCCTGTGATTTTATTACAAATTCCGACGCTGTATCAATTTTTGACAATAGCATTTTATTTTCTTACTATAGCGATATTATCCATAACGATTATGGAGTAGTCATAGATGGATTGGGTAATTTTGCCGATTTTTCTTCGCCAACGCTTTTAGAGATTACAAATAATCAATTTGTGTTAAATAATTTTTATGGTGTTTATGTTTCGAGCAATGCTGCTGGTTCTTTTACTTTGCTTGGCAATCCCGGCTGGAACTGCTTTATCGATAATGGGGTAGGTGCGATTTATAATGGTTTAGCAGGCACATTCATCGATGCAGAATATAACTATTGGGGCAGTGATCCGCCCGATCTGAACGAATTCCAGGGGCCAGGCGCGGTGGACTATATTCCTTATTGGGACGGGGAAGAAGGTGTAATGCCTCCACGAACTAAAGATAACAGTGAGCATAACACCAATGAGTTCGAAGCCGAGATAGTGGCGATTTTCAATCACTTTAAAAACGAGAATTTCGATACTATTCCTGGTCTATGCCGTGATTTTGTTCTACGGCACCCAAACAGCCCGAATGTATTAGCCGCTTTGAATCTCTGGATTAAAGCCTCGAGGCGTTTGGACCGTGTTGATGGTCTGACTGACGAATTGACTAATTTACTGCAGCGCCGGGAATTCGACCGTGCACCAGCCAGGCAGTGGCAGGATATTGTCCTTGCTAATTGCGAAATCTCCGCCGGCGATTATGTTCAGGCTCAGTGCCGCCTTGAAAGAAGACTGGACAATGATGTTGTTTCTGCGGCCGTGAGAATCAATACACTGATTACACTTGCCAATCTTAATCTATTTGGTTTGAACGATACTTTAGCGGCTTTTAACCTTTTTAGACGGATTATTAACGACTACCCGGACTCACGCTACGCAGACTTGGCTGAAGTAAGATTGAATACTCTTCGGCACTGGATTGATTCGCGTCCACCAATCAGACCTGATAATTCTGAAGTTAATTTACCAATGGAATATATTTTGCTGGAAGCCTATCCCAATCCTTTCAACAACCAAACAGTCATTCGTTTCCAGATACCGAAAGCCGGTGATATTTCGCTGGAATTGTTCGACCTAACCGGCCGCTTATCGCAGATAATATTCAGCGATAGAGTAGAGGCTGGTTCGCACCAAATAGTCTGGAATTCAGAGAGTCTGCCGGACGGGCTATATCTTTGCCGTTTGGAAACTGAAAATGCGGTCAAAACGGTGAAGTTAGTCTTGATAAAATAATCTCTTCGATGCTGATGCTGAATCTTAATTAGCATAGTGAAAGGAACGGACATTGCCCGTTCCTTTTTATTTCTTAAAACATTCCACTTTCAAAATATAGCGCTTCAATCCGCTTGACATTCAATCTATATGGCATTATTATTATAAGTTATAAATCGGGGTGTGGCGCAGTTCGGTAGCGCGCATGGTTCGGGACCATGAGGCCGCTGGTTCAAATCCAGTCGCCCCGACAATAAAAGTTCTCAAGTTCTCAAGTTTGCAAGTTGGAAGGTTATCCGTTCCGCGAAGTGGAAGCCAGGCAGCGCCAGCGCTGGGAAGCGTCGGGCGTTGATTGCGTCGATATTTATAAGTTTGAACACAAGTTCTATGTGCTGGTGATGTTCTCCTACCCGTCGGAAAAGAAACTGCATATAGGTCACTGGTGGAACTACGGTCCTGCCGACACCTTCGCCCGCTTTAAGCGGCTGCAAGGCTATAATGTGTTCGAGCCGATGGGCTTCGACGCTTTTGGTCTGCCCGCCGAAAACTACGCCATCAGACACAAGGTTCATCCTGCGGTTACGACGCGCGACAGCGTCAATTTCATCCGCGAACAATTAAAACAAATCGGCGCGATATATGACTGGAACTTTGAAGTAGATACTTCGCAGCCGATTTACTATAAATGGACGCAATGGCTATTCTTGCAACTCTATAAGCACGGAGCAGCCTACCGCAAGCGCGCGCCGGTCAACTGGTGCCCCAGTTGCCAGACTGTCCTTGCCAATGAACAGGTTCTAAGCAACGGGACTTGCGAACGTTGCAAGGAAGCCGTTACAACCCGCGACCTTGAGCAGTGGTTCTTCCGCATCACCGACTTCGCCAACCGGTTGCTGGAAGGTTTGGAGCGCATCGATTGGCCCGAATCGACCAAGGCGATGCAACGGCATTGGATTGGCCGCTCGGAAGGCAGTGAAATTATATTTCCTTTGGAAGACGGCTCGGATAATATTCGTTGCTTTACTACCCGCGCCGATACTTTGTTCGGTGTCACTTATGTCGTATTAGCGCCGGAGAACGAACTCGTTCAGCATATTACAACGAAAGAACAGCGCGCCGAAGTAATGCAATACATTAAGCAGGCTCGTGAAACTTCAGAAATAGAAAGACTTTCGACCGAACGCGTAAAGACCGGCGTCTTTAGCGGGGCTTATGCCCGGCATCCATTGACTGGCGCCAGACTGCCGATTTGGATAGCCGATTATGTGCTTGGGACTTACGGCACCGGCGCGGTTATGGCTGTGCCGGCGCACGACCAGCGCGACTTTGAATTCGCCTGCAAATACAATTTACCGGTAAAATGGGTCATTAAGCCTTTAAATCCACACGATGATGTCTTTATTGACCGGGCGTTTGAAGATTATGGGATTATGGTCGATTCAGCCCGTTTCAATGGAATGACTTCGGAGCAGGGGAGAGGCGCAGTCACCGAATATCTTCATTCTTTAGGTTTGGGCAGTTATGAGGTTTCCTATCGTTTGCGGGATTGGCTGATATCGCGGCAGCGCTATTGGGGCGCGCCAATACCGATGATACATTGTGAAAAGTGCAGGATTGTGCCGGTGCTGGAAGCCGACCTGCCGGTGTTGCTGCCGGAGGATATCGTCGATTTCACGCCGCGTGGCGCATCACCACTCGGCGCGCACAAGGCTTTTATGGATGTCAAATGCCCGCAATGCGGCGGCGAAGCCCGGCGCGACCCGGATACGATGGACACCTTTGTAGATTCCAGTTGGTATTTTCTGCGCTATCTTTCGGCAAAATCGGATGATAAGCCATTCGACGCGGAATTAGTGAGCAAGTGGCTGCCGGTGAATGTCTATGTCGGCGGGCCTGAACACGCGACAGGCCATCTGATTTATGCTCGTTTTATTACGATGTTCCTCAATTCAATCGGCTTAATTCCTTTCGATGAACCATTTAAGCGGTTAGTGCATCAAGGAATCATTACCTGCAATGGCGCTCGGATGTCCAAATCGGTAGGGAATGTCGTCAATCCGGATGCCTTCATCGAAAAATACGGCTCGGACTGCTTCAGATTATATCTGATGTTTATGGGCGACTACACAGTCGGCGGTGATTGGTCGGATGAGGGCATCGTTGGGGTGAAGCGCTTCCAGAATCGCATCTGGCGTTTATTCCAAACCTGGCTGCCGGAACTGCCGTTAAATAGAGACAAACTGCAGAGCGTTGACCGCAACCTGAATCGAGTTCTGAATTTCACGATTAAAGAGGTAACATCCGACCTGGAACAATTCCAGTTCAACACCGCCATCTCGCGCTTAATGGAGTTGACCAATGAATTATATGAATATTGCCGCTATCCGACAAAAATCGACAGGGTATTTCTGAAAGAAACACTGGAAACACTGACGATACTATTAGCGCCGTTCGCGCCGCATCTTGCTGAAGAGTTATGGGAGGGCTTCGGACATAAGGATTCGATTATGCAACAGAAATGGCCGGCTTACAACGAAGCGGCGTTGATGTTAGATGAGGCGACTGTTGCGTTGCAAATCAACGGCAAATTTATAGATACAATCGTTTTAGAAAAAGATTTGGCGCAGCCGCAGGCGGTCGAAATTGCGCTAGAGCATCCCAAAATCAAACGCGCTCTGAGGGGAAAGAGCCTTAAAAAGACAATTTATGTGCCTAATAAAATATTGAATTTCGTAGTTCCAGCGCTATAGCGATATCTAACAAAACTTATATTGTGTTAATCTAAACATCGTTTGAATAGAGAGGAGCATCCGCACAATCGCTAAAAACAGCGAATTTATAACGCATGGCGTTAGTTAACATAATATAACTTATCGGACATTAATATAAACCAAATAACAGCAGATAATAAAGTCTGCTATTCGAGAATTAGACCTTCAGGAGTCGTCTCGTGAACATTGAATCACTTTTAAAATTTGCCCGCGAACAAGCGGTCGAGACGGTCGATATTAAATATAGCAACCTATTCGGCGCCTGGCATCATGTAACCCTGCCGGCGAATCTGCTCAAACCGGAGTTGTTCACTAAAGGCGTCGGCTTTGATGGTTCATCCGTGCCGGGCTATGGACCTACCAGCGGCAGTAGCGACCTGTTAGTCATCCCGGATATTAATTACCACTGGTTAGACCCATTTTGGGACGCCAAAACTATATCCTTCATCGGCTCGATTCATCACACTGACAACCTTGCGCCGTTTGCCAATGACCCGCGGCGCATCGCACAAAGGGCTGAAGAATACCTAATCGAAACTGGCATTGCGGACTTAAGCGTCTGGGGGCCTGAGTTCGAGTTCTATATCTTCGATGCGATGCGATTTATGGATAACCCGCATCAAGCCGGTTACTCCATAATTTCTAACGAAGCCGAATGGGGAAACGCCCCAAACTGCGATTGTGGCTGCTCACATCAAAGCACAACACCTATTGCCCACAAAGGCGGCTATCATATCGCTCCACCTCAAGACCGCTACTACAATCTGCGTGATGAAATTTGCCGCATAGCCGTTATGCTCGGTTTGGATATAAAATATCATCATCACGAAGTCGGCGCGCCGGGTCAATCTGAAATAGAATGTAATACCGGGCCGTTGCTGAAAACTGCCGACGATGCGATGTTGTTAAAATATATCTGCAAAATGGCGGCGTTAAAAGCCGGTTGCAGCGTAACTTTTATGCCCAAACCACTCTACAATGAAGCCGGCAACGGTATGCACTTTCATCAGCACTTGTTTAAAGGCGGCAAGCCGCTCTTTTACGATGCTAATGGTTATGCTCAGTTATCCGAACTGGCTCTCTACTATATCGGCGGTCTATTGAAGCATGGTCCGGCTTTGGTGGCATTGGTCAGTCCTTCGACCAATAGTTATAAACGGCTTGTTCCCGGCTTCGAAGCGCCGGTCAAGGCTATTTTCGGACTCGGCAATCGTTCGGCAGCAATACGGATCCCCAAATACGCTGCTGACCCGATGGACAAGCGCATCGAGTTCCGTCCACCCGACGCTACTGGCAACATCTATCTCTCAATGGCGGCGCAATTGATGGCTGGCATCGATGGCATTCTTAATAAAATCAATCCATCTGAACACGGCTTTGGCCCTTACGACAGCGATATCACAAAACTGCCCGAAGACCAGAAGTGTGCCATCCCCAACCTGCCGACAGCGCTCGATGCGGCTTTACGCGCACTCCAAGACGACCACACTTTTCTTTTGGCTGGCAATGTATTTACGACTGAACTCTTAGAGACTTGGGTTAAGTGGAAAATGGAAAAGGAATTCATAGCCGTCAATCAGCGTCCGCATCCTTATGAAATGAAATTATACTACGATGTATAGATGTGAAATCACAACAGATAATGCAGATTGAGCGAACAACTCACAGCGGATTGAACAGATGAAACGGTTGCAAAAATATAATCTAATATCCACGCCGTCTGTTTAATCTGCTGTGAATAAAACTTTTCTCGTTTCATAATAAGAGCTTCCGATGCGACTAATGTCGAACCACTCCATCGCCGCGCTTGTTCGTTTGCGCGTTGTTTTGCTTTTTACATTAGCGGTATCATTTGTTGATTATCGACCGGCTTTTGCCACCCTCCCCCCTGCTCCGCCATTCGACCGGACCTGGTCCGATACGACCGAACCTTTCCTGCCTTATTATCAACTTGACTTACACCGGCAATTAACTCCCGGTCGTGACATCGGCAATTATATCTGGCAGTTTCAACTGACCTGCGATTTCCTCGATAGTATGCAGGAGCATAACCGGCAGGATGCCAATTTTGGCGGTCTGCACGAGGGCGAAGGTCCGCAACTTTGGGCAATTGTCGAGACCGACAACACACAGGAAGCCATCCGCGTCTGGTGCCTCTACGCTGCGGATTTCATGGACCTAAATCGATATCGCGAGAATATCGAGGCGGCTTGGACTTATTGCGATTCGTATCCGGCTTGGGCGGAGAGCGAGCCCGGCGAAATGTATGGACTTCACAACGCCGGCTGGGGTTTGATGGCGGAAATGGCTTATCGTCGAGTATATGGCGGCAGCCGACGCGAATATGGTTTGAGATGCGCCCGGCATTTAGTTGAACACACGCCTGAGATTACGAATGAAATGCAGGATATTCTTATGCCATTAGTTGCCGGTTGGACAGCTGGAACCCTCTATAGATATAGTGAATTAGAGAATAACGAGTCTTTTCGACAAAACGCTTTAAGGATAGCCAACCAAGTTAAGAATTGGATTGATTTTCGCCCCGCTAGATTGAATAATAATGAAATATGGGCGTTATGCGGCGGAACTGCGATGTGGGGAATATTAAATTCATTAGGCCGGGCTGATTCATCTGGGACAGGCGAATGGGCTATCGAACGATTACAGCAGATGGATGTCTTTGCCGGACGCGGCAATTGGAATAACTCTTGGAACATCTGGTATGCCCACGCCTGGCACGATGCTTTTCGCTTGATTGGGGATGACGACTACCGTATAAATGCCATCGCTATTGTTGACAGCCTGATGCGTCAGGACCGGGACCGTGACGGAGGTATCCCTGCTACCATCGGCGATGGCGATAACCGCGATCAGGCCTGGGTATCGGCTTATACGGCTTGGATGGGGCTTTGGAACAATTTCGATGCGTTGCCGGAGGTCAATTTACGAATAGCGCGTTTAGCAGCGCCGAATATCAATCGTCCCTGGCCGGTCAACATGGATTTCAATTTTATCTTTGAATTACAGCAGCAGGGCGCCTTAATGAATGTGCAGGCGGAATTCGGGTTAAGTCGCGATTCAACGCATCGTATTGAAATAAACGGCTGGCGTCCTATCGGATATTTCTATTCATTAAGCCAAGACCTGCCGGTTGGAATACACCAATTCTCGGCTTTCGTTAATCATCGAGATGAGTTTGACCGCAGCGACGACACGCTGTATTTTGCTCTCGAAATTTTACCGGTATGTCCTATCGTGATTATGGCGCGAAATTATCGTGGGGAATATATCGGCTGCCGTTTAGCATTTTATAATACAGCCTTGCCTATAGACGAACCGCCGATAGTCCTTATTTCGACGCCCCAAGTCGAAGAATTACATTCCAATCTTATGGTCGGCGAATATCGAGTGTTAATAGAACCCGATTTTCCTTATGCTGATAGCGTCATCGCCGCCTATCGCATTGAACGTAATTGGGAATATCGAATGGAATTGGTATTCGACCAGCCTCCCGTGCTGTTGGTTGACAATTCAGGCGACACTGCTTTAGCACGTTACTATACAACTGCTTTGGAAGCGTTGGACTATCCTTATCATTTATGGAATACTGCCGAATCCGGCGTGCTTAGCCCGCAGATCGGATTGTTCAACACCGTTATATACTATTCCGGCATCCGCAGCGACGGCGCCATTCTAAACAGCGACCAGGTCGAATTGAGCCGTTTCAACCGCGCCGGTAAAAATATCTTCATAACCGGGCAAAATATTTCCGATGAATTTGCCGATACACCATTTTTAAGCGATGTTCTTTACTGCCGACATCTTGCCGATAATGTGCGCCGCTCACAAGCCTTGGGCATAGCCGGCGACCCGATTTCCGATATGCACAACTACCTTCTCATCGGCAACCGCGGCGCTAACAACCAGACTTCCCCGGCTGGAATTACACCGGTTAACGGCGGAATTGCCGGTGTGATGTATCCCGACCGGCCGGATACTTTTGCTGGCGTGCGTTGGACACTTCCTGGCGGCGGCAAAGGCATATTCCTCGCTTTCGGCTTCGAGGGCATAAGCGGGCAGGGCGGCACAACACCCCGCGATACACTATTAGCCTCTATCTTTCGCTGGTTCGATGTCCCGCGCAGGGTCGGTGAATTCGAACCTTATCCTCATCCTGTTTCTTATTATATAATAACAGCATTCCCCAATCCTTTCAACAATTACATTAATATAACTATTCCAACTTTAGGTTCGAACAAGATAAACAATATCTCTATCATCGATCTGCAAGGCCGCCTGGTGCGGGATTTGGAATTCGATAAATTCGGTCGGATAGTCTGGGACGGGCGTAACTGGCAGGATAAAACGGTCGGATCAGGTAGTTATTTCATTATTTTAGCGGATCCAAATAATAACAGAGTTCAAAATAAGCGAATTGTGCATATTAGATAAGTTAATCAATCCACAGCGGATTAAGTGGAGTAAACGGATTTTGCCTTTAGTCGATGGCATATTGAAATCTAAAATCGGCTGACGATGGAGGTATATAATCCAAATTCCAAATTTATCACTCTTTCCAGCCTTCCTCACCGATGAGCGGCACAAAGAGGCAGCCGCCGCGGCGATGCCTTTGCATCTTGCCATCCGGCATCTTAACCGCCAAGGTCAATTCCTGCGTGAACCTCCCCCCTATCGGCGCCACCAGCCTCCCCCCTATCGATAACTGCTCAAACAGCGATTTTGGGATTTTCGGCGCGCCGGCGGTAACCATTATGCCGTCGAATGGCGCCGCTTCCATCCATCCGCTCGAACCATCGCCGATGCGAAAATGTATGTTTTTAACATCCGATTTATTAAGAATAAGTTGGGCGCGCGTCGAGAGTTCAGGAATGCGTTCGATCGTCCAAACTTCCGCCGCCAGCATCGCCAATAGCGCCGTCTGATAGCCTGAACCGGTGCCGATTTCGAGGACTTTCTCGCTGCCGCTTAAAGACAGGGTTTCCGTCATCAGCGCGACAATGAAGGGCTGCGAAATCGTCTGCCCGCAACCGATAAACAACGGACGGTCTTCGTAAGCGTAGGGTTCTTCGTCGGGCGGCACAAAGCGGTGTCTTTCCAACCGCAGCATAGCCTCTAAGACCCGCGGGTCAATAATGCCGCGCTTTTGCAACTGATACCGCACCATCGCGGCGCGGTCGGATTCATACATCCGCTGCCTCGCGGTAGAGCCTTCCGGTTAAGTGCATACTTAGCAGCCGCAAAAAACGCATAGTGTCAACCAATCTGCGGATAGAAGTCGACTCACCGGCATAGAGCGTCGGGATTTCCACCCAGCCTATCCGCGCTCCCTTTCGGATGAGTTTAAGTAGATATTCAGTCTCAAAATCGAATTTACTTGTAATAAACCTTATATCCCCTATCATCGATGTCCGCAACAATCGAAAACCGCACTGGCTATCTAAAATCTGTTCGCCGGTTAAAACGCCAAGCGTCTTACTTGTTGACCAATTGGAAAACCGGCGGTCCAACGGCATTTTCCCATTCCGCCAGCGGGCGCCGATGATTAAATCGTAATTATCGGTTTGAGCAGCGCTCAGAAATAAAGGAATAGACTCCGGCGGATGTTGTCCATCCGCATCCATCGTTAAAATCCATTTGCCATTTTGTCCGAGGATATAATTAAATCCCGTCCTCAGCGCGGCGCCCTTGCCGATATTTCGTATATGACTTACCGCCGCTGCGCCAGCGCGGTGAATAATATCGATTGTGCCGTCCCGCGAGCCGTCATCGACTACAATCGTTCGCGCGATGGGGATGTATTCACAGGTTTTGCTCAGTAAAGAAGATAATGTCGGCGCGGCATTAAAAGCCGGAATGAGCAGCCACACATCATAGGGATTAAAGGCGGCGTTCATTTGCTGGAAAAAAGGGCGACCGACGCAAGCGACAACGCCGGTATATAAGTGATGGCGAGCAATGCCAACAGTTGAATAAGCAGAAACGGCAGCGCAGCGCGATACAACTGAACGATGGGCTTTTGAAAGCGAAAACTGGCGATGAAGAGGTTCAATCCGACCGGCGGCGTGCTGTAACCGATTTCCAAATTGGCGAGGAATATGATACCCAAATGCAGAAAATCTACTCCATAAGCCTGCGCTAAAGGCAATATCAATGGCACAATGACGACCAAAGCCGAAAATATATCCATCAAGCAGCCTACGATTAAAAGAAAGATGTTCAGCGCGATCAAGAACGCCCAGCGGTTTGGCAGAAAGTTCTTAATCAAATTGAGTATATGCGAGGGGATATCGGTGAAAATAATGTAATTCGTCAACGCCAACGCTGCAGCGAGGATGACCAATATACCGCCGACTAAGACACTGCTCTGAATAAATATACGCGGCAGGTCGACGAGTTTAATATCTCGATATAAAACAACTTCGACAATCAGCAGATAAACAACTGTCAAAACCGCGGCTTCACTTACAGTGAACTTGCCGCTGTAAATTCCACCGATTATTATCACTGGCAATATAATTTCACCGAGCGAACCTTTGAGCGCCGGCCAAAGTTTAGCCGGCTCACTCGGTCGGAATAGAGCGTTTCTACGTCCCTTGAGATATGAAAAGAGCGATATGCAGATAACGAACAAAAGTCCCGGGACAATCCCAGCGATGAACAACTTGTCTATAGGCACGCTCGATACCACACCATATAAGATTAGCGGCAGGCTGGGCGGGAAGAGTAAGCCGATACTGCCGGACGAGGTTAAAAGTCCCAGACTGAAGCGCTCGCTGAAACCGCTCTTTAACAGCGTTGGCAGCATCAATCCGCCCAATGCTATGATTGTAATCCCGGAAGCGCCGGTGAAGGCTGTCAATAGCGCCATTACCAAAAGGGTAACTATCGCGATGCCGCCCGGCAGCCAGCCAATTAAGACTTGCACCAGATTGACCAACCGCCTTGACGCGTTGCTCTCCGCCAAAAGATAACCGCCTAATGTGAACAAGGGTATTGCCATCAAAGTTGGATTATTTGCCAGACGCATCACTTCAGCGAAATACAACGATAACTGCAAACTCTCTTTGGCGAACCCTGCCAACGCCAATCCAGAAATGGCTAAGAATAAAGGCAAGCCGCTAAACGCTAGTAATATGAATACAAGCGCTATCATTCAGCCTTGCCAGTTCTCGAAAGCGGTCGAAAAGCAGTTAAAAAGTAAAACGACATCAAGCCAAAACTAATCGGTAGAATCATCTCTGTCAGCCATTCGGAAATCGTCAGCCCGAAAAGAAAACCTTCTAATTGCCGGTCGTAAGATTTCTCAGAATTTACAAAAATAACCGCCAACCAACTTAAAAACAGCGAACCAATACCAGCGATGCTATTGATTATAATTTTAACTTTATTTTTCAGCGATTCATTCAGATAATGGTCAAGTATGTCGATACGGATGTGCCGGTCATTGGCGGCAGCAAGTATCCCACCGAGCAGACCGACCCATAGCACCATCTGCCGCAGTTGCAAATCGAGCCAAACCGGCGGCTGCAGACTCATCCAGCGCATTAAAAGCGTGGTCATACCCAGGCAAATCATCCACAATAAAAGGATTACGACACACCATCCTACGATGCTCTTTATAATGCGTCGAATTGCATCGATTATTTGCATAACTTTCATCGATGAGGTCGGGTGCGATATTGTTCAAGAACATTATTCACTTTATCCAAAAGCGTCTGCGGATAAAGTTTGCCGGCTAATTGGCTGTGGATTTTATATCCGATGGCTTGCATTTCGCACCGCTGCTCAGGACTGGACGGCGCAGGTTTTAAACCTTCCTTCAATAGTTGCGCATAAGCCAGCCGGTTATCTTCGCGTGTGCGCTCAACTAGCCGGCGAGTCTGTTTCTGAGCAATCTCTAACAACAGGGATTGATTAGTCGGCGAAAGTTCATCGAAGATTTTTTTATCAAGCAGCACCGCGCCGACAGAATTCGTGAACGGCACATCGGATACATAATCCAACTTAGTGAACCACTGCAGCGCCAGACAAGCCAGAGGTGAAGCATAGACCGCATCGACCATTTTAGTCTGCAGTGCCATAATGACATCGGTTATTGAAAGAGTTACCGGCGAGCGGCCTAATTCAGCGAAGAAGGCCGCGGCTAAAGGGTCTCCAGCCCAAGCCCAGGCTTTCACGCCGCTTAAGTCGCGCGGCGTTACCACCGGCTGCTTAGCATAAAAATAAATCCAACCTACATCCGCCCAACCAAGAAATATAAAGCCTTTTTCAGCAAAAGAGATTCTTATCTCGGCGTCCAGTGCGGTCTTTACGCAATCGATTTCACCTTCGTTTTGAAAAAGATACGGTAGTTCAAGAATTCTAATCTCAGGCAATATTTCGCCCAATCCGAAGCCGGTGAAACCTGCGCCGTGAAGTTGTCCCAAGCGCATCTTACGGATGACATCCTGTTCGTCCCCCATTGCCATATTGGGGTAGAATTTAAATCCGACCTCCCCTCCGCTACGCTCGCGCAGTTCGGCGTCCAAACTGCGCATAGCATCCATCCAGGTTGTGCCTTCCGGCGCCAAAGTCGCGAAGCGAATCAGCGTCATCGCCGAGAGATTCGTTACAGCGATTACGAAGCAGGCTGTAATTATTAAGATATTTTTCCTATTATTATTCAATTTTATTTAAAGAAATAGTTCATCTATTTGCGAAAGCAACCATTTGGCTTGGTGGACTGCAACACGATTCACCAGCCGTAACTCGGCCTGCTCTTCCTTTGAACCTACAATGACTTCATTGAGCAGCATTTCGAATAACTGACGGTCTTGCGCACAAACCGCATAGAATTTGGCATACAAAACCTTACCCCATAAAAAGTGCGCGCCGTCGGTGCTGTCGGCTTGTTCAAACAATCGACGGGCAATATCGAGATTACCGCCCAGTATCGGCGGTAGACATGCGTAATAAGAACCTAACAGCCAACACGGACCTGAATAGTAAAATCCTGCATCTTGAATATAAAGCCAATCCATCAAGACTTTTACCCGTGGAAATTGGGCAATAGCCGATGGCTGACGGCGATTTAGATTTATCCAGCCTGTCCAGGCGGCTGTCGCCCAATAAACGGCTGGGATATCCGATTTGCGCAACGATTTTTCACTCCGCTCAAATTCACTGAAAGAGATATTTTCTCGTTCGATAACTTTACCTTTTATCGCTAAAGCCCGCAGTCCATAGTCGCAGCCGCGCCGATAAAACTCCGTTGCTCGCAGTGGCTGCACAGTCTCAACAAACAACATCGCATAACCTGTCCAACCTTGGGCGGCTAACACGAGCAGTTCACTGTCGTCCGGCGCGGATATTATCATTCCGTCCAAGAGTTTTAAATTGGCTTCAAGCGCTGTGCGGGCTAATTCCAAGTCTGTTTCCGCTAAAAGCGCCTGTATCGTCCCGAAGATGAGCGGCCGGCTGGCGCGAACCACGAGTTTATTCATCACCCCGCAGCCTGTAAGCAGCGCCGCAAATTCTATCCCCAGAATCAACAAGCACAAATTTCTAAAAAAACTAGACATAAAGCCATTCAATCTATTTTGTATATTATCTATCTTGTCCACCGCGCTCAATTTTCTCCCTAAAATCATCAAACTTATCCTTGCCGGCGGCAAATAAAAGCAGCATTGGACATTTTTCGCGCGCCAATTTTATCATATCATCAGCGATATTTCGAATATCCCATTGTGCATCGGCATCCTGCCGTAGCCGTGAAAAATGAGTCAATTCGCGAGCGTTGAGTTGCAAAAGGACTCGCCGCCGGTGGGCGTTGGTCAAAACATATTGCGCCGCCGGTCTGTTTTCAGTCGGCAAATTCTTCAGTAGGATGTTATAAAATTCTTGTGATTTATTAGTATAACTTATGAAATGGCTTTTCAAACTAACGGCTTCGATTGACGGCGGTATAGTTATACTTAATTCGGGTAGATAATCCTGTTTGATGATAGTTGCGATGCGATGTCGTTTTAGTTGTGCGAAGGCTGAAGCGCTCAATTCGACCTCAAAGAGAAAGACACCTAACTCCATTTCTCTCAAAAGCGGCGAATGAGCATCCAGATAACCGTGGGCGCGCCATAACAAGGTTTGGCGCTTCGCTTCGGAAAGCGAAGCCACATAGTTTTTCGCATCTTGGAAAGAAGATTTACCGGCGGCGAACAACATCGCAGCCAGGGCTGTCTGTTCGGCTTCAACTGGAAAAGCCAGCAGTTTGACCGAGCGAATGGAATCAGACTTAGAACTAACGCCGACTTTTTCAGCCGATGCTCCCAGCGCCTGATAGGAAGTATTAATTTTTAGGTTTGGTTCAGTATGTCGAATGAGAGATGGCGTTGCGCGGCGCAGAATTGTGAGCATTTGCGCGCTCATCTCACGCGCTTCTTTAAGCCTTGAAGTCGCCGATTGCCGGATAATATGCTCCGCGGTGCGGGCGTTCATAGTTACGCCGACCTGTCCGCGACAGGACAACGGCAGGACATAACGGCTGTCTTCCCGCGCTATCCCGCTGCGCGCTCTTTCCGGCAGAGAACTATAATATTCATCTAACTTGGTGGACAGCTGCCGGTAGCCGTCGAATAATTCACGGCATAAATTGTGATACTCGGCTGTATATTTAGAATTTTTAATCTCTTCCGGCGTTATATAATCGCCGCTCTGCGAAATATAGCGCTGGGAAGACTCAGTGTAGGATGCTAGTCGATGCCCTTCGAGTTCTTCTATAACTAATCTTGAAATATCGGATACATCCAGGTTGAAAACGGCGTGTTCGGCTACTGAAGCGTGTCCGAAGCCGAATACGATGCGCTCGTTAGACTCCCGCGCGCGGTTGACCGAATCGCGGGCGTCGCATCGCAATTCGTGAACACTCTTTGGGCTGCGGCTAATACGGGCATACGCTGCTGAAATAGTCTCCGGCGTCAAAGGCTCGTTCCGCAAACGCTCTAATAATTCCTCCAGCCGGGCTGAAGCCATATCGCCAAAGCGATACTCTTCGACGACCGCATTGACCAATTCGATGGTATCGCTGTCGATGTTGAAACCGGCTAATCTTATATGCAAGAGATTTTCCTTTTTTATTGTGATTTTAATTTAATGAAATCCAGCCATAGAAACAAGTCGATATTTGCTATTTGACTTGATTTGACTTGGAGACTGTTCGCAATGTGTCTATATTGCTATTATGATTAACAGATATAAAATAACAGCGCTTCTTATTAGCGGCGCTTTAAGCCTCGCCGGCTGTCTGGAGCATAACTACGATTTCAAAGTTCATCCCAACGGCGCTATCGATTGTCATATTTTCATCCGCGGCGATTTAGTCGATATGGATGATGGGATGGATATCTTTCCCGACACATCTGTCTGGCAGGTTTCGCGCCGCATCGAAGAAGGCGAAAAAGAAACCGTGCATATTATAGAAGCCAATGCGCAATTGGATAATCCTCTCGATTTGTCTTCCTTATTCAACTGGTCTAAGGAACCTGCCGACTCGCTTCATCTTCGTCGCGCCTTCGATTTAAAAGTGGAAAAGAACATTCTCTTCAGTCGCTGGCGGTTCTCCGGACTCTTTATTTCCCGCAGTTATAATCGCAAATACGGCGATATTTGGGATTATGTGCCAGCCGAATGCCGGGTTTTGGAAGATGAAGCACAATTAAATCAGATGTCCTCAAGCGATGTTGACCTGTTGGAAAAGAAGTTTGCGCTTGGCGTGATACAGTGGAATCGCGCTCGGTTTGAGTGCGTCTTTGAGCGTATTTGGATGAATGCCCGTCGAAGCGACAGTTCTTTAGCCGACACATCCAGTATAGAATATAACATCGCCCGCAGCGGCTGGTTTGACGACCTGCATCGCTATCTCAACCTGTTGGATGTGCCGAAGCCGGAAGTGGTCAATCTCGATTGGTGGGTTGACCTGCGGCCACAGTTTCTCGGACGGTTCGCTGATTTTCTTCCGATGGAGAAAATCGACCTCATCGCCGATATCGCCGACGCCGTCGAACGGGAGTATCTCATCACCCGCGATATGCGCGATGACATTTATCGGGTGCGCGTTTCCCTACCCGGTTGGACGCTAAAAACCGACGGTCAAAAAGACAGCGGCGACTGTATCTGGGAATTCACCGGCGAATACCTGCATAACGAGGATGGTGTGATTAACGCCGAATCGATTCAATTCGATTTTATCAATATGACCGGCATTATCCTCATCATAGCCATAGGTCTTAGTTTAATATATTTCTATCGAAAATCCCGCAAGACGGCTGCAAATTGAACGAGGGTTATAGATATATCGATATCGCCTGTCGAGCCGCCCGTATAGCCAGCGAGAAACTTGCCCAATGGTTTGGTAGATTGGAATCTAACTCCATCGAGAATAAATCAGTGAACGATTGGGTAAGCGCGGCTGACCACGCTGCCGAAGAGGCTATCATTGGCTTGCTTCAAAGAGAAACGCCTAATTTTGCTATATTGACGGAGGAGACAGGCTATCTGCCGGGGCAAGGTCAAGGAAGCGCTTATTGTTGGATAGTTGACCCGCTGGACGGCACGACTAATTTCATTCGCGGCTTCCCGCTTTGGGCAGTTTCGGTGGCTTTGGAGCATCGACCGGATAGAAATCGGAAGTGGGGCGAGATTATCGCCGGAACGATCGACATTCCGCTGTTCAAAGAGACATTTTTTGCAATTAAAGGCGAAGGCGCTTATCGCAATAACGATTTAATCCTGCCCAAAGCCCAATCTAGACCGGTCGATGAAGCCTTGCTCTGCACTGGATTTCCGTTTCGGGCGCAGGAATATCGCGAGCCTTATTTGAAATTGTTCGGCAAGGTGATGGCTGAATGCGCCAATGTGCGTCGTCCCGGCGCGGTAACTATTGACCTCTGCTATACGGCGTTGGGGACTTTCGATGGATTTTGGGAATTGGATTTGTCGCCGTGGGATATCGCCGCCGGCGCGCTCATTATTCAAGAAGCCGGTGGAAGAACGGCGAATTTCTTAGACAGCATAGATTTTTTATCCAGCGGCGATATTGTGGCTGGCCGGACGCCGGTCTTCGAGCGTCTTTTGGAATTGACCCAGACCTATTTTCCTTCGCCGCGGGATGTGAACAAAGCGCCGTTGCGTTAAGACTGCGAACATTCCCCATGCGTGGAGTGCGAGATGTATCCCGGCTTCTTGAAGCCGGGAATAACTGTCAACCGCGCTGAGTTGACGGCGGAAAATATCAAGGAATCAGCGGCTTATCGTGCGCAGTGTCTTCCGGCTTGGTCTTTGATGACTCATCATCCTCCCCCTCCTGCATCCCTTTCTTAAATTCGCGCACGCCAGAGCCGAAGCCGCGCATAATTTCAGGTATTTTTCGTGCGCCGAATAGAACAATAACAAACATCACTATCAGAGCGATTTCCCAAGGACCTAATCTCATCGACGAATACCTCCCTGTTTGTTGGTCAAAGCGGCTTTACGGTCGTTTTCGACCTGGTGGATTTTAAGAATTAGCAACACAATTAGAAGCGCAATAATCAGTGTCATTATGAGAAAGTATTTATAACGGCTGGACAGTTCCTGTGTCGCGTGCAGACCTTGGGCGTTCACTGCATTCACCAGGCTGTCGGCATAGTCGAAATGCTGTTGCCAGGCTTCCAGATCAAACGAATGGATAGCGGTGCGCAACTCCAGCATCGCACGGTGGATATCGCCATTCAACTGCCAGCGCGCATCGGACACCTCAAGTCCCCGTTTCTCAGCCCGTTTAATCAGCGCTTCGGCCGCGGCGAACTTGCCCGCGAGCGAATCACTTCCGGCGCTGACTTTACCAGCCATCTGCCAACCAGCATCGCCTTGGCTGTGGCATTGCACACAGACCGCTGGTTGGACCGTCCCCGCCAGTTTTGCCATCGGTTTGACAATAGTATGTATGCGTGCTAATGGAGCGTTCACATCCGGCGAGGCTTGATGACAAAATGCACACTCCATTGTCCCTAACGCGTCGAATCCGTCCTTATGCGGGCTGGCGCGGAACAATTTGGCGTTGAGCATATGGCAATGCGAGCATACCTGCCCGACCTGACTCACACCCGGCGGCGCTGCGCCGTGATTGCCGTGGCAATCGTTGCACACCGGCGCTGTGATGTCGTTCTTGACGAACAACGCGTACCCATGAACATTCGAGGAATCAATATACTGGGTATATTGATGCGTAGGTATGCCGTAGGTTTGCATTAAAGCCGGATCCGAATGGCATTTAGCGCAGGTCGAAGGCACTTTTTTCGGATGCGCCGATGAACGGGTATCGCCAGACGGAAAGACGCCGTGAGCTTTGTGGCAACTGTTACAAACAGCGACTTTATAGTCGCCTTTCTTGAATAGTTCCCCGTGCCGGCTGGTCCAATATTTTTCCAACTGGTCAACCGGTAGCGCCGGATTGAAGTTGCGCATATAGCCGGCGTCCGAATGGCAGCGGGCGCAGAACCGCGGAATATCTTTCGGCTTGGGCGCGCCGACGAAGCCATATTTAGGATTCATCGCCTCTTCATCAGCCAACGCGGAGTTGCCGCCGTGGCAGCCGGCGCAGAATACCCTAGCCCGGCTGTGTGCATCCTCTTTGCAGTCGGATATGATTTGCTCGTGAATCTGGTTGTGGCATTCGATGCAATTATCGACCGCAATGGCTTGGGAGACGATTATTAAAAGGCTGATGATGGTCGTCTTAAAATATATATTGTTCACTTGAGCCTCCCTAATCCAGAACATAACCTAGGATGGTGAACACGGCAAAGTAGAGCAGCACGAACACACCAATCGCATCGAGCCAGCGGCTGCGTCGCTCCCGACTTGCTGCGCGGTCGAGCCAGGGCAGCAGAATAATTGCCAATCCCACCAAACCTAAAGCCATAATCCCCACCATCTCGCCTTCAAATGGTCCTATGTGTGCTGGCAGGAACTTCAGCGACTGAAATACAAACAAGAAATACCATTCAGGTTTTATACCCGCTGGGGCTGGCGAAAACGGGTCGGCTTTCACGCCTAATTCCCAAGGGAAAAATACCGCTAACATCAAGACTATATTAAAAACGACCATCCATACAATCAAATCGCGCAGGAAGAAATCCGGCACAAAGGGCATCGAACGCTTCTTTCCATCATCTCGGGAGTGCCCCAGCGGTTTGGACATACCCTGTAGTTGCACGAAAAACAGATGAACACCTAAAACCACTGCGAACACAATCGGCAGGATGGAGATATGCAAGCCGAAGAAACGCGCCAAGGTCGCGCCGGTAACATCGGCGCCACCGCGCATTAATCTGAGCGCCATATCGCCGATGAATGGCACGGCGCGGGCGCTGTCAGTGCCAACCTTGGTGGCGAAGAAGGCTAACTCGTTCCACGGCAGCAGATAGCCGGAAAATCCAAAAGTCAATAGCAGACAGAGCATTATCACACCGGTTACCCAACTCAATTCGCGCGGCTTCCGGTAGGACCGATGAAAAAAGACGCTGAACATATGAATGATAGCCGATGCGACCATCAAATTCGCCGACCAAGAATGAACAGAACGAATAAGCCAGCCAAACTTGACTTTGGTGATGATGAACTTCACGCTTTCAAAGGCGGTATCGACACCGGGCCGGTAATAGAGCAGCAGAAATATACCGGTCAACACCTGCACTCCGAAGAGAAATAATGTGATGCCGCCGAAATAATACCAGATGGTTGCGCTATGCAAAGGCACCGATTTTTTCTGGGCAAATTCGCGCAAAGAGTCTATTTTATAGCGTTCATTGAACCAGTTCCACATTTTATTATTCATCCCTGCGCTCCATCTTGCGATGCGATGAGGATTTCCTCAGCGCCGGGCTGGATTTTAACCGCATACGGCGTCAAAGGTCGGGGCGGCGGTCCGGAAATATTGCGACCATTGATATCGTAGCGTCCGTTATGGCAGGCGCACCAGACGCCTTCGACTTTGGCGTCGTATTGCACAATGCAGTCCAAGTGTGTGCAGGTCGCGTTGTAGGCGCGAAACTTACCGTCCGAACCGCGGATAATTATTCCGGGTTTATTGCCGAAACGGAATATCTTCCCGCTGTTTAGCGGAAAATCCTTTGCCGGACCGAGATTTACCGACGACACTACAGCCTCTTCCTGTTCAGGCGGCGTCAGATAACGGAATATAGGATAAAACAATCCTATCAGCGCCGCCAGCCCTGTCCCGCCTAACAAAAGGTCTAAAAACCGCCGCCGGCTAACCGAATAGTTGGGTGTATGTTCTATAGGCATATCTCTTTTATCACTTAAAACCCCCGCGAATTGCCGGCGGGGGTCTTGTATTAGTTCCTTTTATATCAAATCAACCTTGGACGGTAAATTGAAATCTACCCTCCTAGTGTTATGTCAAGCGTAAGATGTCGTCATCTTTAACGAAGTGAAGGACATCGTCCTAAAGACTTACTTAACCAGACGATAGCCTTCACTTCGTTCAGGATGACATACGACATTGCACAATTGACATAACACTAGTTCGATTATTCACAAAGTTAAGAAAATAAACGTCTTCTGCCTTAATAGTTCTCTTATTAAAACAGATATGAATTGTATTAAAAGGACTTAGCCTTTCTTCTCGGCTTGACGGTAGCGGTGGTCGATTTTTTTATGGAACTCTTCGTATTTAAAGCCTTTGAAGGTCGGGCTTTTCTTATTGTGGCATTCGACGCACTTCTCCTCGGTAGGTTTGGGGATAAAACCGACCTTCTTGGCAGCTTCGATATCTTTGTTGTGCAGCGGTCGAAAGTCGCTGCCTGGACCGTGGCAGGCTTCGCATTGAATACCTTCGAATTCAGCCGCGTTAGCGGCGTCGAGAACATATCCGCCCTTGTTAAAGCCGGTTGTATGGCATTCCAAGCACTCGGCTTTCTTCTCCGAACCGTCCTTTTTATCGACTAAGACCTTGTAAGCATTGGCATGCTCGGTCGCCAGCCACTTCTCGTGAACATTGCCCTTGGCTTCGCCCTTATGACAGATGGAACACTTTTTAATGCCTATATATGCTGGCGCGGCAGCGCTGTCCTTCTTTTCAGCCGGTTTGTCTTGGGCGACGATATAACCGGCGGTGAGCATCAGTGTAAATAAACTGATTAAATATTTTCGCATTGGTTTTCTTCCTTGATGTGTGTGGTTGAACAAATGACTATGACAGAGAGTAATAATCGCTGCCCGACAAGACGGACGCCATGATGTGTTACAGATAATTATGTATTATTAGGTTTTGTTGAGAAATGTCTAAACTGGCAAGGCGCGCGCCCCCGTGCGCTAACAATTCAACTTGACAAACGGCGGACGAGGGCGTCCACCTTGACGCAAAGTGAATTATCCAGTATATCCTTATTATATGTGGAAGAGAATGTCCGCTTTACTTTTATTAGATTCTAAAGTTTTATTCTTCGAGCATTGCGGATAATTTAGTTAGAAGACTTGTTTCGAGATAGTCGAAATCGATGGGTTTGGGGATAAAATCCACCGCGCCGTATCGCAAGGCTT
>Ga0194125_10001443_pt1 | contig 40195 bp, 34 predicted proteins | sample TA2KigC250mmetaG_FD_148626 | JGI IMG/M metagenome (GOLD analysis project Ga0194125, IMG submission 148626) | Freshwater microbial communities from Lake Tanganyika, Tanzania - TA2015034 Kigoma Deep Cast 250m | ecosystem: Environmental > Aquatic > Freshwater > Lake | place: Tanzania: Lake...
AATCCGGCAACTCCGCCATCCGCAAGGTCGCCGTCATGCCGTTCCGGGCCCAGAACGAGATGGTGGGCGCGACGGTCTCCGACTACTTCGTCAGCGAGATCCTCGGCGCGAAACGATACGAACTCGTCGAACGCAGCCAGATCGGGAAGGTCCTCAACGAATCCGAGCTGGCCCTGTCGGGGATTTCGGATTCCAAGGCGGCCGAGGTCGGGAGCATGGTCGGAGCCGACGGGGTGGTCATCGGAACGGTCGGCGACTACGAGAAGGTCAGCCAGGGAAAGGACTCCTTCGCCGTCGTCAGCATCGCGGCGCGGATGATCGACACGAAAAGCGGCACGATCATCTGGAGTGTCGACCTGACCTGCCGGGCGACCGATCCCAAGGTGACGCTCTCCGAGCACTCCCGCAACGTCGTGAAGGAAATGATGAGGGCGTTGGGCCAGGCGATGGGGAACCCCAAGCGCTGACGGATGGACGGACCGATGAGACGCATCGGATTACTCGCGATCGTGTGCCTGGCGGCCGGGATGGCCGGATGCAGGTCCCGTTCGCCGTCGCGCCCCGCACCATCCCCCCGGCCCGCCCCGTCCGTCGCCGTCGCGCCCGCCGGGGCGGCGTCATCGCAGACGGCCGAGGCGGCTCCGCCACGGGTTCTCGTCCTTTTCCAAGTGCAGGGCGCTCCGCCCGGCGTGGCGGCGGATGCCGAGGCCCTGATTTCCCGGCGGCTGCTTCGGGACCGGATTCCCATGATCGATCCGGCGGTCGTGCGCGCCAACGTGCAGAAGATCCAGGCGATGATGTCCGCGTCGGGCGACGAACAGGGCGCCGCGGCGCTCGGCGCCCAACTCGGCGCCGACATCGTCATCCGCGGGGCCGCGGACGTGCGGGCGCTGGCCCAGAAGATCGCCGACAGCAATCTCCAGAGCTACCAGGCCCAGGTCAACCTGCAGGCCGCCGCCACGGACAACGGCGCGGTCCTGGCATCGGCGGATGCGTCCGCCGCGGCCCTGGCCCTCGACGCGGCCGGCGGCGGCGCGAAGGCCGTTCAGTCGGCCACGGCGAAGGCGCTGGACCCCCTGCTCGCGTCGCTGCTCCCGGCCTGGGGCGCCGAGGTGAAGGCGGGACGACTGCGCGCGGTGTCGGAGGACGCCGTCTCGATGGCGCGCGCCCTGTCCGCCCCCGACACGTCGGTGCAGGAGCTGCCCGCTCCGCCCGCGGCGGGATACACCGCCCCCGTGGCCGCCATCTGGCGGCTCACGCCCCAGGGCGGGGTCCCGGCCGACTGGATGGCGCCGGTCACCGAGAAACTCTACGCATCGATCCTGAAGAGCGGCTGGTACCGGCTCGTGACCCGCGACGACATGTCAAAGCTCCTGGCCGAGCACAATATCCAGATGAGCGACGTCTGCGACAGCGCCGAGAAGGCCGTGGAGTTCGGCCGGATCCTCAGCGCGCAGAAGCTCCTGATCGGCACGGTCGGCCGCCTCGGCGCGACCCTTCAGGTGGTGCTCAAGCAGGTGGATGTGGAGAGCGGCGAGATCGAGCGTGCCGGGCAGGCGGAGGGCCGCGGAGGCGCCGATGCGCTTCTCGGCCTGACGGCCCGGGCCGCCGCCGATCTCCTGCGGGCGTCGCCCGCCGGGACGCAGGCCCCGGCGCGGGCGGCGCCGGAGGGTTCCGCGGAGCCCGCGAAGCCCGTGGAACGGAAATGAACGCGTCTTCCAGTCGGCGGCCGGCGCGTGCGGCCGGACCGTCGGGAGGATCCGGGATTCGGGAGTGAACAGGTTCGGAAAACGGGAGGGACGAATGAAGACGATGACGATGGGCTGCGGGATCGCAGTGTTGTCCATCGCGCTGGGCGCGATGACCGCGGGGGCGCAGGAGCAGGGACGGGACAGCGCCACCGTGATCCGGCAGGGGCCGGGAGGCGAGATCCAGATCCTGACGACCGAGAAGAACGCGCCGGCGCAGGCCGCGGCCCCCGCGGCGCCCCGGGAAAGGCAGCCGGCCGAGGCGGCGGATGCCGGGGCGCCTCGCAAGGCGCGGGTCATGGTGCTTCCGGCGGTCTTCGCGCAGGAGCGCCGGCGCCGCATCGACCGCGAGTTGAACGAACGGTTCGGCATCACGGACCCCGGGGTGATCGAAAGCCCCGGCTACACCAGCTACCTGATCGACGCGCTGGTGAACGTGCGCAAGTTCGACATGCTGGAACGCGAGGAACTGCGGCAGGTTGTCCGCGAGCTGAACTTCGGCGAGAGCGAGTACGTCGACATCGACAAGGTCGTCAAGATCGGCAACATGGTGGGGGCCGACTACATGATCATCCCGGAGATCCGCTACCTCGAAGTGGACCGGGAGACCAAGGACGTTCCCTACATCGGCGGGCAACAGGTCGCGATCCGGAGCAAGCTGGCCACCAACGTCCGCACCGTGGACGTCGCGACGGGAAAGATCATCGCGTCGAGCGTGCGCGAGATCGAGCGGAAGAAGCGCCAGCGCCAGCAGGATTCCCTCCGGATCCTGGTGATGGACACCATCGCGGAGTGTTTCAAGGAGTCCTCCCTGCTGGACGCCGCGAAACTGGTCGACGTGGCCTACCCGATCCGGATCGTCAACCTCGACGGCGACCAGGTGACGCTGAACCGCGGCCTCGGCGCCATCCTGAAGGGCGAGATGCTCAAGGTCTACGCCGCGGGCGAGATGATGGTTGATCCCGATACGAAGGAGAACCTGGGCTACCAGGAGGCCTACGTCGGATCCATCCGGGTGACCGAGGTGGACTCGAAGACCAGCAAGGGGATCATCACCGACCGGGTGGGGTCCATCAGCCGTTTGTCGATCTGCCACCGGGTGGAGAATCCGACCCTGGAGGATCCGCGCCTGAAGCAGTCCCCGTCGCCCGCGCCGAAGATCGACTGATCCAGCCCTGCGTCCGCCCCCGGGCATCCGCCCCGGGGCGGACGCGGAGAAGGGCCGCCATGAACCATGCCATTCCAAGAATCCTGACCGCCGCGCTGCTCGCCGCGGTCCTGGCCGGAACCGTTTCCTGCCGGGCGCCGCTGACGTCGGCGGGGGCGACGATGGAGACCTATCCCAGCAACCAGCTCAAGGTGAACTCCCGCCTGTTCGGCCGGTGGTTCACGGTCACCGACAGCGCGATCGTCCGGGGTGACAACGGACTTCTCAAGGCCACGGTCTCCGTGGAGAACCTGAAGAACAAGGACGCGCAATTCGAGTACCGCTACCGCTGGCTCGACAAGGACGGGATCGAGGTGAGCAGCGGGGGCTCCATCTGGACGGCCCGGAGCGCCGCGGCAAGGGAGAGGGTCCTGCTGACCGGCGTGGCGCCGACCCGGATCGTCGAGGACTTCATCCTGGATATCCGCTTCGCTTATCCCAGCACGCGGTGGCGCTAAGCCCGCACCCGGGGAAGGAAAGGTGTCATGAAGAGACTCCATGAACTCACGTCGTGGGCGGCCCTGGTCCTGGTCGTCGCGCTCGCCGGGTGCCGCACCCGGCAGCTTCCGCGGACCGGCTACGTTCCGGCCGAAGAGCAAGGCGTCATGACGATCGGCCTGGACGACCACGACTATGATCTCGTGGCGGCCGGCATCACGCGCGAGATGTTCTCCCGCGGGCTTCCGGCGGGCTACGTCGTCGTCCTGGGGCCGGTCGACACCCGCGAGTGCCCCTACGACGTTCGCGTGCGCCAGCTTCAGAAGTCGCTCCAGGTGGCCTTCAACAAGGAGGGCACCCTCAAGTTCATGACCGCGATCAACGCGATGGCGGGAGGCACGGAGATCGACGAGATCTTCAAGCTGATCCAGTTCAACTGGCTCAACAGCAATCCCATGGACATAGAGGATATGCAGACGTTCGGACGCCTGGCGCGCGTCAACGGGATCCTCTTCGGCCGGGTGTCGTCCCTGGAACGCCCGCTGCCCGGCGGGATGCGCGAGATCACGTACCGATTCGTGTGGGAGCTTTCCAACACCGCCACGGGGCTTCTCGAGGTCTCCCACGAGGAGAAGATCCGGAAGAACGTCGGACGAGGTGTGCGATGAACCGGCGGGAGGTTCTTGCGATGGCGGCCGCCCTCCTCGCGACCGGCGCGGTCGCGCGCGAGAAGCGCGAGAAGCCCGAGAAACCCGAGAAGCCGCCCGAACTTCCTCCCTGGGCGGTGTCGCCCAAGCAGACCGACAGCGTGTACTTCTACGTCGTCGGGAGCGCGGGGGACCTGAAGACGCCGCTGGACGCCCGGGAGGCCGCGTACCAGGATGCGCTGCAGAAGATCTCCCGCTCCATCGTCACGGAGGCCGGCGTGGGGGAGAAGGCGCTGTCGCCGTCCGGCGTTCTGGTCCCGATGGAAGGCGCCGAGGTCCTGCCCGATTGCACCTACGTCCACCCGACGAAGGGAGGATTCGCCGCCTACGTCCAGGTCAGCTTCCCCATCGTGCAGAAGCGGAAGATCATTGCGCGGCTGCAGGGCAAGTGAGGACACCGGAGGGCACCAAGATGAACCGACGCCGGATCGCGACGGTCGGATGGCTGATCGCGGGATGCACGTTCGCGGCCACGGCCGCGGAACTCGGCCGATCGAAGCCGCAGATCGTGAACAACATCAAGCCCGGCGGCGCGTCGAATCCGACCACGGGGCTTCAACTGGCCCTGTTCGCCCCCGTGCAGATGTTCCCCCCGCGGTACGATGTCAGCGGGTTCAGGCTCAGTCTTCTCTACGGACGCAACCAGAACCTGCGGGGCTTCGACCTCGGCGCCGTCAACGTTGTCGAGGGCGTGGCCGAGGGCCTGCAGCTCGGCTTGGCCGTCAACCGGGCCGGGTCGGTGTCGGGCGCGCAGATCGCCGCCTTCAACGATGCCGGGGAATCCGAAAACGGCTGTTTCCAGATGGGCGCGGTCAACAAGGCCGGCGAGTTCTACGGATGCCAGCTGGGCCTGGTGAACCTGGCCGACCACGTCGACGGGGTGCAGATCGGCTTCGTCAACGTCTGCCAGACGATGAGCGGGATCCAGCTGGGGTTCGCCAACATCATCTCGCGGAGCGACGCCCTGGTGTTCTGCCCGCTCTTCAACGCCCAGTTCTGACGGCCGCCGCGAATGCGCGTTCCGCACTTCCCCGCCCTCGCGATCGCCGCAGGGCTCGCCACGACGGCCCTCTGCCGGCCGGCCGCCCCGCTGAAGCTGCCGCCCGAGGCGCCGGGGCGGCCGCTCTGGATCGAGCGGGCGAAGAGCGCCGACAGCGTGTATGAGTACGTCGTCGGACACGCCGTCGGCCGCGAAGCCGGGGCCGGCCTCCGACAGGCCGCCGTGGAGGACGCCGCGACGCGGCTGACGGATGATCTTCTGATCCGCGCCGGCGTTGCGGCCGCGGAGGCTCCGGCCCTCCGGGCCCGCGTGGCCCTCCCGGGACTGGAGCCGGTTCCGGACGCCATCCACTACGAAGCCACGAAGGACGGCACCGCGTGCTGGATCATGGTCAGCTTCCCGTTGACGGAACGGGAGAAGATCCTCGCGACCCTCGCCGCCCTCCAGCGCGAGCGGCGCGCCGAGCAGGAGGCCCGCGAGGCCCTCGATGCCCGGCTGAACGACGCGTACCGCCGCGCGCGCGCGGCCGCCCTTGCGGGCGACGCGGCCGGAGCGCTGGCCCTGCTGCGGGAACCGCTGGCCGGGTACGGACGCATGACCCGCCCCGCCTTCCAGCTGGAGGAGGCGCAGGTGCTGGCCGGCGACCTGAACCGGGACCGGAACGAGCCGCTGGCGGCGCGCGCCATCTACGAGACCGTGCGCGGGACTTCGACCTCGCAGCCGTGGCGCGCCGAGGCGGAGGCCCGGCTCGCGGGGCTGCCCCGTCCCCCGCGCTTCTGGCCGCTCCGGGTGCGCCTGGGCGACGGGCCGATCGCGCTGCTCGCGGCGGTGCGGACCGACCAGGGCCCCGTCGCCGCGTTCGACGCCCTCGAGACCGTGCTGGCTCGCGACCTGGACGAGTGCAGGATTCCCCGCGCGCCCATCGGCCCGCTCCCGCCCGCCCAGCTGGAGGCTCTCTTCACCGGACGCCAGCTGGAGGAGGTGTGCCGCGCGGCGGAAGCCCGCGGCGCCCGGGCGCTGATCGCGGTGATCTCCAGGGTCGACTCCTCGCTCCGGGGCAAGACGCAGGACGTGATGGGCGTGGCCATGCCCCTCCCGGACACGTCGATCGAGGCGCACGTGGTCGACGTGAAGACCCGGACCGCGGTCCATACGGCGACGTTCCGGGAAATCACGGGGTCGTCCGGCCCCGCCAAGAGCGCGGAGCGCATCGCCACGATCCTGATCGGCAAGTACCTCGTGCCCCGGTGCCCGTCGTTGGACGGGCAGCCGGCCGCGGCGCCGTAGACCCTGCCGCCCGCCGGTCCTTCCGCGCGCCCGAAGGGGGCCGTACGCCAACTTGGATCTCGCGGGCGGGGCGGCGGAAGCGTAGATTAACCGCCCGCGCCCGGCCGGACCGGGGGCGAGAAGGCCATGTCGCAACGGGAGTTCATGAGTGAGCCGCCGGACAGCCCCACCTCGGTGGGCTGGACGCGGGTGAGATCCGCACGCCTCGCGGATGCCGCCTCGCCGTTTTCGCTCGAGTCGGGCGGCGTCCTGCCGGTCGTCGACGTCGAGTACGAGACCTATGGCCGCCTCAACCGCTCCCGCAGCAACGCGATCCTGATCGTCCACGCGCTCTCCGGCGACGCGCACGCGGCCGGGTGGGACCGCGATGCGGGGCGAATGGGCCGCCCGTGGCGCGCGCGCCGTCCGGGCTGGTGGGACGCGATGATCGGTCCCGGCAAGCCGCTCGACACGCGCCGCTGGTTCTTCATCTGCTCCAACGTCCTCGGCGGCTGTTACGGCACGACGGGGCCCGCCTCGCCGGACCCCGCCACGGGCGCGCCGTACGGCCTGCGGTTCCCGATCGTCTCCGTCGGCGACTGGGTCCGCCTGCAGGCGCGCCTCATCGACCACCTCGGCATCCGCCGTCTCCATGCGGTGATCGGCGGGTCGCTGGGCGGACAGCAGGCGCTGGAATGGGCCCTCGCGCTTCCGGATCGCGTCGCGAACTGCGTCGTGCTCGCCTCCGCGCCGCGCCTGTCCGCCCAGGGGCTCGCGTTCAACGCGGTCGGCCGCCACGCGATCCTGAGCGACCCGAACTTCCGCAACGGCGATTACTACGGCGGCGGGCCGCGTCCGACCGAGGGCCTTGCGGCCGCCCGCATGATGGCGCACATCACCTACCTCTCCGAGGAGGGCATGCACCGGAAGTTCGGACGGCGCCTCAAGGACCCGGGCAAGCGGACCGTCGGCTTCGGCGTGGAGTTCGAGGTGGAGAGCTACCTCGACCACCAGGGCAAGTCGTTCGTCGAACGGTTCGACGCGAACAGCTACCTCTACATCACCCGCGCGATGGATCTCTACGACGCGGCGCAGCAGTGGGGCGGGGGCGACCTCGTCGCCGCGTGCCGCCGCGTCGCCGCGCGAGCGATGATCGTGTCGTTCTCGTCCGACTGGCTTTACGCGCCGGACCAAAGCCGCGAGCTGGCCCTGGCGCTGTGCCGCACCGGGAGGCCGGCGACCTACGTCGTCGTACCCTCCTACCACGGCCACGACTCGTTCCTCGTCCAGGTCAACGAGGTCGGCCGGCTGCTGCGGGGGTTCCTCGCCCCGGGAGGCGGCGCATGAAGCGCGCATCCATCACGAAGCGCCCGCGCGGCGCGCCGGCGGGCGGATGTCCCCCCTGCGATGCGGCGGCGGCGATCCTCCGGCGGGTCGACCCGGCGATCGGCGCGGCCGGCCGCGACCTGCTGGCCGAGTACCACCGGCGGGCCCGCCGGCCCGCGCGCGCCGCGCCGGAGGGGCGCTGGCAGGACGACCGCATCATCCGCGAGATCCCCCGCGGCGCCTCGGTGCTCGATCTCGGCTGCGGGGAGGGGGACCTCCTCGCCCGGCTCATGAGCCGCAAGGCCGTCCGCGGCCAGGGCGTCGAACTGGACGCGCCCGCGGTGATGCGCTGCGTCGAACGCGGCGTGCCGGTGTTCCAGGCGGACCTCGACCGCGGCCTCGCGGGCTTCCCGGACCGCTCGTTCGACTACGTCGTGCTCGAGGAGACGCTCCAGACCCTGCACCGGCCGCTCCAGGTGCTCGACGAGATGCTGCGCGTCGGACGCCACGGCATCGTGTCGTTCCCGAATTTCGCGTGGTGGCGCATCCGCATGGCCCTGCTCGTCGAGGGGCGGATGCCGACGACCGAGCAGCTCCCGTACCGCTGGCACGACACGCCGAACATCCACCTGTTCACGCTGCAGGACTTCCTCGACTGGGTGACGCGCGAGCGCGTGAAGGTCGTCCGCGCGTTCGCCTATGCGGACGGCGTCGTGCGGCCCCTGGCGGCCGACGACACGCTCAATGCCGAGGAAGCCCTCTTCCTCCTCTCGCGCTGACCTCCGCTCACGCGAAGAGCTCGACGTTCCCGCCGGTGTGGAGGAACAGGATCGAACTCCCCGGCGCGAACCGTCCCGCCCGGAGGCCGTCGAGCAAGGCCGCCGCCGCCTTCCCGGTGTAGACGTAGTCCAGGAAGATGCCGTGCGACCGGGCGAAGAGGCCGACCGCCTCCCTGCAGGCTTCCGTTTCCTGCGCGTAGCCGGCGCCGAGGAACGAATCGTCGACGAGGACGTCCCGCCGGTCCACCGTCGCGGCCAGCCGGGCCGCGGTCGCCCGTGCGAGGTCGAACACGTCGCGCTCCTGGCGCTCCCCCGGCTTCGCCGTGCTGATGCCGAGCACCCGGCCGGGCCAGCGCGCGATCGCCTTCCCGACGACCAGCCCCGCCTGCGTGCCGGCCGACGAGGAGGCGAAGACGATCGTGTCGAACCGCACGCCGAGGCGGCGCTCATCGTCGAGGATCTCCGCCATCGCCGCGACGTAGCCGAGGGTCCCGACGGGCGTCGATCCGCCGACCGGCATCCGGTAGACGGCGCGGCCGCGCCCGCGCAGGTCGCGTTCGAGCGCGGCCGCCTCCTCCTCCCAGGCGTCCCATTCGGCGGAATCCACGTGATGACACGCGGCGCCGAGCAGGAGGTCGAGCCGCAGGTTGCCGGTGGGATCCGCGGGCCGACCGCCGCCGAGCACGAGATGCACGTCGAGGCCGTTCGCGCTTCCGTAGGCCGCCACCATCCGGCAGAAGTTTGACTGGTTCGCCCCGACCGCCACCAGCGTGTCGCAGCTGCCGCGGAGCGCGTCCTCGATCAGGAAGTCCAGCTTGCGCGCCTTGTTCCCGCCGAACCCGAACCCGGTCAGGTCTTCGCGCTTGCAGAACACCCGGCACGTGCCGGCGCCGGGGAGGCCGGCCAGCTCGTGCACCGGCGTCGGAACCAGGGCGCGCCGCTGCCGCGCGATCCCCGCAAGCCGGGTGTGGATGGCGTCCATCGGAAGTTCCCCGGGGCCACGCTACGCCGCCGTCGTCGCCGGAGTCAAACGCGCCCCGCGGCGGCTCGCCAGGCCCGGGATTTCCTGTAGAATGGCCGCGGCCGTGACGGACACGCTCGTCATCCAGGTCGGGGTTCTCATCGGGCTCCTCGCCGTCTCCGGGTTCTGCTCGGGGAGCGAGGCGGTCTTCTTCTCCCTCGATGCCCTGCGGCTCCGGCGGATCGCACAGGCGCATCCCGCGCTCGGCCGCAGCCTTCACGCGCTGCTCGCGCAGCCGACGCACCTGCTGTCGACCATCCTGATCCTCAATACGCTCGTCAACGTCGCCGCCTCCGCGCTGTTCTTCGAGATCGTCAACGGGCTGGTCCCCGCCTACGCCGAGAAGATCAGCATCGCGGCGATGACGCTCCTGCTGCTGGTCTTCGGCGAATTCGGACCGAAGCAGCTCGCGCTCCAGTTCACCTCGCGCCTCGCCGCGGGATTCACGCCGCCGATGCGCGGCGCCGTGGTCCTGATGATGCCGTTCCGGTGGGCCCTCGAGCGCGTGACGCGCGCGCTGCAGCCGTTCTTCCGTCCGCGCGGACGGTCCCTCAGCGGGGACGAGTTCCGCACCGTCGTCGACATCAGCGGGCAGGAAGGCATCATCGATGCGGAGGAGCTCTCGCTGATCAAGGCGGTGGTCGGCCTCGAGTCGATGGTCGTCGCCGACGTCATGACGCCGCGCGTCGAGCTGCGCGGGGTGGACCTCAACGACGCGGCGGCGGACCCGGTCCGGATCGCGCGGACGGCGCGGCGCCAGTTCCTGCCGCTGTTCCGCGACACGGCCGACACGATCGAGGGGTTCCTCGACGTGCGCCGGTTCCTCCTCGACCCCGCGCACGCCATCGAGGCGGCGCGGATCCCGCCGTACTTCGTGCCGCACAGCATGCGGCTCAACCGGCTGCTGGCGCAGTTCCAGAAGGACCGCCGCCGCGTCGCGGTGGTCGTCGACGAATTCGGCGGCACGTCCGGCGTCGTCACCCGCGGCGACATCCTAGAACGCGTCACGGGCGAGATCTACCACGAGCTGAGCCGGCCGCGGCCGGTCTTCCAGGAGGCCGGCCCGAACCGCTGGCTCGTCGACGCCGGCTTCAGCCTCGAGGACCTCAACCGGAAGCTCGGCCTGCGCCTGGAGGCCGAGGGGGCCGAACGGCTGGCGGGATGGCTCGCCGTCCACGCGGGCCACATCCCGGAGCCGAACGAGATCGTCGAGGCGCAGGGCTGCCGCGTGACGGTCCTCAAGACCGACCAGCGCCGCGTCACGCTCGCCCACATCGAGAAGCTGGAATCCGGGGAGGAGGAGACGTGAGCCCGGGCGCCCAGGCGGTCCTCATCCTTCTCTGCATCGCCGGCAGCGCGTTCTTCGCGGGTCTCGAGACGGGCGTGATCGCGATCAACCGGCTCCGCCTTCGCCACCTCGTCCAGCATCGCGTTCCCGGGGCAAAGATCCTCGAGGATTTCCTCCGCCGTCCGGACGTCCTTCTCGGCACGACCCTGGTCGGGACGAACCTGTGCCACGTTGCGATGGCCGTGCTTGCCGCGAGCCTCGCCGACCGCACCGGGCTGCCGGGCGCGGCGGCGACGGCCGGCGCGCTGACGACCCTCGTGCTGCTGATCTTCGGCGAGTACATCCCCAAGGCCTGGTTCCAGGGCTTCCCCTCGCATCGCACGCTTCCGTTCGCCCGCGCGCTGTGGATCGCGTCGTGGGTTCTGCTGCCGTTGCGCTGGAGCCTGGCCTGGCTGGTGCGCACGCTGTTCGGCCGCCGCGTGCCGGCGCCGGAGAACCAGCCGCTGATCACGCGCGAGGAGTTCCTTCACCTGACGCGCGAGGGCGGCGAGACGGGCGCGCTGTCGCCGGTCGAGACGCGGATGATCAAGGGCGTGATCCAGATGAGCGGGACCCGCTGCCGCGACATCATGATCCCCCGCGACCGGATTGCTTCGATCGAGAAGTCGACCCCCGTCGCCGGGATCCTCGACCTCGCCCGGGCGGAGGATCTCTCGCGCTTCCCCGTCTGGGATCCCGCGACGCGGAAGTTCGTGGGCATCGTCAACGTCTACGACGTCCTCGCCGACGAGGCCTCCGAGGGCAAGACCGCCGAGGTCTACATGCGGCACCCGCAGTTCGTCGCGGAGCACACGCTGGCCGACCACGTGATGCCGCGCATGCGCGTGACCCGGCAGCCGCTGGTGCTGACCACCGACGACAAGGGAGAGGTCACCGGCGTCGTCACGCTCGACGACGTCCTGTCCGTGATCGTCGGATCCGAGACGCCCGCGCCCGCCGCTCCGAAGGCCGCCCCGTGAGCGCCCCGGGGCGGTGGGTGCTGATCGACGGCTACAGCCTCGTCCACCGCGACGAGGCCACCGCCCGGGTTCACCGCAGCGGGCGCCTGTTCGAGGCGAGGCGCCGGCTCGTCCGCCGGCTCGAGCGCATCGCGCCGCAACTCGGCCGCCGCGTGACGGTCGTCTTCGACGGCCGCGACGCGGGCGGGCCCGAGACCGACGCCCCGGCGGGCCCGGTGGAGGTGATCTACTCGCCGGCCGGCGCCAGCGCCGATGCGTGGATCGAACGCGCCGCGCACGCCGGCGCGCGCTCGCAGCCGATGCTCGTCGTGACGTCCGACCGGCTCGAGCGCGAGGCCGCGTCCGCCTCGGGCGCCGACACGATGGGCTGCGGCGACTTCCTCGACCTGTGCGAGCGTATCGAGAGGGCGCTGTCCGGGTCCGCGCGCCGCGCGACCGCCCCGGCGCCCCGGCGCACCTTGGGCGATCTCTTCCCGCCGCGGGCGTGACCGGTCCCTACGGGGCCGGCTTCGGCGGCGGCGCCCAGGGCTTCAACAGCCCGGCGTCGACCGCCGCATGCCCCTGCGCCTGCCACCACTGCGCCCAGGCCGGCTTGTCGCCCTGGAAGTCCTGCCCGGTCTTCCGCGACAGCGCCGCGCGCGCCCACATGCGCGTGTTCTGGTTGCCGTGGTCCGCGAGGGAGATGAGCAACGGAACGGCCTCGTCCGACTCCTGCCGCGCCAGCGCGGCGACCGCCATCCACTTCGGGCGGCAGTCGTAGTCCGAGTCCGCCCGGTGGTAGCCGGCGACCTTCAGGAGCCCCGGGACCAGGCGCGGGTCCTTCACGGCGCCCGCGTCGGCGAGCGCGCCGCACAGGTGCCGCCCGTACTCGCCCTCCTCGAGCAGGCGGGCCAGGCGAAGCGTCCGTTGCTCGCGCGCGGCCGCCGGCTCGGCGGCGAAGGCGCCCTCGGGGCGCCACAGGCCGCCGCGTCCGAACGTCTGCGCCGTGTGCAGAACGTACTCCTGCACCTCCGGGTGGGCCTTCGAGTAGTGCGCGGCGATCTCCGCCTGCGCCTTCGCGACGAGGTCCGTCGTCGTCGCCGTCTCCACCGGCCGGGGCGCGGGGATGCTGTGGCAGCCTGCGGCGAGGGAGAGCCCCGCGGCGACGGCCACGAGTGCGATTCGTGCCTTCACGCTGTCCTCCGTTCTTCCCGTTCTACAGACCGGTCCGGCGCGATTCCGTTCGAGATCCTCACCGCGTCCCAGGGGCCCGTCCGAACGCCTTGTCCGCCGTGTCCAGGTAGGCGCGCCAGTCCTCGAGCGTCAGGTTGTGCTTGCCCTCGCGGATGTGGTAGGCCATGCCGTCGCCGCGGAGCGGCGCGCCGATCGCCGGCATCTCCGCCGAGCCGAGGCCCGTCCCCCCGAGGAGCTCGTAGACCGGCGCGGCATGGACGCAGCCGAGAAACTCGCCGCGCGGATCGGCCCACAGGTCGCCTTCGGCGCTTGCCACATGAACCCACCGCGGCGCGACGAGTGCGATCAGCATGTGATGATCGACGGGCAGGTCGTCCTCGCGGTTGTCGTACTTCTTGAAGTTCGCGTTGAACCAGTGGGGGAAGTTCTTGTTGATGCGCGCGACCGACTCGCGGCCCTCGAAGCGGCGGCGGAGGATGTTGGCGCCGCCGCAGCCGGAGTTGTTCACGCAGGCCAAGCCGAAGCGCTCGTCCTGCGCGGCCGCCCACAGCGCGGTCTTGCCGCCGCGCGAATGGCCGATCACCGCGACCTTTCCCTTCGCGATGCCGGGATCGGTCTCGAGGAAGTCGAGGATCCGGCTCGCGCCCCAGGCCCAGGCCGACAGCGTCGCCCAGGCGTCGGGCGCCTGCGCGCCGCCGTCGAACAGGGCGCGCACGCCGTCGGCGTAGCCGTCCTTGGTGTCCGGATCGATCTCGCCGACCTGGTAGGCCGCCGTCGCGTAGCCGCGCCCGAGGATCTCCTCCGCCGGCCAGAAGTCGCTGCGGACCGCGCGCGTCGGGTCGATGTTCGTCGCGCCGCGGTTGCAGATCAGCAGGAAGGCCGGCACGGGCTTCGGCGCGTGGTTGGGGAGGAGGAGCGAGGCGGTGAAGACCAGCGACTTCCCTCCGTGGGCCGCGGTGAACCTCACCCGCTTGAGCGTCGCCGTGCCGTCGAGCACGGCGGCGTTCAACTCGACGACCTCGGCGCGCACCGCGCCCGGCGCGGCGGCGGCCGGCGGCACGCGGCCGAAGACCTGGGAGCGGAAGAGCTCCAGCACCTCGGCGCGGCGGGACTTCATCCAGCCGTCGGCGGCCGTCACGGCGCTCCCGTCCGCCGCCTTCAGCGGATCCGGCAACCTGTAGGCCGGCAGGTTCGTCGGGTCGGGCGCGTAGAAGCGCGGCCCGGCGGATGCGATGGTGATCATGGCCGGCGCCATCACGGCGGGCACGAGGCGGGCGAACGGGTTCATGCGGGCTCTCCGGTTTCCCGCAAGGGTGCGCTTCCCGGCGGCGCGGTTCAAGCGGGTTGCAGGCTTCCGATCCCCGGGCCCCGCGACGGGGGCGACGTCCGGGGCCCGGCTACTTCGCCGGGTCCGGCGCCGCGCGGATCTCGCTGCCCCAGTCGTTCCGCGCCGGGCCCTCCCAGTCGTCGACGAACGTCGTGGCGGCCCAGTCGTTCCACTGGCGGATCAGCAGGCGGGCAAGGTCGGGCTTCTCGGCGATCAGGTTGCGCTGCTCGGTGCGGTCGTTGGGAATCTGGTAGAGCTCCCACTCGCCCCTGTACTTCATCACGGCCTTCCACGCGCCGCTGCGGATCGCGCGGTTGCCCTCGTGTTCCCAGAAGATCGGCTTCACGCGGTGCAGCGGCTTCCCGTGCAGCGCGGGCACGAGGCTGATGCCCTCCATCGGCAGGATGCGCCGGCCCTGGAACTCGGCGGGGTAGAGGGCGCCGGTGATGTCGACCGCGGTGGCCATCACGTCGATGAGGTGGCCCGGCTGGTGTTCGAGCTTCCCGTTCCGATCCGCCGGGATGGACGCCGGCCAGTGGGCGATCAGCGGCGTCGTGATGCCGCCCTCGTGCGTGAAGTGCTTGTAGCGGCGGAGCGGGGTGTTGCCGAGCGTCGCCCACGACATGCCGAGGAAGACGTGCGAGTCCGGCCCGCCGATCGGCCCGCCCTCGGTGATGCCGCGCGGCCCGCCCTCGGCGTTGCAGCCGTTGTCGCTGAGGAACAGGATCAGCGTGTTCTCCAGCATGCCGCGCTCGCGCAGGCCGGCGACCATGCGGCCGACGCTCCGGTCGATGCCGTCGATCATCGCCGCGTAGACGGCCATGATCGCGTCGAAGCGGTCGCGGTCGGCCTCGTCGAGGTCGTCCCACGCGGGCACGTCGGCGGGGCGGGGGCTGAGCGGCCACTTCGGGTCGACGATGCCCATCTCGATCTGGCGGCGGTGTCGCGCCTCGCGGAGCTTGTCCCATCCCGCCCGGTACGTCCCCCGGTATTTCGCGATGACGTCCGCCGGCGCCTTGAGCGGGAAATGCGGCGCGCCGTGGGCGAAGTAGAGGAGGAAGGGCTTGTCCTTCGCCTTGGCGTCGTCGACGAACTTCAACGCCCAGTCGGTGAACATCGAGGTGGCGTACCAGTCGCCCGTTCCCACCTCCGGCAAATCCGCGGGCACCTTGCGGCCGTCGAGGTAGACGAACTTGCAGGCCTCGGGCGAGCGTTCCTTCGGGAAGTAGAGCTCGCCGAACTGCGTGGTTGCGGTGCGCTGGAAGCCGCGCTCCCACGGCGGCGTGCCGTTCTGCTGGCCGAGGTGCCACTTGCCGACGATGGAGGTGTGGTAGCCGGCCGCGCCGAGGACCTCGGCCATCGTCACGCACCGCTCGTGGAGGCGGCCGTGCGTGCCCTTCGACCCGGGCTTGCGCAGCCCGTCGAGGTAGCCCATGCCCGCCTGGTGGGGGTAGAGGCCGGTCAGCAGCGAGGCGCGCGTCGTGCTGCAGCGGGCGGTGTTGTAGAACTGCGTGAACCGCACGCCGCCCGCGGCCAGCGCGTCGAGGTTCGGCGTCGGGATCTCGCCGCCGTAGCAGCCGATGTCCGACCAGCCCATGTCGTCGACGAGGACGAGCAGGATGTTCGGCCGCGCCGGCGCGGCGCCGCACGCCGCGGCGGCCAGGAGGCCCAGGGCGGCCAGGGCCGGGACGAGGGGTCGCGCAGGGATCCGGTTCTTCATGGCGTCTCCGCTTTCTTGCGACGTTTTCCGCCCGCGCCCGCCCTGCGGTCCCCGGCGGTCTCATCCGCGCGGGCCGTCCGCGGCATGCGCTCGAGGGCCTTCATCTCCGTCGCCTGGCCCTCGTCGCCCTGCTGTTTCATCCACTGATCGAGCCGGGCGCGCAGGCCGTCGCGGACGGCGGCGAGGTCCGCGCGTCCGACGAGGTTCGTAAGGTTCCACGGGTCGGCGTCGCAGTCGTAGAGCTCCTCGGCCGGGCGGCGCTGGTAGGCGTTGACGAGGCGCGCGGCGGCGGCGTCCCCGGCGTCCGCGATCCGCTGCCAGGACAGGAAGACGGGGTCGCGCGTCGCCGCGTTCCGGAAGACGGCGTCGGGCGTCAGGTTAAGGATGTAGCGGTGGCGGGCGTCGCGGACGCTGCGGATGCCGTAGTGGTCGGAGCCGTGGTTGATGCCTCGCGTGGTCTGCAGGCCGAAGACGTGGGTCTTGTGCGAGGCGGCGCGGCCCTCGAGGACCGGCAGGAACGAGCGGCCGTCGAGGTCGGCCGGCACGGCGAGGCCGGCGGCGTCGAGGAAGGTCGGGACGACGTCGACGTACTCGACCAGGGCGGTCGAAACCGAGCCCGGCTTCACGCGGCCGGGCCAGCGCGCGATGCAGGCGCTCTGGAGGCCGGCCTCGTAGCAGGTCCACTTGGCGAACGGGAACGAGTTGCCCTGCTCGCCGAGGACGAGCACGAGGGTGCGGTCGCGGAGGCCGTGGCGGTCGAACCGCAGGCCCTCGCCGGCCAGCGCCTGCAGGTTCGGCGTGCGCGCCTGGCCGCCGTAGACCGCCATGTCGCGGCAGGTGCAATCGTCCGCGAGGATCAGCAGCAGGTTCGGCCTCTCCTCCGCCCCCGCGCGTGCGGACAGCAGCGCGCCCGCCAGCCAGCCGACCCATCCCCGTGCCATCTCCGCATCCTGCCCCAACCCGCCGCGAAGGCCAAGGACGGAACCGGGGGGCCGGTCAGCGCTGGTCCATCGGGACGAACGGGCGGAGGGCCGGGCCGTTGTAGACCTGGCGCGGGCGGCCGATCTTCTGGACCGGGTCGCGACGGTTCTCGAGCCAGTGGGCGATCCAGCCCGGCAGGCGGCCGAGGGCGAAGAGCACCGTGAACATGTTCGCGGGGATGCCCATCGCGCGGTAGGCGATGCCGGTGTAGAAGTCGACGTTCGGGTACAGCGCCCGTTCCTGGAAGTAGGGCTCGGCGAGGGCCTTCTCCTCGAGCTCGACGGCGAGCTGGAGGACCGGATCGTTCTGCATGCCCAGCCGCGCGAGCAGCTTCATGCAGGTCTCCTTCGCGATGCGCGCGCGCGGGTCGTAGGTCTTGTAGATGCGGTGCCCGAAGCCCATCAGGCGGGCGCGCGGGTCCTTCTTCTTGGCGCGGTCGATGACGCGGTCCACCTTGCCGCCGTCCTCGCGGAGGATCCGTTCGAGCATCTCGGTCACGGCCTGGTTCGCGCCGCCGTGCAGCGGCCCCCACAGCGCGCAGATGCCCGCCGCGATGGAGGCGTAGAGGCTGCTGCCGGCGCTGCCGACGAACCGCACGACCGACGTCGAGCAGTTCTGCTCGTGGTCGGCGTGCAGGATCAGGAAGAGGTTCAGCGCGCGGACGACGACCGGGTCGGGCCAGTAGTCGTTCACGGGCGACGAGAACATCATGTTCAGGAAGTTCTCGCAGTAGGTCAGCCGGCGGCTCGGGTAGACGAAGGGCTCGCCGATGGACTTCTTGTAGGAAAACGCGGCGATCGTGCGCAGCTTGGAGAGGAGCCGCGTGACGGTGATGTCGATCGGCTCCTTGAGGTCCTCCTGCTCGATCTCGGGATAGAACGACGAGAGCGAGACGACCATCGCCGAGAGCACCGCCATCGGGTGCGCCTGCTCGGGATAGTTCAGGAAGAAGTCCCGCATGTCCTCGTGGATCATCGAGTGCCGGTTCATCAGGTCGGAGAAGCTCTGCCACTCCTTCCGGTCCGGCAGCTTGCCCATGATCAGGAGGTAGGCGACCTCGAGGAAGACGCAATGCTCGGCGAGGTCCTCGATCGCGTAGCCGCGGTGGCGGAGAACGCCCTTCTCGCCGTCGATGAACGTGATGTCGCTCAGGCACGCGCCCGAGTTCACGAAGCCCGGGTCGAGCGTGACCAGCCCGGTGTCCCGGCGAAGCTCGGTGATGTCCACCGCCTTCTCACCCTCGGTGCCCGTGAGGACCGGATACGACCACGACTGGCGGCCGTACGTGAAACGAACCGACTCCGGGACCTTCTTCTTCGGGCTCATGGGCGCTCCTCCCGGCGGGTGGAACCGGACGCTATGGGGCGGGTCAGGCCTTGGTCACCTTCCCGGCCTTCAGGCAGGACATGCAGACCTTCCGGCTGACCGGGCGGCCCTTTTCCACGATCCTCAGCTTCTGAAGGTTGGGCAGGAAGCGGCGGCGGGTCACCCCCGTGGTGTGCAGGCCGATGCCGCCCTTCTTCTTGGCAAGGCCGTGACGCACGATCGTATGGCCCGACATCGGGCCCTTGCCGCAGATTTCGCAGATCTTGGACATGACGAACTCCTCGCCGGACCGTTTTCCAGCGCGCCGGATGATAGTCGGAAACAGGCGCTCTGCAAGCCGATTTTCCCCGGGGGGCGCCTCCCGCTCCGGGCGGGAGCGCGTCCGCGGGCGCGGAAATCGTCCGCATCCCCCGGTTCCCCGGCGGCCAGGGAAACGCGCCCCGCCACGGCCGCCGGGCTTGAATCGCGGCCGGAAAAACGGTTGATTTGCGCGTTTCAGGCACCCGGATGGACACGATCCTGTACCACAGCACGAATCGGGGGCTGCCCGGCGCGGCGGCGGCGGCGGTTCCGTTCCGCGAGGCGTTGCTCCGCGGGCTGGCGCCGGACGGCGGGCTCTACATGCCCGTCGCCCTGCCGCGTCTCGACCCGTCGCGGCTGGCGGCGCTGCGCGACGCGCCCTACGCGCGAATCGCCTTCGAGGTGCTGCGCCCGTTCACGGCGGGGACGCTGGCCGACGACGCCTTCCTCCGGCTCTGCGAGGACGCCTACGACTTCGAGGTCCCCCTGGAGCCGCTGGAGGAGGGCGCCTGGATCCTCCGGCTCGACCGCGGGCCGACGGCGTCGTTCAAGGACTTCGCCGCGCGCTGGATGGCGCGGATGATGCGCGAGCTGCGCGAGCCGGGGCGGGAGACGACGATCCTCGTCGCGACCTCCGGCGACACCGGCAGCGCGGTGGGCGAGGCCTTCCGCGGCGTCGAGGGGTTCCGCGTCGTGCTGCTCTACCCGGAGAACGAGGTCAGCGCGGTGCAGAAGCGGCAGCTCGACGGGATCGGGCTGAACGTCCGCGCGCTGTCCGTCGCCGGCTCGTTCGACGAGTGCCAGGCGCTGGTGAAGCAGGCCTTCCTCGACCCGGCCCTCGCCGGGCTCGGCCTGTCGTCGGCGAACTCGATCAACATCGGGCGGATCCTCCCGCAGTCGGTCTACTACGTCTACGCGTGGCTGCGCGTCGCGCGCGACGGCGGCCCCTTCACGGTCTCGGTGCCGTCGGGGAACTTCGGCAACTCGTTCGGCGGCGAGATCGCGCGGCGCATGGGGCTGCCGGTGGCGCGGCTGATCCTCGCGGTCAACGCGAACGACGAGTTCCCGCGGTTCCTCGGGAGCGGCGGCTACCGGCCGGTGAGCCCGTCCCGCGCGTGCCTCTCGAACGCGATGAACGTCGGCAACCCGAGCAACCTGGCGCGGTACTTCGACGCCTACGGCGGCACGGTCACGCGCGAGGGCGCGGTGCGGAAGGCGCCGGACCTCGCCGCGATGCGCGGCGCGCTGGAGTCGGTCTCGATCGGCGACGACGAGACCGTCGCGTGCATCCGCGAAACGTGGACGCGCCGTCGCGTGCTGCTCGAGCCCCACGGGGCGGTCGGCGTCGCGGCGCTGCGGCGGCTGGGCGCGGGGCCCGGCCCTTCGGTCTGCCTGGAGACCGCCCACCCGGCGAAATTCCCCGAGGTGATCGAGCGGGAGCTGGGCTTCGCGCCCGAGCCGCCGGAGGCCTTCCGGCGGCTGGCGGAGCGCGAGCCGGCGGTGCAGCGGATTCCCGCAACGTACGAGGCGCTTCGCGAAACCCTGACGAGGAACGCATGAGCTGGATCCAGGTCTTCTCCCCGGCGACGATCGGCAACATCGGCCCCGGCTTCGACGTGCTGGGCATGGCGGTGAAGGGGCTGGGCGACACCGTCTACGCGCGCCGCATCCGGTCGGGCATCCGGATCGCCGAGGTGAAATCGCCGACGCCGATCCCGTCGGACCCGCGGAAGAACACCGCGGCGACCGCCGCGTCGAACGTCTTCCGCTTCCTCAACGTGCGCGGCGGGATCGAGCTGCGCATCCACAAGGGGCTCCCGGCCGGCTCCGGCCTCGGATCGAGCGCGGCCTCGGCGGCGGCCGGCGCCTTCGCGGCCAACTGGCTCTACGGGCGCGAGCTGAGCGTCGAGCAGCTCATCCTCGCGGCGACGCAGGCCGAGGCCGAGGTGTCCGGCGGGTTCTTCGCCGACAACACCGCGCCGGCCCTGCTGGGCGGAACGACGCTGACGCGCTGCTGCGTGCCGCTCGACGTCACCCGGATCGGCGTGATCCGCCGCCTCCGGCTGGTCCTCGTCACGCCGGGCCTCACCGTGCTGACGCGCGAGGCCCGCAAGATCCTGCCGGCGACGGTGCCGATGGCCTCGTTCGTCTTCAACATGGCGAACACGGCGCTCATCACCGCCGCATTCGCGAAGAACGACTACTCGCTCTTCGCCCGGAGCCTCAACGACAACGTCATCGAACCCGTCCGCGCGCGGCTCATCACGGGATTCCACCAGGTCAAGGAGAACGCGATCAAGGCCGGCGCCGACGGCATGGCGATCTCCGGCTCCGGCCCGACGGTCTTCGCCATCACCGACAACCTGCGGAAGGCCCGCGCGATCGAACAGCAGATGGTTCTGACGTTCAACGCCCTGGGCGTATCCTCGCGGAGCTGGGTGACGACGATGGATTCCCACGGCACCCGCCTCGTCGAGGACGCCCGCCGGCGCGCGGCCGGGTGAGCCGCGCATTGCCTTCCCTTTCCGGCCGGGTATAGTTCGCGCACATAGTCGCCATGGTGAAACGAACCTCGATCCTGATGGTGGGAGGGACGACCGACGATGCGGCCCGGCTGGAGGCGGCGGCCGCCGCGGACCTTTCCGGGGGCGGCGTCGAGCGCGTCGCCTCCGCCCATGCCGCGCTCGCGCGCCTGCTGAGCGACCCGCCCCGGGCCATCCTGATCGTCGACGGACTGCCCGACATGCCCGCCGCCGCCCTTTGCGAGCGGCTCAAACAGGACCCCCCGACGGCCGGCATCCCGGTCCTGATCGCGATCCCGACGGGGGCCGCGCCCGCGAAGACGGATGTCCCGCACGGCGGGGCCGAGGGCGTGATCCACGGACCGGTGGATACGCGCGAGGCACTGGACCTCCTCCGCGCCCTGCTCCGGTTCAAGCGCCGGTTCGACGACCAGATGCGCCGGGAGAAGGCGCTCGAGACCGTGCTGCGGCAGCGCACGAACGACCTGTGGGCGATGGAGGAGCGCTTCCGCGTCCTCGTCGAGAACTCGCCGGACGCCGTGTTCGTCGAGGCCGAGGACGGCACCGTGCTCGACGTCAACCCCGCCGCGTGCCGGCTGCACGGCCTCCGGCGCGCCGATCTCATCGGCCGCAACGTGGCCGACCTCGTCCCGCCGGAGGAGGCCGACCGCGTCCGCCGGGATTTCTCCCTCTGGTTCTCGGGCGAGATCCAGCAGATCGAGGGCGCAAGCTGGACGCACGACGGCCGCCGTATTCCCGTCGAGGTGCGCGCGAGCATCCTCAACCACGAGGGCCGCAAGGCGGCGATCCTCCACGTGCGCGACATCTCGGACCGCAAGCGCGTGGAGGCCGAACGGGAGCGCCTGGAACATCGCTACCGCAATCTCGTCGAACAGATCCCCGCCATCACCTACATCTTCGATCTCGAGCTGAGGAAGACGGTCTACATCAGCCCGCAGGTGGAGACCCTCCTCGGCTTTTCCCCGGCCGTCTGGACGGCGGATCCCGACCTCTGGCAGCGCCAGATCCACCCCGACGACGTGAACCGGGTCCGCAGGGCGATCCTTGAACGCCACGACCAATCCCACGAGCCGTTCACGATCGAGTACCGGGCCCTGACCTCCGACGGGCGCTCGCTGTGGATCAGCAACCACGGCGTCTACCTCCGCGACACGGAGGCGGGACACTGGGTGCTCCAGGGCGTCATGATGGACCTCACCGCCCGCCGCGAGGCCGAGGAGGCCCTCCGCTCCAGCCGCGAGCAGCTCGCCCAGGCGCAGAAGATGGAGGCCATCGGCCGGCTCTCCGGCGGCATCGCGCACGATTTCAACAACATGCTGACGACCATCCTCGGCTACGGGCAGTTGCTCAACGCCGACTCCTCGCTTCCGGCCGGGCTCAAGGGCGACCTCGGCGAGATCCTCCGCGCCGGGGAACGCGCCGAGGTCCTCGTCCGGCAACTCCTCTCCTACGGCCGCCCGTCCCCGTCCGAGAAGACGCCGATGGACGTCAGCGAGACCGTCCGCGGCATGGACCGCCTGCTGCGGCGCACGCTGGGCAAGGACATCGAGATCGTGTCGCTGCTCGACGGCACCCCGTGCATCATCGAGGGCGACGCGAACCAGATGAGCCAGGCGCTGATGAACCTGGCCGTCCACGCTCGCGATGCCATGCCCAAGGGCGGCACCCTGACGCTGGCCACCGACGTGCTGCTGGTGGACGACGACTACGCGCGCGAACACCCGGCCCTGTCGCCGGGGCCCTACGTCCGTCTCGAGGTCGCCGACACCGGTCCGGAACTGACCCCCGAGGAACTGGAGACCGTCTTCGAGCCGTTCTCGATCTCCTCCCCGGGGCGGCGCGGAAGCGGTCTCGGCCTCGCGGTCGTGCACTCGATCGTCAGCTCGATGAACGGGTTCGCCGAGGCGCTGTCGGCGCCGGGCCGCGGCACCCGGTTCCGCCTGTACTTCCCGCACCGGCCGGACCTCTGCGCCGTCTCGTCCGAACCGGAGCCCGCCGAGGTTGCCGGCGGGGCGGAGACCGTTCTGGTCGTCGACGACGAACGCGGCGTGCGCCACCTCGCGGCGCGCATGCTCCGCTCGGCCGGCTACGAGGTCGCCGAGGCGTCGAGCGGCATCGAGGCCCTTCACCTGTACGAGAAGGAGCCGGACCGGTTCGGTCTCGTGCTGACCGACATCATCATGCCGCAGATGTCCGGCACGGAGCTCGTCCAGCGCATCCGGGCCCGGTGGCCGGCCGCGCGCGCGATGTGCATGACCGGCTACATGCACGAGCCGTTCGTCGAGGGCGACGGAACCGGTCCGCGACTCCGGATCCTCCAGAAGCCGTTCACGCGCGGCGCGCTTCTTCTCCAGGTCCGGCAGACCCTCGATGGCGTCGAGACGGACGACGCCCCGGCCTGAACGGCTTCGCCGCCCTCGGGCGTCGTCCCGCACGCCGCCCCGGGGCGCCGCCCGGTCGGCCCGCGAGGCATCGTGATCGACACCCCGCGCCGTCCGCCGCGCCGCGAGCGCCGCCCGGCCGGCGCGTTCCAACGCCTGGAACCCCCGCGCGGCGGGTTGTCCAACCCTTGGAAACCAACGGCTCGCGGCTTGTGGCGGCGGGGGCGGCTCGCGTAGCATGTCCGGCCATGAAGGCCCTCCTGACGGTATGGGCGGGAATCGCCTGCGTCGCGGCGGCGCAGGTCGTCCCGGTGGCGGTGCCGGAGGTGGACGATCCCGACGCCGTGCTGGTGGAGATCAACCTGCCGCCGGAACCGTGGACGGGCACGAACGCCGCGTCCGCCAGGCCGGAACTCGTCAAGGCCCGGGCGCTGATCCGCGCCGTGCCGGAGCTGGGCACCAACACGCCGGCGATCTTCGTCGCGCTGACCGAATCGGCGGACCTCGCCGCACGGGCGGGCGACGGCGGCCTCGCCGTGACGGCGCTGGAGGAACTCGGGCGGTACTTCCTCGTGCCGGATCTCCCGCAGCGCATGCAGGAGGCGCTGCAAACGGCCGCGAAGGGCGCGGGCACGAAGGCGGATGCCGTCCAGTCGCTCGCGACGGGCCACCTCCGGCTCGCCGACCGCTGGATCGCCGCGACCAACTTCCCCGCGGCCGAAAGCGCCGTCCGCGCCGCCCATGCGCTGAGCCTGCGCGCGCGCGACAACGCTCTCGCCGCCGCGGTCGCCGATGCCGCGCGCCGCGTCGCCGACGGACGCCAGCTCGCCGTCGCGCGCACGACCCTCGCCGCCACCCCCGCGGACCCCGTCGCCAACCTCCTGGTCGGCCGGCAGCTCTGCCTGCGCGAGGGCAACTGGACGGAGGGCCTCCGCCTGCTCATGCGCGGATCGAACGGCACGCTCGCCCTCGCCGCGCGCAACGATCTCGACGCGCTGGACAAGGGCGCGCCGGACCCGATCCGAGCCGCCGCGGACGCGTGGTGGCAGGTCGCCCAGCAGGAGCGGGACAAGGCCGACAAGGCCGCCCTCCAGGTCCGTGCCGCACAGCTCTACCAGCTCGTGATGCCCAAGGCCAGTGACGCGGAAAAGAAGCGGCTCGGCCAGCGGATCGCGCTCGTGACGGAGAACGGAGCGAAGCCGCTCCCGCCGATGGCCGCGGCGGGTCCGGCGGCGTCGGCCGACCTGGCCGCGGCGTTGCCGACGATCCCGCCGCCGGCGGACGGCGTCCGCCGCGCCGTGCCCGCGGTCACAAACCGCGCCGAGATCGTCGCGCTCCTGCGCCCCGCGTCCGACAGCGGGTCGCCCTCCGCACGCGACTGGCTCGCGCGCGCCGCGACCGTGCTCACCAACGACGCCCACCTCGTCGTCTCCCTCGCCGAGGCCGTCACGAACGCCGTCCGGGCCGGCGACGCGCGTGTCGCGATGACCGCGTACGACGGCCTGGAGGCGCATTTCGACATGCCGGGCCTTCCGGCCCTCCGGATCGGGACTTTGAAGGCGATCGAGAAGACCGCCGGGTCGCGGACCGAGGCGCTGCCGGGAATCATCGACGGCTACCTGCGGCTGGCCCTCGCGTCGGTGGAGCGGGACCGGCTCGAGGACGCGGAGGCCGCGATGGGCGGGGCGTCGGCCCTGCTGGCTCGCTCGCGCGACAGGGCGCTTGCCGAGGCCGCCGCCTGGGTCGGCCGCAAGGTACAGATCGCGCGCCGGATCGCCGACTTCGCGGACGCCCTGAACCGGAACGCCTCGGATGCCGTCGCGAACCTCGGGCTCGGCCGGCTGCATTGCTTCGAGCGGCGCGACTGGACCGCCGGCCTGCCGTGCCTCGCGCGGAGCGGCCATGCGACCCTGCAGGGACTCGCCCAGCGCGACCTGGCGGCCGGCCGCTCGGGCACGGCCGCCGATCTGCGCGCCGCCGCCGATGCGTGGTGGGACGCCGCCTCGACGGAGAAGGACAAGGATGTCCGGTCGGCCATGCAGCTGCGCTCCGGGAGCCTCTACGCCGGGGCGCAGGCCGGCCTCTCCGACGCCGACCGGCGGAAGGCCGAGACGCGCATCCAGGCCGCGAAGGAGTCCGACACGCGCCGGCCCGTGCCGAAGCGCGAGCCGGAACTCCGCCGCATGATGGCGTGGGCGAACAACCTGCCCGACGTCGCCCTCACGATCCTGGCCTCGAACCACGTCGCCCTGCCGCCGGGCGCGCCGATCCAAACGCTCGCGCCGCTGGCGGACTGGACGGTGGAGATCCTTGCCGCGGATGCGACCCCGATCCGCTCGCTGGAGCCGCTGCGGGGCCTTCCGATCCACACCCTGTCCGTCTCGTCGACGTACATCTCGGACCTCGCCCCGCTGCGGACGATGCGGCTGAAGTACGTCAACGTGGCCGGGTGTCCGTTCCTGGCCGATCTCTCGCCGCTCGAGAGTCTCGGCATCGAGACTCTCCACATCACGGCCTGCCCGGTGACGAACTTCACGGTGTTGAAAAGCCTCCCGTTGAGGGTCCTGGGGATTGCGGCCAGCGTCGCGGTGACCGACGAGGTGCTCGGGCTGATCGCGGACCTTCCGATCGAGGAACTCTACATCACGGCCACCGCGGTCACGTCGCTCGCGCCCATCAAGGACCTGCGCCTGCGCCTGCTGTACATGGGAACGACGGCGGTGTCGGATCTCAGTCCTCTGCTGGGCATGCCGCTGGCCACGCTCAACATCGCCGCGTGCCCGAACATCCATGACTATTCTCCGATCGCCCGGTTCTCGGCCCTCAAGGCCATCTTCACCGACCCGGCACTCGGGCCGGATCTCCGCGCCGCGCTCGCGAAGATCCGGATCGAGACGATCAACGGTCTGCCCGCGGCGACGGTGCTGGGGGCGGACCCGAAGCCCTGAGCCGGAGCGATGCCGTTGACCGTCCGTCAGCCCCGGACGACCCGGCCCGCCACCAGGAGGATGGTCATGTCCGCCACGACATGCCAGGCGAGGGAAAGGGCGTTCCCTTTTCGCCAGAGGACGAGCCTCCGCCAGACATAGCCCAGCCCGACGAGGAACACCGCCCCGATCACCGCCTGGTGGGCGTACATGAAGGGCATCAGGATGATCACGTGGATCCCGCCGTAGGCGACGTCCGCGAGCACCAGGCGGCGGTGCCCCTCGAAGAACAGGCCGCGCCAGAACGCCTCCTCGAGCACCGGGTTCACGAGGCAGATGTAGACCGCCAGCGGAATCAGGGCCGACTCCGGCACGCCCAGTCCGCGTATGGCGGCGGACAGATGACGGTCATACCCCGGGTACCCGCCCGCAATCCAAACCAGCACCGCGCCGCCGGCCAGCGTCAGCAGGGTGAACAGCGGGAGCCACGCCCATCCGCCGCCCCGCAGGAGGACGCCAGGCGACCACCTCGCCCGGTGAACGAACAGGGTGAGAAGGATCGCGCCGTGGAACCCGAACGTGGCGACCCAAGCGTTGTCGAGGAGCAGGAGCCCCGCCACAAGCGGGAGATAGGGCGCCGCCAGCCAGAGCTTCTCCGCGCCCTTCATCCGGCCGCGGCCGTCCCCGCCCGTTCCGTCCATGCGCCGACTATACCAGCCGTCCGGCCGAGGGACAGAGCCGCGCGAGAACGCACGCGGCGCAGCGGGGGCGGCCGGCGATGCACACGCGCCGGCCATGGCGGATCAGGTTGATGTGGAACTCCGTCGCGCGGCCGCGCGGCACGAGGCCGGCCATCAGGGCCTGGGTCTTCTCCGCCGACGCGGACGGCGGAACGAACCCGAGACGCCGGCCCAGGCGGTGGATATGGGTGTCCACCGGGAACACGTCCCGCCGCAGGCTGAACATCAGCACGCAGGCGGCGGTCTTCGGCCCGACCCCCGGCAGCGAGCGGAGGTGCTCCATCGCGGCCGCGTCGTCCATCGCCCGCAGCGGCGCAAGCGTGGGGCGGCCGTGGCGGGCGCGCAGCGCGGCGAGGATCGCGCGAATGCGCGGGGCCTTCGTGTTCGCGAGGCCGGCGGAGCGGATCGCACCGATCACCGCGGCCAGGGGCGCGCGCTCGACGGCCTCCCATCGCCGGAAGCGGCGGCGGAGGCTGGCGAAGGCGCGGCCGGAGTTCACGTCGGACGTGTGCTGCGAGAGAACCGTCTCGATGAGCGAATCCAGCGGCGGGTCCGGCGGCCCGGGATCCGGCACGCCGTACTGTCGGCGCAGCGCGGCCGCCACCCGCCGAACGCGGGCGCGCAACCCGACTCCGTCTCCCGGCGTCCGCTCCATGGGCGCATGATGATGGAAGCCCGGGCCCCATCGCAACTCCAAGGCGAACGATTCGGCTTCCGCACGAGGACGGCCGTAGCCGCGACCGGGGACGGGCACCCGCGACGGCGTCGTCGCCGACGGCGGGGTGGTCCGCCCATCCGGCGATCCACGTTGAGACCGGTGCGATCCAGCGGTAGGGTGCGGGCATGAAGATCCTGATCACGGGGGCGACGGGTTTCCTGGGGCGCGACGTGGCGTCGCGCCTGGCGACGGAGCACGAGGTTACGGCGGCGGGGGGACGCGCGGCGCCGGCGGGCGGCATCCGGCTGGACCTGCGCGACGAGGGGCAGCTCCGAAGCGCGCTGGCCGCCTCCGCGCCGGATTGCGTCGTGCACCTTGCGGCCTACCGCGAACCGGACGTCTGCGAGGATGCGCCGGAGGAGACGCGGCGCCTCAACACGGCGCCGGTCGCGGTGATGTGCGGCGCGCTTCCGCCCGCGGCGCGGCTGGTCTTCATCAGCACCGACTACGTCTTCGACGGCGAGACGCCGCCCTATCGCGAGGACAGCCCGCGCCGCGCGGTGAACGTTTACGGGCAGAGCAAGATCGAGGCGGAGGATCTCGCGCTCCGCCGCCCCGGCTCGCTCGTGGTGCGCATCCCGCTGCTCGTGGGCGCCGGGCCTTCGTTCGAGTCGTCCGGCTTCCTGGCCCAGATCGTCCGCTCGCTGCGCGACCCGTCGCCGCAGGAGGCGGACGCCGTGCTGCGCCGTTTCCCGACATGGATCCGCGATGTCGCGGAGGCGATCGCGTTCCTGGTCGGCCGCGGCGCGTCGGGCGCGGTCCACTACAGCGGCGCCGAGGGGCTGACGCGGTACGAGATGGTTCTGCAGGCGGCGGAGGTCCTCGGCCTTCCGACGGATCACATCCGGCCGTCGGCGCGCGTCGTGCCGCGCCGGGCTGCGCGTCCGCGCGACTCGCAGCTCGCGACGGACCGGATCCGCGCCATGGGCTTCATGCGGTTCACGCCGTTCCGCGACGTCGTCCGCTCGTTCGCGGCCGAGTTCGCCGGGCGATAGCCGGCCGATCGGGAGGGCCGGCGGCCCCGCCGGCCGGATGTGTTGGTCCAAGGGCGCCCCGGTTCGGTGTTCGATGTTCGCCGCGCGCCCGCGTCCAATCCGCGCGGCCATCCGGAAGAAGGTGCGGAGAGGGACCGCACGGAACCCGGAGGCGTGTCATGAAGAGCGGACGGACGCCCGAGACCGACCGACGCAGGAGATCCCCGCGCCTTCGACGCATCCTCGACCACGTGTGGGGGCCGACCGGGTCGGTCGTCCTGCATGTCCTGATCATCCTTCTTCTGCTGCAGTTCGTGATCCAGCCGAAGACCGTGCGCGATCGCACGATCGAGGCGGTCATCGAGGCGATGAACCCGGCGGACCTCGATGACTTCCGGCGGGAGCTCGACCGCGCCGATCCGACGCCGGTCGACCCGGTTGTCAACCCGGCGATTCCCACGCCCGACCTCGCCGCCGATCCCGGCGAACTGGCCGAGGTCGCCCCGGCGATGGTGGAGGCCGTCGATGTGTTCAGTCCGCTGACGATGCCCGGGCTGCGGTTCGGGGTGACGGCGTCGCTACGCCGGACGGGACTGGAGGCGAACGGGGACCGGCATACGGACACGGAGGCGTGCGTGGTCCGCGCGCTCGAGTGGCTGAAGGACCGGCAGCTTGCGGACGGCTCGTGGAGCGGCGACGGCGCGGCGCGCAACCCGGCAGCGATGACGGGTCTTGCGCTGCTCTGCTTCCTGGCGCACGGCGAGACGCCGGCCTCGTCCGAGCGCTACGGCGGGACCGTTGATCGCGCGATCCGGTGGCTTGCCGCGCGGCAGAGGCCCGACGGTTCGTTCGACGACAACGCCTACGCCAACGCGATCGCGGTGTACGCCGTCGCGGAATCCTACTTCCTCACGCGCATCCCTTCGCTCCGGCTCGCGATGGAAGGCGGACTCGGGCGCATCATCGCGGGGCAGCAGGACACCGGCGCGTTCACCTACGGCTACGCGAAGAACGGCCGGCGCGACACGTCCGTGGCGGGCTGGCAGGTGCAGGCGCTCAAGGCGGGGTTCGTCGCGGGCGCGGACGTTCCGGGTCTGGCGACGGCGCTGGGCCGGTGCGCGGACGGCCTGCGGGCGAACCACGAGCCGTCGACGGGGCGGTTCCTCTATGCGCCCGAGCCCGGCAAGCCGGACGGCAGCCGTCCGACGCTGGCGTGCACCGGCATCGGCGTGCTGTCGCTGCAGATGCTCGGGCTAGCCGGCAGTCGCGAGGTCGAGGGCGGCCTGCGGGCGCTGGCGGGCCATCGTCCCGATTACCGCGCGCCGGAGGGCACGGGGCGGCCGCTGTACGCGTGGTACTACATCACGCAGGCGATGTTCCGCGAGGGGCAGTCCGCCTGGCGACGCTGGAACGGCGCATTCGCGCGGACGATGTCCGCGGCGCAGAACACGGACGGAAGCTGGATCTCCGCGGGCGCGGAGGAGGCGGAGTTGGGGCCGGTCTACGGCACGACCGTCTCGGCGCTGTCGCTGATGGTCTACTACCGGACGCTGGGCACCTACGCGCCGGTCCCGGCCGACCCGCAGCCGGGCCGCGTCTCTCAGCCTGACGACGTTCCCATCGTGGTCCTCTGACCCCTCATCCCTCGCCCCTCGTCCCTCGTCCCTCGTCCTACTCCACCGTCACGCTCTTCGCGAGGTTGCGGGGCTGGTCGATCTCGCAGCCCTTCAGACGGGCGACGTGATAGGCGAAGAGCTGGAGGGCGATGGCGACCGGGATGGGGGCCGTCAACGCGGGGCAGGCCGGAACGCGGATGACGTCCGCCGCCATGTCGTCGAACTGGCGGTCGTCCCCGCTGACGACGGCGATCACCGGCGAGTGGCGCGCGCGGCACTCCTGGATGTTGCCGACCATCTTCTCGCGGCCCGGCGTGTCGGTGGCGATCGCGAGGACCGGCACGACGGGCTCGAGCATGGCGATGGGCCCGTGCTTGAGCTCGGCGGCATGGTAGCCCTCGGCGTGGATGTAGCTGATTTCCTTCAGCTTCAGCGCGCCCTCGAGCGCGACCGGGTACATCGTGCCGCGGCCGATGTAGAAGATGTCGCGGATGGCGGCGTACTTCGCGGCGATCTTCGCGATCGCGTCGTTCTGTTCCAGCACGCGCGCGGCGGCGTCCGGCAGGGCGGCGATGGCGCGGCAGATCTCGACGCCGCGGTCGCGCGAGAGGCGGCGGCAGCGGCCGAACTTGAGGGCCATCATCAGCAGGACGGACACCTGGCACGTGAAGGCCTTGGTCGACGCGACGCCGATCTCGGGGCCCGCGTGGAGGTAGACCCCGCGCCCGGTCTCCCGCGCGATGGTCGAGCCGACGACGTTGCAGAGGCCCGCGATGACGGCGCCCTTCTGCTTCGCCTCGCGGACGGCGGCGAGCGTGTCGGCGGTCTCGCCGGACTGGCTGATCGCAAGCACCAGGTCGCGCGGCGACAGGATCGGGTTGCGGTAGCGGAACTCGGCGGCCTGTTCGACATCCGCCGGCAGGTCGGCGAGATCCTCGAACAGGAAGCGGCCGACGAGCCCCGCGTGCATCGAGGTGCCGCAGGCGACCATGACCATGCGGCCGATCTCCGCGATCTCGCGCGGGGCCATCGCGAGGCCGCCGAGCTTCGCGGTGCCGGCGCCCTCGTCGAGGCGGCCGCGGGTGCTGTTCCGGATGGCGTCGGGCTGCTCGAAGATCTCCTTGAGCATGAAGTGGGCGAAGCCGCCCTTCTCGGCGGCCTCGGAGTCCCACTCCAGCTTCGCCACCTCGCGCGAGACCGGCACGTTCTGGGCGGTGCGGACCTCGACGGAGCCGGCGGTGACGACGGCGACGTCGTCGTCGTTGAGGTAGATCACGCGGTTGGTGTGCGCGACGATCGCGGCGGCATCGCTGGCGACGACGGTCTCGTCGTCGCCGATGCCGATGACGATCGGGCTGCCGCGGCGCGCGATGATGAGCTGGTCGGGGCGGTCGGCGCAGAGCACGGCGATGCCGAGCGTGCCCTCGGCGTGGCGCATCGCGGCGCAGACGGCCTGCAGGAGGTCGCCGTCGCGGTAGTACTCGCCGACGAGGTGGCAGAGGACCTCGCTGTCGGTCTGCGACGCGAAGGTGTGGCCCTGCGCCTCGAGCTGGCGGCGGATGTCGGCGTAGTTCTCGATGATGCCGTTGTGGACGAGAGCGATGCGGCCCGACTGGTCGCAGTGCGGATGCGCGTTGGCCTGCGTCGGCGGGCCGTGCGTCGCCCAGCGGGTGTGCGCGATGCCGGCGCGGGCGCCCTCCCGCAGGGCGGGGGCCCATTCCGAGCGCACGCGGTCGCCCAGGGTCCGGACCTTGCCGGGGCTCTTGAGGACGGCGAGGCCGCCGCCGTCGGGCACCGCGATGCCGGCCGAATCGTAGCCGCGGTATTCGAGCCGCTGCAGGCTCGAGATCAGGAGTTCAGGGGCCGGACGCGGCCCCACGTAGCCGACGATTCCACACATGGCCTTGCCTCCCGCCCGCCGGTGCGGGCGCGCATCAGACGGTCTCTTCCTTCAACACGGTCACGAGCTTCTCGGTCCAGGCGTCGACGGTGGCCGCGTCCTTCGCCTCGACGAGGACCCGGAGCTTGGGCTCCGTGCCGGAGTAGCGCACGACGATCCGCCCGGCATCGCCCAGCGCCTCCTGCGCGGCCTTCCGGACCTGCTGGTAGCGCGGCAGCTCCTCCAGCGGGCGCCGCTTCGGGACGGCGAAGCTGACGAGCTTCTGCGGATACTCGGCCATGCAGCCGGCGAGTTCGCTCAACGGCAGGCCGGTCTGCTTCATCAGCCGCAGGACCTGGAGGGCCGTGATGATGCCGTCGCCGGTGGTCGCGTAGTCGCCGAAGATCACGTGGCCGGACTTCTCGCCGCCGAGGCTGTAGCCGTCGTGGCGCATGCGCTCGATCACGTAGCGGTCGCCGACCGCGGTGCTGACGACGCGGATGCTGTGGCGCGCCATCGCGTCGTGGAGGCCGAGGTTGCTCATCGTCGTGACGACGAGCGTGTCCCGCCGCAGCAGGCCGCGCGCCTTGAAGTCGATGGCGCACATGGCGAGGATCCGGTCGCCGTCGACGACCGCGCCGGACGCGTCGGTGAAGATCACGCGGTCGGCGTCGCCGTCGAACGCGATGCCGACGCTGGCCTTGTGCTCGCGCACCGCGGCGCCGACGGTCTCGGGGTGCATCGCGCCGCAGCCGTTGTTGATGTTGTAGCCGTCGGGCGAGGCGAAGGTCTTGACCACCTCGGCGCCGAGCTCCTCGAAGATCCACGGGCCGATCTTGAACGCCGCGCCGTTGGCGCAGTCGAGGACGACCTTGATGCCGGACAGGCTGAGATTGCCGATCGTGCCCTTCGCAAACTCGATGTAGCGGCCGCGCGCGTCGTCGATGCGGTAGGCCTTGCCCATGACATCGCTGCGGATGTGCTCGCTGTTGAGCTCGCTGCCGAGCACGTGCCGCTCGATTGCGCCCTCGACCGTATCGGAGAGCTTGAAGCCCTCCTGGTCGAAGATCTTGATGCCGTTGTCGTCGTAGGGATTGTGCGAGGCCGTCAGCATGATGCCGACCGTCGCGCCCATCGACTTGGTCAGCCGCGCCACGGCGGGCGTCGGCAGCGGGCCGACGAGGAAGACGTCCATGCCCATCGAGACGAGGCCGCTGGTGAGCGCCGTCTCGAGCATGTAGCCCGAGAGGCGCGTGTCCTTGCCCAGGACCGCCCGGCGGCTGCCGTGTCCGGAGGCGCCGAAGACGCGGGCGATCGACTTGCCCACCTGCATCGCGATCTCCGGCGTGATCGGGTGGCAGTTCGCCTGCCCCCGGATGCCGTCCGTCCCGAATAGCTTGTCCATCTGCTGCCCCCTGCCTTGCGGAAATACCGCATCATGACCGCACCCCAGTATGGGGCGGTCTCCGGCCGGTCTCAAGTCCCTTGGCTGAGGATAAACAGAGCAGGTCCCATGCCATCGCGACGTCGCGGGGCGCTGCCGGGATTCCGGCCCCGGGAATGTCGGGCGCGGACCTACTCCAGGGGCAGGAAGGTGAGGGTGCCGGCCTTCATGTCCGGCACGAGCAACCGGCGCCCGGCCTCGTCGAGGAAGAAGTCGGCGGCGGACTGGAGGCCCTCGAGGATGACCTTCGGGTTCTTTCCGTCGGCATCGAGCTTCCAGACTTTGCCCTGGGTCCAGCTGGAGACGTAGATCGAGCCGTCCTTCGCCCGCTCGATGCCGTCGGCCCCGCGAAGGCCGTCGGTCAGCGTCCGCAGGCTGTTCCGTCGAAGTTCCAGAATCCGTCCGTGGAAGAACTCGGCGATCAGGAGCCCGGCGTCCCCCGAGGCACCGACACCGTTGGGGCAGGGCATGACGGGGGTGGGCTCGACGACGACGCTGACCTTGCCGTCGAGCGTGACGCGGTAGACGTAGCCGGGCGAGCGCAGCTTCTTCGCCCCCTCGCTGTCCACCGGCCACATCGTCCCGTCTGGCCCGAACATGAGGTCCTTGGCGCCCATGTCGGTGACGAAGACGCTCTTCCCATCCGGCGATGCGGCGACGTCGTTGAGGAAAAGCACGGGGTGCGGGAAGTCCTTCTCTTCAACCAGGACCGTCGCCTGCCCCTTCTCGTCGATCTTCCACATGCGCTTCAGGTCCGATGCGACGAGGAATCCACCGACGAAGGCGATGCCCTTGGGCTCGTCCATGCCCTTGGCGAAGGTCTCGAGGCGTCCGTTCCTGAGGCGTTTGACCACCGCGTCGCCGTTGCCCTCGCCGCCCATGACGGTGAGGAAGTAGTCGCCGTTCCAGCCCCGCGTGATGCTCTCCGGCCGCTCGCCGACGTCGATCACCGTCTTCTCCGCCGCACCGGCAACTGCCGTCGCGCAAATCGCCGCCGCCACCGCCACCCACCGCTGCATCTTCATGACCGGTCCTCCGTCGTTTGTTCGCGCGGAGCATCCCGCTTTCCGGCCGGGTTTCCAAGAGCGAAGAGCGCGGAGCCCAGAGCGAAGAGCGAAGAGCGCAGAGCGAGGGGCGCGGAGCGGGGTGTTGAAGACGGCGGCCACAGGTTCATGCTCTCTGCGGCCAGGGGCGAGGTCGGTGGTCGGGGTCCAGGAACCGGCCTGACACCGGACACCCTCCCCAACTCAAGGGCTGAAACACGGAACGTGAAACCCCCGCACCCCGACCCGGTTGCGTGTTCCGCCAAAACCCGTAGGGTTGGGGCATGACGAAACCGGCGATGCAGGGGAACAGCGTAACCGAGGTCATTGCGCGGCGCGTGAGCTGTCGCGCCTACCGGACGGATCCGGTTCCGGAGGACACGGTCCGCCATGTCCTCGAGGCCGCCCGGCTGGCGCCGTCGGCCTGCAACCGGCAGCCGTGGCGGTTTGCGGTCGCGCGGGATGCCGCGACGTGTCGCCGCGTCGTCGAGGAGGGCTTCCTGCCGGGCCTCGGCATGGAGTGGGCGCTGGACGCCCCGGTGCACGTGATCCTGGGGATGGAGCGGTCGATCGTGACGCACGTCCTCGGGGCCTCCGTTTCCGGCGTCGATTACCCCTGGGTCGATCTCGGCATCGCGGGCGAGCATCTGGTGCTCGCGGCCACGGAAGCGGGCCTCGGCACCTGCTGGATCGGCTGGCTTCAGGCCGCGCCGCTGCGCCGCATCGCCGGTTGGAAGCGGAGCATCCGTCCGGTCGCCGTGATCACCCTGGGCTGGCCGCGCGAGCCCGGCTCTCGCCCGCCGCCCGCGGAACGCCGCATGCCCCTCGACGACCTCGTCACCTGGCTCCGGCCCTGACTGTCAGGCCGCGGGCGGGTCTTCAGGTTCGGGGGTTCAGCGTGGAGGACGCCACGCGCTCGTCGCCCGCGCCCGTCCCGGGCCCACGGGGACACACGGTTCGTAAAGCGTGTCCCCCTGTCGCCTCGCGCTTGTCCCGGTGCGGGCGGAGCCCTACGATGCTTCGACAGCGCCGCAACCGACGGGAGATTGCGGTGGAAGGAGAGACGAGCATGCCGAACGTGCAGATCACCCGCCGGAAATTCCTCCGCGGCGCCGCCGCAGGGGTCATGGTCGTGCCCGCGTATGTCGTCGGCCGCGGCGCGGAGCCGCCGCCCAGCGAGCGCGTCCGCATCGCCGCCATCGGCGCGGGGGGCAAGGGACAGAGCGACGTCGCCGAAGTGTCCAAGGGCAACGAGGTGGTCGCGCTGTGCGACGTCGATCTCGGCCGCGCCGGCGGCTCGATCAAGGCGCACCCGAACGCGCGGCAATTCACCGACTTCAGGAGGATGTTCGACGCGATGGAGAAATCCATCGACGCCGTCACCGTCAGCACCGCCGACCACTGCCACTACGCCGCCGCGCTCTGGGCCATCCGCCGCGGCAAGCATGTCCTCGTGCAGAAGCCCCTGACGCACTCGATGGCGGAGGCCCGCCAGCTCACGCTCGCCGCGCGGGAGCACAAGATCGTTTCGAAGATGGGCAACCAGGGACAGGCCTCCGAGGAAACGCGCCGTGTCGTCGAGCTGATCCGCGGCGGGGCGGTCGGAACCGTGAAGGAGATCCACATCTGGACCGACCGCCCGATCTGGACGCAGGGCGGCGCGCGGCCCGGCTGGACCGACCCCGTCCCGCAGGGCCTCGACTGGGAATCGTGGATCGGGCCCGCGCCGATGCGCCCCTTCGCCGCGAAATGGCCGGCGGATCACGCCGTGCGCGGGTTGAAGTCCTTCCACAAGCAAGAGCAGGTCTACCACCCGTTCGTCTGGCGCGGCTGGTGGGACTTCGGCACCGGCGCGCTCGGCGACATCGCGTGCCACTCGGTCAACCCGATCTTCTGGGCGCTCGAGGAGATGAAGGGCCCCTTCAGCGTCGAGGCCGAGAGCGGCCCCTTCAACGACGAGATGTACCCCGAATGGTCGGTCATCACCTACCGCTTCCCGCGTCACGGCGGCGCGCCGGAGCTGAAGTTCGTCTGGTACGACGGCGGGAAGATGCCCCCGCGTCCGGCGGAGCTCGAGGCCGACCGCCCCTGGAACGAGGGCAACGGATCCCTCTACATCGGCGACAAGGGCGTCATGTTCGGCACGCGGCTCATTCCGGACGCGAAGCAGAGAGACTACGCCCCGCACGCCCCGCCCCCGACGATGCCCCGCTCGCCGGGCCACGCGGAGGAGTGGATCGCCGCAATCAAGGGCGCGCCGCGCGTCGACAACTCGTTCGACCACGCCGGTCCGATGACCGAGATGGTCCTCGCCGGCAACGTCGCGATCCGCACGAAAGCGAAGCTCGAATGGGATCCCGTCGCCTTTCGGTTCACCAACCACGCCGAGGCCAACCGCTGGGTCCGGCGCGAGTACCGGGCCGGGTGGGACCTGTAGCGCGCCGGATCAGTGCTTCGCGGGGGCCGCCGCCGGGGGTTTCAGGGTCGGATCGATCTCCGGCGCCCCGCGCAGGTCGAGGCGGATGACCGTCGCGACCGGGTCCGGCGCGGCGGCGGGCACGCGGATCTTCAGATGCGCGCCGTCGGGCTTCACGTCGAGCGCGGCGCCGGGCGCGGCGAGGAGAACGGCCTTCGCGACGTCCGCCTTCATGGGAACGTCGAGGACGCCGTCCGCCGGCCAGTTGAACACGTGCAGGTAGAGCGCGGGGCCCTTCTGGGTCGCGCGGCCCCACGGCAGCGTCGGGAACGGGCTTGCGGCGGTTGCGTAGATCGACTCGCCGTTGACCTTCATCCACGCGCCGATGGCCTTCATCGACTTCACGCTCTCCTCCGGCACGCTTCCGTCGCCCTTCGGGCCGATGTTGAGCAGGTAGTTTCCGCCCTTGCTCGCGATGTCGATCAGGTTGCGGATCAGCGTCTCGTCGGACTTCCACGCGTGGTCGTGTTCGCTGAAGCCCCACGTGGTGTTGAGCGTCATGCAGGTCTCCCAGTCGACGCCGGGCATGCCGGTGGCGGGGATGTGCTGCTCGGGCGTGATGAAGTCGCCGTACTTCGTATCGAGGCTGTTCGCGAAGCCGTCGGTGCCCATGCTCTTCCAGCCGGCCTCCGCGCTGCGGAACAGGCGGTTGTTCATGATGATCGCGGGCTGCTTCGCGCGGACCTTGGCCATCAGCTCCATCGCGCGCCACGCCTCATCGCCCTGGAAGTCCTGCGCGCTGTAGTCCCACCACAGGACATCGACGGTGCCGTAGTTCGAGACCAGTTCGTTGACCTGCGCGTGCAGGTAGTCGACGTACTTCGCGTGCGATCGCTCGCCGTTCGGGTAGGGTTGGCCCTTCAGCGGGTGGGGGAGCTGCTTCGATTTCGCGTGCTCGTACTGGTCGTGGTGCCAGTCGATGACCGAGTGGTAGAAGCCGACGCGCAGGCCCTGGGCGCGGCAGGCGTCGACGATCTCGCGCACCAGGTCGCGGTTCAGCGTGGATCCGGCGTCGTAGTCGCTGGCCTTGGAGTCGTGCAGCGCGAAGCCGTCGTGATGCTTGGTGGTGAACACGAGGTAGCGGCAGCCGGCGGCCTTCGCGAGCGCGGCCCACTCCTTCGCGAAGCCGGGCGTCGGCTTGAACAGCGGGATCGCACGCTTGGCGTAGGTGTCCGTGTCGGCCTTCACGCGCTGCTGGATCCACTCCATCCCACCCTTGGTGCCGACCGGCTTGCCTTCCCACGTGCCGGCGAGGCCCGAGTAGAGTCCCCAGTGGACGAACATTCCGAAGCGCGCCTCGCGCCACCACATCATCCGTGCGTCGTGTGCGGCCGCGTCCGGGCCGGACTGCGCCCCCGCCGCCGTCGCGACCATCGCCGCCCCGATCGCCGCCATCGCCACCGTCTTCGTGTTCATGTGCGTCTCCTTCGTGAAGCCGTCGCGCACGCTACCACGTTTTGAGCGGCGATGGGCGCCCTTTCATTCCTTCGGACCGCCCATGGACGCACGGCCGAAGCGGGTCGGTGTGGCGGGCGTCCATCGGTCCTCACGCGGAGCGCGAGGAGTACTTGAATGCGGCGTGCCTTGCCGGATCTCCGCGCCGAATCGGAGAGGCGCCCGGGGCATGATGATGAGCGCGAGAGGAGGTCCCGCGGTCGCCGGGGCCGGCGTCCCTTCCGGCGCGGCGCGGGTCTACCGTGCCGCGGATCCGGGCGCCAGGACCGCCGTCACCGGGAAATGGTCCGACGGCGTGCGGCCGTCACGCGAGGTGCGGTCGATGCCGGCGTGGACGATGCGCCAGGTGCGGGACACGGCGATCCAGTCGATCCGCGGACCGTTTGTTGACGCGGCGCGGAAGCCGCTCGTTGTGCCCTCGTCGGGTCCGGGGCGGGGATGGACGGCGCGGTAGGTGTCGACCAGCGGGGAGTCGCGGCCGTCGGCGGAGCCGAAGAACGCTTCCCACGGTTTGCTGCCCTCGGCGGCGTTGAAGTCGCCCGTGACGAGGACGCGGCCGTCCGCGCCGGCCGCCGCGATGCGGGAGCGGAGGAGACGGGAGGACTCGATCCTCGCCTGCATGCCGCGATGGTCGAAGTGGGTGTTGTAGTAGAGGATCGGCGGCGTGTCCGGCGTGCGGCGGTCGCGCAGCTTCACCCAGCTCACCATGCGCGGCAGGGAGCTGTCCCAGCTCTTGCTGCCGGCGACGTCCGGCGTCTCGCTGAGCCAGAAGTGGCCGCCGTCGAGTTTCTCGAAGCGGTCGCGGCGGAAGAACAGGACGCACATCTCGCCCTTGGACGCGCCGTCCTCGCGCCCGACGCCCCAGGCCTCGTGCCCCGGCAGGGCGGCGGCGATGACGTCGCGCTGGAAGTCGAGCGTCTCCTGGGTGCCCAGGAGATCGGGATCGAACGCGCGGATCGTGTCGAGCAGCAAGTCCTTGCGCTTGTCCCAGTGGTTCTCGCCATCGTTCGCCGTGCCGAAGCGAACGTTGAAGCTCATGACGCGGACGGTCGCTCCCGTGTCCTCCGCCCCCGCCATCGTTGCGGCCATGACAAGAATCCCGGTCGCAAGAACTCGATTCATCATCTGCGTCCCCATCCGGCCGGGAGATTGACAGATCCCCCTCCCGGATGCTTGAATGCCGCCGCTTTTCGGGCGCTTAGCTCAGTTGGCTAGAGCACTACCTTGACATGGTAGGGGTCACAGGTTCAAGTCCTGTAGCGCCCACCAGGCTTCATCCAAGACTGCGAGGGCGGACTCCGGGCATCCGGATGCGCGCCGCGCCTTTGCCTTGATGCGAGAACCGTCTCCCCGCGAGCCCCTTCCACCTTTCC
>Ga0194125_10001444_pt1 | contig 40177 bp, 36 predicted proteins | sample TA2KigC250mmetaG_FD_148626 | JGI IMG/M metagenome (GOLD analysis project Ga0194125, IMG submission 148626) | Freshwater microbial communities from Lake Tanganyika, Tanzania - TA2015034 Kigoma Deep Cast 250m | ecosystem: Environmental > Aquatic > Freshwater > Lake | place: Tanzania: Lake...
AGCAGGCTGTATCAGTCTCAGGCAGTAGCCTTGAGAGACGATCCAGAAAGTCCTCACGATCCTGCTCGTTCCAGAATATCTTTCGGCGTTCGATCCCCCTGATCATGAGGTGATGCAAGACGCCGGGGGCGTCGAGTCGGGCTAATCTTGGCATGCATTTTCAATTACCACATCCAAGTAGGTTTGTCAACTTAGAATTTTAAGGGCGTCCCCTTATCCGGGCGTCCCCTTATCACTTATCCGGGATGCCTCCAACAACCGCTGGATCGTCTCGGGAAAGGGTTCGTGTATCCTGAATCCCCCCAGCGCCTGGACCGTGGCCGTGCGTGACCAACCGGCCATTGCCGCCCAGATCTGGCACCACGATACCCCTTCGGGACCGAAAGGCCGGTTCCGCGGCTCGCTGCCCCGGATGCAGGGAATCTGGAATTTCAGCAAAAACAAGAAGGCCGCCAAGGACCTGGTTCTCCATCTGCTGCAGAAAGAGCAACAGGACAAACTCATCTTGGCCAGCAAGGGTTTCGATATCCCGCTAATCAAGGCGTTCAATAAACATCCCATCTGGGCGGAGGCCGAACCTCCCCGCGGCACCCAATATAATTATCCGGTGCAGGGGGATGAGTTTTTGATGATGGGCGGATACCCGGCACCCATCGGGATTGCGGCTCAAATCTATACCCAATCGCTGGTCCCGAACACCGTCGCTAAAGTGACCCAGGAAGGAAAGTCAATCAATGATGCCATCAAGTGGGCCGTCGGCGAATTGGGAGGGTATTTGCGCGGGTGAGACATAACCGTTGACCCCCCATGAGAAAAATGGCAGCAGAAGGAGTCGTGATGAAGGGATGCCGGTTCCCTTCTGCTGCCTTTCGTCATTATTTCCGAATCCCGTGATTCCAGGGGTCTTGTTTGCCGATTCCCCGGCTCATCGATGCATTGCCCGACCCTTTGGGCCTGAGCCCAGGCATTCGCTTTGCGAAAAGGTGGCCAATTGGAAAACGTTCGTTGAGGTTAGATCATGAGCCAACCTGCCGCTCACAAGCAGGCCATCAAGTCTGAAAAAAGGAAAGAGGCCGAACCCGTTCCCTCGAAATTCCGGATGCTGATTCGGCGGAAGTCCACCCTGGCTTTCCTGCTCTGTATCCCCCTGCTGGCCCTCATTTTCGGCTTGATCGTCTATCCGTTTTTCTATTCAATCGTTTTGAGCATGTTGAACAAAAAGGAGACCCGTTTCGAGGGATTTGCCAACTTTCTTTTCCTGTTCAACCGGGATACCTTCTGGATGGTGGTGCGCCAATCTTTCTTGTTCACCCTGACGGCGGTGTTTTTCAAAGCCCTGATCGGCTTTATCATGGCCCACCTCATTGATGTGCTTCCCAGCAAAAGACAACGTCTCTGGCGGGGTCTCGCTCTGATTCCCTGGGTCATGCCCCCCGCCCTGAGCACGCTCGGGTGGTGGTGGTTGTTTGAGCCCAGTTACAGCGCCATCAACTGGATCCTCCAGGGGCTTTTCGGCGTATCCGTCCCTTGGCTGAGCGACACATTCTGGGCGCGGTTCTCCGTCATTCTGGTGAACATCTGGTTCGGCTCCCCCTTTTTCATGATCATGTATCTGGCCGCATTGAAATCCGTATCCGCGGATCTCTATGAGGCAGCTTCCATCGACGGGGCCAGCGCCTGGCAGAAACTGATCTATATTACGATTCCCATGCTGCGCAACATCATCGCCATTACCATGTTGTTTTCAACGATTGTTACTTTTGCCAACTTTGATATTGTCCGAGTATTGACCCAGGGCGGCCCCCGCCACACTACTCATCTGTTCGGCACCTACTCCTTTACGCTGGGGATTCAAGGGGGAGATATTCCGCTGGGAGCGGCTGTTTCCCTGTTCATGTTCCCGATCCTGGCTTTGCTCGCCTTCTTTATCCTGCGAAATGTCCGGCAGAGAGTGAGAGAGATATGATGCTGCGCAAGATCCCCCCGTTGGGCAATATGAAAAAGAATCGGAGATGGGCGCTGATTGCAGCCTACTTCTTTTTAGCCCTGTTCGTCATTTTTTTCCTCTTTCCCCCCTTTTACATGATTGTCACCTCCTTTAAGACCAATGAGGAAATGTCGAGTCTGAAGGGTATCCCTTTTATCATCAACCAGGAGCCGACGCTATCTCACTACAAAAATCTGCTGACAGAAACTCTTTTCCCCACGTATTTTAAAAACACGGTGATGGTGACCCTCTGTACGGTGGCCCTCTCCATGACGATCAGTATCCTTGCGGCATATTCCTTGGCCCGTATGCGCTTTTGGGGATCATCGCTACTGGCGACAGGGGTTTTTTTGACCTATCTGGTGCCGGAAACACTGTTGTTTATCCCGTTGTTTAAAGTGGTGGGGGCCTTAGGTCTCTTGAACTCCAAATGGGCACTGGTGCTGGTATTTCCCACACTGGCCGTGCCGTTTTGTACCTGGATCATGATCGGTTATTTCGCCTCCATCCCCAAAGAGCTTGACGAAGCGGCAGTGATGGATGGAGCAAACTGGTATCAAATGCTCTTTCGGGTCTTTATTCCGGTGGCCATGCCCGGCATCATCGCAGCAACCATCTTTGCCTTTACCGTCTCCTGGGCCGGTTTTCTCTATCCCCTCGCCTTTATCTACAGCAATGAAGAACTTGTGTTGACTGTCGGCACCGTAACCACCCTGATCCGTGGAGACGTGATGCACTGGGGAGGACTGATGGCTGGAGCGATTCTGGCTGCAGCTCCACCGGTCATCATTTACGCCTTTTTAATGGATTATTACATTTCCGGGTTGACGGCAGGAGCGGTCAAAAACTAGTTCGGCATTGGCGATTCTTTTATGCTTTTCCTCAGGCTTGTCTTCCTTGTTAGGAAAGACCAGGGGGGGGTGCCCTTAAATAATTCAATATCTCATTGAATAAGAGGATTTTATTTTTTCATCCACCCAGCGCAGATTCTCTTCAATCAGGTCGAGGATGGGAAGTTGGTATGGGCAACGCTCCTTACACATCTCAGAAGCACTGCACTTCCTTCCTTTCTCTATGGCTTCCCGATGCCGACCTTTGAGCAAAATTCCTTCCCCCATCCGCTTTACCATAGAGCGGATGCCTAAAACCATCTGAATGGGGATTTCTTCTGAACAAGGCTGACAGTAATCGCACCGCCGGCAAAACACCTTTTCATGGCGCTTGCGGATTTCTTCAATTTCCTTCTTCTCCTCCTCCGTTAAAGATGGGATATGTTGAAAAATTTTCCAATTTTCCTCGAATAGGTCTTTGTGCTCCACTTTTTTCGTTCTTAGCCTTAAGTTGGTTGCATTCCTGCGGCCACCCTTTTATGATGAATTTATCTATGGTGCAAAAACAAGCACAGGTGAATTCTTTTTTTATACGGATCTTCCCGCGGATATTCTATGGCTGGTGGATTATTCTTCTTTGCTCTTTGATCCTGGCCGCGGGTGCGGGCATCCTTTCCCACGCCTTTACAGTTTTTTTTCTGCCCTTGAAACGGGATCTGGCGGTGAGCAGCGCGGCCATCTCCCTTTTATATGGTGCCGCCCGCCTAGAAGGGGGAGTGGAAGCTCCCCTGGTCGGTTATTTGATTGACCGTTTTGGACCGCGGGTGGTAATTATGGTCGGGGCGGCTTTATCTGGAATCGGGCTTATTCTGCTTTCCCTGGTGGAAAGCTTCATCTCTTTCTTCTTTGTCTATGTCTTTGTCATCTCTTTGGGATTTAATGCCGGCTTTTTTCACCCTGTTTATGCTGTGGTAAACAACTGGTTCATCCGGCATCGGGGGCTGGGGTTTTCCCTAACCGGAGCCGCCACCAATATTGGCGGAATGATCATGGCCCCCTTGCTCTCCTATTGGATTTTGAACTTGGGTTGGCGCACAGGAGCTGTCCTTGCCGGGCTGATCATTCTGGCCGTAGTCGTCCCAGCGGCTATCCCCCTCCACCGGGCCCCTGAGGTTCTTGGTCTTTCCCCGGATGGACGGTCTGCCAGAAAAAGACCGGGCAACGTTCCCCAACCGGAGCAGGAGGAAAGTGCGGAGCTCAATCTTACGGTTCGCCAAGCCTTGAAAACCTTGAATTACTGGTTACTATTGTCCGGCATTACCCTCCGGGTTCTTGTCACCGTCGCCTTAATCATTCATTTCGTACCTATTATGGTTTGGAAGGGGATGAGCGAAGCAGCAAGCGCTTACTTGGTGAGTCTCTTTGCCTTCAGTGCCATCATCACTACGCTGGTGAGTGGCTGGCTGGGAGATCGATGGAGCAAATCCATTCTATGCAGTCTTGGTATCCTTCCCTTGGCATTTGGAATGCTGGCCTTAATGGTGAGTCAATCCACGGGGGCTCTTTATGCCCTGCCCGTCGGACTGGCCATTACCATGGGCACCGTACCTCTGAATTGGGCCTTGATTGGAGATTTTTTTGGGCGCCACAGCTATGCCACCTTGAGGGGATTTATGGGAATCGGCACCGGCTTGGCAACCTTCCTTTCCCCCATCTATGCCGGCTGGATTTTCGACCATAGCGGAAGTTACTTCTATGTCCTTCTCACCTTCCTGGCCATTAACCTTTGCGCCTCCGCCCTTTTTGCAATTCTATACTACCGTTCACCGCAGAAACTTTCGCTGGATTAAGGTCCTCCTTTTATATAGGCGATCGCCGAAGAGGTCTATTCCTCCCGTGACCACTTTCCAAGGCTCCGAAAAAATCTCCCCCCCCATGCCGCCCCCGGTTCATCGCCTGATACCATGCATCAGGATATTCTAGGGTGTTCTAGGGTGGGGGACGTAGTTTAAAAATATAACTGGGGTGATCAGGCTCGGAGAGTATCAATCGTGCGTGCAAAGGTGGCCTGGCAATTAAATTGGGAATACGGAATTCCGATGGCCGAGATAGTGCGTCATGCAGGGGTTTGTACCTCAGCCATTCCCAATGCTCTTAGAAAAATGGAAATGGAGAATAAGAAGTGATAGAAGTAAACTACGTCCCCCACGTCGCGTCCCGTCCCCCACGTCGCGTCCCCCACGTCCGTCAAGCACGCTTAGACGTCCCCGGCGCCCTGCACCACATCATGGTGCGTGGGATCAATAAACCAGCCATCTTCAAAGATGACGAGGACAAGACCCTATTCCTTGAGCGGCTCGGCCAAAATATCATCGACGGGAAATGCTCCGTCTACGCCTGGGTACTTATGGACCATTACGTCCATCTCCTGTTCAAGAGCGGCCAGCAGGGCATCTCCGCCGTCATGCGAAAACTGCTCACGTGGTACGCCCAGTACTTTAACCGCCGCCATCGCCGCACCGGGCATCTCTTTGAAAATCGCTATAAATCTATTTTGTGCGACGAAGACAAATACCTATTGGCCCTCGTCCGGTATATTCACCTAAACCCAATCAGGGCAGAAATTGTCACTACCTTTAAGGAATTATTAGACCGGTATCCCTGGAGTGGCCATAGCGCCCTCATGGGAAACGCCAGGCAAGACTGGATGGATACGCTTTACGTCCTTTCCCAGTTCGGAGCGCGAAAGAAATCCGCCAGAAAAACCTACCATACGTTTGTCGCCGAAGGCATGGCCATGGGCAAAAATCCCGAGTTAACCGGCGGCGGGCTCATCAGAAGCAAGGGTGGGTGGTCCCAAGCCGTATCGGCCCGGAGAAGAGGCCAGAGAGAAGAAGCAGACGAACGCATTCTCGGAAGCGGTGATTTTGTCAACGCCATTCTCCAAGAAGCCGAAGAGAAAACAAGATGCCAGTTAAAGCTTCGACGGAGCGGCAAGACCATAACCAAGATTATCGAAGAAGAGTGCACGAAAGGACGAATAAGCCCGAAGGAGCTCAAAGGGGGCAGCCGTCGGAGGAAGATAAGTACCCTTCGGGCAACGATAGCGAAACGCGGCTTGGATGAATTGGGATTATCTATGGCAGAGATCGCGCGGCACGTTGGAGTGGCCACGTCCAGCATCGCACGGGCGGTTGCAAGATCGGAAGAAGAGGGATGATGGAGACAGGGATTATAAAGCAACATAGGACACAACGTCCCCTGTTCGCTCATGGCTATACCTATGCTTATATAATCTGAAGTACTCCTGCCTGGGTTATTTTTCCTTAGCATAAGTGGGTCAATTACTATGAGTGTCGAGGCCAAGCGCGCTCGAAGCCATAAATAACCATTGCCCTTTTACTGATTGATCCCAAGAGGGGGGGGTTTACAGCAGAATCATATTTCAAGATCTGACCCTCTATAGGGCGATGGAAAAAAGTCGGGCTTCATGCATTCTTGTTGACATAATCAAATAAGTTTCGGTATGGTCTGATTCATCAGGGGGAAGTTCATGATCCGAAAGGAGACCGCCCATGATCCTGCTCAATCCCAAGAAGCATAACCGGTACTACCCGGACCAGAAGTCGCGCGAAATCATGCTCAAGACCATCGATTTTTTCGAGAGCAAAGGCAAGGGGAAGCTCAAGGCGGATGATCACGCAAGGGTGTGGTACGCAGATTTCCTGGATTTCGTGAAGAAGGAGAAGATCTTTGCCACCCTCCTCACCCCTTCTACCTACGGATTGGAAGACCCGGACTTCCGCTGGGACACTTGGCGTAACTGCGAGTTCAACGAAATCCTGGCCTTTTATGCCCTACATTACTGGTACACTTGGCAGGTATCCATCCTGGGCCTCGGCCCGATCTGGATGAGCCAAAACGAGGAGGTCAAGAAAAAGACCGCCCAGCTCCTGAGGGAAGGGGGCATCTTTGCCTTCGGGCTTTCCGAAAAGGAACACGGCGCAGATATTTACTCCACGGAAATGAAACTGGCCTCTCAGGGAGACGGAACCTACAGGGCCAGCGGCAGGAAATATTACATCGGCAACGCCAACAAGGCAGCCTTAGTGTCCACTCTCGGGAAGATGACCGACTCCGGAGAATTTGTCTTCTTCGTGGTGGGTACGACCCACGGTAAATACGAATGCGTAAAGAACATCGTCAATGTGCAGTCCTATGTGGCCGAGTATGCCCTCCACGATTACCCCATCTATGAAAGCGACATCCTTTCCAAAGGGCAGGATGCCTGGGATGCGGCTCTCAACACGGTCAACGTGGGGAAATACAATCTGGGTTGGGCCTCCATAGGGATCTGCACCCATGCCTTCTATGAAGCCATCAACCATGCCGCCAACCGTGTCCTTTACGGAAAGCACGTCACCGACTTCCCCCACATCAAACAGCTCCTGACCGACGCCTACTGCCGCCTGGTGGCCATGAAGGCTTTCGCCCTGCGCGCCTCCGACTACATGCGTACGGCTTCCGCGGAAGACCGGCGCTACCTTCTTTACAACCCCATGGTGAAGATGAAAGTCACCACCCAGGGTGAGGAAGTGATCAACCTCCTCTGGGATGTAATCGCAGCCAAGGGCTTCGAGAAGGATACCTACTTCGAAATCGCTACCCGAGATATTCGCGCCCTTCCCAAACTGGAGGGAACGGTTCATGTCAACATGGCTCTCATCATCAAGTTCATGCGCAACTATTTCTTCGACCCCGGCCGGTTTCCCGATATTCCCCGGGTGGCGGAGGGGAAAAACGACGATTTCCTTTTCAACCAGGGGCCCACGAAAGGGCTGAGCAAAATTCAATTCCACGACTACAATCTTGCCTACCGGAGCGTCGATCTGCCCAACGTCAACCTGTTTAAGAAACAGATCGAGATTTTAAGGGAGTTCCTCATCGCCTCGGCGGGCGACGCAGCCGCTGCGGGGGAGCAGGCCAGGGACATTGACTTCCTCCTGACCCTGGGGGAACTCTTCACCCTGGTTGCCTACGGGCAGCTCTTCATCGAATTCCGGAACCTAAACCGGGGGGAGGTCTCCGACGAACTTCTGGAGCAGATATTTGACTTCCTGGTCCGGGACTTTGCCAAGTATGCCCTTCAGCTCTATTCAAAGGTGAGCAGCACTCCGAAACAGATGGAAATCTCCATGAAGATGATCCTGAAGCCAGTTCCTGATAGAGCCCGCTTCGAGCGGATCTGGAAGAATCAGGTGTTCGCCCTGGTAGAAGATTACCGGATGAACGATTGAGAAGCCCGAGAGGAAGCCCCATTGCCAGCGGGCCAGGATCAATCTCTCCTATTCTGAGATTTCTGAGGCTCTTGCAAAAGTCCTAAACACCGTCATTGCCGCTCCCGATTTCGCGAGGGTAAACTTCAGCGGGGGGATTAGGAAATTACGGGACGTTGTTGACAAGCTTAAGTATTATCATCTCCGACAGATAGCGTTTATGGCGCGATGCAAGACGGAGTTGTTGAGCGGTTTGATCAGAAAATCTCCCCTCGCCCCTCTTTTCCAAAGAGGGGGATAACAATTTCCTCCTTTGGCAAAGGGGGAAGGTGTGAAAAAATCGAAGAAAAGAGGATTATGTCGAAAGATTTATCAATAATTTCAACCCCCCAATTTCCGAAAATTGAATTTTTTCACAGCTTCGGGGAATAAGGAGGATTTTATGAATTGTCGGAGTAGTATTAAGTTAGTCAACAACGTCCCTCATTTCGCTCATTTCGCAGTATCGTATTACCATCTTACCTCTCCCTCTTCTTCAGTTGAGGGGAGAGGATAAAAGGTGGGGAAGTTGATTAAAGCCCAAAGAGCTTCTGGGCATTCTTCAGCAATATCTTTTCCTTAACTTCCGGCTTCATGGCAATTTTTTCAAAATCAGCCAGCCACCTCTCGGGGGTCACGTAGGGATGGTCGGAGCCGAAGAAACATTTATCCTGTAAAAAAGTGTTGGCGTATTGCACAAGAGAAGGGGGGAAGTATTTGGGGGACCATCCGGAAAGGTCGATGTAAACGTTTGCTTTGTGCATGGCCACGGCCAGCATCTCTTCCTGCCAGGGCCAGGCTGGATGGGCGCCGATGATTGTTAGTTCGGGAAAGTCTGCGGCCAGGTCGTCGATGTAAGGAATGGGCCGGCAATACTTCAGGCGAATTCCATCCCCTCCGGGAGCGCCTGCACCATATCCCGTGTTCCCCATATGGAATAGCACCGGCACTTTCAAGTCCACGATCTTTTCCCAGAGAGGATGGAACCGCTTATCGCTCGGGTAGAAAGCCTGGGCAGCCTGCTGAAATTTGACTCCTCTTAGACCAAGCTCTTTGATGGCCACCTCCACTTCCTGGATGGCCACTTTCCCTTTCCAGGGGTCCACGCCGGCAAAGCCGATGAAGGTCCTGGGGTACTTTTTCACCAGGTCGGCAATATATTCATTAGAAACTCTCTTATTGCCGGTGTTCGTTTCCGCATCCCAACCTAACAGTATTCCCATAATATCCAGGGATTGATACCGTTCGGCAAGGGCTTCTTCCGTCAAAACTTCAATTTTTTTGCCGAAGAAACGAAAAGCGTCTTCGATGTACTTACCTCCGCAATCGATGACATCTACTTTTGTTCCCGGGTGAACATGGGTATCGATCGCTTTCATATAAGCCTCCTTGTTTTAAATAATTGTTGCCCACAGAGGGCACAGAGATCATATAGTTATAGCTAAAATCTTTAGATAAAAAAGCAACTAAGAACACGGATGAACGCAAAAAAACCAGAAAAAATCTTAATAGAAATTTCAAAAATCGTAACATCTTAGCTCTTTGAAAAAAGGTGTGTTGTAAAGGCCAAGGGATTCCAGGGGCCGGGGGCCAGAGCGGAACGCTTGGAATCATAAGGCGCTAATTTCTCCGCATATAGGGCGGGTAAGAACCCCCGCCTCCTCCGGAGGAAAATATCTTTTGTCTTCGTGGCCAAGCGGAACCCCAACCGATGCTTCCGGCGCGTTCCGCCCTAACCCCCGGCCCTCAACAAAGGCTTTTATACCTTTTTTCAAATCGCTAAACTTTTACCGAAAATTAAAACATTGATGGGTTCGTAAAAAGTCGGCACTCCGGCCTGCCTGTGCCTGGCAGACAGGTAAAAAACGGAATCCAGAAGTTTGATAAATCTTTGAAAAAACTGGATTCCGGCTGCCGCCGGAATGACAGAAAAAGGGGCTTTCGGTCTTTTTACCAGATCATCAACATTAGTAGTACAGAGAACACTGAGTTTTTCATATGATGAATCGTAAATCTTCAGGCGCAAATCGCCACGCATAACTAAAAACCTTCTAAACCGGAGCAGTTGGAACAAAGCAGGCTGAATCAGTCTCTAACCTGAAATCTGCTGCTTGTAGTTAGTGTCCATCCGGAAACTCAACTTTTCCCCTCCCCCTTCGACGGGGGAGGGGAGGGTGGGGGTGATAAGGGGTTAAAATTTCTATGACTTCTTTAATGCCCCTCACCCCAACCCTCTCCCGCAAGGGGAGAGGGGGTTTCCGGATGAGAATTAGTTAAAGATTTCGTTTTTAAATCTCTGTACTACTAACGTGCAATTTCCGAAAATTTTATTAACCATATTTTAATTTTACTTGTGTTTATCAAAGGTTATATGTGTCCTAAATTTTCTTTTTTAAGATCTTTCTTTATATCTCTGCGATCTCTGCGTCCTCTGCGGTGAATGGATTGTGGCAAAAAAGTTATTTTTTCTCCCAGCAGCCGCAATATACGTCCCACCATTTGAGATCAGAGGTGATTTCTTCCAATGAACAAAAGCCTCTGTTTTGGTGGTTGTAAAATTTCTCATCAACACAGGTTAAGGCAGAACAAAATCTCTGGATGGTTTCGTAAGTATATATTCTATGGGCGTTAAAGGCAATGGAAGGCTCTGCGCGGTGGATGGTGGTGGTGAAGATTAAACGGCCTCCGGGTTTTAACAGCCGGATCATTTCCGCAAAAGCTTTTTGATCGGCGTAAAAATCGAATTCATCCCCGTACCGGCCGAGGCCGAAGTGTTCCAGGGCGCACAGGGACAGGACAACATCAAAGGAGCTGTCAGGCAAATTGATTTTTTTGGCATCACCGGTAAGGATCGTCTCTTTGGCGCAAATGGGCTGGCGGCTGCGGACGTCGATAGTAGTAACCGGAAGATGGGCCAGAAGCCCCAGAATAAAATGTCGGTAGGATCCGACATCTAATATGCTGTGGGGATGGAGCTGGCTTAAATGGTCGGCGGCAAAGGCGCATTCATAATCTACAAAATTGGCCGGATGCCCTCCGCTTTCATCCAGGGGTTCTGCAAAAATATAAAACCCTCCCGGATCTTTTTTTAATTGAGCCAGATATTTTTTATAGCTTTTATCCATCGCCTTGCGCGGTGTCATATCCCTGCCTTGGTCATTGGGTTTAAGTTTGATGGCTTCGTAAAAAGTCCATCTGTCCCGCTCTGAGCGGGATTGCGCGCCTTGCATCTTATCTAGGGGCACGGTGCACCGTGCCCCTACTGGGCCATCCCAATTTTGATTTTTGCGAGACCATCAAGTTTGATGATCTCGTAAAAAGTCGTCACTCCGGTGAAAACCGGAGTCCAGGGTATTTATAAGCATTTGAAAATACTGGATTCCGGCTGGAGTTTACCCCGTACTTGATACGGGGCCGGAATGACGGAAAAGGGCATTTTCAGACTTTTTACGAGGTCATCAAGTTTAAAAGAATGTGGGATTTATTTTTGAACTGTCCCCCATTATTCAAGAAGACCCTCTTTTTTGCAACAGCTTTTGCAGAAGCACCGGTAACAGAGTAAGAGAGATCAGGGCGCTGAAACCAACTCCCATCAAAGCTACAGCCCCCATGGACTGAAGTCCGGGATAACCCGAAAGAACCAAAGAACCAAAACCTACCAAAGTGGTCAATGCGGACAATCCCACGCCTTTACCCGCCTGGGCCAACCCGGTTTCCAGGCGGGACGCTCCACTTTCCAATCCCCGGTGCAAAATATGGATCCCATAATCCACTCCCACCCCCAGAACCATGGAGAATACGATCAGGTTCATAAAGTTTAAATTCATCTGGAAAAGGCCCATCAGGCTAAGAGTCCATAAAGAGGCCAGGACAACGGGCAAAAGGCTTAAAAAGGTAAGGCGTAAGGAACGGAAGTCAAGAAAAATCAGAAGGAAGACTCCGGTTAGAGCGATAAGAAGCACTTTCCTGGCCTCTCCGGACATCATATTTTCCAGTTCCCACTGGACAAGTTTCGATCCGGTGATCTGAATCTCAGAAGTAACGCTTTGGAGTTCGCTCATGAAGCTTTTGGTTTGGGGATTGGCGAAGAAATCTGCCCGGACATGAAGGTAAGCCGCAGAAACAAAAGCGTCCCCCTTTTTCTTTAAAAATCTGTCTCCCAAGGCTTGCAGGGGAGCTTGTTGAAAAACTTCCCAGGTTAACAGCTCCCGGTTTGCCAGCATCTTCTGCACCATATTCAGAGATGGCTCAAATGGTTCAAACTGGAGACCTTCCCGTTTGAGAGCTTCCAGAAATTTTTTCCTCACCCGTTCGTAATTGAACTCTCCTTTCTCCCGGGCCTCAATCCATTGCAGATTCCGGGATTGCCGGGAAAGGGGGGGGAGGAAGGAAGATAAGCTCTCATAGCGGGTAACAGGCAACCCGGAAGCTTTGGCTTCGGCGAATTTGGCCTGTAACCTACTCTGAATTTCCAGAGCTTCCTCGGCGTTTTTGCTTGTCGTTAGGACCACGATCATATCCTGCCCTTCCCCCATTTTGGCCTGGATCCGTTCTTCCAGGATGAGGGAAGCGTGGTTGTCAGGTCTGAGCCGCCTGGGGTCGTTGTTCAACTCCACCTCGAAAGCCCACTTTATAGCGCCCAGGGTCATGGCCGCACATATAACCAGTATTAGATAAGGTCTTTTCAGGGACAATACGCTCAACCTTTCAAGACCAAAAGAAGAGACTAAGCGGAAAGGTTTTACCTTCTTTTCTTTCTTCTCCCGCCAGGCAATTAGAGCCGGGAAGAGGAAGAAAACCCCCAGCATACTTAAAAGAATTCCCGTGCCTGTCAGGAGTCCTAATTCTTTCACTCCCCGAAAATCCGATAAAAGGAGAGCATAATAAGCCACGGCAGTGGTTATCGCGCCCGTAAACACACCCGGGCCTGTCCGGCTCAGGCATATTTCCAGAGCTCCTAACACGTCATGACCGGCATTTCTTTCTTCGAGGTAGCGGAAGTAAAGCAGGATGATAAAATCGATGGACAGGCCCAGGATAATGGCTGAAAAAGCTCCGGTGGATTCGCTCAGCCGCCCAAGGAAGGGCGAAAGTAAGCCCAGGGTGAGAAGAGGGCTGGCCAGCAGGGGAAAAAGAGCATAGGAGAAGGCCACCAGCCTGCGGAAGGCAAGAAAGAAAAGGATCATCACCCCCGTCAGGGAGGCGGAGAAATTTACTGCCAGGTCTTTTTTGATCATCCGGCTGTCTTCCAGAGCGTGCATGTATCCACCGGTGAGGCCGACCTTAAGGTCCTGAAGAGGAAGGGGGGGATCGATTTTTTTCCCCTGGTACATTTCCCGGGCAGCCTGCTCCGCAGACCTGACTTTGTCCCGCAGCATTTCGTCGTAGCGCACATCCGGTGCCGACCCCCTGGGCTTGCCGATCAGGAGCATCATCTTCCGGTCTTCCGAAAGTAAGTATCCATGGGATTCAATCCGCCCGCCTGAGGGAATATGATTTTTGAAGAGATGCCAGAGATCCAGAGGGTCATGGATTGCCCAATGGGATGTTAAGGACCCAAAGGGGGAATGAAGTCTAACTTTCAGGGCGCGAACGCGCTCCTCGATGGCCGTGTCCGTTAGTTTGATTTCCAGCGCGCGCAATTCTTCATCGGTGAGGTAAAGAAGAGCTTTACTCGCGAATTGCTCCTCTGTTTTGGTCTCGGAAGTTTTACTTGCCCAACCGTGAATTTCTCGAAACTCCCCGGTGGCCATCAGCCGCTCAGCTAATATTTCAGCAAAAGGGGCAAAGGATTCCACTTCATATCCGCTCTTCCGCTCCAGGACGATGAATAGAGAATCGGCTGATCCAAACTCCTTGAGAAATTTAACGAAAGCTGAGGTTGTAGGAGCATTGGCCGGAAGAAGATTGACTACGTCGCTTTGGAACTGTAGGCGACTTACCAGAAATCCGGATAGCGACGCCAGGATCAGGGCGCAAAGCAGCACCGGTTTGTAATGGCCATAGGAAAAATTGGCTATGCGGCGTAAAATATTTTGTCTAAAAGCAATCATAGGAATGAGAATAAGATAAATCAATGAAATGGGCGATTTTTAATTTTTCAGGAAATCTCCAGTTTAATTTTATTGTTGCGCAGGCAGTAATTTTTTGATAAATATATTTAACCATTTGGCGGCGCTATAGCGGTCAAGAAACATTCCTGAACTTCGTTTAACAGCTTGCGCTCATTTTGTCAAGTTGAAGGTTAATCCTATGGAGAACGGACAAGTCTGCGCACTCATCCCGGCTTTTAACGCCGAGAGTTCCATAGGCGAGGTAATCGCCCGGACAAAAGGGTTTGTAGACGGGGTGATCGTGGTGAATGACGGCTCCACCGACCGCACTGGTGAAGTCGCCTCCGTTCATGACGTGGAGCTTATCTCCATCCCCTCCAACCGCGGCAAGGGTTACGCCCTGCGCCAGGGTTTTGCCCGCGCTTTATCCAACGGCTGCAACGCCATCCTTACCCTGGATGCGGATGGACAGCACGACCCCGCAGACATCCCGAATTTTTTGGGCGCTCATGATAAAGATTCAGGAGCCATCCTCATCGGCTCCCGCATGGCCCAGGCAGAACGATTTCCCCGCCAGCGTTACTATTCCAACCGGGCAGCGGTCTTTTTCATTTCCAAAGCCTTAGGCCAGCGCCTCGAAGACACCCAGTGCGGTTTTCGCCTATATCCCTCCCAGGTTATTCGCCGGATTGTTTTGACTACTTCTCATTTCCAGATGGAAACCGAAGTTCTCCTGCGGGCCGCCCGGCAGGGGGTCCGCCTGCAAAGCGTGCCTGTCAAGAATATCTACGTTAATGGAAATGGTCCCAGGAGTAATTTTCGACCGGTGGTGGACACTTTCTATATTTGTATGGTAGTCCTCCAGGATTACCTGGGAATTCTGTAAACATTCTGACATGTCAGGAGGGATGAAATGAAACGTATGGCAATGTCCGGTATCGTTCCTTTATGCGGGCTTTTCCTTGCCCTCTTGCTTTCCGTTACCCTTCCCCTCGACTCCTTCGCAAGCACAAAGAAAACCCGCATGGCGGTCATTGACTTTGAACAAAAGGGGGAACAGGAGTTCAGGGGCAAGCAGGTAGGGGAAATCGTGGCCGAATGGCTAATTACCTCCCTGGTCAAGACCGGGCGGTTCGATGTGGTGGAAAGATCCCAGCTACAGAAAATCCTCAAAGAACAACAATTAGGGCTGACCGGGATGATCAGTCAGGAGACCGCGGCCAAGGTAGGAGAGCTCCTGGGGGTGAAAGTGATCATTACCGGTTCGGTGATCCGTCTGGGTAACGTGTACGACGTGAACACCCGTTTGATCAACGTGGAAGACGGCTCCATTCTCAAGGCGGAAAAAATCAGGGGCCCGGGGCTGGATGCGATTGAACGGATGATGGATTCCCTGGCCGATTTAATCAAAAAGGATTTTCCTATCGAGGGATATGTAGTGATGGTTACCGGCAAACGGGCGATGATCGACCTGGGCAAAGGCCACGGGGTGGAGCCGGGGATGAGGTTCCTGGCCTTACGCAAGGGCGCGCCCGTGCGGCATCCGGTGACCGGTAAGATGCTCAGGACAGAAGATATTAAAATCGGGGAGATGGCGGTTCAGAGTGTGGATGTGGACACTTCCTGGGCGGAAATCCTGCAGGAAGAACCAGGAGTAAAAATTGCCGCCGGCAATGTGGCCAAATCCAGCACTTTAGAAACTGTGGCCACGGCCCCAGCGGCTCTTCCCAAACCAGCGCCCCCCAAACCAATCGCCAAACCGGCGCCGATGTATGCCGGGAGCCTGCAGGCGGAAAAGATCATAGTGGACTGGAACGGAGACGGTATTTATGACTTGATCCTTGGCGATCGCGAGGGTTTTGTGACTGTTTACCTCAACCAGGGCACCAATGATTCTCCCCAATACGGGGTGGGAATGAAATTACGCGCCGGGGGTAAGGAAATCAAAGTGAAAGGTCCTTCCACTCCCTACCTTGTGGACTGGAACGGGAACGGGAAAATAGACCTTCTGGTGGGGAACGGTGGAGGGTACCTGCACCTCTTTCTTAACTCCGGCTCGGAAGATTCCCTTGATTTTACCCCCGGGGTAATGGTGCAGGCTGCCGGCAAGGACCTGGATGTAGGCGGCAGAGCTTCCCCCTGCGTGGTTGACTGGAACGAAGACGGTAAAAAAGATTTAATCATGGGAAACAGCAGCGGCGAGATCTTTCTTTACCTTAACGAAGGATCCAATGAACAGCCGGTTTTCGGCAAACCCATCAAGCTGAACAGAGGAAGCCTGGATGTTGGTTCCAATTCTTCTCCGGATGTCGCGGACTGGAACGGGGATGGGAAGAAGGATCTGGTTATCGGAAATGATAGCGGAGAAGTTTTTGTCTTTCTAAACAAGGGAACAAATGAAGACCCGCAATATGACAATAAAGGAGAAAAGCTGCCCTTGAAGTTTGGGCCGGATGCCTCTCCCCGGATGATCGGTTGGAGCCGACCGGGGTCAAACGACCTGGTGGTCGCCGACCGGACTGGAGAGGTCACGCTCTGCAGGAATACAGGGGGTCCGCAGTCTCCTGCTTTTTCGGAGAAAAAAGTTTTGCGGGCCGGGAAACGCTGAGGAACAGATTACCAACCGGAGGGCGGATTTTCAGGTCCCTTGGCCAGGAGGCCGCACAACCTCTGAAGTTGAGCATAATCCCTTCCGGCTTCTTTGGGCATTCCGCTCCATCTTCCGCACCCCCTTCATGTAGCCGAAATTCAAAGCCAGGTAGAGGCTGAAGTGGTGAAAGGAAGACGGGCGCCGCTGCCAGAAAGAACGCCAGTTGTAAGTCTGGCGGTAAGCCCAAAAGATATGATCCTGAAGTTCTTCGGGAGTAAAATTCCGGGGAAGAAAGACGATATTCTGCCGGTCATACTTCGACCAATCCCGGTGGAGAATTCTCCCTTCCTTTTCTAAATCCGCAAATAATTTTGTTCCTGGAAATGGGGTTAAGTGGCAATAGTTCACCCCGGTCAGCCGATTCTTCTTGACAAACTGGGCGGTGGAGCGAATGGCTTCCAACGTGTCCCCATCAAACCCGAAAATGAAGGAACCCTGGATGTGAATGGACCGTCCATGAATCTGGCCGATCGCTTCCTCGTATTTCCGCCGCAGGTTGACCTGTTTGCCGATGGAACGCAGGACCGCGGGGGAAATAGATTCAAAGCCGATCAGCAAGCCGATGCAGCCACTGCGGGCAGCCAGATCCAATAATTCCGGGTCTTCGGCAATGGAGAGGGAGCACTGGCCCACCCATTTCTTTTTCAGGGGGATCATGGCGGCAAATAGTTCTTTGGCCTGGTCCGGTTCCCCGGCAATGTTATCGTCTACGAAGATGAACAGTTTCCGCGGCAGGCTCTTCACCTCTTCTATCACCTGAGGGATGGGACGGAAGCGAAAGGATCGCCCAAAATAAGAGCTCACCGAACAGAACGAGCAGCCAATGGGGCATCCGCGGGAGACCTGAATGGTTTGGGGGATGAAGTATCTTTTTCCCAGTAAAAGGTTCCACCTGGGAGGGGGCAAGTTGTCCAAAGAAATGAAGGCTGAATCTTGATAGGTCCTCTTCAGGCGACCTTGCCCTGCTTCCTGGAGTACACTGGCCCATAGATTTTCCGCTTCCCCGATGACTACGGAATCACAGTGGCGCAGCGCTTCATCCGGAAGGACGGAGGGATGAACCCCTCCCATTACTACCGGAATCCCCCGGGAGCGAAAATGATCGGCCAGGGCGTAGGCTCGGGGTGCGGTGGGGGTCATGGCCGAAAGGCCTACCATATCTGCTTCAAGATTAAGATTTACGTCCTCCACGGCTTCATCAATTAACTTAATTTCCACTCCCGGAGGGGTGCATGCGGCCAAAACTGGCAGAGCCATAGGGGGCATGGTAAAAGCAGCCCGTCTTTTGCGCCAGATATAAGAGGTGGCTGCGGGAGCGATTAAAACAACGCGCATTCTGGTGCTCCAGAGGTGATTCTATTTATTTTTTCGAAACTTGATGATCTCGTAAAAAGTCCGAAAGCCCCTTTCCCCGTCATTCCGGCCCCGTATCAAGTACGGGGTAAACTCCAGCCGGAATCCAGTTATTGCAAGGAGTTATCAAACTCCTGGACTCCGGTTTTCACCGGAGTGACGACTTTTTACGAGGCCATCAAACTTGATTGCACAGGAATTTACTTTTTGCCAATTTTTAGTATTTTAATTTTTAGCCACAGAGGACACTGAGGTCACAGAGAGTGCTGAAAAAATTATGGGAACCTGAAACTGCTTTTATTATCCTCTATGTTTTCTGTACTACTAACGTTCAAACTCGAAAATTTTGGTAAGATTTTTTAAAAATAATTTTATCTATATTTATTTGTGTTCATCCGAACTCTAAATTGTTTTTTGTTTTAAAAAAATTTTGGTAACACTTTAGCTCTTTGAAAAAAGGTGTGTTGTAAGAGCCAAGGGATTCCAGGGGCCGGGGGCCAGAGCGGAACGCTTGGAATCATAAGGCGCTTATTTCTCCGCATATGGGGCGGGCCAGAACCCCCGCCTCCTCCGGAGGAAACGATCTTTTATCCTCGTGGCCAAGCGGAAACCCAACCGATGCTTCCGGCGCGTTCCGCTCTAACCCCCGGCCCAAAACAAAGGCTTTTATACCATTTTTTCAAAGCGCTAAACTGTTACAATTGTTGTTATAGCTCTGTGATCTCTGTGCCCTCTGTGGCTAATTTAATTGTATAGGAATTTGCTTTTCTATCCCCCTCCCCCCAACCCCCTCCCGCCAGGGGAGGGGAGATACTGGGGGATCCAAAATTCCCTCCCCCTGGATGGGGGAGGGTTAGGGTGGGGGTGTTAATAACTTGATTGTATAGGAATTTCCTTTTTGGACACGGATATACACAGATTATCGGGATAAAATAAAAAGAAATAATTATCTGCGGTTATCTGTGAAAATCTGCGTTCTATTAAATTTAAAAGATTATGAATCCGATGGTAAGAAGCTGTCAAGGATAAATCCTGCTTGCCCGCTCCTACTTACCCCTTCCCTGGCCGGCCGGATCGCGCGGTAAGCATCTTGCCAAAAGCTCCTCTTGACTCATTTCTACACCGTCTTTAAGGTATTGGGAAATTTCCATTTCCCCCATGTCTTTGGGGTGCCGTTTATTATGGAAGAGGATATACCGTTTTATCCAGTCGACATAAGCCTGTTCCGTTCGTATCGAATAGCGCTTTTTCCTAATTACATCCCGAACTATATCTATCAATTTCAAGGCTAAAAGCCTTTCAGCATATTTCCTAAAGATATTTAAAATCGTATTGACAAACATATCGTAATTATTTAGCATTTACAATATAAAGATGATTGAGGTAGTAATTAAAGACAGATAGTAGGAAGTCTAATCAATGTAGGAGGGTCAAAATGAACGCACTGCATCGTTCTACAGGTGAAACAGATAGGGCAATGGTTCTGCTTCTTGCTGCCGCATTGCTGTCGTCCTGCGCCACCTTACCAACAGTTCCGCCAGGGGCTCGTTCGGAACTTGCGCCCACCGGCAAGCTGCGGGCAGCGATCAACTTCGGCAACCCGGTGCTCGCGCAGAAGGACCAGGCGAGCGGCGAGCCGCGCGGGGTGTCGGTGGACCTGGCGCGCGAGTTGGGCCGGCGCCTGGGTGTTCCCGTCGAGCTCGTCACCTACGACGCCGCCGGCAAGGTGTTCGACGCGCTCAAGACGGGCGCGTGGGACATTGCCTTTCTGGCGATCGATCCGGCGCGCGCCACCGAGATCGCCTTCACGGCGCCGTACGTGGTGATCGAGGGAACCTATCTCGTGCCCACGGATTCGCCGCTGCGCGCGATCCAGGACGTCGATCGCGACGGGGTGCGCGTCGCCGTGGGCAACAAGAGCGCCTACGACCTCTACCTGACTCGCACGCTGAAGCGCGCGCAACTGGTCCGCGTGCCGACCTCGCCCGAGGCGATCGATGTCTTCCTGAAGGATAAGCTCGAAGCCGCGGCCGGGGTGAAGCAGCCGCTCCTCCAGTTCGCCAAGAGCCATCCCAACGTGCGCGTGATGGACGGCCGGTTCATGGTTATCGAGCAGGCGATGGGCACGCCCAAGGGCCGGGAGGCCGGCGCACGTTACCTGCGCGAGTTCATCGAGGAGATGAAGGCCTCGGGCTTCGTCGCCAGAGGACTTGAGAAAAGCGGGCAAGGCGACGCGGCGGTTGCCCCCAGGGCGCCAGTTCAATAAAACTCCTAACCGGGGCGTGCAGTCGACGCCCACAGGCAGGCGCTGCTGATGCCGGAGGTTCGCTGTAAAATTATGATGCAATTGAGTATATGCAATTTTAATAGGACAGGAAAAAGGCAAAAAAGAACCTCAGAAAGCACAAGGTGTCATTTGATGAAGCCGTGTAACCCCCTGAGGAAGGGGAGCGAAACAACAGCCCGTAACATCAAGCGAATCCTACTCTGTATGCAGATTATTTTCTTGACCTTTCCAGCGACCTCTGCGGTGATCGGTTTTCCGTATTTTCCTTGACATGGGCAAATCATTACAAGTAAAATTTTGGCCATCATGTCGAGCAAGCGACTTCTCTTCCGCCTTGGCCTTTTTTACCTGACCCTGATTGGTTTTTTCGGCCACCTTCTCCCCCGCTGGTTGATGTTTAGGATGGCTGTTCTCGTGGGAATTTTCTACTGGGCGGTCATGAAAAAAGATCGGGAAATGGTTCGCCGGAATCTGGGGCAGATTTTAGATAACCCCCTGGAAATAGACAAAACCACCCGCCGCACCTTTATTCATTATGCCAAATATCTGGTGGACTACACCCGTATGGACCTTCTGCGGGAGAATAATTTTTTCCGCCTGGTTTCCGGTTTTCAGGGGAAGGAACACATAGATCGGGCCCTGGCTCAGGGAAAAGGGGCGATCATCCTCACCGCCCACCTGGGGAACTGGGAAATGGGAGGGGTATTTCTCAGGTTAATGGGATACTCCCTGACTGTTATTACAGCTCCGGACGTGGCTGCCCGCCTGCACGAATACCGCATCCGCCTCCGCCAGGAGCAGAAAATTAAAGTGATTACCCTGAATGACACGCTGGCCTCTTCGCTGGCTGTCCTCCAGGCGCTCAAGGGGAATGAACTCGTAGCCCTGCTGGGAGACCGTGAGCTGCTGGGCAAGGGAATTCCAGTGGAAATTTTCAGCCAGAGAGTTTTTTTCCCGGTCGGCCCGGCGCTTTTAGTCCGGCTTTCAGAAGCGGTTCTCATTCCTACTTTTGTCCTTATGAATGAAGACGACAAATACCTCTGCCGGGCTGAACCCCCTCTTTCGATCCAGAGAACCGGGAACCGCGATGAAGATTTGGCTGTGAACGCCCAGCGTATCGCCAATGTCATGGAAAAGTTTATCCGCTCCTATCCCGATCAATGGTTTACTTTTTACGATTACTTCTCCCGGCACAGGGCTCTCTGATCCCATGGTTCTCTGGATTGTACCCATTACTGGATTTGCCTTTTTGGCCCTAAACGAAATTGCCAACCCCCGCGGCGCTCTTCTGGGAAAAGTTCTCTGGAAAGGAGATAGACGGGGAGTGGCCCTGACCTTTGACGATGGCCCTAATCCTTTGTATACTCCGCGCATTTTTGAGATACTGGATCGTTTTCAAGCCAGAGCCACTTTTTTCGTCATCGGAAGATATTTGAAAGAACATGGGAATCTGGCCGTAGAGGCTTCAAAGCAAGGACACCTCATTGGCAACCATTCTTACAGCCACTTGCGGACGATGAATTTCTTTTCGGCAAAGAAACTCCGGCAGGAGGTCCTTAATTGTCAGAATGAAGTGGAAAAATGGGTTGGCTACAAACCCCGTTTCTACCGGCAACCTGCCGGTTTTCGCAATCCCAACATTTTTGGTATTCTGAAGGATCTGGGGATGACCATGGTGGGATGGCAGGTACGAGCCTTCGATACGCAACGCAGAGAGCCGCTGGCCATTTCCCGGAGAATCCTTAAAAAAGCCGAGCCCGGAGGGATCATTCTTCTTCACGATGGGTCCGATTCAATCCAGAACCAAGAGCGGACAGCAACTCTTAAGGCCTTACCTGAAATTCTTCAAGCATTTAAAGACCGCGGATTGGAATTTCTAACTCTCGACGAACTTTTGGGGATGAGCAAGGAAGTGAAATAAGGCGCAAGGCACAAGGCAACCTACACAACCCACTATTGGGCACGGCGAAAAAATAAAAAAAAGGTGACACTTTAGCTCTTTGAAAAAAGGTGTGTTATAAGGGCCAAGGGATCCAGGGGCCGGGGGCCAGAGCGTAACGCTTGGAATCATAAGGCGCTAATTTCTCCGCATATGGGGCGGGCAAGAATCCCCGCCTCCTCCGGCGGAAAAGATCTTTTGTCCCCGTAGCCAAGCGGAAACCCAACCGATGCTTCCGGCGCGTTCCGCTCTAACCCCCGGCCCTCAACAAAGGCTTTTATAACATTTTTTCAAATCGCTAAACTGTTACGAAAAAAAATAATTTGGTGATAGGGATGAGTAAAACGATGAGGAGAAAGATCTTGGTTGTCATCGGGCTTTGCCTAATGGGCGGCAGTCCATTTTCGCCTGCCTTAGGCCAAGATGTTGGGGAACTTATCAGGGTCATCGATGAACAACAGCGGAAAATCCAGACCATCACGGCCAGCTTTTCCCAGACAAAGGAAATTTCGCTCGTAAAAACCCCCCTGTTATCTTCGGGGCTGGTGAAATTTAAGCGTCCGGCCCAGATTTACTGGCATTATTCGAAGCCGGAGCTGATGGAGGTAGCCCTCGATGGAAAAACCATCTGGATGTATTCCCCGGGGAGCGCGCAGGCCGAGAAATATTCTTTCGGCCGGAGCAAAAGAATGGCTCAATCCCTGGATCCGCTTTTGGCGATTTTCCAAAAAACATTGGGTCAGCTCACCGAAACATATACCATTTTTTATGAAGGGCTGGAAGCCGACCGCCTCCACCGTTTTCATCTGCAACCCAGAGAGGAAAAAGTCCAGAAGTTCTTATCCAGACTGGATTTGGGGGTTGACAAAATATCCGGGGCCATCATAAGATTCAAAATGGTTGAGGCCAATGGGGACTGCCTGACCCTGGATTTTAAAAATCTTAAGATCAATGCGCCCCTCACCGATGACGACCTCAAAATAAAAATTCCTCCCTCTGTAAAGGTGCAGGATCAGAGTATGCCATGAACCGTTATCATGCCGTAGTGACCGGCCTGGGGATCATTAGCGCCATCGGGCATGATATACCTACCTTCTGGAGGAACCTTTTGCAGGGGGTTTGTGGAATTGACCACATCACTCTCTTCGATGCTTCCCGGTACCGGTCACAAAAGGCCGCGGAGGTGAGGGGGTTTGACCCTTTCCAGCACTTTTCCAAACGACATCTCCAGCGCATGGCGCGTTGCGATCAGATGGGACTCAAGGCCGCGGAAGAGGCCGTCTTTGATTCTGGCCTGGATTGGATGGAGGCGAACCGGGAGCGAATCGGGGTTTTCATTGGCGGCGGAGCAGGCGGAATATTTTCCGCCGAAAAGTACCGCAGGGAGATGCTCCAGAAAGGGTGGCGCCGGGTCAGGCCAGCCCTTCTTCTTCCTTTTGCCACCTGTACACTTACAGACTCAATCGCCGGAAAATATGACATCCATGGCCCCCGAGCCACCGTGGCAACGGCCTGCTCTTCTTCGGCCACGGCCATTGGATATGCGGTTAGTTCCATCCGGGCCGGCGAAGTCGATATGGCCATTGTGGGGGGAAGTGAATCTTTATCCGAAGTTACTTTCGGCGGGTTTAATGCCCTGCGCTCGGTGGACGAAGACCGCTGCCGCCCTTTTGACCTTAACCGTAAAGGCCTTTCTCTGGGGGAAGGCGCGGCCATACTGGTGATCGAAGAAGCGGAATACGCCAGGAGACGGGGAGCGAAAATTTACGCGGAAATAATGGGATATGGCCTGACCGCCGATGGATATCACATGACTGCCCCTGACTTCGATGGTAACGGCGCCTTGCGGGCCATGCAGGCAGCCTTGAAAGATAGCGGGATCGAGCCCCGGCAGGTGGATGCCATCAATGCTCACGGGACAGCCACTCCGGCCAATGACCTGGCCGAGACTAAAGCCATCAAAAGGCTTTTTGCAGAAAGAGCAGGAAAGATTCCGGTGAGTGCGATTAAATCCATGGTCGGGCATTGTCTGGGAGCTGCCGGCGCCGTGGAAGCAGTGGCCACGGTTCTTTCAGTTTATGACAACAAGGTTCCACCTACGATCAATTATCAAACACCGGATCCTGAGTGTGATTTAGATTACACCCCCAACCAATCGCGCAGTATGACAGTTGAGGCGGCGCTTTCGAATTCTTTTGCTTTTGGGGGGAATAATACGGCGTTGGTTTTTGGGAAATGGGAAAGGTGAAAAGAAATTTTTCGGCCACAGAGAACACAGAGTTCACAGAGATAAAAAAGATTAAAGACCAATGGCCATAAATAATTGATGGCTTCGTAAAAAGTCCCGTTTTCGTCATTGCGAGGAGTTCCGCCAATGCGGGACGACGAAGCAATCCCGTATTTTCAAGTACTTATAAAAACGAGATTGCTTTGCTTTCGCTCGCAATGACTCTTCTGCCGACTTTTTACGAATCCATCATAATTAATTTTTACTGATTTTTCTATTATTACTCTGCGTCTTAAATTGTCTTTTTAAAGGTCTTTCTTTATATCTCGGCGATCTCTGTGTCTTCTGCGGCTAAAGATTTTTTGGTTGCGGCTCTGCCGCGCTTTGCCCTCTGTGGCAAATAATCAATTGATATTGATATGGATGAAATCGTTGTCACAGGTATAGGCATCATCTCTTCCTGCGGGATCGGGAAAGAAGCCTTCTGGCAAAGTTGTCTCCGCGGCCGGACAGGAATCGCGCCCATCGAATCTTTCGATACGAAAGCCTATCCGTCCCATCTTGGGGCGGAGGCCCGGGATTTTATTCCCAAGGATTTCATGCCCCCTTTGAAATACCGGCGGATGAGCCGGGTATCCCGTTTGGCGGTCGCTGCCAGTATCGAGGCCTTGAACGATGCGGCTTTGCCCGTCTCTTCTCAGTCTGCTGCGTCGGTAGGAGTGGTAATAGGCACCGGGTACGGAAGCACAAGCCAGACCGATGATTTTTTCGTAGGAATGCTCAAGGAAGGCCCGGAGGGGGCCAACCCCAGTCTTTTTCCGGACACCGTGCCCAATGCTCCAGCCAGCCAGGTTTCCATCTACCACAGTTTCAAAGGACCCAACACCACCTTCAGTCATAACGAAGTCTCAGGCGAGCAGGCCCTGGCTTATGCCTGCCGCTTGTTGCAGGAAGACCGCGCGGAGGTTTTACTGGCAGGGAGCGCGGATGAACTAAGCGCCGTTCTTTTTCATAGTTACGCTGCCTTGCGGGCCCTGTCTCCTCAAGGACCACAGGAAGAAGGCATGCGCCCCTTTGACCGCCGGAGGAACGGGCGGGTTCTGGGCGAAGGAGCGGGAATACTTGTTCTGGAGAAAAAGACCCGGGCCCGGGAGCGGGGCGTGAGAATCTATGGCTCTCTCGTGGCTTATGCATCCACTGGCGGCCCTTCGCCAATTAATCATTATGAAGCAGGGGCTGTGCAGATGAGCCGGGCTATGGCAAATGTTCTGCGAACGGCTGGCGTTTCTCCTTCCCAGGTGGATTACATATGCGCTGCGGCGAATTCCACCCGAGAGCTTGACCGGGCAGAAGCCCTGGCCATAGGGAAAGTTTTTGAGAAGACTTCGCGGGCCATTCCCATAAGCTCGCTTAAAGGTCACATTGGCGATTTCTGCGGCTCGGCAGCTTTGCGGACGGCGGCCATCCTTCTGGCCATGCGGGATGGCCAAATTCCTCCAACCCTCGGATTGAAAACCCCGGAGTTAGACCTGGGCTATATCATGGATAAGCCGCGGGAAACTCATATTCAATACGCCCTCCTTAATGGATTTTCTTTTGGGGGGAGCAATGTTTGTTTGTTATTCAAGAACGAAAATTAATTAGGACACGGATGAACACAGATTTTACGGATCAAGAATCAAAAATATAGAATCGAATCACGAGGCATTAAATTTTTTAGGAATTTCATCATGTATAAAAAAGAATTAAAAGTTTTTTTAATAATGCCTATCTGTGTTTGTCCGTGTAAATCTGTGTCCTGATAAAAAATGAAAATTAAAATCATTTGTCCTCGATGGCCAGAAGGAAGCATCTGGCGCCACTTTATCTTCCGGTTCCCCTACCTGAGCCTAACCACCCTGGCAGCCCTTACCCCCGAAGACGTGGAAGTTACGATTGAAGATGAAAATGTCCAGGAAATTAATTATCAGGATCAGCCGGACCTGGTGGCCGTGTCCATCATCACTCCGCTGGCCAACCGCGGGTACGCCATTGCCGACCAATTTCGGAAGTTATCCATTCCGGTAGTAATGGGGGGGGTTCACGCCACCTGGATGGCCGAAGAAGCGGGGCAGCATGCTGACGCAGTGGTCCTGGGGGAAGCAGAGAAGGTCTGGCCTCGGGTGATTGCAGATTTCCGAAAAGGATCCTACCAGAGGATTTACAGAGAGGAAAGTCGTCCAGACCTGCAAAACCTTCCCGTCCCCCGCCGCGATCTTTTAAAAAAGAGAGTCTATTTCTTCACCAATACCATGCAAATCAGCCGCGGATGCCCCTTCCAGTGCGACTTCTGTTCCGTTACAGCCTTCTTTGGACACACCTGCCGGCTGCGTCCCCTAAAAGAAGTGCGCAAAGAAGTGGAACTGCTGCTTAAGGAAAAAAATTTCATTTTTTTCATGGACGATAATATCATCGCTAATCCGGCCTATGCCCGCGACCTTTTTTCCCTCTTGAAAGAATATCGGATTAAATGGCTCAGCCATGCTTCGGTCAACATCGCCGAGAACGATGACCTCCTGAAAAAAGCAGGGGAGAGCGGCTGTTACGGGCTTTTTATCGGGTTTGAATCCCTCTCCCAGAAAACATTGCAGGACCACCATAAAACTACGAACCGGGTTGACCGGTACAGGGAATTTGTAAAAAAAATTCATGATCAAGGGATTGGCATTGAAGGATCCTTTATCTTTGGTTCAGACGAAGAGGACCCATCTGTTTTTCAGCAGGTGGTGGATTTTTGCGAAGAAACCAAGATCGATGCCGCTGTCTTCGCCATCTTGACTCCCTACCCAGGGACGCGCATTTACGAGCAATATACCCGGGAAGAAAGGATTATCTCCCGCAACTGGGACCTTTACGACATGAACCACGTGGTCTTTCGGCCCAAACGCATGACAATTGAGCAACTCCAGGAAGGTCATGACTTAGCTAATCAACGCTTCTATTCTTATCCTTCCATGCTCAAACGCTTCTGGCCCCTCCGCCGCAGCCACCAGGTTTTTCTCCCCAGCAACTGGGGAATGCGCCGGGCATGGAAATTTTTGGCTAAATCCACTCTACGAGGCTAATAATAAATGGATTCCTTGATATTGGATAGCATTACATTCCAGATTGACACCGGGCAACTTTATAAAAACTTAAGAATAAAAGAGGGGAGCGAACTTATGGCCAGGCTGAATTCTCTGGTTGATAAAGCTCAGGCTATAGGTAAGCCGAAAGCCTTCTATAAGGCGGTCTTCATTGAATCCAGAGCGGATGACCATGTAATCGTTGACGGGGTGATGCTCACCAGCCGGGTTCTGCGGATCAACCTGAAAAAGGCCCACCGGGTTTTTCCTTTTGTGGCCACCTGCGGAGTAGAATTAGAGGAATGGTCGCGTTCCATCACTGATATGCTGGAAAAGTACTGGGCCGATGTGATCAAGGAAATGGCCTTGCGTATAGCCATCAAAAATCTTAACGAACAGTTGATTGAACACTTTCAACCGGGGAAGATATCAAGAATGAATCCGGGATCATTGCCCGATTGGCCTTTGCCAGAACAGCAAAAGCTCTTTGCCCTCCTCGGAAAAGGGCCGGGTTCGATCGGAGTAGAGCTTACCGATTCGTTTTTGATGACGCCGATAAAGTCTGTCTCCGGTATATGGTTTCCTACGGAGGAGAGTTTTGAAAGCTGCCGGTTGTGCCAGCGGGAACTATGCCCGGGCAGGAGGGCCCCATATGATGCGGACCTGTACGACCGAAAATATCGCCGGGAATAAAGTCCATGACTCAAACTGACGATTTATTTAGACTTCTGATAAATTTGATGGATTCGTAAAAAGCCCTGTTCCTGTCATTGCGAGGAGTTCCGCATTGGCGAGAAGACGAAGCAATCTTGTCTTTTCGGGCACTTATAAAAACGAGATTGCTTCGCTGGCGCTCGCAATGACCATTTCGCGAATTTTTACGAGATCATCAAATTTATTGCATAGGAAATTCTTTTTTTCAACTTTAATGCAGGAGGCTTGAGGCTTATCCTTTACTTTTTCTTAATCATGGTTTTAAAAACTCTGTGTCCTCCGTGGCTAAATTATATGTCCATAGGAATCATGCCAAGCAACCCAACAAGGAGGAAATTTTATGTCAAACCAAGCTGCGAATAGTCGCCTTAATGCAGAAACAATCAGGCAATTAGAGATTGAATATGTTCTTTATCCCTGGGTGGCTCAGAAGGGACTTAACCCTCCGATTATTGACTATGCCAAAGGAAATTATTTTTACGATCCCTCGGGCAAGCAGTACCTGGACTTTAGCTCGATGTTCGTCTTCAGCAACTTGGGGCATGCTGATGAAAGGGTTGTCCGGGCTATTTCCGAACAGGCTGCGAGATTGCCCGCCGCAGCCTCTCCTTTTGCCACTGAAGCCAAAGCGCGCCTGGCCAAACTTCTGGCCGAAATTACCCCCGGCGACATCAAAAAAACTTTTTTTTCCACCAGCGGAGCGGAAGCCAATGAAGGAGCCATTAAACTGGCGCGCCTGGCCACGGGGAAAGAAAAAATCATCGCTCGCTGGCGCACTTACCATGGATCTACCATGGGCGCCATGTCCCTCTCCAACGATTACCGCAACTGGGCCGCCGAGCCGTCCATCCCCAGCGTCATCCATTGCCTGGACCCCTACTGCTACCGCTGCCCATTCGGCCTGACCTACCCGAGCTGCGATCTGCAGTGCGCCAGGCATGTAGAAGAGGTTATTCGTTTTGAGGGGGGATCGAAGCGAGTGGCCGGGTTCATTGCCGAACCGGTCGTCGGATCTAACGGGATAATTGTTCCCCCCGATGGATACTTCCAGAAGATTCGGGAAATTTGCGATAAGTATGAAATGTTGATGATGTGTGATGAAGTAATGAGCGGTTTCGGGCGAACGGGGAAGTGGTTCGCCATTGAGCACTGGGGCGTGGTTCCGGACGTTATTACCATGGCCAAAGGGATCACCAGCGGCTATGTGCCCCTCGGAGCTACCAGCATGCGGCCCTGGGTTGCGGAAAAGTTCGGCGGCAATCCTTGGGTGCACGGCCACACTTACAGCGGTCACACCTTAGCTATGGCCGCGGGAGTTGCCACCATCGAGGCCTACAAAGCTGATGGGTTAGTCCAACGATCCGCCGAAATGGGCAAATATTTATTAGAAAATGCTAAAGAGCTAAAGGAGAAACACCTAAGCGTCGGCGATGTACGCGGGAAAGGATTATTCGTTGGATTGGAATTGGTCAAAGATCGGAAGACCAAAGAACCCATTCATGACGGATTGGTAGAAGGACCTCGCCCGCCGACAGCCAAAATGAAAGTCCTGGCGGAAGCAATGAAGGAAGGGGTTTACTGCCTGGCCGGATCCGTCAGCGTGATCATGCTGGCGCCTCCCCTGACTATTACCAAAGATGAAATCGACCAGGCCATGAAGGTCTTTGATAAAGCTTTAAATATTGCCGACGCGGAAGCAATAGGATAGAGCCTGAAAGTGATCAATGGAGATAAAAAAGCAAAGGTCGTCGTTTCCAATCTGACCAGGAAGTTCGGAGATCTCCTGGTTTTGGATGACCTCTCCTTCACCGTCGGAGAAGGCGAGTTTCTGTCCATTGTCGGACCCACGGGTTGCGGGAAAACAACCTTTTTGAACTGCCTCTCCCGCCTGCTTCCCCCTACGAAAGGCAATATATTTATTGACGGAGAACTGGCCGATCCCAAGAAACACAATATCTCCTTTGTGTTCCAGGAGCCCACGCCCATGCCCTGGAGGACAGTGGAGGAGAATGTTTCCTTTGGTATGGAAATCAAGGGGTTCCCCAAGGACAAGATGCGGGAAAGGCTGAATTACATAATGGCTCTGGTGGGTTTATCAGACACTGCTCATTTGTATCCCAACCAAATATCCGCCAGCATGATGCAACGCCTGACCGTGGCCCGAGCCTTTGCCGTGGATCCTGATCTGCTCCTCATGGATGAACCCTATGGCCAACTTACCGTAAAGCTGCGCTACTACCTGGAAGACGAGCTGATCAAGCTGTGGCAGACCCTTAAGAGCACGGTGATCTTCATTACCCATAATATCGAGGAAGCTGTTTACTTGGCTGAGAGGATTCTGGTCCTTAGCAATAAACCCGCCAAAATTAAGGCCGAAATTAAGGTAAATCTGCCCCATCCGAGGAAACTCATCGATCCTCAATTCCTGGTTCCCAGCACCATGCTTGCTGCTCCTTCTTCGGTCTTCCAGTTGTTTCTGGTGAAGCTAACCGACCCCAACCCTGACGGGGCCGTCCTTTCGGCGCACGTCTGGATAAGTATCCAGGAGGCCGGTATTGGATACCTCCTTTCTCTGCTCATCGGACTCCCCCTTGGTCTGCTTATGGGATGGTTCACCGTCGTCAGGGGCGTATTTCGACCGCTCTTTGAAATCATCCGCCCCATTCCCCCAATCGCCTGGATTCCCCTGTATATCTTCTGGTTTGGGATTGATCTGTGGGGGAAGGTCTTCATCATCTGGATCGGGGGGGTGGTCCCTTGCGTGATTAATGCCTGGGCCGGAGTAAAAATGACCAACCCGACCCTCATTCAGATGGCCAGAACCTACGGGGCTACAGATTGGCAGATATTCAAGAAGCTCTGTATCCCTTCCGCTCTTCCCATGGTTTTCGGGGCTTTGCAGATTACCCTGGCCATCTGCTGGACGAATCTGGTCGCTGCCGAGCTCCTGGCCTCCGATTCCGGCCTGGGGTTCCTGATTTCCATGGGCCGCCGGCTGGCCTTACCCGAAATGGTGGTTTTGGCTATGGTGACTGTGGGCGTCGTCGGCGCTCTGATCGGCCTGGCAATAGACGCGGTGGAAAAGCGGCTCCTGGCCGGGATAAGGAGATAGGAGAAGTTGATCAAAGACCGGGAATCCCCTCTAACCATACTGCACATTATCAGGAACGAGTTCTTTCTATACGTCGTTTCTTTTGTCGCCTTTCTTTTCCTCTGGGATTGGGTGGCCAAAGAGCAGATTCTCGGCAAGTCCCTGGCGCCGCCATACGAAGTGGTTAAAGAATTAACCCGTTTGACTACCGTTAAACTGGCCGGAAAAGATCTTTGGGGGCATATCTGGGACAGCACAAGCAGGGTCTTTATCGGGTTCGCCATTGCTTCGATCTTTGCCGTACCCCTCGGATTATTGATGGCCCTCAATCGATATATCAATGCCCTTTTCAAACCGGTCTTTGACATATTCAAACCCATGCCTCCCATCGCCTGGATTTCTATCGCCATCCTCTGGTTCGGGATTGAAGAGGCCTCGAAGATTTTCATTATCGTTATTGGAGCGTTCGTGCCCTGTCTGCTTAATTCTTAAAGCATTGCCTGGACCTGTGTGCTGGCGGCGGAACTGGTAAGTTCCCGCTCCGGCTTGGGCTGGATTATCATTCAAGGAATGAGGCTTACTAAGCCTGAACTGGTTATCGGGGGAATGGCCATCATCGCCCTGGTGGCTTTCCTTACTTCTTTGCTCGTAAGCGGGCTGGAAAGGTTGGTCTGCCTCTGGAAGCGGGAGATTAGGGGGCTATAATGCGAGTAAGCGAGAGAAGCCAATGACCGAAAAAGACCAGCAAAACCGGATCAAAATATCCTGTCAGAATATTCGCAAGATTTTCATTCAAAAGGGCAAGATCCAAGTTCATGTGCTTGAGGATATTTCTCTTAATGTCGATGCCAACGAGTTTGTGGTGATCCTTGGGCCAGGGCAGTCGGGTAAGACCACCCTGCTCAGAATCATTGCCGGCTTGGAGACTCCTACCGAAGGACGGGTTCTTTTAGATGGGAAAGAGGTGAAAGGCCCCGGGCCGGATCGAGGACTGGTCTTTCAGAGCTACATGCTTTTCCCCTGGAGGACCGTCATGGGCAACGTGGAAATGGGCCCCAAACTCAGAGGGGTTCCGAAAGAGGAGAGGCGTAAAATCGCCTCCCATTACCTGAATTTAGTGGGCCTGGCGGGTTATGAAAAATACTATCCCCATCAATTGAGCGGGGGAATGAAGCAGCGGGTGGGCATTGCCCGGGCTTACGCTAATGATCCGGAGATGATGCTCCTTGATGAACCTTTCGGCCAGCTTGATGCCCAGACTCGATATTATATGGAAAAAGAGACGGTGCGCATCTGGGAAGCCGAGAAACGGACGGTGATATTCGTGACCAATAATATTGATGAAGCGATTTATCTGGGAGACCGGATCATTGCCCTGGAAGGTAAATTGCCCGGGCGGATGAAGGCCGTATATCCGGTCCATCTTCCCCGCCCGCGCGAGCATACCGACGTATCTTTTCTTAAATTGCGCCAAGAAATCATAGAATCGAGCCAGTTACTGCTATAAAAAAATTGCACTATTGAGGCTCTTGCAAAAGTCCTAAACACCGGCATTCCCGCCAAAGCAGACATTTTAACGGGGTAATTATTTTTACATATGAGCTTTTTGCAAAAGTCACTTACTTCGTCATTCCGGCGAAAGCCGTCCGCCTCAGGCGGACAGAATTGCTCGAAAATCCTGGATTCCGGGTCGCGCTGCGCTTGCCCGGAATGACGATTGAGCGACAGATTTTGAGATTTGCAAAAATTTCTATTATTACGCTTCAAAAAAGGGAGGAACATCCGATGTCTTTCTCGATCGAACACATCGCCATCCGCTGCCGGGATATCGAAGCTTCTGTCGATTACTATAGCCGCATGTTTGGGGCTAAGGTCATTCTGAGGCGCAACCTGGATAATTCCAGAAGAATAGTTTTTCTGCGCATCGGCGAAAGTATGCTGGAACTCATGCATATGGGCCCGGCCAGCGAGCCCGTGGATTCCCGGGAACATTACGGAGTCCATCACATCGGCATCAAGACCGATGATTTTGAGTCGGCCTATCAAGACCTGAAGGCCAAAGGAGCCGACTTCCTCGGAGAGCCATTCGAACCAACCCCCGGGATTCGCCTGGCCTTTTTGCGGGACCCGAACGGAGCGGTCATCGAGCTGGCGAAGCGCGACCCCAAGGTTTTTCAGGAGGCCATGAATAAAGGAACCGTCAACTGGTAGTTGATGTAATAGATGCGGCTTAACCTGACAGACAACGTCTGATCAGGTTGAGTTTACCGGTTACACCTACAAAGTGTGAAGACCGGGTTTCTGCGGCGCCTTTGATTTCGGATTGAAAGAGTGTAACGTCTGAATTCATGGGGAGGCGGGGAAGTTTTCCGCCGACCCCGTGAAGTGATTCGTTATGCATCTCCTTTTAAATCTCCTTTATAAGTTGAGGCCCACCCGAATAGATGGCGTAATCTCTGGCTGGGATTGAATTTGAATACCCAAGTTTTTCCTTTGGGTTTAAGATAGAAGCCGCCTTAACCCTGTAATGTGACGCTTCGCCCCTTCTTGAATGACTCATACAAAGTCTCAATAAGGGCGTCTATCCATTTTTCTGCTGTTTCATTACTTGCATTCATCTTCTGAGCTAATTTCTCAGCAATATCTTTTATTTGTATTCGAGTGCCCATCATTCTCTCCATTTCTTCATATTTGCTTTCTACTCGTATCGCTGAAACTGAGGGACGGCGAGTCCGCTGCGGACGAGCCGCACCCTTGGCCCTGTCGATGACTGGAATTTCTCTTTGTTCTTTCGGATAGTACATGGCCACCATATCACCATGGTCGAAAATGATCTCGTGTTCTCCATCATCGGCGATCAGAGTCAGTCGTTTCCTGCGGCTCTTCTCCTTTATTTCCCGGTTCGTGTTCCCGAAGTGGTGGCTTTCCTTTCCACAATCACAAACGTATGAAGATGGGAAGATTTCCTTGGGCATCAGGTTTCCTGGTCATTCATTTTATTCAGTATAACATTGCGGCTCACCGGGTGCCGGATTTCGCGGAGGTCCGGTGAAGCGACGAGTGGGGGTACATATTAGCATAAATCCTCCATGGCTTCATGGGGATTTCGCATGTCCGCCCCACTCACGATCTCAAGGAGTGGAGTGCCTGCACGGTTGAAATCGACGAGGCTGATGGGCGTCTTGCCTTCCGTTCCTTGAACAAGCTTAGCCACGTCTTCTTCCATGTGGATGTGGTGTTATCCGGAGTCTCTTTATCCTGTCGTCTTCACCCACGATGTCGACCCCGCCGTTTATGGCAAGCGGCTTATGGCGCTGTGAAAGTTGATATCCCTTCGGCAGATCCCTTATTTCTTTTCCGAGTTCCTTGGTCATTTTAGAATAATTTAATTGTATAGGAAATTCCTTTTTCCAACTTAAGTGTAGCCTGCAGCTGGATACTTTAGACGTTTGACATATTCCTTTACCTTTTCTTAATCATGGTTTTAAAACTCTGTGATCTCTGTACTACTTACCTGTAAACTCTGGAAATTTTGTCAAGCATCCGCCAAAAAAATTGGATAACTTTCTGAAAGTATAGGCACCTTAGCTCACTTTAGTTCACTTTAGTCACTTTTGGTTGCGGCTACGCCGCGCTGTGCCCTCTGTGGCTAATTCTAATTTAAGAAAATTTTCACAATCCAAAGCCCAAACATGGTCAATCTCATTCGAACTCCTCTGATTCCTCTGCGGGATAGAAGAAATAAAGGTCTTCCGGGGTGATTTTATCGGCATCCCTTTGAACAAGAAAATCTTCTTGCTGCTTCCGAAAGGCTATGGCCACTTCCTGCAACCTGTCCAATTTCTCCAGGACGCCATTGTCCGGCAACAATTGAATCACTTCCCGGTAAAATCCTTCACTCCCTCCAATCAGCATCCCTTCCTGGAGAATTTTACAAGCAACCATATTTTTAAACGTATCAAAGCGAACCTGCTCACGCACCCGTTCCATTTTTTTTACCACGTAATCGATCTCTTCATTGACAGCAGGGGATATGAGCGCCCTGTATTTCTTCTGATAAATTGTCGTATCGAGTCTCTGGATCATATCGTCGGAAACTCTGTCGTTCACAATCACGACAAGATCGATGTCGGATCCCCGAACGAGTCTTCCCGTACTTCTTTCCGGGCGGGGGACATCATGGGCCATGTCATAAACAATGTCACCGGCCAGGATAAAGCAGGCTTGCTCTTTTGGCCAGGCATCCCCAATCTGGGCTTTCACCTCATCGACGAAGGATTGAGCGAGCTCCAGTTTGGATCGGCTGACCTGCACAATACGGGAATGTATTTCCTGGGCCCTTTTATCAATGAGTTGTGGTTGCCCGGTTAATCCGACCACGGAGTAAGTAAGAAACTCCCTGAGGATGGATGGAGAGGAGCGGGCAAATCCGTTCACCCGCCGATCGAGCCTGAGGAATCTGCCCCCTACCGACTTCACCCGCAGATTGCTTGAGGTTTTGCATGTTTGCCACAGGAGAAGGTTGTCTCCAGGTATGAATCCCTTAATCTCAGATCCGCTGAGCGGCCCGTTGGTTTTAATGAGATTTATAATCTCTTGTTCCATGGCCTTGGGTTTGCAAAGGTTCTCCGAACCGTCTCGATTACATGACTTTGATTTCCATCTTCCTTTCTTTCCAGGCATCTTTGGACGCCAGCAGTTCTCTGGCGGCGACCTGATCTACCACATAGACAAGATTCCCGCCCCTTTTGGCGTACGCCTGCCCGTACGAGATGGGAACATCCGGAGTGACTTCTCCCAGGAGTGATTCAGCAACGGGGCCGACTTTTCGCTCCCCACTGGCCAGCAAAACCACCGTTCTTGCCTGGTATACGAGCTCTGCCCCCATGCTCACCGCATAGCGGGGCGCTTCTTTTTTTGATGGAAAATGACCGTCGGCAACGGCATTGGCCACCGTATTCCCATCGAGTTTTACGAGTAGGATTTTGCTATTCCGGAAAGGGATGCCTGATTCATGAAAGGCTACATGACCTCTGCCGCCGACTCCGATAATTTGCAGATCAATTCCCCCGACTCTCTGGATTTTCCGTGCGTACCCGTCGAGGACAGCCGTTTTTATCCAAGCGAGGTACGTCGAAGCGGGCTTCGCTTGAATAGCGATTGACCTTCCCGCACCATGGCCCAACAGCTGCCAGTCCTCAGGATAAGCTTTGAGCTCCTTGATCAACTGCTTCTGATCGATCAGGGTCCCATACGGCACGCTCGTGTCTATGAATTTCTTGCGGAGAAGCCCGAAAAATTCCTGAATCATAAAGTAGGAGTAACTTTCCGGGTGCAGTACCCGCTGTTGGGCGTTTTCACCCGGGAGACCAACATATTCATCGAGATTGAAACTCCTGATCCGCCCGCTGTCAAACGCTCCCTCGTTTGCCGCCTTTGCCAGGTGCTTGTACAGACCGGTCGGCGAGTTTCCCGTGGCCAGTCCCAGGACAAATTCCCTTTTTTGGGCAAGGACCCGGGCAATGTTCTTCTGAACCACATCGGCAGCCACCGAACTCATATGGTCAAAATCACGAGTCACCAATAGGGTAATTGGCAAAACTCCACCCCCTTTTCTTTGTGAGTAATGATTCAATCAAATGATCAATCGCCCCCGGCAACAGGTTTTTGTATGGAAAGAGGATTCTCCCAGGAGCGAATTACGATGTCAGCCAATGGCGGTCGTTACGGCGTCGGCAATCTGGCGACAATACCTCTCCGTGATTTCATGGGTTGGCCCCTCCACCATTACCCGGCACATGTTTTGGGTGCCCGAATACCGCACCAGAACACGGCCATTATCGCCCAGTTCAGCTTCCACCTGCTGGATAACCTTCATGACCTGCGGCAAGGAGGAAACTTCTGGTTTGCTTTTTACATCTACGTTGATCAGTTTCTGCGGGTAGATTTCCATCATATTCGCAAGTTCCGACAAAGGCTGGCCGGTCTCGACCATTGCCGCCATAAGTTGTATGGCGGTAATAATCCCATCCCCCGTCGAGTGGTGTTCCAGGAAAATCATATGGCCGGCTTCCTCTCCCCCGATGACCGATCCCAACCGGAACATGTCCTCCAATACATAACGATCGCCCACTTTCGAGGCATGGTGTTTAATCCCGTACTTCTTACAAGCCACCTTGAGCCCAAGGTTGCTCATCACCGTGCTTATGAGCAAATCGTTCTTCAGTCGTCCTTTTTCTTTGAGCTTCTTAGCGCAGATAATCAGAACCTGATCGCCGGAGATTTCTCGTCCCTTCTCATCCACTGCAATCAGCCTGTCACCGTCACCGTCAAAAGCGAGTCCGATGTCCGCACCCGCCTCCACCACCCGCTTCTTGAGGTCCTGCGTATGCTGGGACCCGCAATGATCATTGATATTGAGACCATTCGGGGTATTATGAATGACCTCCACCTCCGCTCCCAGCTCAAAGAAGGTGGCGGGAGCAATTTTGTAGGTGGCCCCATTCGCCGTATCGAGGACAATCTTCATCCCTTCCATCGAGAGGTCCCGGGGGAAGGTATTCTTCAGGAAAACGATGTAACGCCCATGAACATCATCCAACCGGTAGGCCCGTCCCATCTCCCGGGTGGGGGGGACCTTTTCTTGCAATTGATTTCCCAGAATGAGGGTTTCAATCGTCTCTTCCTGTTCGTCAAAGAGTTTCAAACCGTTGCCGGAAAAAATCTTGAGTCCGTTATCCTGATAGGGATTGTGCGATGCCGATATCACGATACCGGCATCCGCTCGCATACTCTGGGTTATGAAGGCTATGCCCGGAGTCGGAAGCACACCCACAAGGTAAGGATTTCCGCCCATCGAGGTGATCCCGGACTCCAGAGAACCTTCCAGCATATACCCCGAGATGCGGGTATCCTTGCCGATAATGATCCGGGTTCTGTGATGCGGTTTCTTAAACAGGTGGGTAACCGCTTGACCAACAGAGAAGGCAATGTGCGCGTCCATAGGATACCGATTTGCCTCTCCTCTTATTCCATCCGTTCCAAACAATTTGCCCATTTACTTACCTCCTCAACAAATATTCGCCCGAGATTTTTTTAATATATTCAACGCCGGCAAAACCGTTGCTACCTGCCCACATATACGATCGACAATGGAATCGAGCCATCGCGTACCAGCCCGGGAAACATCCCGGGGTAAGCTCTGTATCACTTCGATATAATCTCCCCCCCGTTCCTCCCTGTGCTTCCTAAATGCGGTGAGGAACCGGTCCCGTTCCTCCCAGTTGACAGTTTTACCGGCGTCGCTAACCAATAGTTCTTCCACCCCTTTGACTTTTTCATAAAACTCCTGTTTCGCTGCGGTGGTCTTCGTCGTGTCTTTCTCCTTACCAGGCGAGACGGGCATTTTAGAAGCCATATCCTTGATCCGTTTAATCCTCTCCTCTTTGGCCATTCGCAGCTTTTCGAGTGCACCTTCAAAAATCAGACGACCAAATTCCTGATTTTCGAAGAAAATTTTTCGTACATGGATATACCATTGCTCCAGGGCGATAAGATTTGTTATGTAAAGGATATTGTTTTCAACCACACGGGAAAGGCCCGGGTATGCTCGCGGGATGAGATCAACAACCGCGCCCGGATGGCTCTTGCTCATAATCAGTTTATTCTCCATGTCCAAATCCTTACGAAGCACTGATCCGGCAGCCACTACGTTGCCGTAACCCATCCGGAGAGGCCCGACCATGCCGCCCTGTCCTCCGAGGAAAATCGGCGGATTGTTGAGCATGACTCCCCGGGGAACATCGCCGATTAGGGATGGAGTGGCTTTGTCCCCTTCAGGAGTAAAGTTAAAATGAATATAGGAGCTCCCTACTTCGCTATGGTCCTTACGGCTCGTCCCCCCTGCCATCAGACAATCACAAAAATTGATGAGGCTCCCAAGGGTCACAAAAGGAAACAGGATGGTATGTTTCAAGCCAACACAATGCGCGCCGTTCGCCTGTTCTTCCAGCAGGCACGCCTCGCGGACGTGTCCACCGAGTCCCATGCTCGCCTTTTCTAGAAAAACGGATTTGTTGAAATATCCTCCCTTCAACTCCACCTTAGGCCCGAGCTGACAATTGTCCACGGTTACGGGGGCTTCATACCCAAGCTGAACCCCTGAGGAAATGACCGTTTTCTCCCCGTAAATCCGGCATCCAGGGTAGATCTTGACAGCATTGCCCGAGATCTGATCGATATTGATCTCCTCGCCCACATCGATGCTGAGGGGATTGGGAATATTCACACCTTTTTTGATGAGTTCCTTGATTTTGTTATTAGCGGCAGGCTTAAGGTCCACCCTTTTCTCCTAAAAAATGGCCCACTGAATTTTTCTTATGGGGCCTAAGTATTCTGAGCCGTCTTCGATGGATGATCAGTACCTTATTAAAGTTGAATGGCCTTCTGTTTCTCGCCATTCCAGAGGGGCCGTGAAGTAAAATCACTTACTGCCTAATATTTTGGTAGCGTTCAAAACAAGAGACCTAAACAAAAACCCAATTTACGATACGATAGAAAATTCATCTCATATTCCGAATTCCGTTGGATCGTAGTAAATTTTATAGGAGGATGTCAAGCTTCTTTTT
>Ga0194125_10001445_pt1 | contig 40173 bp, 36 predicted proteins | sample TA2KigC250mmetaG_FD_148626 | JGI IMG/M metagenome (GOLD analysis project Ga0194125, IMG submission 148626) | Freshwater microbial communities from Lake Tanganyika, Tanzania - TA2015034 Kigoma Deep Cast 250m | ecosystem: Environmental > Aquatic > Freshwater > Lake | place: Tanzania: Lake...
GTTAATGCTTTCCCCCTTATCAAAGGGGGTCAGGGGGTTGTCTGTGGAAGTGAACTGGGATTATGCCTGGATACAGGGCACCTCAATATGGATGGGGAAAATTGTGCGGACTTTGTTCGCCAGGCGGGGAAAAAGCTGAAAGCGCTTCATATAACGGACAGTATTGGAAATCACGATGACCATATATTCCCCCATAGCGCAGGAAACATTAATTGGGAAGAATTTGTCAAGGCTCTTCGCGAAGTCGGTTATGAGGGGCTTTTTAATTTTGAAGTCCCCCGTGAGAATCGCTGCCCGATGAAAATTAAACTGGCAAAACTTGATTATGCCCGCGAACTTGCGATGTTGATGTTAAATGGTTGAATATAAGAAACCCGTTTTCTCCGAGAAAACGGGTTTGAAAACAACTATTGGAAGGAGAACAATGTGAACTTTCAGGGTAAAACAATTCTGATTACCGGCGGTGCGATGGGGATAGGTGCGGCTACGGCAAAGCGGCTCGCGCGTGAGGGTTCTTACCTCATTATAGCAGACCGTGATGACAAAGCTGCGAAAGTAACAGAAGAAGAAATTCAAGGATTCGGTGGACAAGTGTATTTTCAGTTTGTAGACCTTGCCGACCCTGAGTCGATTGAAACGATGGGGGAAGAAGTTTCTCAACGGGTTACCTGCTTGCATGGCTTAGTAAATAACGCCGGTATTGCTCGCGGTGGGTCTGTAACTGATACAAGCGACAGCGATTGGGAACCTCAAGTAACCATTAACCTGCGAGCGCCGGCTTTGTGCGCAAAGGCTCTCTTGCCTTTACTGAAGAAAGGGCCGGGCCATATTGTGAACTTGTCCTCGGAAGGGGGATTTCGTCCCAGAGCAAACAGTTGGGTTTATGATGCCACCAAAGCCGGTATTTGCGCGGTCACGAGAAACATGGCTTGTGAGTTTATTCAATATGGGATGCGGGTCAATTCGGTAGCCCCTGGCTGGACTGTGACCGAAATGCACTTTAAGAATAGCCAGGACCCAATTACTCGGAAGGCGGAACTGGAGAACCTGAATTATGATGGCGCAATTATTCGCCGGCTTGCGCGCCCGGAGGAAATTGCCGCGGTCATTGCTTTCCTACTCAGCGACGATGCTTCCTATATCACCGCCACGACAATCCACGTGGACGGCGGACGGGTGGCACACTAATGCCTATCGAAAAATGCTCGGTGTGGATTGCCAAATCCATGCCGCTGTCAGTTTTTAATTCCAATCTCTATATCAGTTGAATGCTAAATTTTGGTTGACTTTGACTTTGACATTGATATAATATAACCCAGATTTAGGCTCAATAAATATTCAAAGGAGAAATATTATGGCCAGAACAGCATTAGATTTGACGGTTGAAGAGTTACGTTCATATCACCCTGCTCGTGTATCGAATACCCCGCAGGTAGCAGAAAAGTGGGAACAGGCGTGGGAAGTCGCTCGTAGTGCAGCACAACTTCTGCGTGAACAGTTCGGAGCAAAACAGGTGGCCGTTTTTGGTTCACTTGTCCATCGTGATTGCTTTACCCCTTGGTCGGATATTGATCTTGCCGTTTGGGGAATTCCCGCGCATCAGTTTTACCAGGCGGTAGCCGCTGTCACTGGATTGAGCCCAAATTTTCAAGTAGATGTGGTAGATGCCGAAGATTGTGCAATGGGCCTTCGCCAAATCATTGAAAGCGAGGGAGAAAAACTGTGAATGAACGACTCTTCCGACTGGCACAACGCGTATCTAACGAATTAAATGAACTTGAGCAAGTAGTAGGACGCATTCAGCAAGGCTGGTATCGCACTCAACAGTCCGGCGACGACCTGTATTTGGACGGAGTAGCCTTGAACTTACACGGATTCTACAGCGGCTTGGAGCGCATTTTTGAACGCATCGCAACAACTATTGATGAAAGTTTACCTCAAGGAGCAAATTGGCATCAGGTGTTGCTCAAGCAAATGGAAACAGAAATATCGCATGTGCGCCCAGCCGTAATTTCTGAAGCAACCTGTAAGGCTTTAGATGGATATCGCGGTTTCCGGCACATTGTTCGCAATATCTATACATTCCGATTTGATGTTACGAAGATGCAAAAGTTGCTTGAGGAAGTACCACTGGTGTTTGCCCAAGTGCGTGCAGAGTTACTTGCTTTCGCTGCTTTCTTAGAAACAAGCGTTTGATAAGGGGATATTATGAACATATTAAGCGAAGGAATCGACAAAGGTTTTATTTCGTTTATCTCAGACCAGGAAGACATCGCCTATAATTATTCCAACAAGAAATACAATTATACCAATCCCGAAGAACAAGTTAGAGCCGAAGCATACTTACAGCTTATCATCAACTACGGCTATAAACCGGAACGAATAGGGTTGGAGGTTGAAGTTCCACGACGAACGCCGAGTGACCGGGCTGATATTGTGGTGTTTAAGGATGATGCTAAGAAATTCCCTTACATTGTTGTTGAATGTAAAAAGCAAGACATATCCGATGCCGAGTTTTTGCAAGCTATTGAACAAGGTTTTGGCAATGCAAATTCGTTAAGGGCGCGCTATCTCTGGGTTACATCGGGCAGACTCAATGAATATTACAATGTGGTCGATTTTCCCTCTCAAGAGAGAGAAGAAAATAAAATCGCTGACCTGCTTCATGCCGGACAATCCCAGGTCAACAAAGCCAAATATTACAAAGGTGGTAGAAATGAATCTGGCGGTGAGGCGTTTGATATTAAGTCAGTCCCGGAGTATGAATTGGAAAAGGTTTTTCAACAAGCGCACGATACCCTCTGGTCGGGTGGTAAGCGAAACCCCGCCGAAGCCTTTGACGAATTGGATAAGTTAATCTTTTGTAAAATCTGGGATGAAAAGACCATCCGCCGACCCGGTGAGCCATACAACTTTCAAGTTTTTACCAATCAACCCGCTGACGAACTTTTGAAACGAATCAAAGCTATTTATGAGAAAGGTAGGGAAAAAGACCCCGAGGTTTTTAAAGAGGATATTCGGCTAACCGCGAAAGAATTAGAGCGGGTTGTTGGTTATTTGGCTCCTATCAACCTGAGTGAAACTGACCTCGACAGTAAAGGACGCGCTTTTGAAACGTTTTTAGGTTCGTTCTTTCGCGGTGAATTTGGACAATACTTCACGCCCCGGCCTATTGTTGAGTTTATCACGGAGGTTCTGCCTATCAGTAATGAATCCCTGGTACTCGACCCTGCGTGCGGCAGCGGCGGATTTCTCCTATACATCCTGGATAAAATCCGAAGGCAAGCTGACCAAATGGTTGAAGATGGCTATTTTGCCAGAGGTTCCAGACAACATTATAATTATTGGCACGACTTCGCCGAAAATAACCTGTACGGTATCGAAATTTCCGAAGGCATTGCGCGCACAGCCAAAATGAATATGATAATTCATGACGATGGCCACACCAACGTAATCGCTCACGACGGCTTAGAAAACCTCGAAAAGATTCGGGCTTTTGCCCAACAAAACAACAGTAAAGGTTATCGGAATTTTGACGCCAATATTTATGACGCCATCGCCACCAATCCGCCCTTTGGTTCTAATATCAAAATCAGCGAACACCGTTACCTGGAAGATTATGAATTGGGCAAGAAAGATTATGATTGGGTGATGACCTATCTGGGAAACGTCAATTTAGACGCGACTAAAGATACTCAAAAATCTGAAATTCTTTTCATTGAGCGATGCCACAAATTTTTAAAGCCCGGCGGCTTTCTGGCAATGGTCATTCCTGACGGTATTTTGACCAACAGCAGCTTACAATGTGTGCGCTATTGGATTGAGGAGCATTTTCGGATTGTTGCGGTGGTTTCCCTGCCACAGACGGCTTTTACCGCTAAAGGAGCCGGCGTCAAAAGTTCGGTGATTTTCCTGCAAAAGTATGATGATAAAACGACCGCCGCTATCCAACAGACCAAAACGGATTTACAGGCTGCCTTATTTGAGAAAGACGAATACGGTAAGCAGATTTTGGCTTTAGAAGCCGAGAAAAAACGGGTTATCCAAAAGGGTGATGCGACCATTCAAGAGCTTGAAGACTCTTTAACAAATCACCTGAAAGCTTTACTTGCACAAGGTTCCCTTGATAAAAACACCCAGAAGGAAATAGAAAACGCCGCCAAGGAAAAAATCAGCGAATACCAGAAAACCGATACTTTCAAAGAATGGAAAAAAGCTGTTACGGATGAATATAACGAAAGAATCAACGCCGTCAAAGAAGCTATGGAGGAAGAATTTATTCGGCAGGTTCGCCAACGCCTCCAAAACTATCCCATCTTTATGGCGATTGCTGAAGATATTGGCTACGATGCCACAGGCAGAGAAACTGGAAAGAATGAACTCCATGATATTGCAAAAGAACTCAAAGAATTTATAAAGGCTGTAAAAAAGGGGACAGATTATTTTTTTCGCCTAAGCCCCGACTTTGACGAAAACAAAGTGTTTTTGATAAGTCGGGGTGATTTGGAAGATAGATTAGACTCTTATTTTTACCGACCAGAATTTTTACATTTAGAGAAAAAAATCAAGAGTATTACTTCAAGAAAACTTCGCGACTATATCATCAATATCGCGAGTGGCGCGACGCCTAAGAAAGAATATGCTGAAAAATATTATGCCAATCGAAAAAACGGAATACCATTTTTAAGAGTTCAAAACGTGACACCGGAGGGATTAAATTTTGAAAATCTGAAATTCATAAATTCTCAAACCCATAACGGGATGTTAGCGAGAAGCAAGGTTTACGAATTTGATTTGCTGACTAAAATTACAGGTGTTGGTCGAATGGCAATTTCAAGCATAGCGCCTCAAGGCTATGAAGGTAATATTAATCAACACTTAGTTGTAATTAGAACGGAAAATGAACAAACAAGCAGAGTTCTATCAGCTTTCTTGAATACAGACATTGGAGAGAAGTTAGCTTCAAGAAGAACGACAGGTGGAACAAGACCCGCTTTAGATTACAAAGCTTTAAGGTCTATACCAATTGTTTTTAAACCTGAAATTGTTAAGGTAATGGATAATGCAATTGCACGAAAGAAACAAAAGGAAGCCGAAGCAGCGGCATTATTAGCCAGCATTGACGACTATTTGTTAAATGAACTCGGTATTACCTTACCCGAAGCGGAAGAAAATACAATCCAAAATCGAATGTTTTATTCTGGTTTTAATAAAGTTTCGAGCAGAAGATTTGACCCGTTTTACTATCAGAATTATTTTCAGACTTATGAAGGCTCTTTATATAATAGTCGGTATAAGACAATCAGATTAAGAGATATTACAGTTTTGATAGGGAATGGAAAAACACCTGCAAGAGATGATTACTCAGAAAAACCTACTCAACATGCTATTATAAAAGCCAGTAGTTACACAGGAGATTTTATCAGTTTAAGGAAAGTTGGTTTTGTTAAGAATGAGCATGGAGGAAAACAGGTTGAAAAGGGTGATATTTTTATTCTATCATCGGCACATCAAGCTGAATATGTTGGAAGGAAGCTTTATTATTTGAATGATGAACCTAAAAAGAACATTTCTTTTGTTGGAGAGCTTATTTGTATCCGAACTGATAAAACAAAATGTGTAGATATTTATTTGTTTTCTGTTTTGAAGTTACATATCATGCTCGACTTGATTAACAGAGAAAAAAGAGGACAAACATCTCATATTTATCCTAATGATATAAAAAATTTTCCAGTTCCTCTACCTCCAATTGAAAAACAAACTGAAATCGCGAATCACATTCAAGCAATTCGTCAGCAAGCCAGGCAATTGGAACAGGAGGGAAGAAAATTTTTGAATCAAGCCAAAATCGGAGTAGAGCGGATGATTTTGGGGAATCCTGAGTAAACTTAGTATAAGGAGTATCTGAGATGGTATTTGACCGAATTACGATTGACCCTAAAGTTTGCTTCGGAAAGCCCTGCATTCGTGGCATGCGGTTTACCGTAGCGCAGATTGTAGATTTGGTGGCGGCTGGTAAGCAAACTTTTCTTTAAGAAAGAAAAGTTTTTATCTTCCAATTATTTCTTTTTGTCAACTTTTTCTTTCTTAAAGAAAAAGTTGGAAGAAAAGTTTGATCAAAAGAAATAAGAGGAAAAAAGTAACAGCCAAGAGCAAATACTTTCTGACTTTCCATACCTGGAGGAAGAAGATATCCGACAGGCTTTAGATTATGCGGCCGCCCTTGTGAAAGCCACAAGAAGTGATTTCAATACGAAACTGCTTCCGAACTTGGCGTAGTATTTAGGAGATATTCAATGCATCTTAAGAGAGTTAATCTCTACCCTGAAAAATATCCAACTAAAGAATATTATCCTTTTAACCTGAATATTTTTCAACAAACTAAAAGCATTGAATTTTCTTCGCCAGTAACTTTCTTCATCGGAGAAAATGGCACAGGAAAATCGACTTTACTGGAAGCTATATCTCACAGATGCGGTATCCATATATGGGAGGATAATGAGAGAATTCGCTTAGAGATTAACCCATACGAAGAAAGGCTATACGAGGCCATTGGTGTCGAATGGACTAATGGTTCTGTCCCAGGTTCATTTTTTGCATCCCAGATATTCCGCAATTTTGCTCAAATTTTGGACGAATGGGCTGTAGCAGATGCCGGAAATCTCAAGTATTTCGGGGGAAAATCTTTAATGACTCAATCTCATGGACAATCCCTTGTCTCATTTTTCAAGGCTCGTTACAAAATTAAAGGGATTTATTTGATGGACGAGCCAGAGACCGCCCTATCACCAAAGAGCCAGTTAGAGTTAATTAAAATACTGAAGTATATGAGCCAGGCCGGCCATGCCCAATTTATTATCGCCACTCATTCTCCAATTCTCATGGCGTGCCCTGGGGCAAAAATTTACAGCTTCGACTATATACCTGTTAAACCAATCGAATACGAGGAGACGGAACATTACCAAATCTACAAAGGGTTCATGGAGAATAGGGATAAATACCTGGACGGAATTTAATTTGTGAAAAAGTGGGATAGTATAGTGCATTGTGACATTTGAATTGATTGGTCTGTAGTAACGACTTCAGTCGTCCCCCTTAATAAAGGGGGTGTAGGGGGTTGTTTATTGGAAAAAAAGCGACTGAAGTCGCTACTACGGAAACTTGTTGACGAAGGAGATTTTGGTAAACAACATGGCGGCTATAGAATACAAAATTATCACGGGTAAAGATTGCCCTGACCTGTCGGATATATCCGATAAAGTGGTCATTTCCTCATGGCCTGAGTTTATGCGTAAAGACCGTGTTGCCAATAAGTATTGGTCTGACTTGTATCGAACTTTTCCCGAATTTCAGTTTGCGCTGTTAGAAACTGGCACAAATAATGCTATAGCTGTGGGTAATAGTATACCTTTGGCATGGGACGGTAATCCCGGTGATTTACCTGATGATGGTTGGGATTGGGCGCTTGCACAGGGTTTTAAAGATTATTCAGCCGGACGGACTCCAAAGATACTATGCGCTCTTTCGCTCACTATTCCAGAGAAGTATCGCGGTAAAGGCATCAGCGCTTACGCTTTAAGAGCTATGAAGTCCATCGGCGAAGCACATGGATTTCATACCATGATAGCTCCCGTCAGACCTTCCTTCAAAAGCCTTTACCCGCTCACACCGATGGAGCGTTATATTCAATGGCAAAATGATGATGGCTTGCCATTTGACCCCTGGATACGTGTCCATGTCCGTCTGGGAGCAGAGATAGTGAAAGTTTGTCCGCAGTCAATGCGTATCACAGGAACCGTCGAGGATTGGGAACATTGGACGGGAATGCGCTTTCCGGAAAGTGGAAAGTATATTGTGCCGGGTGCGTTGGTACCTGTTGAGATTGATTGTGATGCAAATCAAGGTACATATATTGAGCCGAATGTGTGGATGCTACACGGTAGTTGAGAAACCGAGTTTTTGGGAAAAACTCGGTTTCTTTTGGGAAAAACTCGGTTTCTAAGGAGGAAAATTATGGAAATAAAGCAAGTTGTCGTAACTGGTCAGAATCAAGTTGAACTTCAAAAGGCCGAGATTGACGACAAGAATCTTGGCCCAAATGAACTTTTGATTGAGACTGAATTTACTTTTATCAGCGCTGGTACTGAATTAGCCAATTATACCGGTAAAGAACCGAAAGTTTTTCAGCCGGGAGCCTGGTGCGCTTATCCCTGGCGTTCTGGTTATGCCAATGTAGGTATTGTGCGTGCTATTGGAAATAGGGTCACGCGAGCAAAACCCGGCGACCGGGTATTTACCTACGGTAACCATGCGTCTGCTATTCGTTATAATGAAACAAGATTGATTATTCAAGTACCACAAAATATTGAGCCATCAATCGCCGCAGCTTCGAGAATGGCAGGTGTAGCGACAACTGCGGTTATTGTTGGCGAAATCACCCACCCCTGGCCCCTCCCAAGAGGGGAACATAAAAGTAACCCCTGGGTTGTTGTCTTTGGTCTTGGCATGGTAGGAAATTTAGCTTCCCAAGCGTTCCGTATTCGAGGTTGCCGAGTAATCGGCGTTGACCCTGTGGAAACGAGACGCAAATTGGCTGAACGATGTGGTATTCCCTATACTGTAGGCGGGGATGTAGAAACGGTTCAGAAAGTAATCGGAGAAATTACCCAGGGCAAAATGGGCAATATCACCGTTGATGCGGTTGGACATAGTAGCGTTGTGATGCAAGCTCTTAAAGCAACAGCCAATTATGGACAACTGATTATACTCGGTTCGCCTCGAGTGTCAGTTCAAGGGAATCTAACCGAATTATTGTCAGACGTTCACTTGAGATGGATTACCATTCGCGGCGCTTTAGAATGGTGTTTGCCGATGTATTCTGAATCGGAAAAGGTGATATCTCAGTTCAGTAAACAACAGATGATTTTTGACTGGATTCATCGCGGTGAATTGAAGATTGAACCACTCATTTCGCATTGCTTGAAGCCTGAACAGATAAAGGAAGCGTATGACGGGCTTCTCAACGAACCGGAGAAATATACTGGTGTGGTGTTGGATTGGAGATAGCTAACGACTGAAGTCGTTACTACAAAATTAACAAAGTATTAGGAGGAAAACCACTATGTTAAAAGCGGGATTTATTGGCGCTGGCGGTCGGGGCCAGGGCGCACACTATCCGAATGTGAACCGTCTCGACAATGTTGAGATGGTCGCAGCATGTGAACTTGATGAAGGAAGGCTGAAACAAGTTGTTGAGAAATATAAATTTCCATATCAATTCACCGACCACCGCAAAATGCTTGATGAGGTAGATTTGGATGTTATCTACTGCGTGATGAACGAGAAGTGGATACTGCAACCCGCGCTTGATTGCCTCAACGCCGGGAAGCATATCTTCATCGAAAAGCCGCCTGGGGCAAACAGCGATGAGACGCAACAGATGCTTGAAGCAGCAATCGCGAATAATGTCTATGCGATGGTCGGATTTCAACGTCGCTATGCCGCGGTGACTCGCGAAGCGATGCGCCGCGTGGCTGAGAAAGGGCCTGTATCGCTTGTAACAACCACGTTCAACAAGCAGATACTCGGTGGCGATGGTAAAGAGTTCACGACAACTCTCTGGAACGATGTGTGTCATGTTGTAGACTTACTGCGGTATATGGCCGGTGGCGAACCCGTGGAGGTGACGGCGTACCGCGACAAATTTGGCGGTAAAAGCCGAAATTGCTATACCGCGCTGGTTCGCTTTGATAACGGCGCGACGGGAGTCGTATTCGGGAATCGCGCGTCAGGCGGGCGCGTCCTCCGCTCAGAACTTCACGGTGTCGGAATCGGATGCTACATGAAAATCCCGGAGGAGATTGAAATCCATGAGGACAACCGAGTCCGCACAATGGGCGGCTGGGAAGTTGATGGCGTAGATAAGCACGATGGCGATAGTTATGAAGGCGTCTTGACGATGCACCAGCATTTCGCAGATTGTGTAATTAATAAGAAAGTTCCAATTAGTGACCTCCGCGATGTGATTCATTCGATTCATCTCGTCGACAAGATTGAAGGGCCTCTGACGGAATAATCTATAACCTGAAGGGCTGATAATTTACAATTTGCCGTGCAACGTTTCGGTCGTTTAAAAAAGTGATGATTGAAGCGTTGCACTACTATAAGGTAATTTACTGTTTGATATTATGACTATCACCTCAGATTGGCACATTCATTCGCGTAACTCATGCGATAGCGCCTGTATGACAGTATCAGAACTGATTCGCCGGGCGGCGGAAAAAGGGATTCGTGATTTTGGTTTAACAGACCACATCCACACGCCGTTCAACTTGTTAGACCTTATCGCTTCCCGAACGGAATTTCTGTTCTGTTCGCCTTCGCCCCGCTTTCATTTCGGAGTGGAAGTCAGTTGCGTGTCCCAGTGGGAAATTGACGAAATCGCTACAGGCAAATACAAGGCGCCCATTTATGGCTTGCGTTCGGGTGGTCCTGCTAATGCTCCGCTTGCTGTCGGCTTGACCGCTGAAGATATTGAAACCTACCAGATTGAATACGTGATTGGCGGAACCCACTGGCTGATGTATGTTCCAATGGAACGCGCAGCGGTAATCCGTGACTTCCATAGACAAAATATATTTTTAGCCACTCATCCACTCGTTGACATTGTTGCCCATCCATGGTGGTGGCATGGGCATTGGCAAAATTCTGAAGGCTGCTATTCAGCCGAACCCTGGTTCGACGATTTCAACCGGATTCCGAAGTCCATGCACCAGGAATTTGCAACCGCGGCAATCGAACATGACATAGTGGTAGAAATTAACCTTCAGGCGATGTTATTGAATCCCCATTACCCAGAACACTTCAAACAACAGTACTTAGAATATTTGGCTGAATTGAAATCACAGAAGGTTAAACTCTGTATTGGCTCAGATTGTCACTCTGCTCACTATGAGGTTGATTTTGAAGCCGCCTGTTTGATGCTTGACAGTATTGGTATCAAGGAGGAAGACTTATGGCGGTTGCCACCTCGTAATACATAAAAACCAGGCCGAAGGTTGCGAGGAACGAAGCAATTACTCGTCCGCGGAGAATGTCCATCAATATTGGATAAGTTGACTAAAAAAGAGGTTGACAGAGGCACTGATTTTGGGTACAATAAAGTTTGTAAATTTCGCTACTAACTTGACTTTGGTAAATTAAAATGAGATGTAGTCGTAGCCCAACTTTCTAAGTTGGGCGGCACCGAACTACAGGCGCCCAAACCAAGATAGAATCTTAGTCTACAAAACAATCTACCAAAGTCAAACTAACTCAAAATGATGTTATCAGGAGGATGAAAATTAAATGTTTAAGAACAAGCACGTCTTGCCCATTTTAGTCGTTATATTAGTCCTTGGAAGTTTCTTCTTGGGGATAAAAATGGGGCGGAGCGATGCACTAAATGGGAATGGTAAATTGACATTCACCACATTATCCAGGGCTTTGGTAGAAATCATTAAAAAAACCGAAATTAATTACTACAAAGAAGTAGACCGTAACGCGATGATGGAAGGCGCAATAAGGGGTGCGATGGCGGCACTTGATGACCCATATTCCTTCTACATGGAACCCAAAAAACTCAAGCGCGAGCGAGAAGATTTATATCGCGGTGAGTTTGGCGGGTTAGGCATTCGGATATACGAGGATAAAAATCACTTTGTAAAAATCGCCAGGCCATTGCCGAATACACCTGCAATGAAAGTAGGGCTACAAGCCGGCGACATTATCGCCAAAATAGAAGGTGAGTCCATCATCATTGATGCGGCTTCTGGAATGACGTTAGATGATGTGGTTGATAAACTTAGGGGTCAAGCGGGTACCCCTGTGAATGTGACCATCTACCGTAGCGCGACTATGGAGACATTTGATGTCAAGATAGTACGTGACGTCATAAAAATTAATAGTGTGGAAACGGAAATGCTCGATTCAGGCATCGGTTATATTAAAATTCAAGAGCATTTTACTGGGAGAACGTATAAAGAATTCGCAGATGCTCTGGAAGCATTAAATAAAGATAATAAATTAAAAGCGCTAATTCTTGACCTTAGGGACAACCCCGGTGGCTTGCTGGAGTCAGCCTGGAGTGTCTCCAATGCCTTTTTGTCAGAAGGCGTTATCGTATCAACACGCGGCAGAGACCATAAATACGACAAAGTCTATCCTGCGACCAAGGAAGTTTCGCTCCCGCCAGAAGTCCAATTAGTGGTTCTGGTAAATGGATATAGCGCCAGTGGTTCTGAAATCGTCGCCGGCGCAATCAAGGATTCTAAACGTGGCATTTTGGTTGGAACAACAACTTATGGCAAAGGCTTAGTCCAACAGCGTATGGAGTTAGATAGTGGACCAGGGGCTATTTCACTAACTATCTCATCGTATTACACGCCCAATGGCACTTCTATTCATGGAAAAGGAATAACACCTAATATTGAAGTTGATGAATGGAATCCGAGCGCAATAGACCTATTGATGCTCCGCAAAGCGCGTGAAAAGGAACTAATAGAAAAATTCGTTATGGATTACATTAAAACCGGCGCGAAGCCAAAAGATTTTACCGAGTTGAAAGCCAGGTTGCCAGGGTTGATTCCAGTCCTTGAGAAAAATGGTATTAAATTTGAGGAAGAGAAAGTTGTCACGCTTGAAGCTCGTCGGATTTTTGACCTCAATGTCGGCATTGTAAGGGATATAGATTTAGAAAATGATGTGCAATTGCAACGTGCGATAGAAGTTATCAAATCTGGTGAAATAGCCAAAGTTTTAGCTGCGGAAGTAAAGTCGGAGCCGGAGGTTAAGTAGATGTTTCAGCTATTGACACTTTAACCCCAAAAGTTTTGTGACACGAACAGAATGACAATTAGCGCATTTCAAAAAATCATAGAAGATATTTATTTTGAGCGGGATAACAAGCGCGGGGTGGATAAAACTTTCACCTGGTTCATAGAAGAAGTGGGAGAGTTAGCAAAAGAGATACGGAGATTAGGTACTCTTTCAGAGAACAAAACTCGCTTAAAAGAGGAATTTGCAGATGTCTTCGCCTGGTTGACGACTTTGGCAAGCCTGCTTGGTATTGACCTGGAAGAAGCCGCTCAAATTTACAGCCAGGGTTGTCCTAAATGTCATAGAATACCTTGTGAGTGCTGAAAAGCCAATTTAGAGAGATAATTCCCTTGACTTTCTTTTGACTTTCTTTTGACTTTCTTTTTCTTTTGATCAAACTTTTCTTTTTCTTTCTCAAAGAAAAAGAAAAGTTTGGGAGGAGAACACAATGAAATTTTTTGTCGCCGCATACATCATCATCTGGCTAATACTGATGGGATATACTTTTTACCTCGGACAACGTCAGAACAAACTCCGCAAAGGGATTGAGTTTTTGCGGAGTTTGTTTGATAAAGGGAAAGAGATATAAGTTACTTTTTTCCTCTTATTTCTTTTGATCAAACTTTTCTTTCTGAAAGAAAAGTTTGCTTACGAACCACCATTAAATTCAGCCCTCATCAGAGGTGATAAATTTGAAAAAATCTTGAGCCATTTGACCTGTCTGATGGTAAGTAAATTTATGCTCTCGTACAATGGTTATTTGAGGTGATTTAATGAATTCTGAAGATTTGAAAAAGCTTATATCGCAAGATGAAGGGCCCACTTTGGACTTTAAGAGAGTGCTTTATTTGGATAAAACTCCACGCTCTCCTGATGAACAGGATAATAGGGAGTTAGACAAAAAACGCCAGGGCGAGTTTGCCAAAGATATTATGTCATTAGCTAATACGTCTTCTCAATGGGGAGATTGGCGTTATCTTATCATTGGCGTTGACGATGATAAAAGCCTTGTTGGAATAACGCCCGGCTCGTTGAGCGAACAGCTCATACAGCAGATACTTTATAATTATTGTGAACCGCGTGTAGATTGTCATTATACAGAGATAGAGTTAGAAGGTCTATGGTTTGGAGTCTTCCAGATACCGAATAGTTCGCTTAAGCCCCACAAATTCTCCAAAGATATACGTTACCAGGAAGGGACAAATAAACAAAAGGGATATTCTAAGGATGACGTTTGGATTCGTCACGGCTCTCATACACAGAAGGCTTCACCAGAGGAAATTGTACAACTTACAAAAGAAACTGAAACCGTAGCGCCTGGCTTTGAACCTCAAGAGGCATTGTTTCAGCCATATTATCCTCCTTCACTTGAAACAATATCAGCGCGTAATTCACCTGAACTTTGGAAACGGCTTGTTGATATGTATGAGAAAGCGAAGATGCTGTTTCTTTGCAAGCTTTGCCCACCATTACACGTCTGGAACTACGAGGAACATTATGCTACTATTAAACATCAATTAAACGCCCTCATTCCTCCCAATCTTAAAGAATCACTACGCCCTCAAGAAATCTTCGTGCTTTTAAGCTGTGTATTTTTGCACGAAATTGGGCTTGTCGCGGAACGTGAGGTGGAGCCTGACGATTTAGATCCCATACGTGAAACCCATCATTACCGAACACAGCAAATGATTTTGGCTCATCGCAGTGAACTTGGTTTGACTTCACAAGAAGCAAGCGCAATTGGATATATCTGCTATGGTTATAGGGAAGGCGATATTGTGAAGATACCTGAACAGAGAAATCTTGGCTCACCGCGTGATTTGGTAAGAATTCAGTTTCTTGCCACTTTGCTTCGATTAGCTCATGCTTTGGACTGCAAACCTGTTTTGGCTGAATTTGGCGCTAACGAAACAGAGAAGATGGCTTTAGCGGAGAATATCCCAATAGTGTTGGTTAATCCTGATAGTTGGGAAATTAAGATAGAGGCTGTAGCCCAAACTCAACGTGAAGAGGAATTATTCAGACGACTGGCAGAAGGCGTGCAGAGAGAGTTAGACCAGATTCGCCCGTTTCTGCAAGCTTATAAATTGGGCTACCATACGGTTCGACTTGACATCGAACGAATAGTTGCCGAACCCTCACCATCTTATTTAGAACAGCTAACAAATCCTTATAGGCGACTTGCGGCATTCACTGAACAGGATGCCGACCTCTTTTTCGGACGCGAAGTGGAAATTACAACATTACTTGGGAAGGTATGTAGCTATAACCTGGTTACGCTCATAGGAGAATCTGGCGTAGGCAAAACATCTCTTTTGAAAGCTGGCCTTACTCCTAAGTTGCAAACTCTGGGATATAAAGTCGTATACTCACGATGCTACGAGCACCCGGAAACGCGGATAGTTGAAGCGATTTTAATAGATATACCTGAGTTAGTCAAAATCAGTTCAAAATCGTTTTCTGATGTGCTGTTAGCTGTCAATGCCTCCTACCCCAAAACTGTTATTTTAGTTGACCAGGCTGAAGAGCTATTTACAAAAGTACCGTCCGACCTAAATAAGTCTTTTGTAATCAATCTGGCGAACCTTATAATTTCTGGTAAGTTTCAAGTCAAATTTGTTTTCGCCTTCCGCGAGGACTATGCCCATGCTTTATTTGACCTGGCCGGTTATATTCCAGATTTCTATCATCGTGAACATACGTGTAGCATTGCCCGCCTTTCTGAAGACAGTTTGCGATTGGCTCTTTTAAAACCTGCGGAGAAATTCGGCGTCGTCATTGATGACGGTGTTTTTACGCGAATCGCCGAGGAACTACAGGTACATGGCACATATTATCCACCAGATATACAAATAGTCGGTTACACACTTTTTGAGAAGCGGGATGAAACTAACAATAGAATATCCGAGACAATCTATAAAGCCGTAGGTGGTCCAAGAATGATTATCAGCAATTACTTCTTGGGCCTTGTTGATGAATTACCGCCCCTGCAAAAATCCTTAGCCACAGACATTCTCAAATTATTAGTAACATCGTATGAGGCCAAGAACCAATTTACTCTGTCCGAAATATGTGAACAATTGCAACAAGATAAAAACCCAATCGAGCAAATACTTCAATATTTAGTTACAAACAGGCTTGTGAACCGAATTCCTGATGGAAGATACGAACTCATCCACGATTATCTTGCGGCGCAAATCAAAGAACGGTTTACAGAAGAAGAATTGGAAGTAAAACGGATGCGGGAATGGCTGCGATCTTGGCTCAACGAATGGCGAGAGATAGGACAAAGCAAGGAAGAATATTTGTTAGACTCTAATCGTTTGAGTGAGTTAAACAAATATTCTCAGAATCTAAAACCTACCACGCGGGAGTTAGAATTCATTATTAAAAGCTCCATCTGGCGGGGTATTGATGCCACCGAATGGTTGAAACAAGCCGATGTGGATACGGTGATAAATACGCTTGTATCTATGAAGGATAGTTCTAAATCGAATGTGCGCGCTAACGTAGTAAAAGCGCTGGGCAGTACTGGTTCCGAGAAGGTAATTAGATACTTAGCAGAAGCATTGAAAGATACAGATGATGGAGTATATCGCGTAGCTATCGAAGGATTGGGGCATATTGGTTCCGAAAAAGTCGTAGAACCATTAGTCCATAGCTTGCCCCGTCAACAAAGTTATTTGCGTAGAATCAGGATTATTGAGGTGTTAGAACGAATATCGACAGCACGAGCAATAGAAGCTATTAGTAAATTGTCTATTGAGGACAACGAGCCTCGTATACGCGAACGCGCCTCTCAAGCTTTGAACAAAATAAGAGAAGATGACAAAATAATTGATATGTTTATAAACGCGTTAGCAAACGATGAATCAGAGTGGAGGACGCGGTCAATCTTATGTCTTACGCAATTGCGTTCAGATAAAGTAGTTGAAAAACTCAACCAGGCGCTGGAAAATCAGAATACTTCAATCCGCGTTGGCGCCATCGAATGTTTACAACAGATGAAAATTAGTTCTTGTGCTGACAAACTAATGCTCATAGCAATGCAAGATGACAAGCCGGTGGTGCGATGTAAAGCAATAAATGCGCTATCCCAAATTGGTTTGCCAGAGGAAGTTGCTCAACCTTTTACCAATATCATCTTGCAAGATGCAAATGTTGATGTTCAAGAAGCAGCCGCAAAAGCGCTGGTAGCTCTAAAATTAACGGAAGCCGCTGAAAAAATCCTTATGGTAGAAGCTATCGAAAATGAGGATGCTACTATTCGAGAAAGAGCGGTTCGGGCGCTACGGTTTTGGGATAACCAAACAGCTAAACTTATTGACAAGGTTTTAGGTTTAATTAGCAGAGATGATGCCGCTAAACTTATTGCTATGTGTAGACTCAATAATCCTAAAGTTCAAGAAATAGCAATCGCGGCTTTGGCAAAAGTTGGTTTTGTACCTGATGAAATTGCTAAACAAGTAATATCCTTGCATCGTAGTCCTTATCCCAGTGTACGCGCTTTTATTGCGAAGTTTATCGGTGAACACCAATTCTTCAGTTATATTGAGCATCTACGAGAACTTGCGAAGGATTCAGAAATATCTGTACGCCAAGCTGTTGCAGTTGCACTCGGAAAAGTGAGACCGTTGCAAGCCGCCACGGGAGAGATGATAGAAATTCTTGACATTCTCACTCAAGATTCTAATAAAGAAGTACGTGAAACAGCCGAGATTTCTAAAACTGATATCCTTCTATCGCAACGTCTGAGAATGAAATAGAATTACCAGATGTAAAGATTTGGTTCATCTTAAAAACGCGGAACAGCCGCTGGCTGTTTCAAAATATGAGGAGGTCGTATGAATGTAAAACCCTTAACAGAACAAGCACGCGAGCAAATCAGTGTTGAGGAATTAATGCGGCTTTTATTGCATTATTTCAAAAAAATCCCCAAAGATTCAGTGCCGAACCTTCTCCTTCAATTATGTCCTATACCTGATGGAATAATTTTAACGGAGTCAGGCACGAAAGGAAAAGTCGATTGGATTATTAAAAACAGGTCCGCCTTTGCTATGAAATTTTTTGAAGCAATCGCCTTATTACAAAAGCGCGGCTTGATAGCTCCTATGCTTCGCGTGCGCAATATATATACGAACGAAATATGGCCTTTGCCTTTATTTCTCACTACCGTCGGGCAACAATCTATAATCGAAGATGACATTATATTACTCGTTGATAATGCAGAAGAAATTGTTAAATCTGTTAGTGATATAGTTCCTAATTTAGATCCAACTGTTGCGGACTTCTATCGAGAAAGCATTAGAGCATGTCAAGAAGGGTTACTGTTGTCTTCCTGCATTTGTCTTGGTTCGGCTTCGGAACGTGCAATACATCAATTAGCGTATGCTCTCTCCGATTACGCGCCAGAGCATAAAGATGCTATTGAGGGAAAATGGCTGCGCAAAAACATGAAAGATAAGATTGATACATTATGGGGTTGGATTCACGAAATAGAAGAAAGGGATTTTCCTACGGAACCTTGTTTCAAGGATTTACGCTCGAAGATTGATGCGCTTGCGCACTGGTATCGTATCACCCGTAATGAAGCAGGGCACGCGGATAGAGAGGCAATTTTGCCAACGCAAAAGGAGATAGAGTTATCGATTCACCAATTTCGTCGTTACGTTATCAATATCTTTCAGATAATTGGTTTATTTCAATCGGGGTCTCAAAAACCCTAAGCCAACCGTATTTTTCGATTTTCGGCAAGAAAAAGTGTCCTTCATCTTGAATTTTTATACAGAAATTGCTCAAAGGAACCCTTTTCGGGAAAGTGAAGAAAGTTATGCTGGGAAAGATAGGAAAAAAGGGTGGCGTGACGTTGCGCGCTGTGTTGATTGGCCTTGCGTTTATGCCTATCAACGTTTACCTTGTTGTGCAATGGGAAACCGTCTGGGGAACGCAGTATCCTACCACTATGGGGATATTCTTTAACGCTATCTTTTGCCTATTTCTCGTGACGGCTCTGAATCTCCCCATCAAAAAGTTCTTTCCGAATAGTGCGATTAGCCAGGGCGAGGTGCTAACGATTTATACCATACTGCTGATGGCTATCACTGTCAGTGGACACGATTTTACTCAAACCATTTTTTGCACTCTTGGGACTTGCCGCTGGTTTGCTACCCCAGAGAACGAATGGAACTCTCTATTTGCGAGATATCTCCCTCAATGGCTCACCGTGAACGACGAAAATGTACTTCGCGGTTTCTACGAAGGCGAATCGACGTTTTACACCGTTCAGCACATCAAAGGCTGGCTTGAGCCGATGCTCTGGTGGACGCTCTTTCTTACGGTTATGGTTTTCACCATGCTCTGCATAAACGTCATCATCAGGAAGCAGTGGATAGAAAGAGAGAAACTGACCTACCCACTTGTGCAACTGCCTTTTGAGATGACACTCAATGACTCAAAAAAAAACTTCTTTTCAAACAAATTGCTCTGGCTCGGTTTTGGGGTCGCCGCTGGAATTGACATCATAAACGGATTGAACTTTCTATTCCCTATATTTCCTAAAATACCCCTCATATACAACCTCGGCGAACATTTCGTAGATAAGCCCTTCAACACCATCGGAAGTTTCCCGATTCAAATCAACCCTTACGCCATCGGTTTGGCTTTCCCTATACCGCTGGATTTGCTGTTCTCATGCTGGTTCCTGTTCATTGTCTGGAAGGCGGAAAGTGTAATCGGAAGCATAGCAGGTGTGAATCTGCCTGAATACCCATTTCCAGACCAACAGATACTTGGGTCGTATCTTGGTATAGCAGCCGTTGCGCTTTTTATGGGGAAGAAATCTCTCTGGCAAGTCATGAACCAAACTTTTTCTTTTCCTAAAAGAAAAAGTTTGAACAAAAAGAAAAGAAGAGGAAAGATGATTAAAAAGGCGATTGGGATTGGTTCGGATGTAGATGATTCAGGTGAGCCGATGAAATACCGGACGGCAGTCTTTGGCGCGATTCTTGGGACGGCATCATTGGTTATATTCGCTTCTCAAGCTGGAATGTCCATTCTTTTTCCGCTTGCCTTTTTCCTGATATATTTCGCGATAATGTTTGCTTTCACCCGTATGAGGGCTGAACTTGGGCCACCTTTGCAGGGGATTCACTATTCGGGTCCGCTTCAACTGATAGTGGCGACTGTGGGAAGTCGAAAGATTTCACCGCAAACTTTGACTGTAGCTGCTCCGTACTGGACGTTCACGAAAGAACTCAGAAACAACCCTATGCCGTTCGTGCTTGAGGGCTTCAAGCTTGCTGAAAGGGCTGATATAGATACCCAAAAGCTCTGGAAAGTGATGATGCTTTCGACCTTGCTTGGCATATTCGTCACCTTCTGGGCTTTCCTGCAATTCAACTACAAGTGGGGCGGCGTAGGAGCATGGCGCGGTGTGGCGGCTTACACAGTCATAGAACGGTGGGTGACCAGGCCGGTTGAGCCTGACGCAACATTTCTAATTGCCACAGGTTTCGGGTTCATAGTTGTCCTTATAAATACGGTGTTAAGGTTGCGGTTTTTATGGTGGCGTTTGCATCCATTAGGTTATCCTTTAGCGGGATATTATCATTTCGATAAACTCTGGTTTCCTTTCTTCATCAGTTGGGCGGCCAAGGGGATAATCCTCAAATACGGTGGGATAAGAGCTTACCGCAGGACTTTTCCGCTATTTATGGGCTTGATTTTGGGCGAGTTTATCATGGGAAGCGTATGGGGAATCTTAGGACTCCTCACCGGCAAACCAACATACGCCTTTAAGAATTGGTAACCAAACTTTTCTTCCAAACTTTTCTTTAAGAAAGAAAAGTTTGAGCAAAAGAAATAATTGGAAGAGAAAAAGTTGACAAAAAGAAATAAGAGGAATTGAAAGTTTGAGCAAAAGAAACACTAAGGAATAAAGTAATTGGACGCCGAGAACCCCAAAGGGCAACTCAATTTTTTAGTTCAGTTAAAAAATTTGGGTTGACATGAAGCAGATAATATGTTAAATTTGTATTAAATAGGGATAGTCAGAGGTGGATATGAGGACACACCTTTGAAGTGAACAGAACAAGTTCTTCTACTCCAAATCCAAAGCAAAACTTTCAGGGAGGTATTAATTCATGAGAACATCAGTATTACTAATCGGCACAATCTTGTCGTTTTCCATTGGTATGGCTTTACCCGATGCCGCCGTTGGAGTGACCAATATAGTCATCAGTGCGGAAACCGTGAGAGATTTTGGCGAAATGTCGCCGGAAAATATCGGCATTGTCAAGGACAAAGATGCCTCTAATGGGCTTGTGCTTGGATGGACCGGGGGAGCGAACAATCCTGCGATTGCGGCTCCAACGGCATGGTTTAAGGTTGAATTCTTTGCCGATGCGGTAGAATATTTCATCTGGGTTCGCGTCAAAAGTGCCGGAGACACAAGCACGGATTCTTTGTGGTTCCAATTTGACGACCAAATTGGAACGGACAAACATACAGCGGCTAAGGATGCCCCGGACCGCGGCATAGGGAATTGGCGCGATGTTTTTGATGCCGGGGTTTACGTATGGGCAAGTCAGGATGTTCCACCACCAATGGTTGTGAGCATAAAATTTACAGAACGTGGTCTCCATAAGCTCCTCGTACAGCCGAGACAGGTGCCTCATTTTATCGACCAGGTTTTGTTGAGCAAAGACCAGGATGAGCGTCCGGATGATGAACCATGGCCATGGAATCCAGCGCGTGACCCGCGCGTTCTTCCCGTTGACTCACGCGGGAAACTTGCAGCAACCTGGGCAAGACTGAAAAATTTATGATGAGTCAATTGAATAGTCAAGGTGGTGCAGGTGATTGTTTTTTACTTTTCCTCAGTGTTTCTTTTGATCAAACTTTTCTTTTTAAAAGAAAAGTTTGGTTACGTGATAGGACTTGTTGCACCACCTTTTGTACTAAACTTACCAGAAATTCCCCATGTGTAACACAATCTGTTAGATTGTGACAGGTACAGGCGCAAACTAACAGTTTGCGTTACGGCACTGAACAAATTTTAACACCAGCGTGGGGAATTTCTGAAACTCACAATCTTATTGAAAGGAGCGAACAATGTTGAGAAAACATAAGATAACCTTTATAGGAGGTTTAATTCTGGCATCTTTCATCGCTCTAAACATCAGTCCTGCACTTGCCCAAATGCCGATGATAGCCTTTCTTTCAGACCGGTCTGGTGACCAAGAGGTTTATGTCCTATTTGACAATGGCGCAGTTGAACAAATCACCAGGAACGAGGCCCGGGCGCTTGACCCTGATTGGTCGCCGGATGGGAAAACAATCATCTTCGCATGTAACATAAGGGGCGGAGAAGCCTTTGATTTTTTAACGAAAGATGTGACTGACCTCAGAAGCAAACAAACAGATTTGACCAAGGGTGAGTTTGGAAAGATGACAAAGCCCCGATGGGCGCCGGCGGGTAATCCACGCATTCTTACCGAGTCTACAGCTCTACCGAATCCCGATAATTGGGATATTGGCATGCTGGATTTAAGTGAAAAACCATGGGCAATTTTCAATATATCCAACGCGGGCGGCGGCGGAAAGGGCCAGGACCTTGAAGCATCCTGGTCTCCCGATGGAACGAAGGTGGCTTTTCAAAGTGAACGTGCTGGCAGTTTTGATATATTCATTGCGGATATGACAACCAAGGAACCAGGTGTAAACCAGGTGCAGCTCACCGAGGACCCCGCAGCCGACCAACATGCCCGTTGGTCACCGGACGGGACGAAAATAGTCTTTGAAGCCAAGAGAGATGGCGATTGGGAAATCTTTGTCGTAGGCATTGATGGAGAAAACCTCAAGCAGTTGACTGATAATGATGAGACGGACCGAAACGCCGAATGGTCAAAAACCGGCATTGTCTTTGAGAGTGACCGCGATGGGGACTATGAGATTTATCGGATGGACCCGGATGGAAGCAATCAAATTAATCTAACGAATGACCCGGAAAAAGATTCAAAGCCTCTCTGGTCCCCCAATGGGGCCAAAATCTTGTTCGAGTCCAGACGGGATAAGAATACAGAGCTATATGTCATGGATGCCGATGGGAGCAATGTGAAAAATCTGACGCACAACCCGGCAAAGGATTTCTCTGGCAGTTGGAATCCCGTTTACTTTATGTTCCCTGTTGAACCGCAACAGAAGCAACTCACCACCTTTGGGGAAGTAAAGCGCAACAGTTTGCGGCAAAATTATCCGAACCCCTTCAACCCCGAAACGTGGATTCCATATTATCTGGTCGAGGATGCTTCTGTAACGTTGCGGATATACAATCTCAGAGGCGAGTTGGTACGGCCATTTGAACTGGGGAAAAAGCGGGCAGGCGCATACCTGAATCGAGATAAGGCGGTCTACTGGGATGGGCGTGACAACCTGGGTCAACCGGTCGCAAGCGGGATATATTTCTACCAACTCTTGACTGACCGATTTTCGCAGACGCGGAGGATGGTGTTGATGAAGTAGTAACTTGACTTTGGTAAATTAAAACCTAATCCAACCGTAGCCCAACTTTCTAAGTTGGCCTTCTCGCCCAAAGGCCAAGATAGACATAGTGAGTCTATATTTCTATTTACCAAAATCAAAGTAAGTAGAAACCCAAAACCATTTAGAAAAACCTTGACATCATTACAATATTATGTTATCATTAAATATCATTAATTTGGGAGAATGTTGTAAGGAATCATGATGCAGAATCAAATTGAAAGTTTCACACAACCTTTTAGCTTTTTTGTATCACCGATTCACAATTTTTCACCAAATTTAGGAATTAAAGTCGAAGTGATAACTTAGAAATTCTTTGTTACAAGAAGTGCAAGTCTTCAAAGTAGACTATTGTGAAAGGTGGTGCAAAAAATGGCTACCGGTCGTGTGAAATGGTTTAACGAAAAGAAGGGTTATGGCTTCATCTCTGCAGACGAGGGTGAAGATGTCTTCGTGCATTATTCCGAAATACAGGGTAGTGGGTTTCGGACCCTATATGAAGGTCAGGAAGTAAGATTTGAAATTGTCCAGGGACGTAAAGGTCCACAAGCCACAAACGTTACACCAGTCGAATAAGCACAATGTCGTTTGTTTTTCGTAATCGACTACGAAAAACAAACAAAAATGAAAGGGTGTACCTACAAAAGGTACACCCTTTTGCGTTGCCAGACCTTTGGGGTTTTGGAAACCCCAAAGGTCTCATATCACGTATCACGCATCACGCAATACGAAATTGCAAGCCTAAATCGGTAAAAGCCTAAAGGCATGACGTTGGTCTATATTATACCAACACCGAAGACTTTAGCTTGCGCCTTTAGGCCGGTGAAACTATAATCATTACTCCTCAAACAACTTAGGATTTATCGGATAGTTCCCCCATTCGTCGCGGCAGCGTTTCATCTCCAGGATGTTTTCTCTTTTAGCGTCTACGGCAAGTGAATGCGTCGAGCCCATGATGTATCCACCGCCTGGCGCGGCGTACTTGAAGGCGTAGCGCGCATCGTTGCGTATATCTTCGACGCTACCCATGATAATATGCTCATGCCAAATTCCACCCCACAGACATATCTTGTCGCCAACGCACTCTTTCAGTTTTTTGATGTCCATACCTCCACTGGCTTGAATGGCCTCGTAAGCATCGTAGACCTCCGCGAGTTCGTTGATAATCGGCCAGGTGTACCCGCAACAGTGCTTGAGCACTTTCAAGCCATACTTGTGCGCCTCCTCAACGTGCGCTTTGTGCCACGGATAGACCATTTCGCGATAAATCTGTGGACTTGCCAGCAGCCCCGTGCTACTGCCGAGGTCGCCGCACGGCATAATTCCATCCGCGCCGAGTTGTGCATAGAGTGGGATTTGGTGTATCAGTTGTTTGCCATGCAGTTCCGCTATCTTCTTGCAAATCTCCGGTTGAAGTATAAGGTTCATCCAGGACTCCTCCTCCGTTGCGCCGAATCCTGGGAATCCTATATCCCCGCACATCACCATGATGAAATGCGTGTCCTTCATCTCTTTTACCGCATGGTGAACCAATTCCCAGGATGAGTTGTTCGGGTCGCCGATAGGCTGTTCTTCAACCCTATCAATCTGCTCCTGAAGGCTTGCGATGGTCGGAGGTACATAACCCTCCGTGTTTCTTTTGTACGGCATCAGGTCATGCGTCGTTGATGAAACCCGGTAGATGTTGCCGTGTCCATCGTGGTAGGTTACGTCGTCCAGTTTTTCCATTGGCTTAGGATGGTGACCTTTGGGAGGAACACCGCCGACGAAAACGATATCCATTTCAAGCGCACGTATAAGGTCGAGTCGGTCGCGCTTGTAACTTTCAACGACCTCGTCGCGTCTTCCGTCCCAATAAGCCTGGGTTTCTTTCATCTTGGCCTGCACCAAAGTCTCGCGGCCGAGTATATCTTCGTAAACATTGTAGTCAATTGAATGTTCACCCCACGGAATTCGGTCTGGTTCTCTATGTTCCAGTGCGGCGAAAACACGTTCTCTTGGTAGCATATAATTTCCTTTCTGTTTAATTTATGGTTGCTCACCATCTAATACTGAGTTTATAATGGCAACGTGGCAAGGTGGCAAGACGGCAAGGTAGCAAAATAGCAAGACAGAATTTAACCATTTAGCCCTCTTGCCATCTAGCCTTCTTGCCGTTTAGCCGTTTTGCCCTTTTGCCTCTACGTATTCTTAACAAACCAGGCCAACAATTCTTCTGCCTCTGCCTGGCTCCCAACGTTAGTGCCATAAAATACTTTTTCTGGCTGCAGTTCTCGGTGCATTGACTTGATTTCCTCCGGACTTCCCCACGCCTGCACCGCCTTGCCTCCTTTCTGAACTCGCTTGAGCAGTTCTAAGTGGTCTATATGATTGCCGTATCCAGCGCCCGGCACATAAGACATTGCATGCAATCCGATGCTGGCAAGCAGGTCATCTGTATGCACCAGCGCGCCTGGACCATCCCAGTGATATAGAGCATGTTTGACAATCTGAGCTTCTTCCTCCAGCGCTGGCAGAATCCAGCGCCGAAACATCTCCGGGCTGACCATACAGCAAAAGTCGCACTGGAGAACAGCAGCGCCCTCCATAGAATAGTATGCGTGACAGTAACCCAATTCATCCATCCTGCCTGCATGGCTGATAATTTCCCAAAGTTCGCGGAATATAGTTCGAGCGTCAGCCATCGCCCGGTCAATCATTTCAGGTTGGTCGATTAAGTCCAGGCAAAGCCTCTGCGGACCCCTCACTGCTGCAAGTAAGTCCATATTGGTGTGCAGGTCCAGTGAACTTAACAACATCTTGCCGGCCATACGGTCAGCAGCCCGACGGTAAAATTCAAGCATCCGTCGCCAAAGCGGGTTATCTTCTTGAAGTCGTAACGGTAGAACTTCCTCCCAGTCATCGACAAAAGGGACAGACCAGTTTGTATTTGGCGAATCATCGCTCCAACGTAGTCCGGCACCAGTAAAAACAGCGATTTCATCAGGGCCAAAGCTTGGCCCAAAGGTTGGAATACTCTCGCCTCCCCAAAACACCGCTTCAGCGCCCGCAATAGCGCGTTCAATAATATCGTCCATATCGCCGTGAACCCGTTCGTAATAGTCGCTTCCGCGCACCGGCTTGCATCCTTCCCGCGGTGCTGTAACGCAAACTACGGGACGGTCAATTATTTCTCCAGCGTAAAACGCATTCCACCTTTCGGCGGTTTCTTCTAAGTCCGGCTTAAATTCCAACGGCACAGTTTTTTTAGATTTATTATTTGTCATTTTCACCTACCTAAAATGGCATATTTCAAATTTTCTCAAAAGTTAGTTTACGCTTTAGGGAAAGGGGGAAAGGAAGGAAGGGAAGAAAAGGAAGAATTTCCCCCTTTCCATCTTTTCCTTCCTTTCCCCGCGGTAAAATATGAGCCAAAGTCTTACATTAGGTTTTACTCTACGCTCCAGCGCGCTAACGTCGAAGCGTCCTTGATAAGAATTTGGTTTCCCAAAATGACTGGATGAGCCCAGGTCGGGCTATCAGCGACCGTGTATTGAATAATAGGCTCAAAGCCGTTTACGTTTCTCTTAACGACGAATAGCTTAGCATTGTTTGTCAAAAAAAATAATACCTCTTCAGCACTAAGGATAGCGGCATTTTCACCTTGCTGGTCATCGCTTGTCCATAGGGTCGAGCCTGTGCGGACATCCAGGCAGAAGAAATGGCCACTACGTTGGGGTGAAAACCCAAATAACAGGTCACCACTAAGGACCGGTGAGTTCATATACATCGAAACCTTTGGGTTATGCCAGATTTGTTCGGTGGACCAATCATTTCCTTTTTTAATAACTTTGATAGCCATTGTTCCCTTATTTACACCAGAGAATATCAACATCTCGTTGTAGAGAACTGGTGTGACAATATTCTGGTCATACATAGTTGTAAAGGGAATACGCCAAAGAAGTTCGCCTGTGACAGCAGAAATCCCGACACAATAATTTTGCGTTTGGGTAACGATTTGTCTGGTACCCTCAAGCTCAACCACGATTGGCGAAGCGTACGCTGGCCCATCCCCTTCCCAGCTCCATTTTACATTTCCCGTTTCAACATCGAAGGCAGTCAAAGCACCATTGTCGTGTCCACCAAGGTGAGCGATAAGTAGACCTTTCTCAACCAGAGGTGACATTGCCGTACCATAAAGCGGCGAGGTATTTGAGAACCGCTTTGAAAATTCCTTCCTCCACTTGAGGGCGCCTGTCCGGGCGTCGAAGCATGACAGGATTCCGCTGATACCAAGGGTGTAAAGTTTACCACCATGCAGTACCGGAGTTGATTTCGGGCCCTTTCCATGCCCGGTTGCAGCGGAATTCATAGTGTATGAGACCGGATAGTTCTTGCGCCATAGTAGTTCGCTGTTTTCCAGGTTAAGGCAGGACACAACCTCTTCTTCATTTTGTCGAGTATGAATATAAATTCTTCCATCGGTAACAACTGGCGATGAATGTCCAGTGCCAACTGGAATTTTCCATTTAAGCTTCAAAGAGTCAGGCCAAACCTGCGGTGCCGTAAATTCTGTTATCATCCCATCACGTTTTGGCCCGCGCCATTGCGGCCATTCCTGTGCCGAAGAAGCTTGATTGGTCAAATCAAAAATGACAAACACATTGCAAATCAATATAAATATCCATAGGTTTCTATAAATCATTTTAAACTCCTATAATCAACATATCACAAATATTCTTCTCCAAGTTCTCTTAAGTACTCATTAATAGCCTCAGCTAAAAGGGTTCTTCTATTTGCCAAGAAGTCTTTGAACCTATCAATCTTCCAAAGGTCTCCATCTAACGGAACAATCTGGGCATGAAGTCTTTTCTGCTCAAGTTCCGGTAGATATTTCTCTGGTGGAGAGTAAAGGATAGTTCGGTTCGCCTTTTGAGAAAGAAATGCAATGTTAGCCAGGTCATCTATCTCGCTTGAATAGTATTGGTCAACTTGTTTCAATACCTCTCTGGGAAAGATGTGGTGAAGTTCTATTTGGTGTTCAGGTCCCACATTTGTTGAACTCAATATTATTCCCGTGAACCAATCTCTTGCTTCGTTTTTGCGGAAGATGACAAACAGCAAAGGCACAAAGGGATGCCTTTGATATTCACCCACCAGCATCTCCGGCGTAATCTCAAAACTTGCTATCTCACGCTTGAGATTTCCAATCATATCCTCCAGAGGACGAGGGCCGGAGGTAGTTCGTAAGTCCTGGTCAATCTTTGTTTCGGGGCTTCCCGTGAATCTCCCGTGTATCGTAGCCTCAAAGAACCAGAAAAGAAGCCCTCTCGCTTCTGCTTCTGAAAGCTCACCTTCCTTCTTTGAGAGGTACACAACGATAGGCACAAGAGCGTTGACAGAGGGTATCCACTGTGATGATTCAATACCTGCATTATTTCTCAGAAAATTGATTGTATAGTCAACTGCCCTTTTCGTCCTTTCCCATATATCTTTCAGTTCTGTTTGGCTTCTTTGCCAGAGCGCTCCCAAAGATCTAAATCGGCTCTGGTTTGTGGCTACCGCGACATAGCATCGCATTAAGAAGCGGGCCTCAAGCTCATAATTTGCTTGTTTATAATCGTCGAGTGCTTTCTCAAACTCCCTTACGATGGCTCCGGGCCACTTGAAGGCAAGCTGTGCCATTGCTAATTCCGCTTCTCGCAGGCGTGTTCCTCTTGAGTTAATCCTGATGAAAGATTCTGTAGCCTCTTCGTAATCATCAGTGTGAATTATCATTACAGGATAGCGATAATCTTCAATCTTCTCAAGTTGTGTCAATCTTTGGCCGTAAGTTTTTCGTATTTCCCTGTTCAAGTCAAGCCTTTCTTCCAGATTATCCAAAATTTCGATAGCTCCTCTTGTGATTACATCTCTCACAGACACCCAGAGTGGATTAGCTTTGAGTTTTGCACTGTAAATCTGAAAGGTCTCATCTTCCACATTAAAGTAAACATTAATTGTGCCATCAAAAACCTTTTTCAGGGAAATCAAGCGTTGTTGACCATCAAGAATCAGGTAGTTCGGTATCCTCTCATTTGTTTGTTCAAAGGAACTTTCTCGTAATTCCGGCAGTTCTTCAGGCTTCCAGAGAAGAATAAGACCTGACGGATACTCGCGGTAGAGGGAATCCACCAAATCCCTGGCTTGGGGTCTATTCCAAATATAACTTCGCTGGATTTCGGGCAGTCCGAGTTCTCCTCGTTCCAGTTCTTCCAGCAATACGCTAACAGGCTTATCCGTGCGCTCTAACTTTGCCATATTGATGCCTCCTTTCTTGTTGGTTTCAGTGCGACCGTCCGACGTCCATAGTCTATTTCCAATTTCATATCCTGAAACATTCCAGCTCCGATTAGTCCGTATTCTGATTCTGTAAGGTATACATCGACATCGCGGGGAGGTAAGTTCCCTAATTGGGCATTTCCTCGAAAGACGAATTCCTTATTGATGCTACCGTCTGCAAGTTCGATGGAAGCACGCCCCTTGAGCGGCAAGCCGAGAGCAATGGCAAATTGTATCGGAATGCAAACATCACTGGAAAATCCTGTATCAACAACCAATGTCACCTCGATGGTCCCATAGGGGCCGGTCAATTTAACGGGTAGAGTAGGTTGCTCTTGCTCATCAAAGTGTCCGCGCATCATCATCAGACTCCTTTCATTCTAATCCCCACAGGACGCAAGCGTCCTGGAAAACGATGGACGGCTAATGTCCCAACCCTAAGCATGAAAAACAGCTTGTCTGGGTGTTTTTCGTAAAATTTACGTTCAGCTTCCTTGGGGTCATTGGCGAGGAAGTAATCCCCGCTGTCAGGCTCAATTATTAAAATTTCGCCCCAATGGTCGCGTTCCAAATCGGCCCTAAGTTTAGCGTAAATCCTTTCAGCTTTTTCATCAAACTCACGTAAATTGATGTAAGGTGATTCGCCAATCCTTGGCATTGTGCAACCCTCCTTTAACATTATGTAATCTCGTCCAAGCATACAATTTCTCCAGCTTTCTCATGCAATACCTTGACCAATTTCATCGCCTCATAGCCATCGCGGATGTTGCTTATCGGCTGGGTGTTGTTGATGATAGACTCCGCAAAGTGGCGTACAGCGTAGGCATCTCCTGTCAGGAATTGGCTTCTATGGTCAGGAGATGGCTCCCAAAAGTGATTGCCATCTTTGGCATAATGCTCCATGCGCCATAAGCCATCAAGTATCACGTAATTTTCTTCCCCTGTAATCTCAATACGGTCATATTTTTTACCCCACAGTTGCTGGCTGGAGAGATGCATGCCGCCAACAGCGCCGTTTTTGAATTTCAGCGAAACAGCGAATGATGCCTGATTATCGGTCAAATTGCGGACAGCGTATACTGTTTCGATGTCGCCCATAAAGTGTCGGATGAGGTCAAAATGATGGATGGCAAAATCCCTGAGATAACTTTCTTCCGAAGCATAATGTCCGCTACAGAACTTCGATTGGATATGCGTGGGAGCGCCGAACGCCTCACTGTCCATAATTTTCTTCGCCATCTGCGCGGCGTCACCGAAGCGGCGTTGGAAATTTATCATCAGGAATTTACCAGTCGCTTCGCTCTTTTTTAGCATTGCAGCAGTTTCTTCCAGAGTGTTGGCGGGTGGTTTGGCGATAAATACATGATAGCCGCGTTCCATCGCTTCAATAGAGAGCGGATAATGCCCACCTGGACCAGTTATGATGAAGATAGCGTCAAGTTCCTCCTGGTCGTACATCCGACGCCTATCTGTGTAGAATCGGTCAGCGCCAAACCATTTCGCATTGCGTTTAGCCAAATTTTCATTCAAATCACAAACTGCTACTAAATCAACCGGCGCGTGATGTAACGCAGGATAAACCGCGCCTGTAGAAAATCCGCCGCAACCTATGAACCCAATTCTAACCTTATCCATTTTTTCTACTCCCTTTTGAACGTATTACGTATTGCGTGTTGCGTATAAGCGACGAAACACATAACACGCCACTCATCCCATTTTCTCAAATATTATCTGAACGTCTATAATTTCACGCATCACGTTTCACGTTTCACGTTTTACGTCTCACGCATCTTGAATTTTTCCACCATTTGTGTTATACTTCTGTTAAAATGAAAAACAATATCTACATGCAACTTATTTAGGTATTGTAGCATATCCCGTCAAAAAAAGTCAAATAGAAATAGAAGGACATCTGAATTTTAGGTCTATATAGCCGCTGATTTTCAGACCGCGCTGATAAAATCTCAATGATTATGAAGGAAAAAGATGAATCAAATATCTTCCGATACAAATTTGATATTGCTGAAAACGCCTGAAGAGCTTGAAACTGAAAGACTAGTGCAAGAAGTTCAGGCAAAGCAAAATCAGATAGCGGAATTGACTTTAGCTCTTGAGGATTTGAAATTAGAGGTCAATCGGTTTGAAACGGAATATAATGCAATATTAGGCAAACTATATGTAGAGCTGGATAAAGTGAATCTTGAGATTAAAGAATATACGCTTCGCGTTCAACTCATTGAGAAAGAGGCGATTGTCAATAAAGCAAGGATTGATGACAGGGTCGAGGAGTCTTTCAAAGAAGAACGACAGAAAATTTTTGACCACGAACAGAAAGCGGCACAGGATAGTCAAAAATTTGCGAAAAGCCAATCGGAACCTGAGATTGATGCAATAACAGCCAAACAATTGAGAAAACTATATCTCAAACTCGCTAAAATTTATCATCCTGATAAAGCGAAAACCAACACCGAACGCGCGAAAAATGAGCGTATGATGTCTTTGATAAATCGAGCTTATGAGGAAAAAGATGCTCTAACTCTACAGAGACTTGTCAAAAGCGCGAAGGAAAATGAGGAAATATTAAACGAAGCACCCCATCAGAAGCAACAACGCTTGCGAACAGAACGCCATAAATTAGACGAAGTTATCGCAGATTTAAAAGCAGACATAGAGGCGATTAAGGCGAGTGGAAGTTATAAATTAAAGACGACAGTGGAACAAGCGAGAAAACGGGGCGAAGATATTCTTGCAAAGCTGGCAAAAGATATTAGAAGAAAAATTGATGCCGGTCGGAGAAAATTAGAAGAGTTGATGCAAAGATTCCGAAGGCTTGCAAAACTATTGAGATTTGCGTGAAACGTGATGCGTGAAACGTGAAACGTGAAACGTGATGCGTGAAACGTAATGTGTTTATTTTGTCTATTTACTAACGAAAAATCGTATTAGGCAGAAAAATGGAACAAGAAAGAACTTTAGTTCGCTCACAAAATATACTTATTCAACGCGACAAAAAATCGCAAAATGAACTCATTGTACGTGGGCAAGAACATTTGCAGATTTACAAAACGGCGGAATATCATTTGACCATGGCGGTTTCAGCATTGCGCGGCAAGGATTACCAGAAAGCGATTGCGGAATTTAAAGAAACGTTAAAAATTAACCCAGAATATGCGGAAGCGCATTACTATTTAGGAATTATGTATTTTCTAATCAATAGGTATGAGGACGCAATTGAGGCGTACACGGGCGCTATCAACCTTGACCCGACGAATTATATGGCCTATCTAAGTTTAGGCGTCGTTTATCATTTATCAGGCAAATATGATGACGCCATCAAAGCATATAAGCAAACCATAAAATTATCCCCCAATTTAGCGGAAGCACATTCACGCTTGGGTTCAGCTTATGCGGCAAAAGGCATGCGCCAAGAGGCGGTTGAGGCGTACAGGGAAGCTTTAAGAATTAAATTTGAGTCTATCATTTAGAGGGCTAAATGGCAAGGTGGCAAGACGGCAATTGGATTGTCAATTGTCGATTGTTGATTGTCGATTGTTGATTGAGGAATATTTTGTCAATCATCAATCAACAATCATCAATCCCCCTTGCCTTCTTGCCGTTCAGCCGTTTTGCCCCTTTGCTCAAAATGGAGGTAATATGAATAAAATACGAATAGCAGTTATAGGAGTAGGCGGAATTGGCGGTGGGCATCTTCGGATTGCCAAAAGTTGCGCGGAGGTGATGGAGCCAGTCGCCGTATGCGATGTCAATGCTGATATTGCAAGGCGCGTGGCGGATGAATATAAAATTGATGCGCACACTGATTACAAAGAGCTTTGCCAGCGCGGCGATATAGATGCTATAATTACCGCATTGCCACATTATCTGTATGGGGAAGTTGTCTGCTGCGCGTTGGAATCAGGCTTGCATGTGTTGAAGGAGAAGCCGTTCGCCAAAACGTTAGCAGATGCCAAACGGATGCTTGACGCCGCGACGGCGAGCGGTAAAAAATTGATGGTCGCGGGACAAAATAAATTCGCCGCCGCTTTCATAAAAGGGAAAGAAATTGTGGATTCAAAAATCCTTGGCGATATTTTTCTCACGCGCGGCGCTATCATCTATCGTTGGGGAGGCGCAATCGGCGGCGCATGGGGCTGGCGCGGTAAAGAGGAATTATCAGGCGGCGTGGCTATCATTGACGCCGGATGGCATATCCTCGACCTGATTCACTGGTACAGAGGCAAACCATCTGTGGTCTACGCTTCCGTCGGCACCATGAAGGGCGCACCGAATACTGACTACGATGTCGATGATAAAGCGGTTATAAATCTCGAATATCCCGATGGCGGCATTGGTTCGATAGTTTCCTGTTACATCACCTTGCCCGGCGAAACGCGGGCGACATTACACGGAGTAAATGGCAGTCTGGATGTATCAGGTGGAAATCTGACGTTCATCCTCAACGGTGAAACTCAAGAAGTTACTTTGCCGGAACAACGTTTCGACCCGATGACGGCGCAGATGCGGCACTTTGCCGAGATAATTCAATCTGACATTGAATCACCAGCTAACGTACAACGAGCTTACGAGGTTATGGAGATTGTCGATGCTGCATATCGTTCGGCAAGAAGTAAAACGAGGGTTGAGATATAATGGTGCGTGAAACGTGAAACGTGATGCGTGAAATTCTGCTTCGAAATAGAAATACCGTTCGCTCTGGGGTTGCACCCCAGAACGGGACTTCGGGGTGCAACTTAGCCAGTAACATATTATATAGGGAGATGACTATTAGCGTAATAGAAATGAAACACAAGCTTGGAGAAATTATTGAGACGCTTCCAGAAAGCAACTTAAAGGTAGTCCTGGACTTTGCCATCCAAACTTTTTCTTTTCCTAAAAGAAAAAGTTTGATCAAAAAGAAAAAAAGAGAAGGAAAAAAGGCAGTGATTAAGAAAACAAGCCGGGGCATTGCCGATAGCACTTTCGGGATATGGCATGATGAAGTCGATGGGATTGAGTATATGGATAAGATGCGAGCACAATGGGAGCGAAAATGAAAAATCAAAACGCGTTGTAGATACTGATGTTTTCATCGACCATTTGCGGGGATATGAACCCGCCAAAGGCTATATGCGACAATTTAGGGTAAGGAGTGATGCAAATTGTTAGAAACAACTAACCATGAAATCCAAATTCGCCTGCCTTTTGAAATGTTGACCGCGATTCTCAATCAGCTTGACGAAATGGAACTCCGCGCTGTACAGCGTTATGTGGAAGAATGTCTTGAAAGTAAGAAGGAACGCCAATTTGAGAAGAACGATGAGGATTGGTTGGACGAAGAGTTTTTAGAATATGCGATGCAAGAAGCGGACAATACCGTTAGCCTACAAGAGGTGCGAAAGGCATTGTCCAAAATCCCCGGTTCTCTGGCAGCGGATGTTATTGCGTCGCGGGAGGAACGGTAGATGGCAGGTTATTTCTTCGATACCAGCGCGCTGGTCAAAAACTATCATCCTGAAGTTGGCACAACAAAAGTCGAACAAATACTGCATGAAAAGGGAGCGCGCTACTTCATATCCCGTTTAGGTGTTGTTGAAACACATTCCGTTCTTGCTCAGAAAGTCCGCACAGGTGTCATTACGGAGTCCGATTACCACCTGCTTCGACGCCGGTTCCTTACCGACATAGCAAACCGAATATTCAACGTGGTCAAAACGACCGGGCTATATTATCAGGAAGCTGAGCGACAACTCAATCGTTACGCCACCGCCCGAAGTTTGCGCACCCTTGATGCTATTCAACTTGCCGTTGCCGTCGAATTGCGAAGCAAAAAACGGATAGATTATTTCGTCTGCGCTGATGATAATCTGTGTAAAATCGCTGCAATGGAAGGGCTTTCAGTTATTAATCCTGAACAGTCATAGAATGACTTTGGTAAATTAACCCAATCTACCTCCGCAAAAAACAACTGCCACAAAAGGTCACAAATTACACCACAATGTTGGACGACGGTGGAATAAATGTCTATTTACCAAAGTCAAGATAGAATGTCAGCGTATTTAATCAGGCAATGATATTGAGAGATTTGTCAAATTCACCACGGATCCTATCGTTGCAGGACTGGGAAAAGGATATGCACCCAACTGGTGTGGACATTTGCTGGCTGCAAAGATAGACTATTTCAGCTTCTATGTGTTGGCACAGTTTTTCGTAGGTGCTGGGATAGATACATTCACGCACAAAGTGTATCTTGGAAAAAATCCATCAAGGATTGTGTATCAAGACGCCCGCGCACATAAATTTGTTTATTTTAATGGTGGACAAAAAGATGGATATCATGGGAAAATGAAAGAGCTAATGCTTATAAAGCACTTACAACGGCCGTTCTGAAATATAGACGTTCAGATAATGTTTTTTAAAAACGAGTGATGCAAAGTCAAAGATTATATTACTTGAACGATATTAGTTTTCAAATTCTTTTCTGAATATCTATAGCTTTGTTCAACCATCCCGATAGGTTGATTAAAGTGTAATATTTCAAGGAGTGACCTATGACAGAGCTAATTTGGCAAGGAAAATACGACAAAGAAAACAGAAAAACCGCACCCGTCCGTATCGCGCTCCCTTTTCAGACAATAGAAACCGTCAACGAATCAGCGCAAGACCGACAGCGTACACTCGACCTCTTCTCTCAGGGAAAACAGACCGATTGGCGAAACCGTCTGATATGGGGCGATAAAAAATATGTCTTGCCTTCGCTTTTGCCAGAGTTCGCCGGCAAAGTTGACCTGATTTACATCGACCCGCCCTTTGACACCGGCGCGGATTTTTCCTTCTCAACCCAAATTCCCGAAAGCGATTCCCAGTTCACCAAACAACCGAGCATCATCGAACAAAAAGCCTACCGCGACACCTGGGGCAAAGGATTGGATAGCTATTTGCAATGGTTCTACGAAACTATCGTGCTTCTGCATGAACTCCTTGCCGAGACCGGGAGTATATACATACATCTTGATTATCACATAGGGCATTACGTTAAGTGTGTGCTTGATGAAGTGTTTGGGATGGAAAATTTTAGGAATGAGATTATTTGGTGTTATACTCGACCTGGAGTTGCTCATCAGAAGCAATTACCAAGAGTTCACGATAGCATTTTTTGGTATTCTAGGAGCAATACTTGGTGTTTTAATGGAAACGATATAAGAATACCGTACGCTGATTCAACTATATCGCGGGGAGATTATTCGATTGCATCTAGCAAAGTAACAAAAGGAATTGATAAAAGAGTGCTTCCTGAAGGTGGAAAAATTCCTGAAGATTGGTGGCAAATACCAATGGTTCAAGGTAATGCAAATGAAAGAACGGGATACGGAACCCAAAAACCCGAAGCCCTTCTCGAACGCATCATCAAAGCCTCCTCCAACGAAGGCGATTTAGTCTTAGATTCATTTGTCGGCTCTGGGACAACAGCGGCGGTGGCGGAGAAGTTGGGGCGGCGTTGGATTGCGTGTGATTTGAGCAAGTTTGCGATTCATACAACGCGCAAGCGGCTTTTGAGCATTGAGGGCGTAAAGCCGTTTGTCGTGCAGAATCTTGGGAAGTATGAACGCCAGGCGTGGATGAAAGCGGAGTTTAGTGGGAGTGCGAGGCTCCTGCCGAGCAACGAATTAATTCGTTACTACCAATTTATCCTTGAGCTTTATCACGCCACGCCTATTAACGGTTACAGATGGTTACATGGCGTTCGCGCGGGGCGGATGGTTCATGTCGGTTCGGTGGACGCGCCTATAACAATCGGCGATGTGAAGGGAATTGTTACCGAGTTTTGGAAATCCGTTGCCCCTCACCCCGGCCCTCTCCCAGAGGGAGAGGGAGAAGATAATGTTAAGGGAGAGGGAGAAGATGATGTTAAAGCTAATGGAGAGGGAAAGAATGATGTTAAAGCTAAAACCAACGGCGTGGATATTTTGGGGTGGGAATTTGCCTTTGAGTTGAACGAAGTCGCCAAGCAGATAGCAACGGAAGCGAATGTAAATATAGCGTTCAAAAAGATTCCTCGCGAAGTTTTGGATAAAAGAGCGGTTGAACAGGGAGATATCCGATTTTTTGAGCTTGCGGCTTTGTCCGTTGACGTGAAAGTAAGCAAAAAGGAAGTAACGCTTGAGCTTACCGATTTTGTCATTCCGCCCGACGATGTGCCGGAGGACGTGCAACGAGCTATCACTCACTGGAGCCAGTGGATTGACTACTGGGCTGTGGATTGGGATTTTAAAAAGTCGTTACTACAAATAAAGGAACATTAGGAGAGCATGTGATATGCCAAAAGAAAGAAAACCAACGACAGATGCGGTAGAGATTCTCCACCGCCGTTATTTTGAAGGCAATCCCGAAATGATGGAAATGCTTGAGGAAGAAGAAGTCAGGTTAGATATTGCTCAACAAGTCTATGACCTTCGTGAGGAAGCAGGATTGACACAAAAGCAACTTGCGAAACGAGTTGGAGTATCCGAATCGGTTATCCGCGACCTTGAGGATACAGAATATGAAGGCGATGCGTTCTTGATGTTACGTCGCATTGCGAAAGCTCTCGGTAAGCAGGTCGAGTTTCGCGTCGTGCCGTTGGAATTGGAACAGAAACCGAGTTTTTGCTAAAAACCATGTCATTGCAGGCACCGTTGCGAGGCACGAAGCAAAACGAAGCAATCAGTTTCTAACATGAGGTGAAGGCAATATGAAGCGAAAAACCAAAAGACTTCGCGAACAACTGGATTTATATGACGTTCAGCCGTTTATAGCCACTGCGCCGTGTGTATCAGCGTTGCGTGAAGCCGTCAAATCATGGAAAGAAGGCGGCTATAAAGGTGCTACGGATACAACCCGCGAACTGCTTAATTACTGGTTTCTGAGTGACCATCGCTTACCCAACGGCAGACAATTTCACTATTACGATTCGCAACGCGAAGCTATTGAGACGCTGATTTACGTTTATGAAATTGCCAAAGTTCGGATACGTAAAGAACTCATCCAGCGTTTCGCCATGGCCACGAAAGACCTACGACTTCCACCTTACGATGACTTTGCGCGCTATTGCGTCAAAATGGCAACGGGAAGCGGCAAAACGAAAGTTATGTCGTTGGCGATTGTCTGGCACTATTTTAATGCGGTCAGGGAAAACGACGAAGATTACGCTAAAACATTTTTACTGCTTGCGCCAAATGTTATCGTTTTTGAGCGACTCAGAAAGGATTTCGCCGGCGGAAACATTTTCAAAGTTGACCCACTATTTCCCAAACATTTTGAGATGTTCTGGGATTTTGAGTGTTACATGCGCGATGAAGGCGAAAGAGCGTATTCGGAGGGGGCATTGTTTCTTACAAACATTCAGCAATTTTATGAGCGAGAACAAAGAACAACGGAAGATGAGCCTGATGCGATGACGGCTGTATTAGGCGCAAAACCAGGTAGTAACGATTAATCGTTACTACTTCGGCGAACGCCTTGAACGTCGGGTCGGGCCATTGCTTGTTCTAAACGATGAAGCGCATCACACACACGATGAAGACAGCGAATGGAACAAGGTTATCCGTAGACTGCATGTTAAAAATCCGTTAGTTTCTCAACTTGATTTTTCCGCCACGCCGCGCTATCAAAAGGGTGGGCTTTTTGCGTGGACGATTTTTGATTATCCGCTCAAAGATGCTATTTTAGGCGGCATCGTGAAACGCCCGGTCAAAGGTATCGCCGACATTCAAGAAGCGCGCTCAGATATTGCCAGTGTTAAATACGAAGGTTTTTTGACGGCTGGCGTGGAACGATGGAGAGAATACCGCGAACAACTGAAACCGCTTGGCAAAAAACCGATTTTGTTCGTGATGCTCAACAGCACCGCCGAAGCTGATGATGTGGGAGATTATCTGCGGGTAAAATATCCAAACGAATTAGGCGGGGAACGAACACTAATCATTCACACGGACACCAAAGGCGAAGTTTCCCAAAAAGACCTGGACAAGGCAAGGCAGTTGGCAAGGGAAGTTGATGAGGCGGATTGTCCCGTCAACGCAATCGTCAGTGTGCTAATGTTGCGCGAAGGTTGGGATGTGCAGAATGTTACAGTAGTAGTCGGCTTGCGCCCCTATACATCGAAAGCGAATATTTTGCCGGAGCAGACGATAGGACGCGGATTAAGGCTGATGTTTCGCCCCCCCCATACGCATCAACTTAAGACAATATTTACGTCATGACACTGTTCCTCCCCCTTGACGGGGGAGGCTAGGTGGGGGTGAAAGAAAACAAGAAAGCAACGGTCTCACTTTTTAATTTATCACCCTCCCCTAACCCCTCCCGTCAAGGGAGGGGAATTGACCAAAATTTCGTTAAGTTGATGCGCATGGGCTGATGTTTCGCCCCCCCCATACGCATTAAGTTAAGGGTTGTAAAGAGGAAAGCACTTTGTTATCATGTCTGTTATCATCCAATCTATCA
>Ga0194125_10001454_pt1 | contig 40016 bp, 35 predicted proteins | sample TA2KigC250mmetaG_FD_148626 | JGI IMG/M metagenome (GOLD analysis project Ga0194125, IMG submission 148626) | Freshwater microbial communities from Lake Tanganyika, Tanzania - TA2015034 Kigoma Deep Cast 250m | ecosystem: Environmental > Aquatic > Freshwater > Lake | place: Tanzania: Lake...
TCTGATGGATGCGGCCTATGATGCCAAACCCATCTACGAGGTGAGCCGCAGCCGGGGGCGCGTCCCCATCATCGACAAAAACGGCCGGGGGCGGGAGGTCATCCCCCTGGCCCCCCATGAGGCGGCCCGGTACCGGGAACAGACGGTGGCGGAGCGGTTTAACAGTCGGCTGAAAGAAGAGTTTGGGGGGTGTACCGTCATGGTGCGTGGGGCCCAGAAAGTCGCACTCCATCTTATGTTCGGCATCATCGCCCTGTTTGCCGACCAGTTGCTCAAGCTGATCAGCTGAGGAGCTTCCGGGCTGGCCGGAGTTTGGCAAGGTCAAGGGAAGGGTATGTCCTGACAGCGCCCCAAAGGGCCCAATTTCCGGTAACTGGTTGAGAAAAGCAAGGTTTCATGGGTTCCGGACCCCTAAACTTCGCCATTGCCTCATCCTGACAGCCATTTCTTGGGCATTTTGCAAGAGGCTCAGAGGTATCTTCTTTAAAACCATGGCGGGCACTGAAGATAGCGTTCCTGGGAAGCAAACGTCTTAACCGGGCAGGCCCCTGAGTCCTGGTGGCCCGCATTATTGTCCAGAATCTTTGCAAAATCCACTACGATTCGCGCACTTTTCTCCGACCTGCCGATCATGGGCGCGCACCGGCAGAGGCCGGGGGAACGAGCGGCTGCCGGTGGTGTTCCGGTCCGAGGGTCGCACTTCAAGGGGGATTGGCGGGAGAGGTGGGAGGACAAGGAGTTGTTCACCGGCGCACAGGAAATCAGGGGGCTGGGGGGCGCATGCGGCAGTCCTACACCATTTCAGCCGGGGAGACGATTCTGAACATCCTCTCCCTTTTTTCTAAAGACGCCTTACCCGGCCCTTGGTTCCCAAAGTTGGTGTTTTTTGTGCCTGGGGCAGAGCAGAGGAGGGGCAGGATGAAGCGCCCCCCAAAATGAGACCGTTGTAATAAAAGGCCTGGGAAGCCCCTTGGAACAAGATATCATACACCGCGTCATAAATTATTGCCCCTGATGATGCAACTTCAGGCCCGATAATTTATGCCCCTGTGCAAAACGCGACCCCGGTATTAGACCTGCAATTTTAAGGGGGAACCGTAAGGCCGACGGTTCCCGGTCCCCTTCCCCCTCTGGCTAACCATTTGACAACCCGGTTTGCTTCCCTTATCTTGAATTTTATTTCGGAGTTTTCATGGGCACACACAGACGGCTGGTGATTTCCCGGGAGAACATCGCCCGGCGGGTGGCGGAGCTGGGGGACCGGATCAGCCGGGACTATGAAGACGGCGATCTGGTGATGGTGGGGGTGCTGAACGGCGCCTTCATCTTCCTGGCGGACCTGGTCCGGGCCCTGACCATCCCCGTCACCGTGGACTTCGTGCGCCTCAGGAGCTACGGCGCCGGCACCACCTCTTCCCGGCAGGTGACCGTCACCAAGGACGTGGAAATCCCCCTGGAAGGTCGGGACGTCCTCATCGTGGAGGACATCACCGATGTGGGCCTCACCCTGGATTTCCTGCGCTTTCACCTCCTGTCCTTCAACCCCCGCAGCCTCAAGGTCTGCTGCCTGGTGGACAAAAGGGAACGCCGGGAGGTGGAAGTGACCCTGGACTACGTGGGTTTCACCGTGCCCCGGGGCTTCCTGGTGGGCTACGGTCTGGACTGCGGCGAACGGGACCGCAACCTGCCGGATATTTTCGAACTGGTGGAGGCTTAGGGAAGGCCGGGGTCGCGTTGCAGGAATAACCGGGCAAGGTTGCCGGGGGAAATCGGTCGGGTCTCCCTCCCCCTGGATGGGGGAGGGCTGGGGTGGGGGTGGTATAATATCTATGCATTTCATCATGTTGCCCCAACAAGCTCCCCCTCCCCCCAGCCCCCTCCCACCAGGGGAGGGGGAGAATGTCGAGTCCATGATTTTGTGAGGTATTCCTGAAACGAGACATTAAAGGTTGGAGGCCTCTACCCCCTCGCCAAGAAACGTCGTTATGCGTTTAGCCGCACTGGACCTGGGCAGCCTGACGGTGCGCCTGGCGGTGGCCGAGGGGTACGGTCCCGGACACCGGCGCATCGTGCATCGGGGTCGGGAGATCACCGGCCTGGCCGAGGGGATGACCAACACGGGTGAACTGGCTCATCCCGCCATGGCCCGCACCCTGGCTGCAGTGGCGCATTTCGCCCGTGAGATCGACCGTCGGCAGGTGGAGCGGGTCCTGGCCGTGGCCACCCAGGCGGTGCGCCAGGCCCGGAACCGGGAGGCCTTTCTGGCGGAGGTGCGCAAGGTCTGGCCCTGGCCGGTGGAGGTGTTGCCCCCGGCGGCGGAGGCCCGCCTCACCCTGGCCGGGGTGCTGTCGGTGCTGGACCCCGCGGTCCCGGCCTCAGGCCCGGTGCTGGTCTTTGACCTGGGGGGCGGCAGCACGGAATTTGCCCTGATCCGGCCGGGGCAGGAGCCGGTGCTCCTGAGCCTGCCCCTGGGCGTGCTGACCCTGAGCCAGACCCGGCCCCTGGGGGACCCGCCCGAGCCTGGCCGGGTGGCGGCTTTGCAACAGGAATTACGGGAGCGGCTCCAGAATTTCCGCCGGGAGCGCTTCCCCGGCCTGCCCGGCAGCGGCCTCAGGCTGGTGGGGACCGCGGGGGCGGTGACCACCCTGGCCGCCATGTCGCTCAAGATGACCGCCTACGATCCCGAGCGGGTGAACAATCTCACGCTCACCCGGGGGCAGGTGGAGGAGCTGGCGGCCCTCCTCATGTCCCACTTCGAGGCGGAGCGGGCCCGGCTGCCGGGGGTGGAGGCCAAGAAGGCGCCGTTCATGCCCGCGGGCGCGCTCATCGTCCTGGCCGTCCTGGAGATGTGCGGCGCAGAAGGCCTCACCGTGAGCGACGCCGGGCTCCTGGAGGGCGTCATGGCAGCATTGGCCAAGGAATCGTAGGGCGGGAAAGCGAAGCGCATCCCGCCGTCGGCAGGGTGTTGTTGCCAAAGGACTTTCAGGGGAGGGAATCGGGGCTCAGGGCCCCCTGCCACCTCCCCTAACCCTCTCAGAAAAAATTGCTCACTTTTGGGGGCGTCTCAATCGGGCTCCCCCGGATAGGGAAAGGGGAGATGCATATAACCCTTGCAGATGCCGATGGCGGGATGCGCTGCGCTTTCCCGCCCTCCGGGTCTTTTCAGTCTCACCAGACTCTGATAAATGCGAGCTGAAAGCAGAAAGCAAAAAGCTGAACCTGGCACCTGGCACCTGACACCCACATTTTTTTGCAACGGAGGAGTGGCCCTGATGTCCGATGAGACGATCCCCTATGCCCTCACCTTTGACGATGTGCTGCTGTTGCCCGGCCCTTCGGCGGTGCTGCCCGGTGAAGTGGAGTTGTCCACCCGCCTGACCCGAAAGATACAGCTCAACATTCCCATCCTGAGCGCCGCCATGGACACCGTCACCGAGGCGGACACGGCCATCAGCCTGGCCCGCCAGGGGGGCATCGGCATCATCCACCGCAACCTGAGTCCCGAAGCCCAGGCCCTGGAAGTGGAGAAGGTGAAGAAGTCGGAGAGCGGCATGATCATCGACCCGGTGACCATCGGGCCCGACGAGAGCATCGCCGCGGTGCTGGCCCTCATGCAGCGCTACCGCATCTCCGGCATCCCGGTGGTGGAGGGCCGCCGCCTGGTGGGCATCGTCACCAACCGGGACCTGCGCTTTGAGACCAACCTGAACCAGAAGGTGCGGGAGGTCATGACCAGAGACCGGCTGGTCACCGGCCCGGTGGGCATCACCCTGGAGGAATCCAAAGCCCTGCTGCACCGCTACCGCATCGAAAAGCTGCTGGTGGTGGACGAAAATTTTGAATTGCGGGGGCTCATCACCATCAAGGACATCGAAAAGATCAAGAAGTACCCCTTCTCCTGCAAGGACGAATACGGACGTCTGCGGGTGGGGGCGGCCGTGGGGGTGGGGGCCGACCGGGAGCCGCGGCTGGCGGCCCTGGTCAAGGCGGGGGTGGACGTCATCGCCATCGACACGGCCCACGGCCACTCCCGGCGGGTCCTGGACGCGGTGCGGGACACCAAGCGGCAGTTTCCCGAGGTGCAGCTCATGGCCGGCAACATCGGCACCGCCCAGGGCGCCCGGGACCTCATCGAGGCCGGGGCCGACGCCGTCAAGGTGGGGGTGGGGCCGGGCTCCATCTGCACCACCCGGGTCATCGCCGGGGTGGGGGTGCCCCAGCTCACCGCTATCAGGGAGTGCGCCCAGGCCGCCCGGGCGGCGGACATCCCCCTCATCGCCGACGGCGGCATCAAATACTCGGGGGACATCACCAAGGCCCTGGCCGCCGGGGCCGACGTAGTGATGATCGGCAGCCTGTTCGCCGGCACCGAGGAGAGCCCGGGGGAGATGGTGATCTTCCAGGGGCGCAGCTATAAGATTTACCGGGGCATGGGCTCGGAGGAGGCCATGAAGGCGGGCAGCCGGGACCGCTACTGCCAGGATGAGATTGATCTGGAGAGCAAACTGGTGCCCGAAGGCATCGTCGGCCGGGTGCCCTCCCGGGGGAAGCTGGCCGACGTAATCTACCAACTGGTGGGCGGCGTGCGCTCCGGCATGGGCTACGTGGGGGCTCGCACCATCCCCGAACTGCAGCGAAAAGCCCGCTTCGTGCGCATTACCCCCGCGGGCCTGAGGGAGTCCCACGTGCACGACGTCATCATCATGAAAGAGGCGCCCAACTATTGGGTGGAGTGAGGTGATGGGGGGAGGAGTTAAGGGGCTATGCCCCTTAACCCCCTACCCCACCGTAAACTTTTACCGTGAAAATCCCTATCATAGGGCGGCCCGCGGCCGCCGACCTCGTACTGCAGGAGCGGGTTCGCAACCCGCCCCCACGGTAGGCTTTTCATCCTAAGGGGGTGGGCCCGTTGGGGCCATGAGCATTTCATGGCAGTTCCTCATGGTCCTGGGGGTCACCCATAAATTATCAAAAGTTAAGCATCATTACGGTGCGCAGTGCGCACTACAAAAAACTTTTCGAAGCAGTCCCCCATGGGCCGCTGGCCCACCCGTAACACATGAAAATCCTTGCAGATCTTGCTGGCTTTGCGTGAATATAGTTTCTCGCAAAGGCGCAAAGGGCGCAAAGAGAAGCTGACTGACTTTTCAAGAAAGTCGCTCATGAGCCTGGGGCCCACCCATAAATTATGAAAAGTTAAGCATCCTTACGGTGCGCAGTGCGCACCCTACAAAAAACTTTTCGAAGCAGTTACTCATGAGCCTTCGACTCACCCGCAAAGCATGAAAAGTTCTCCCCGTCACCACGGCCCTCTCCCCCATCGGGGGTGAGGGGGATAAGGAACTTTTCATGGCGGCAGCTCCGACTCTATCCCCGCTGCGAGTTCAGATACTGCTGCACCGCCTCCTCCGGCCTCTCGGCGCCCTCGGGCGCAGCCACCTCGATCCCCTTCCGTTTGAACACCTCCCGGGCGCCCTGGCCCAAGTCCGCGGCCAACACATGGGTGACGCCCAGCCGCTCCAGCCAGACCGGGAATTCGGCCAATTCGGGCGGGGTGTCCAGCAACTCCTGTCCGGCCACCTGCCCATCTTTCACGGTGATAAGGGCGAACCGGGAGGACTGGGAAAACCGGGGCGCGGCCCGGCCGTCGGCCACGGGGACGGCGAAGCAGAGCACCCCGGGCTCCTGCCGGGAGGTCGGCGGCAAGACCTTAGTCAGATAGGTGACCAGGGGGCGCAGGGCGTTGAAAAAGACGCTCTGTTCCTCGGAGAGTTCCAACAGCCGGCCCTGGTCCGCGGCCTCCACCACCTGGGGGTCGAAGGGCAAGGCGCCCAGGAAGGGGACATTAAAGGTCTGGGCGGTGCGCTCCCCGCCGCCCTTTTTGAACAGGGGCAATTCCTTGCCGCAGTGGGGGCAGGAATAGCCGCTCATGTTCTCCACCAGTCCCAGGAGGTTGAGGTTGACTTTTTGACAGAAATTGATGGACTTGCGCACGTCCGCCAGGGAAATCTCCTGGGGGGTGGTGACGATGAGAGCCTGGGCCTCGGGAATGGTCTGGGCCACGCTCATGGGCTCGTCCCCGGTGCCCGGGGGGGCGTCGATGACCAGATAATCCAGGAAGCCCCACTGGATTTCGGTGAGGAACTGGCGGATGAGCTGGTGCTTCAGGGGCCCGCGCCAGATGACGGCCAGCTCCCGGTTGCGCATCAGCGCCTCGATGGAGATGACTTTGAGGTTGTGCAAGACCTCCGGAGGCAGCCGGAATTGGCCGGCGCCCAGGTCCAGTGGGTCCTTCAGGCCCAGCATGCGCAGCACGTTGGGGCCGTGCAGGTCCACGTCCATGAGCCCCACCTGGTGGCCCCGGCGGGCCAGACTGAGGGCCAGGGCCACCGCGACGCTGCTCTTCCCCACGCCGCCCTTGCCGCTCATCACCAGAATCTTGTGGCGGATATGCCGCAGAGTGCGGGAAATGGCCTGTTCTTCCCGGGACTTGCTCTCGCCGCAGGTGGAGCAGGCGCCGTCCTGGCCACCGTGTGAACACTTTTCCATGCTGTTTATCCCCTCCTCCATGACCATCAGACGGTGCGCCCATGATATTGCCGCCCCGGCCGGGTTCGGAAATTTTCAGGAGAAAAAAAGGACGGAAGCCCTGCCTTCCTCTCTGAAAATTAAATCTATACCCGCGGCGGAGAAAAACCAAGGGCGGAGGCAGGGAAAAGTTTGGCGAAGAATTCCATAAAAGGGGAAAGTAGGCGACCCCCTGCGCCTGCCAGGAGAAAATTGTTCCAGGTGTGCGCGTTAGAGGGGGGGGTGGATATCAGGCCCTTTTTCTGGTTCCCAAGCTCCCGCTTGGGAACCGGCTTGCCCGCCGAGCTCTGCCTGGCCGGAGGAGCGGAACCATAAGCTGAGGCCAAAGCGGAGGAGCATAAGGTCACCAAGCAGGAGCTTGGGAACGAGGGGGGCTCAAGACCCTCCAGCCCCCTCCCCCACCGACTAATTTCCAGGGAGAGGGAAGCCCCTTCAGGGGAATCTTGCATATCCACTTGGCAAGTTTGCCATTTTTCGATAAACTGGAGGCGAGTTTGGTTTGCGGAGTCAGCGGCAGCTTTCAGGCTTGGAAGGTCTGAAGCTCGGGGGGCTTGCGCGGCCCATTTTATTGTTCCGGAGAATTGTCCATGGCCCGGGTTACCATTGAAGATTGCCTGCGTCAGGTGCCCAACCGTTTTGCCCTGGTGCATATGGCGGCGAAGCGGGTGCGCCAGTTCTACCGCGGCGCCCCCACCCTGGTGAAGGGTGACAACAAGGAAATAGTCATGGCCCTGCGGGAAATCGCCGCCGGCAAAGTCATCACTCCCACCCCCCTGCCCGCCTTGCCGGAAAAATAACTTTAGGGCCCGTCCATGCCGGCCAACCTCCCTCCCCAGTATTTCGAAGTGGAGAAGAAGTACCGGGAGGCTCGCTCCACCAGCGAAAAGCTGCGGTATCTGGAGGAGATGTTGGCCATCATGCCCAAGCACAAGGGCACCGACAAGCTCAAGGCGGACCTGCGCCGCCGCATCGCCCAGCTCAAGGATATGGGTTCGGCCCGCAAAGGGCCGGGCCGGCGGACTCCGGCATACCTGGTGGAGGCCGAAGGGGCGGGCCAGGTGGCCCTGATCGGCCCTCCCAACACCGGGAAATCCTCATTGGTGGCCGCCCTTACCAATGCCGCGCCGCCGGTGGCCGACTACCCCTACACCACCCGCATCCCCACCTCCGGCATGATGCAGTTCGAGAACGTCCAGGTGCAGTTGGTGGACACCCCGCCGCTGGGGGAAGATTTCATTGAGCCCTGGTACCCCGATCTTTTGCGGCGGGCCGACGCCTGGGCCGTGGTTCTGGCCCCGCCGGAGGACCCCCTGGCCCAATGGCACGCCTGCAACGCCCTCCTGGCAGATCTGCGCCTGACCTTAAAAAGCCGGCGCGGACCGCCCGCCGGCGGCTTCGATTCCCGTCCCGCGCTTCTCATCCTGAACAAGAGCGACCTGCTGCCCGACCCCGAAGAGCTGGAGTTGTATCGGGAGATTATGGCCGAACTCCTGCCCACCCACGTGGTTTCGGCCGAGGAGGGGTCGGGTCTGGACGAACTCAGGGCCGCCCTCTTCGGCATCCTGGGCCTGGTGCGGGTTTACACCCGGGCCCCGGGCAAGGCCGCCAACTTCCAGGCCCCCTTCACCGTTCCCGTCCGGACCACCGTCTTTGAGCTGGCAGGGCGCATTCACCACGACCTGGGCCGCCGGTTCAAATTCGCCCGGGTCTGGGGCCAAAGCACCTTCCAGGGCCAGCGGGTGCAGCGGGAATATTGCCTGCAGGAGGGGGACGTGGTGGAGATTCACGTCTGATAAAGAGATGCGGTGATTAGACCGTTACGGCGGCCGCAGGCCTGGGCCTGCGGGAGGACATCCCTGGGCGGGCGTCCCCGCCCGCCATCCCCCCCGGACTCCCCAGCCCCAGCTGCAACTTTTGACGGCGGAGTCGGCCCGTCCCGCCCCCCCTCTCACCCCGCCCCCAAATCCCCGGCCTGGGGGGCGCCGCAGAGCAGGGGCCCCCAGGCCTTGCCGTTCACCTCCAGGCGGGGCCAGAATTCCAGAGGCCACCACCAGGAGGGCGGGGTGGGCCAGGCCTGGGCAAACTCCTGGGCCAGAGCCGACAGGTCGACGCCGGCGGCCGTCAGGCCCTCTCCACTCCGGGCGGCGCTGAGGCAAGCCTCCAGGGCCTCCCGGAACCGGCCCCGCCAGGCCGGCTCGGCCGCCAGCTCCGCCGGCGCCTGCCACCGGTCTGCGGTCCTGACGCCGGGGAGCTGCACCTCCAGCCGCGGCAGCGAGAGAAACTCGGAGAATCCCACCAGGGCCGCGAACATCCCCCGGGAACCCCGGCCCAGCAGCAGGGGCGCCCACGAGCCGGTGAGCTCCGGGGCCATCACCCGCCGCCACAGGAGGTACCGGAGGCGGGCCAGATCCGGGTCGGCCACCTCCTGCACCCCCGTCGTCGCCCTGATGCCGCTGGTGTCGGCCCATGGCTCGGGGCGGAAAATCTCCGTCAACCACTCCTGGCCCCGATCCACCAGGTGCATCTGCGCCTCCTGGTCCGCCTGCATCTTTTCCAACTGCCAGGCCAGGGCCCAGGCCTCGGGGGAGGCCCGGCGCTCCGGGGCAGGCCGGCGCGACTCGCCCCTCAACTCCCGGACCAGTTCGTCCACCTCCTCCCGGGGCTGCTGGTACTCCTCAAACGCCCGCCATTGGGTAAGTTCCCCGGGGGCATAGTTTTGCAGCTGGGCCAGCGGCGCCTCCGCCTCCGCCGGCAGGGGCAGGCCCGGGTAGGGAGCGGCGGCCGGCCAGCCCTGCTTCACCCCCACCCGCAACTCCGGAAAATAGAGGGGCAGCGTCCAGAACTCCTCCCGCCACGGCAACATCAAGGGAAAGGCGACGATGCGCCAGGAACTTTCCATGCGTCCTCCCGGCCTCCCGCGGCCTCGCCGGCGGGAGGCTTGCTTCTTTGCGTTGAACCATTATCTTACTGGAAGTCGATGGAAAACTCCACGCGCTTCCTGATCCCTTCCAGGGAATGACAACCGGGCCCTTAAGAACGGCTTCCTGCCCCCGCCTGAAAGGTATCCGCCGGAGAGACGGTGCGGGTGCGGCTCAGGTCGGAGGCTCATCCCACGGAGATGAGAAGCCGGAGGAAAAGGGCAGGATCCGGTGGGTTTATCATGGTGGCTTCCATCTCTTTGACGTGCCTTCGGCATAAGGCTCTGGTAAAATAGGGCGAGATTGCTTAGGTTCGTCCTGAGCAAAGTAAAGAATCTTGTATTTTTAATGGCTTGAGGTCCATCACACCCCTGGGGGAGACGGAAAAACCCTAATCGTGCAGGAGCCTCAAATCGCTCTAGATTTTATAACTTCAGGAGGTTTTCCATGATCAGCACCATCCTGTGGCCCACCGACCTTTCCAAAAATTCGCTGAAAGCTGCCAAGCACGTGGTTTCCCTGGCGCAGAAGTACCAGGCGAAAACCATCATGCTCTATGTGGGCACGGACCTGACGTCTTTTTGGGGCGGTTATGCCCACGAACCCGGGGAACATCACCTGAAAAATTTTCAGGAGTGGGAATTGAAGCAGGCCAAGAGCAAGATGCAGACCGTCTGCGACACGGACCTGAAGGCCTGCCCGAATATGGTCATCAAAGTGGCGCAGGGAGACGCCGCCGCGGAAATTCTGAAGATGATCCAGGAAGAAAAGGTTGACCTGGTGGTGCTCACCACCCATGGTCGCGGCCAGGAGTCATTGGACCAGAAAAGTCCGGTTTTCGGCAGTGTGGCCGAAAAGGTGATTCGCACCTCGCCGGCGCCGGTGCATCTGGTCAATCCTTATGGAACCTGACGGAGCCGGATTCGGGAAATTGGTGCACGAAAAATCCTCAATGGCAAACAGGGTGCTCACCATTACCTGGCAGCGTCTCCTGACGGACGGGCAGACCTGCCCCCGCTGCGGCGCCACCGAAGCCGCGGTGGAGGCCGCGGCGGCGGCGCTGCGGCAGGCCCTGGCGCCCGTGGGCGTGCAGGTGGTCCTGGAGAAGGAGGCGCTGGACCAGGAAGCTTTTGCCGGTGACCCCCTGCAATCCAACCTCATCCGGCTTAACGGCCGGCCCCTGGAGGCCTGGCTGGACCTGCAGGTGGGTCAAAGCCCCTGCTGCGGACCCTGCGGCGACGCCCAGTGCCGTACCGTGGAGGCGGACGGGATGGTCCACGAAGCCGTACCCGCGGAACTCATCATCAAGGCGGGGCTGCTGGCCGCCTCCGGGCTGCTGGCCGGCGGGTCGGGCAAAACGTGCTGTCCCGGTCAGACAGCCGCAGCTGGGGCGCCGCCATGTTGTGCCAGGCCTGATGAAAATTGAGGGGAGAATTTTCCCGAGGGAGAAGCTCAGCGCTCCACGCTGCCGAAGTGGTGGAACTGGAGGGTGAAGGTGCCCCGGCCCTGGGTGAGGGAGCGCAGGCCGGTGGCGTAGCCGAACATCTGGGCCAGCGGGGCCTGGCCGGAAACGAAGCGCACCGGGCCCTTGGCCAGGAGTTGCTCCACCTTGCCCTTGCGGGCGTGCAGGTCGCCCAGGACCTCGCCGGTGAATTCTTCCGGGGTGATGATTTCCACCTGCATGATGGGTTCCAGCAGCAGAGGCCGGGCCTGGGTGAGGGCCTGCTTCACCGCGGCCATGGTGGCGATGCGGAAGGCCATCTCCGTGGCCTGGCCCTCCCGCACCTGCGCCTCGCTGAGGGCCACGGCCACGTCCACCGCGGGGTGGCCGTAAACCGGGCCGCCGTCCAGGGCCTCGGACACCGCCTGCTCCACCACCGGGACCCAGGCCAGGGCCGGGTGATCCGGGGGCAGCAGGCTGGCAAAGGCATTGCCCGCCCCCCGGGGCCGGGGCGCCACCTCGAGGGTCACCTGGGCGAAGTGGAATTTCCCGGCCAACTCCCGGTCGAAGACGCCGGCGCCGGCGGCCCTGCCGGCGATGGTCTCCCGGTACACCACCTGGGGTCGCCCGGCCCGGATGCGGATGTGGTGCTCCCGCTCCAGGCGGTGCAGGACCACCTCCAGATGCAACTCCCCCATGCCTGAGAGCAGCGTCTGCCCCGTGTCCTCGTCGACGTGGACCTTGAGGCTGGGGTCCTCCTCGGCCACCCGAACCAGGGCCGGCCCCAGCCGCTCCTGGTCGTCCCGGGTCTCGGGCTCGATGGCCAGGGAGATCACCGGCAGGTAGGAGGTGATGGGCTCCAGCACCAGGGGCCGGTCGGCACTGCACAGGGTGTCGCCGGTGGTGCTGAACTTGAGCCCTACCAGGGCGACGATGCTGCCGGCCTGGGCCTCCTCCAACGGCTCCCGTTTATTGGCGTGCATGCGCCAGATGCGGGTAACTTTTTCAGTAACCTTCTTCAGGGGATTGTAAATCTCCTGCCCCGTCCGCAGGGCGCCCGAGTAGAGGCGCACATAGGTGAGGCGCTGGCCCTGGTCCAGCATGATCTTGAACACCAGGGCGGTGACGGGGCCCCCCAGGCTGGGCGGGCGGGTCTCCACCTCTCCGGTGAGGGGATGCTCGCCCTGGATGGGCGGCACCTCGGTGGGGTTGGGCAGAAAATCCCTGATCCCGTCCAGCAGCGGCTGGATGCCCTTGTTGCGCAGGGCCGCGCCGCAATAGACGGGCACCCCCTGGAGCGCCAGGGTGACCCGGTGCAGGGCCTGGCTCAACTCCTGCCGGGAAAGGGGCTGCTCGCCCAGATAGGCTTCCAGGATGCGGTCGTCCACTTCGGCCAGGGACTCCAGGAGCTGCTCCCGGGCCTCGGCCGCGGCCTGCCGCAGCTCTGCGGGAATCTCCCCTTCATCAAAGACGGCCCCCAGGGTTTCGTCCTGCCATTTCAGGGCCTTCATGGCCAACAGGTCGATGACCCCGCGGAACCGGTCCTCCTCGCCCCAGGGGATGGTCACCACCAGGGGCCGGGCCCCCAGCTTCTCCCTGAGGCTGGCCACCGCGGCCCAGAAGTCGGCCCCGGGCCGGTCCATCTTGTTGATGAAGGCCAGCTTGGGGACCCGGTACTTGTCGGCCTGGTGCCAGACCGTTTCGGATTGGGGCTCCACCCCCGAGACCGCATCAAAGACGCCGATGGCCCCGTCCAGGACCCGGAGCGAGCGCTCCACTTCGATGGTGAAGTCCACGTGCCCCGGGGTGTCGATGATGTTGACCACCGCCCCCTTCCAATGGCAGGTGGTCACCGCCGCGGTGATGGTGATGCCCCGCTCCTGCTCTTCGGGCATCCAGTCCATGACCGCGGCGCCGTCGTGCACCTCCCCCATCTTGTGGGTGCGCCCGGTATAATAGAGGATGCGCTCGGTCAAGGTGGTCTTGCCGGCGTCGATGTGGGCGATGATGCCGATATTGCGGATGTTCTGGAGTCTGACGGCGGTCACGGTGCACCTGCCCGGCGGGAAACGTGGGCAAATCTTGATTTTTATAAATGCATTTGCCTTGCAACGCAACCTCTAATATGATGGCGGCGAAATCAGCTCCCGCCGAATGTCCATTCTAACGGTGCGTAAGACGCACCCTACGAGATTTTTTCAGAGGGTGCCGCCACCCATGCCCCATTCCTGCAACCCCCTGGACTTCCGCTACTGCCCCTGCTGCGGCGGGCCCCTGGAGGCGCGGCCGCCGGGGGGGAGCCCCCGCCTGGTCTGCGCCCGCTGCAGCCGCATCACCTGCCTCAATCCCGTGGTGGGGGTGGCCGTCATCCTGCGCCGGGGCGACGCCATCCTTTGGGGCCGCCGGGCAGGCGGGCGCTACCGGGGCGCCTGGTGCATTCCCTGCGGCTACGTGGAGTGGGGCGAAGATGTGCGGGACGCGGCCCGGCGGGAATTTCACGAGGAAACGGGACTCGTCGTGGAGCTGGGCGAGGTGGTGGCGGTGCACTCCAATTTCCACGATCCCCGACGCCTCACCGTGGGCATCTGGTTTGCCGGCACGGCTCGCGGAGGCCGCCTCAGCCCCGGCGACGACCTGGACGCGGCCGACTTTTTTCCCCTGAGCGACCCGCCCTCGCCCCTGGCCTTCCCCACCGACGAACTGGTGCTGGCCGAACTGCGCCGGGGCAAGGCCAGCCTGATCCCCGAATCAACTATTTAGGCAGCCGCGGTGCGGGCTGTCTGGGGAATTCTTGATGCGCCCCCTCCTCCGACCCCGAAGCCTTCTATGGCAGGGCGGGAAAGCGCCGCGTTTTTTTGCGGTGTCCGTGCAGGACATCCTTCTCCGGGTGTCCGGACAAAGCCTGGAGGGCGGCCTGCGGCCGCCGAACTCTATGAACAAGTTCCGTATGGTGCGCTCCGCGCACCATTGCCGGGGGTTGGCGGCGGGCAGGGACGCCCGCCCCACCCGGCTTTTCCTGAAGCGCGAAAAAAACACCGGCGGGACGCCGGTGCCACCAACGTCTTTCCCCATCTTGGCGTCCATCCGAAACCCGGAACTCAAGACCCAAAACCTCCCCCTGGCGCCTGACACCCGACACCTGACACCTGGCACCTGACCCCCAAGTTCCGCAGGGTGCGCCTCACGCACCATGGCCGGGACCGCCGGCGGACTGGGACGACCGCGCCACCGGACTTTTCTTGCTTTGCGGCTGCGCCGCAGACGCGTGCGCAAGTGTTGGGAAGCAACCGGGGGTTCCGGGGCCGCCTGGCCGAGCGAGGCGACCCCGGCGTCGGATCAGGCAGATTTGCTCAATTCCTTAAGATATTCCGCAGGTTCCAGGAAGCCCATAAACCGATGCAGTTCCTTGCCTTCGGGGTTAAAGACCAGGGTGGTGGGGGCGCCCCTGACGCCCCATTGCTGGACCAGGTCCATGCGGCTCCGCCCTTCCAGGCGCACGGGGATGAAGCGGGCGTTGAGCGCCGCAGCCAACGACGGATCGGGGTGGGTCTCACGGACCAACCGGTGGCAATGGGGTCACCCCTCCAGGTAAATTTCCAATACCAGAGGGCGGTTTTCCTTTTGCGCCTCCTTCAGGGCGGCTTCCCAATCGGTCCGCCAGTTGATGGTTTCGGACATGATGCTCCTCCTTGGAAGTATGATGCAGTTGAGTGGTATGCATCGCACCGGCTCAGGCACAGGGTCCGACGGGCCGGCAGGAACCGGTCAACAGCCGTATGGGTGGGAAAAGCCGCAGCCCGCTTGGAGGATTCGGTCTCCTCACCGTTCCTCGCCACACTATAATCATTTTTTCCGAAAAAGCTCATGCCGGCACTACTATTTCCCCGAAACGGGGGATGATTTCAGAAAAATCAAACCTATCAAGGTGGTTATACACGGTGTTTCTCCCTGCTCCTTCCCTGCCTGAGAAAAGCGCCAGGCGGGTGGGGCCCCCTGTCGTTTTCCCTTAACCCTCGGCGGTCCAGGGACCGATAAATGGCAAAAGACGTTCCGTCATCCTTGGGGGACGGGGGGGCGCCGGTCCGCCCTTTCCCCATGGGTCATGGGGGTCGGTTCACCGGGACTACATGGTCTTTTCTGAAGATGCGCCGCCCGTTTGTCCGCTGGGGACGGAGGCCTGTCCGGTCCTCGCCGCCTACCTGCGTCTGCAGGAGGAATGCCGGCGCCTCCTGGCCCTGTCGCAGACCGACGGGCTGACCGGTCTGTACAACCGGGGGTACCTCATGGACGCCCTGAGCCGGGAGATGGAACGCACCCGCCGCACCGGGTTGGCCACCGGCCTGCTCATGATCGACCTGGACCTCTTTAAAGAGATCAACGACACCTTCGGCCACCAGGTGGGGGACGCCGCCCTGGTCTGGATCAGCCGTTTCCTGCAGCAAAACGTCCGGCAATTGGACATCCCCTGCCGCTACGGCGGGGAGGAGTTCGCCATCATCCTTCCCGGCACCCGCCTCTCCCAGGCGGTCCGGTTGGCCCGTCGTCTGCACCGGGCCTTGCAGGAGGCCAAGCCCAGGATTCAGGGGCACACCCTGCGCCTCACCGCCAGTTTCGGGGTGGACGCCTATGATCTCCGGGAGCGCCTCACCCCTGCGGAACTGCTGCAGCGGGCCGACGCCCATCTGCTGGAGGCCAAGGCCCGGGGCCGCAACCTAGTTTGGCACTGGCAGCTGCTGTCTGACCAGGCCTCTCCGGAAGTAAGCCCCGAAGAGCGGACGGGCCTGTTAACCCCAAAAAATCTCCGAAAAAAAATTTCAGGGAGCAAATGATGAGCCCCAAGACCATCTGCCTGACCAGCGGCAAGGGGGGGGTGGGCAAAACCAGCCTCACCGTCAATCTGGCCTGCGCCCTGTCCAGACAGGGCGTCCGGGTCCTGGTGGTGGACGGCGACCTGGGTCTGGCCAACGCCGATGTCCTTTTGGGGCTCACCGTCACCCACACCATCCGCCACCTCCTGGAGGATGACCGGGACCCCATGGAGACCTTGATCTTCCCGGAGCCCCAGCTGGCCGTGCTGCCCGCCTCCTCCGGCGTCCCGGACATCGTCAACCTGGGGCCGGACGACCAGGAGCGCCTGAGCCGCATCCTGCGCACCCTGGCCGCCGGGTTCGACCTCACCCTCATCGACACCGCCGCCGGCATCGGCCCCTCGGTGCTCTGGTTCGGCGCCCTGGCGGACCAGCTCATCCTGGTGGTCAACCCGGATCCCACCTCCCTCACGGACGCCTACGCCCTCATCAAGGTCCTGGCCCAGGAATATCAACGCCGGGAATTTCACCTCCTCCTTAATGCCGTCCGCAGCGACGATGAGGCCTTCCAGACCTTCGACACCCTGGCCCAGGTGGCCACCCGCTTCCTCAGGGTGGAGGTGCTCTATCTGGGCTCCGTGCCCCAGGATCCGGCCGTCACCCGCTCGGTCCGGGAACAGACCCCCTTCGTCCAGCGCTTCCCCCGAAGCAAGGCCGCCCTGGCCGTCGCCGCCCTGGCCGCCCGCCTCTCCCAGGACCGAGCCTTGGCGTTGTAAGGTTGGGGAAAAAAAGCTTAAACAATTTCCGGCAGACCTGATATTGTTTCTCCATCCGGTGGAGACAGCCTCCCATCCGCGTCGCACCAGGGATTCCCTATGGCTTATCCCTTTGAAACGAGGAGAAACTCCATATAATGCTGACACGCGCCCTGGTTCTGTCCGCCGGCCTTCTGCTTCTGAGTTTCGGGCCGGCCGCGGCTCAGGGACCTGCCCTGGCGCCACCTCAGAAAAAGCGCGACCTCACCCCCGAGGACCGCAAGGCCTGGTATGCCATCCTGAAGTGGCCTCAGGAGTGCGAACAGGCTTACGACACGGCCGGGGTGGGGGCCGAGTCCCTGGTATTCTGGGAACTGGAGCCGAAAAAATACCTGGTCCAGGCCACTTGCGCCGGCGGGGCCTACAACCCGGTCCTGGCTTTGCCGTGTACCTGATCGTCCAGGGGCGAGCCGTCCTCAAGGAATTCCGGGCCAAGTCCAACTGCGACGGCAAAGAGTGGATTCCGGAAAAGGCCCCGGTGATTTACCGACGCTGAGGGGGCCGCGGTCTCTCTGATTTCCTGACGTTCTCCTCCCCAATGAAAGGCCCCTATGTCCCCAACCCGGGAAAGCCGGTTTCTCCTGCTGCTCACCGCCCTGAATCTGCTGGATTACCTGGACCGCTACCTGATAGCCGCCCTGGGGAGTCTGGTGAAGGCGGAGTTGGGGCTGAGCGACCGGGCCTTCGGCTTCCTGGGCACCGCCTTCTTTCTGGTTTATCTCCTCACTTCGCCCCTCTTCGGCTGGCTGGGGGACCGCCTTGGCCGGGTGCGCCTCATGGCTGCGGGGGCCGTGCTCTGGAGCCTGGCCACCAGCCTCACCTTCTGGGTGACCAGCTATCCGGCCCTGCTCCTCACCCGGGGCCTGGTGGGAGTGGGGGAGGCCTCATACGGCACCCTGGCCCCGGCCCTGATTGCCGACCGCCTCCCCCTGCACCGTCGCTCTTCGGCCTTGGGCTTTTTTTACCTGGCCATCCCGGTGGGCTCGGCCCTGGCCTACCTGGCCGGAGGTCTCATCGGCAGTCATTGGGGTTGGCGGACCGCCTTTCTTCTGGGAGGGTTGCCGGGCCTTTTCCTGGCCTGGATGCTGGTGCGTCACGCCTCGGCAGCCCCGGCGCCGCCGGCCGTCCCCCCTGCGGTGCCGCCTCGGGTCGAGCTTCCCTGGACCGCCGCCCGGGAATTGTGGCGGCGCCCCACCTTTCGTCTGGTCACCCTGGGCTACGGCATGACCACCTTCGCCCTGGGTGGCCTGGCCTTCTGGATGCCTCGCTTCCTGGAAGTGGTTAAAGGTCTGAGCCTGGCCCAGGCCAATTACCTGCTCTTCGGGGCCGTCACCCTGGCCGGAGGGCTGGGCACGGTAACCGGTGGGTACCTGGGCGGCCGCCTCCTGAGCCTCACTCCCCGAGCCCCCCTCTGGGTCTCGGGCCTGGGGGTGGCCCTGGCCGTGCCCCTGGCGGCCCTGGTGATCTTTTCCCCCAACCCCCGGGTTTATGTGCCCTGTCTGGTGGGGGCCGTCTTCCTCCTCTTCCTCAACCCCGGCGTCCTCACCAGCATCATCGTCAGCATCGCCGGACCGGCCCGCCGGGCCCAAGCCGTGGCTCTCAACATCATCATTATTCACCTGGTGGGGGACGTGCCCTCCCCTTTCCTCATCGGCTGGGTCTCCGACCTGGGAAACCTGACTATGGGGGTCTCCCTCACCCTGGTGGCCCTGACCCTGGGGGCCGTGCTGCTGCTGTCGGCCCTGCCCTGGTACCAGCGCGACCTGGAGCAGGCGGAAACACCCGGCTGACCGGAGGGCCGCGGCGGCTTGCCGCTCTCCCCGACGCCGACCCGGAGCCGCCCTGAACCCCACGCCACGGGCCTCCCCAAGAAATCTCCCCACACACGTTGACACCGGCAAGGTGTTTTGGTATACATAACCATCACTGACGCGGGGTGGAGCAGCCTGGAAGCTCGTCGGGCTCATAACCCGAAGGTCGCAGGTTCAAATCCTGCCCCCGCTACCACGAAAATCAGGGGGTTAGCCAAATTGGTTAACCCCCTCACTTTTTTCCCCAGCGCTATCCCCAGCACTTCAGCCTAAGATTAACTGTTTTGGCACCTTCCCTTGGGGGCCAGGGAGTCCGGCTTGGTCTCCTACCAACCCAATCGACGCTACAACAATTACTTGCCTGGAAGGAAATCGACCCTCCACGAGGCTCTCATGTAGCCGTGGGGGCATTGTGGGCGCTTGGTTTACCCAAGAGTAAGCCGGGGCGGCCATCGATCTTGACCCCCTTGGCATTCGCCACCCAGACCCCCAAAAAATCGCCGGCCTGAACCACAAACCCCGGGATGGGGCCCCCTTCCCCCCCCTTGTCCTTTTAAGTACCCCCACGGAGACTTTCCCCCGATTCTTTTTAGGGGAGGCAAAAAACTGACCCTCCCCCCTCGATGTCGGCCCTCTCCAAAATTTTTTTAAAAAATCGTTCCCGGAAGACCGCTTCCTACGAAATGGTGGAGTGATGGGGTGGCAGATGTCCGGCAACGGCAAGGATGAAATGCAACGCGGGCCTCCTCCTGGCCCTGTTTACCCCCGATTATGCTGCACAAAAAGGTGGAAATCAGGCCTGGCTGAAGATGGGGGTTCTGGCCTACAACCTTCTCCCGATGATCCGGCAGTTCTATGTCTGGGGCGAAGAAGAGAAACGGTGCATGGATTGGCTGATCAAGCGTCTGAACAAGGTGGGGGCCAGAATTTCTTACCACGCCCGGCGGTGGTATGTCCATGTAGCCTCCGCTTCCCCTTTGGCCCACCATTACCGGGCGGTGCTGGCCTGGGGTTTATAGATCGCCGCCCCTCCCAGAATCTGCGAACCAAGGGGGCTGTATGTTCAAAATTTGTAAAAAAGACACATCTTGAAGGAAACTTGTGCTATCTTGCATTCAGCAAGGCGAATGGGCTACAAGAAGGAGGAATTTCGGCGGGATCGAACCCCGGATGGAAGGTTCCAAAACCATTTTTTGACTGCGGTGGCCAAGGCTGCCGCATAATCTCTTGGTTGCTATGAGTCTTATACAAATGAGGGGGGCATCGATGGGACAAAACCCTGCCGTCCATCCCATTTTTGCACGCCATGAGACCTTTCACCCAAGATTCGGCTGGCTGAAGAAAGGATTTGACAAGGCGGATGAGGACAATTCGGTCTTTTCAAAGGAGTCTGCACCCGTCGTCTTGGGCGTTGGAAAAAACATGGTCAAGGCCATCAGGTATTGGTGCATCGCATTCAAGATCGTCGATGAACTCAGAGATAACGGTAAATATGTGCATAAATCCACTGCATTTGCAGAGAAGCTCCTGAAAGATGGCGGATGGGACCCGTTTCTTGAAAATCCATCATCACTATGGCTGCTGCACTGGAATCTGGTTAAGCCTCCCTGCTATGCTCCGGCATGGTATTTCACGTTCAACGAGCTTAACAAGATCGAGTTTTCGGCAGACGACCTCATTTTTTCGCTAAATGAGTACAGGAACCGGCAGTTCCCGGATAAGCAAATCCTTGATTCGTCACTGAACAAGGATGTTAACTGCTTGCTCAGGATGTATGTCGAGAAGACAGGGCCGAAAAACCTCAAAGAAGATTCGCTCGATTGTCCGTTCACCGATCTTGGAATAATCGACGCATACACGGATTCAAAAAGATTCACGTTCAATTTTGGAAACAAGCCGAGCCTGCCTCCTGAAATAATAGTCTCAGCCTGCCTTGAATTTGCGGCGTCTTTCCAGGACGATGCGAGAACGATGTCGATCTCACGGCTGCTTTATAATGCCGGAAGCCCCGGACAGGTCTTCAAGATGACTGAAAGCTCACTCAGCGAGGCAATAGAGACTGTCTCCAAGATGGAAAAGGGAATATACCTGACTGACACTGCTGGGATGATCCGGCTTGCTTACGACAGCGATCCCTCGGTATTATCTGAGAAAATTCTATGCAGCTATTTCAGAAAAGGGAACTGACATGCCAGCCCTATCTGAATTTGTATCAGTAAAACGCAGATATTCACGATCTGTAAACCTTGAGCGCGATTTCGGAATCCCAGATAGCTTGGTAGGTTATATCCCGACCTCACGAGCCATCGACAGCATCGAGAGGTTTTTGAGAGCCTTGACTCTCTCCAATTCTGTCCGTGCCTGGACACTGACAGGCTCATATGGGACGGGGAAATCGGCGTTCGCAAACTTCCTGACAGCGCTCTGTGCACCACGGGGAGATGAGAATAATCAAAGCGCCTTCCAGATACTTAGACAGACCGAGAAATCCAATTCCCTGCAAAGGGAGATTAAAAGCAGGCTTCCCGAATCGGGACTGATCAGAGCTGTTGCAACAGCGCAGCGAGAACCCATAGTCAAGACAGTCATCCGGGCACTCCATAGCGGTGTGACCATCTTCTGGCAGAACAGCAGGGGGCGAAGGCCGGAAGTATTGGATGAACTTAATGCACTCTTTTTGAAATCTCAGGGAGGCGCTACAATCGACAATAATCACCTGATCCAGGTCATAGGATCATTGGCCCAAGCGTCAAGGGCTGGAATATTGTTGATAATAGATGAGCTCGGAAAGAACCTCGAATTCTCCGCGCAGAACCAATCCATGGATGACCTTTACCTGCTCCAGCAGATCTCGGAACTGTCGTCTAATAGGGATAGATTCAATGTGTTCGTTTTCGGCCTTCTGCATCAATCATTCATAGACTATGCCCATGGACTAGCCGCAGCACAAAGGAACGAATGGGCGAAGATTCAAGGAAGGTTCGAGGACATCCCTTTCATCGAATCACCGGATCGGATGATGCGGCTTATAGGTCAGGCGATCGACCAATCAAACGATAATTCTTTCAAGTCACGAGTTGATCTTTGGGCGGCAAAGTGGCAAGCCGCCTTGTCAGACAATGAGCTTTCACATCATTTTTCTAGTGGCGATCTTGCATCGATCTATCCTCTGCATCCGCTTTCTGCTCTGATCCTGCCAATCCTCTGCACTAAATATTCGCAGAATGACAGGACGTTTTTCACGTTCCTTGCAAGTGGTGAACCTGATTCTTTTTTCACGTTCCTATCTCAATCATCTTTAAGTAATGAGAAACTGCCAAGTTTTAAGCTGCACAAAATATACGACTATTTCGTGGAATCAGCCGGCATGTCGATTTCGGCAAGGCCACAATTACAGAGATGGGTCGAGATCCAATCGCGCCTATCTGACGCAAGCCATCTCGATCCTGATGTCTTGCTCGTGATGAAGACCATCGGGCTCTTAAATCTCGTTTCGACAACAGGTTCTCTTAGAGCATCTCGCAGGACTGTTGCTCTTGCGATGTGCACCTACCCGGATGACAGGAATGAACTCCAATACTGGGACGATAAGATAAAGGAGCTATTGGATAAGGGATTCCTCATCTGGAGGAAACGGATAGACGAGCTTCGGATATGGGAAGGGTCTGATTTCGATATCGAAAAAGAGCTCTCAGAGGGGGCCGAGATACTCAACATATCCCTTGCCGATTTGCTCAACGAATACTCTCCATTAAGACCTCTTGTTGTTCAAAGGCACAGCTATAAGACCGGAACTTTGAGGTATTTCGAAAGGCGATACTACGATACAATCGAATCTTTCGAGTTTTTGGAATGTCAGAGCAAGGACAGCGATGGGCTTATTTGCTACTGGGTCGGCAACGAAAGAGAGATAAAGAAGCTTCAGAACATCCCTAAAAATACATCATGTGGCAAGCCTGTTCTGATCCTCTGTGCATCTGAAGTAAACTCTATAAAAATAGCATGCCATGAATACGTTTCTCTATGTAACATAAAAAAGAACGCAACACAGCTGCAAACAGATGGCGTTGCAAGGCGTGAGGTCGGTCAGCGAATCCTCTATGCTCAGAGGCTGCTTAACGATGCATTGTCGAGGTCTTTTAACATTGCATCCGGGAAAGTCACCTTCTATGAACCAGACGAGAAGATGAATTTCAACAGCTGGGGATTTTTCCAGAACTACCTATCGCATCTCTGTGATAACATCTACAACCTTGGCCCATATCTTTGGAACGAGCTTATTAATCGAAGAGAGCTCACATCCCAGGGAGCATCGGCCAGGAACAAGCTAATTGTTGCGATGCTTGAGAATGCCGGCCAACCACGATTGGGGATAGTAGGAAACGGCCCTGAATACAGCATGTTCGAATCAGTCCTCAGGCAGACTGGTTTGTATGTCGAATCAGAAGGCGGCTGGATTTTCTCAAGGCCTCCGAGGAACAATGAAGGTATCTATTATATATGGAAAGCGATCGAGGATTTTTGCAGGGAAGCGAAATCAGAGCCAAGGAACATAACCTACCTATATGATCTGCTTGAAGCCCCGCCCTATGGCGTAAAGAAAGGGGTCATTCCGGTCCTTCTGCTTGCGGTCCTGCTCTATCACAATGAGTATGTGAGCGTCTATATCGATGGAAGTTTTATACCGGTGCTTGGGTCTGAACATTTCGAATTATTGATCAAAAAGCCAGAACGGTTTTCAGTAAAATATTTCGAAGTGTCAGGCTTGAGAGCCGAAATATTCCATGAGCTCGGCAAAATTCTCTCTTCTGAAAGGTCTAAAAATGATGCAAATCTCAGGAACGCAACAATCCTGAGCATCATAAAACCTCTTGTCGGATTTGCAAAAAGATTGCCTCAGTTTACCATTACAACAGAAAACAGGGTGACCGATGAAGCAAAGGCTGTTCGAAAGGCGCTTCTTGAAGCAAAAGAACCCGATGAGCTACTCTTTTCAGCCCTTCCAAAGGCCTGCGGCCTTCCTATCATTACAGGCGATGCAAATGAAGACGGGACACTTGTCAAAAGCTTTAGGAAACGATTGGTGCAGGCCCTCAATTCACTACAGGTCGCTTATGACGATCTGCTCGGTCACTGTGAGACACTGATTAAGCGGGCATTTGCAATAAGGATAGATACGGCAGAATTTCGGGAAAGCTTACGATATAGGGCGTTGAATCTTTCATCGCAGGTAATAGAGCTGCGCTTGAAAAGCTTTATTATAGCTTGTTCTGAAAAGGAATCGGACAATAAAACGTGGCTTGAATCATTGTTGCTGATAATAACAAGTAGGTCTCCTAAATTATGGGCAGATGACGATGTAATAATTTTCGAGACTAAGCTTAGCGATATCGCAAGAAGGTTCATGAACCTTGAGGCGCTGCAAAAGGAAATGGCAATCCCAAGCGAAGGCATCGATGCCAGGAGAATTACTGTCACTTACCCAGACGGCGATGAGATTCACCAGGTGCTCTGGATTGACCGAGAGAGGCAGCCAAACATAGAACAGATAGCCGATCAGATAATAGAGAAATACAACTTAAAGGACGATGCGAATGTCAAGCAGGCCGTCGCAGCAGCATTGATTGAAAAGATCTTTCACAAGCGAAGCGAAATATCCAAACCAAATATAAAGGAACTAAAAAGGGAGTACAAGTTTGGTAGATAAGAAGGTGCGCCACATACTCGGGCTCTCAGGCGGAAAAGACAGTACAGCTTTGGCCTTGTACCTGAAAGACAAAATCCCTGAAATCGAATATTTTTTTTGTGATACCCATAAAGAGCTCCCTGAGACATACGCATATCTTAAAAAGATTGAAATATTGCTTGGAAAGAAAATCAAGATACTTGAAGCCAAGAGAGGTTTTGATCATTGGTTGGCTATAAAGAAGGGTTTTCTTCCTTCACCAAGAAAACGATGGTGTACAGAGCAGCTTAAGATAAGCCCAATTGAAAGATTTGTCGGTAAAGACGAGGCTGTCAGCTATATTGCGCTCAGGGCAGACGAGGATCGCGTTGGCTATATCTCTACCAAACCAAATATAAAGCCTGTTTTCCCATTCATGAATGATGGACTCATAAAAAAGGATATATTCAAGATCATCAAAGAGAGTGGAATAGGCATACCAGAGTACTATAGCTGGCGTTCAAGGTCTGGCTGTTTTTTCTGTTTTTTTCAGCGAAAGATTGAGTGGGTGAAGCTATCTGAGATTCATCCTGATCTATTTGAAGAGGCTGTCAAATATGAACAGGAACATAAAGACGGCAGACGATATTTCTGGAATGAAGATGAATCTCTGCTCGACTTGGCTGCCCGAAAAGAGCATATTATCGCAGACTACGAAAAATCAATGATGCAAAAAAAACGCAATTTACCTAACAGACCTCTTTATGAAGTTCTTGAAACAGTCCTTGAAGACGAAAGCGATGATTTTTGCTTTGTTTGCCATCTTTGAAATCTCTTTAATATTTGGAGAGATTTATGAATACTGATAATGAAGATACTCACTTTTATCTCGATTATGCCCCGCCTGATGAGGTCACGAATGTTCTAAAAATACTCTCGCATAATAATGACCTAACCCCGAAAGCAATTTCAGATGGACTGAGAGACAGCTATGGTTTTAATATGCAAAAAGACCGCACCTATTCTCCACGAAGACTCTTTGATCTGGGTTTGGCAGTCCAGAGCAGGAAAGGTTCCCTTGTAACATATAGACTGTCTGCCTTGGGTTCAAAAATCCAAAATATTTTGGGTGTAGATCCTGCAATGGCAATGGATCTTATGCATTATCTTCATTATGCCGGTTACACCGCTGAGCCCACAAAAAGGAAGTACCTTTGGAGTTATCGGCAATGCTGCAAAATAATATGGTCTAATATGAAGTTATTGAAATATTCAGATTTGGCATCAGCGATACAATTAGAGATGAAGGAACAATTTCCTTGGCTTGATTATGGGAAAAAGGCTGGAGCACGATTTGATAACACAGCAGTGTCTCGAGTAGCTCATTGGCTTCGCGCCTTAGAACCGCCACCTGTTGACCAAGTCGGCTCGCCCCTAATTCCGCGGACCATAGATAGATACGAAATAGCTCTATTGGCTCTGGATGAAACATACCAGAGCAGAGGCTATACTTATGGCGACCCAGTGATTATGGATGACGAATTCTTAAAACTAGTTTCAGGCGTATTCATGCTCGATCCTGGATGCTGCAAAAGGCTTCTTGGAATCGGGGCAAGGATCAACCAATCGGTAAAGATTTCTGAAACTTTGAGCGGGGCTTCGATCAATCTTATGAAGCCTTTCAAGATCGACAATATCTGAAGGAATGATCATGAGCCTATATATCGAATGGCTCAATAAGATAAAAGCAAAAGCTACTGCTGAGTGGCTAACAGAAAGCCAACGTAAGGCCTATGATCAGATACTGACCAAATGGGCGAATCAGCAGTTCATCTGCCTTTGTGGTCCTGCTGGCTGCGGCAAGACCTTTGTCGCTCACATCCTGGCGCGTGAGCATGATTACGTTTATTCTCAGGAGATCTCTGAAGTTGCCAATGGCTCCAATAATGTCCTGGTGGATGGCGAGGAATACACACGGCTGATGCGCGATGCTGCAATGCTCAAAGGTCTCAAACGGGTAATAGTGGTCACTCGAAAGCCTCCACAGGACAGAATGCCTAAAGCCGAGATTGTCCTGACCGAGAGAGATGTCAGGCAGTTCCAGCATAATCTTACAACATACGGCATCCTCGGGTCATTCCATAAGGACCCCCAAACGACTGATCTCAACCAAATAATTCGGGCAGAATGCATTGCCAGGGAGGAAGGAAATGTCGCTCAGTGATTTGGATTCCATTTTGAACAAGGACGCCATCATCGCCACATATCCTGCTGCGCACCTCCGATCCATTCCTGAACAGGTCGAACACATGTACCGAGCACATGCAAAGACCCACATCCCGCTCGGCGATACTTCAAAATACGTTGATACGATCTTCAAGTGGGTAGGTGGCCAGAACAAGGGGGGTTTCATCGGCGCTGTGGTCGGTGACTATGGACATGGGAAAACCAGCTTCCAGGTCCATGTCTGGGAAGAGAGCACCGAACGCAAAGTCTTTTCAGTACCGCCCTTTTCTTGGAAAAGGGTCGCTGACATGATTGAGGGGACAGCTGCCTGGATAGACTATATGATTGCAAAAAGCAATCCTGATCAGGCGCTGAAAGCAAAGAAAATATACGATAAATACAGAGAACAAACTCTCATTGAAGCAGCTAAAAAGGTAGCGCAAGAGACTGGTCAGAAAATCGATGATGTCCTCACTTCGCTTTCAGCCTTGGCTGGTTCCGGAGTAAGCGTTGGCATGGAAATAACCGTAGACCGTTTTCTTGATTATTGCGAGGAAATTACAACTGTCGTAAAAGAAGCAGGTTATGTCGGTCTTCTGATGCTCCTTGATGAACCGGAAGTCGCGGCGAAGGAACTCGGGTTCGCAAATGTTTCTCTTATCCTTTTCGAGATCGCAAACGGCCTTCTTCAGCGTCAGGGAGATTATGGTGTATTCGTCTCTATGCCGGAAAATTTTCTTGCAACTGCACAGCGGACACATGCAGCACTTGCTGCCCGCCTTAGAGCAAGAAACTGCATGTCAAGGCTCCGGGACATCTATGGCTCGGACTTTGCCGAGCAGCTATGGGCAAGCTACGTCCGGAATTTCAATCTCGGTAGCGAGGGCGAAAAGATCGTTGCGCCGATCACGCTGAAAGCCATCGGCCAGGTCGCATCGTCAGACCGAAAAGATCTCTCATACGGGCCGAGGACGGTTGTATCCACATTTCGCCAAATGGTTCATAGGTACAAAGATTCACAGAATACATATGAGGTCGAGGATTTTGTCGAGGACTGCCTTGAGGATGAGATTCTGGTTTCGCCGGACTATCCATCAAGGATTCGGGAATGCCTGAATCGGCCTGAAGCCTCAAGACTTGATAGAAGATCGATCAAGATACTTGCGGGATTCCCTAATGGCGTAACGACTGAACAGGCGGAAAAACTCGGGATTGATGCTGCATTTATTGAACAGGCAAGAAGCAGCGGCGTTGTTTACAAACAGTTTAGCCTTTTCGGTCTTTCGTCTCTGCGCAAAATAGAAGGGGATGTCTCAGAGAGAGAGCCTGATCATACCATTACAGAGATATTCAACGAATTTGCCCCAGCACCGAGATCATTTAAGACAGCAAAGGAGGCATTTGTCAACCATCTGATTCCGCTGAATTTCGAAAAGAAGAGCGGCCAGCAGCTAGTCGGGTGGGATATGCCTGACAGGTGGCTCGACCGGAATGACGGCATCAAATTTGGAGAGCTTGTCGGAGCATTCAATCAGACTGCACGAGACTATCCAAAAAGGAGGGTAGCGGTTGCAGTCGGACCTATAAATAGAATCATCAAGCCGGAGGAATTCCGGGATCGTGAAACATCTACAGACATATTGATCCATTTTCTTTTACGCTGGAATGTCGAGGAATCCTTGCCACAGCAGCTTGTGCAGGTATTGCCAGGAAAACCTGAAAAGAGCGAACCAGCAGTCATACGCATAGCCATCGATCTTGCGGGTGACCCAATCCAGAGCGAACAGTTGCAAAATATCGTCGATTCAAGCTTTCTCACCCCGCTCGGCATCCTATATCTCATCGGTGAAATGGATCGTCAGAATTTCCCAAAGGAAGTCGCAGCTGTATGGGATGCGATCAGGAAGCCGCTTCTTCGCAACCTCCCTGTGCAGTTTTTTCAAGATGAGGGAATAAGAAGTCAGGCAGCAGAAGAGATAAAACGCACCATACCGAGTGGAGCACTCGAGCTTATTCCAAGCCTGTGTGATCATGTCCTCAGGGAGCGTTATCCAGAGTATTCAACACTGATCCGGCAGCCTCAGTGGACGAGCAGGGTGGGCGACTACATACTATCTCTTCAGAACCAGAACATTCCCCTTTCATGCAAGAGGGGGCGGGAGCCATGGAAAGCTTCAAAAAGTATTGTCGCAACTGCCTTTAATACCAATATCATGAACCTCAATGATTTCTTTAGCGGCTATGAGAACTTGATCTATATCAACATGGGTAAAGGGAAGGATGACCCTGCTATAGTTGAATTCAAGCTTCATCCGCTTGAAAAGAAGATTATGGATGGGATCATGGTAGAAAAGCCAGCTGGAAAGTTGAAGATAAATGAAAAGGAATGCTGGTGGGTGGATTTCGAGGAACTCGTATCGTTGTTCCTATATTCAGGATATCAGATCGATGAAATCGCACAGATAGTTGAGATGGGCAAGGCTCGCGGTACCTTCTATGCAACAAAACACAGGGGGCGCCCTGTACTGTATTGTATGCCCCTTGACCCTGAACAAATGAAGGTACAGCTACGTGAAAAATGTGAATCCTTGAAAGAGGAATTCGATGAACTCAAGAAGTTGCCCGATTTCAGACATGATTTTAATTTCGAATCCGTAGAAAGAAAAATAGATGCATTGGCGGATGATGCTGACTTCGAATCGATTAAAAGCAAGATTCACCGGACTTTTGAACAGAACCATGACAGGCTTGACGGATATTTTAGCAGGCTTGCAGATGCACTAAGGGCCGAAATAACGAATGCAGTGCAGGTTGAACAGAAAATATCATCCTCCAGACAGGTTTCTGGTTTGAAAACCAACCCGGCTGCATCATCAAAGTGGTGTGCAGACCTTAACACATATATTGTCGCGAACCTCGGCAAGACAGTCGAGGATATCAAGAGGGAATGCAGCAGCTTAAAGCAGAAGGCAAGCAGATCTATTTCAGAATTTACGGAGAATAGAAAAGGGTCTCCGATAGAGAAGATAAGGAGGCTTAATGATGGATGGAATTCACATGCCAGCCTCAGCGCTCAGGTTCAAAACCTGAAAAATGATTTCCAGCAACTTCAGAAGCATCTCGACGATTATGACCAATGGGTGAGACTGCTAACGCCATCAGACGACCTCCACAAGCTGCTCATTGAGATGAAAAAGGATGACGCCCATAAGCTTAAGGCAAATGAGCTCATCAAGGAGACCGAGGTAGTCTGGGAAGGCATGTCAGACCATCTTCGCACGCGGAATGTCAACGGACTTGGCAGCCACAAGCAATATTTCAAGCAGCTTGAGGATATCGAGACAAAGCGGAGGAAATACTTACAGGAACTTAGAGGCGCGTTCGAAAAGGTCAAAGATAAGGTGAACATATTCTTGACAGACATTGGGCTTGGCGCTGAAAGCAGGGTGAGTGTCGTCTTCAATCCTGACGACAGTAAAGGTTGCTATGCACAGCTCTTCAATCAGGCCGTGGAACAGCTGAAAAAGGTCAGCAAAGACGAATCCATGGGCCTTTCAGAAAAAAGGCTTGACCTTCTGTATGCAGGCAATGTTCTCAAACGCGTGACTTTAGAGGAAGTCGCTCAGGTGCTGACGGAGCTAAAGAAATGCGAGGAAACCCTCGAGAATCTCTCGAAGAACTTGACTACGGATTGGATCGAAGAGATCGTAAAAGAGGACGTGGGGCCGAAGCCAAGTATCGATGAAGTCAAAGAGGCCATAAGCAAAACACGCGAAGCATCGAGGGATGCCAGAAGGATGATAATCGAGAAGAAACAGCAGAAAGGGGAAGCGGAGATAAGCAAGGAATCCAAAGAGATGCTGAAGCTTATCCCTGATAGCCAGGCTGTCGATCTTAAGCAGCTGATACTGCAGATGCTTAAAGAGGACCAGCCTCCGGCCGGAATTTTGGAATCCGCCCTCAAGCAGCTCAGCGAGCTTTTCATGAATGATAAGGTACAGATCAAGTTAGAGCTTCCTCGCAGTAGATGATTTTCGGGGGAATCAGGGGCAACATGGGAGCTGATGTCACAAAGCTTTCGACTGCAATTGACGCATATCCGGCTGCCTTCAGGGGCAACCGGCTAAACCTCCTGTTCCTTGACGACGCTCATCCAATAGACAGCTCGCGCGAATTCTTGAAAAAAGTAGACAGCCTGCAGCTTCAGGAAGAGCGAAGGGAATATCTTATTAACGATAACGAAGGATGGCCTTTCCCGACCATAAGCATCGAGAGCCGACCTGATCCCTGGAAGATAAGTGAGGCGCTTTTCGATAATTTCGAGATAGCAGCAAAGATCCTTCCGACTCAGCGTGATATCGGGCAAATATTGACAGGGCATGCAGTAAAAAAAGATCCTGATATCATAATACTTAATGTTGTCGACGGGCTTTCCTATTATGACCTGCCTGACAATATGGATGCAATCCCCTGCCTGGTTAGGGGCGTTACGACTACTGATTTTGGTTTCCGTGATGTCATAGGGAAGCCCAATACCTCTCAACGCCTGTTCTCGCTCGGATACAAAAGCCAGTTGGCCTTTACGTTCTTTGATACAGACACGAGGCCCTTATCTGCCGAACTGCACGCAACTTTCGGCAGCTCTCAGCTTAATCGAATAAATTCGATTGAGGAAGGTATTGACATAATCAGGGGGAATCCATTCTGGCGGGGTTATATCCAGATAGTGGCACCGGGTCTCGACAAGCTTGCCCACTATCATGCTGACAGGCCGATGATAAAAGAGACACTGAGCAGGATTTTTGAAAGACTCGATAAAGTGATCGATTCTTTGTCCTCGAAAGGCAGAAAAGTAATTGCATGCCTGACATCAGACCATGGAATCCTCTGGCGCGATGATGCAAAAGACAAGACTGAGGTCGTTGGAGACCTATTTTCAGAAGATACGGCTCATCCGAGGTATGTGAAAGGCAGCCTATCAAGGAACTATGCAAGAGCAGTGAAATTAGAAAGCAAATCGTATACCCTCCTCAAAGCACCATACATGACGAGAGACTGGAAACATTCAGAATGGGGTGTTCATGGCGGAATATCTGCCTGGGAATCGATCGTGCCAATCATAATAAAGGAAATCCGATAGATGAAACAACTACTAATCGGAAAAGATGTCGATAACGGAGACATGTTCAGGATCTCGTGCGAGAAATCGCAGCGGATACTGGTCTGCGGAAAGACCGGGACCGGCAAGTCATACACAATGGGTGTCCTGATCGAAGAGCTTGCCAATATAGGCGACGACATAATACTTGTCATCGATCCTCAGGGCATATTCTGGACAATGGCGCAACCAAATGAAGCTCCCCAAGAGGTCGACAGCCTTTGGGAATATGACAGAGAGGCCAAGGGATTCCGTGTCAATCTATTGGTTCCTGGCGATCCTGTCGAAAGGTATGGCGGCGAGGATGTCGTGCATGAGATGGAAAAGCGCGGCCTCAACATCCAGGGCCTGCGGCTGAACCCGTCAGACCTTTCGCCAGAGATGTGGTGCGAACTTTTCAATCTCGACATAAATGAGCTTCAGGGCAGCATGCTGTTCAAGGCTGTCAGGACATGTTACCAGAAATTAGGCCATGATTTCCTGCTTGATGACATCTCAAGCACTGTCGAGAAGCTGCAGGGCCTTGACAAGACCAAGGAAGCGATCTTTCGGAAGATCGAGATGGCGCATGACTGGCAACTCTTTGAGGAATCCAGGTATCGCGAGATATGGGAAATCTTGCAGCCCAATGCCATCAACATCCTTGATCTGAGCGTGATCGCCCAGGGTCGGTATGGACTCAGGAACCTGGTAATCGCGGTTCTTGCGAATTTCATCTTCAGGATGCGAACCATCGCTCGCCGGCGTGAGGAGCTGGGGCTTCCGACTGACATAAAAAAGGTCTGGATTTTCATTGACGAAGCCCACAACTTTTGTCCGAGCGGAGGAAGCACACTGTCAAAAGAAATCCTCATCCGTTGGGCAAAGGAAGGCCGGCAGCCGGGTCTTTCTTTGGTAGTTGCAAGCCAGCAGCCATCTGCTTTGAGTTCTGAAGTTCTGACCCAGTGCGGAATCAGGATCGTCCATCGTATAACATCAAAAGAGGATTACCGTGCAGTCAATGCCCTGAGCCAGGATTTCCTCCCCGATGACCTTCAGACCTATATCAAGCACTTATCCGGCCCAGGCGATACGCTGATAATCAATGATGAATTCGAAAAGATGGCGAAAGTGAAAATACACCCCCGGCAGAGCTTTCATGGCGGGGGGAGTGCATGATGTATGATATTCATAGGCAAGGTTTAGGTTACTGCCAATCAGGTTCTTGCCGGGGTCCCCATCCCCCCTTATCCTGAGCACCGGAAGGATAGGAAGAGTGGTCATGCGGGGCATTTGCCTGAGATGCTTCTCCTTTCCAACTCAGAGACAGGGAATCAAGGATTGAACTTCCGGAAATCAATCTTTTCCAAAACCTTGGGCCTGGCTGTCTGTATGACCAGTTCAAGCCGAGATTATGCCGCAGTCTTGGCCACAGCGCTTGAAAAATGGTTTTGGGGACCTCTCTCGCCGAGTAAAATCTCCCAAACGGTCCTCTTCTAAGAGCCAATTCTTCTCTCAGGTGGCAAAGTAGCACAACTTGAGGCGGAAAGGAAATTTTCCCCAGATTTCGGGCATGCCAATCCCTCGGCAACCAGATGCTATCCAGCTGGGAAGCCTAAGTGCTCCAGGCCAGCACCGCCCGGTAATGGTGCGCCAAAGGAAAGTCCAAGCCACATGCCACCGCCGGATGTTGCAAAAAAAAAACTCTGTCAATTAGAGGCAGGTTATCCCTTTAATGAGGCGTAAATATCAGGAAAGAAATGTTTTTAAAGATTCAATTCCATACTAATATGGTAAAGATTACTGTAAAAAAATTATGAATATTAGGTTTTTAGCAATAGAGCAAAATATATGTCATGTAACAATCACGCCTTTTCCACGTAGTTGGAAAATGCTTTTATTAGCTCACGGAGTGCTCCCATTGGTGTCAGGCCCTGTTGTTTGCAAACCCTGACAAATCTCACACGCGTCTGGTAGTCGAGGCCCAGGGGGTTCAGGCGCAAAAGGTCGCACAATTCGATCGGATTCAAGTCCAGGGACAGGCTGACCTGACGGAAGGCGTGCAACGATGGGACAATTGCTCCTGTCTCGTAACCTGCATATCCACCCCTGACCAAGTTAATTTCCTTCGCTAATGCTTCCTGAGTCAATCCACACCTTCTTCTGAATTGAATAAGCAAGTTACGGTTGAAATATGAATATGGCGGTGGTGATGGTTTCTTCATTTTCGTTCTCCTTGGTCTATTCATGTTTTTTAATAGACTCTGATTATCTTCAAAGGCCGTTCACATCTTGGATTAAACCACACGCTTTCTTTCTCATGGCAGTTAACCTGGCTCTTTCCAGGTCTTCTCGTTCCCGCTCAGCCGCAAATTGAGACAAGTCCAAATTTTTCTCTATCGCTTCCTTTACTAGAGTCTCCAAGGTGGAAGGGCTCCTGTTCTACTCCCAAATTTTTAAGTTTATCAGCGACCTCCTCCCGCTTCTCTTCCAGGGCCAGGTAGACGACCGAGGCCTGGGCAGTCTGCCGCCCTAAAAAGTGGTCACCCCTGGACACGGCTACCCCCAGGTTGATGCCAAAGGTTGTCTTGCCAAACTTAGGCTTGGACACTAAAAGGCTCAGCCCCCCCTGGGGCAATATACCCTCCCATAGCCACCGGCTATGCGTCTTCGCCTCGGAAATCAGCTCAGCAGCGCTTACCAGGGAGAAGTTGTGGCCTTTTCCCTCTGAGTCAGTCTGGGTAGGTTCGTAGCGTGCCACGCTGGCGGCGATGCGCCTTACCGCTGCGTCTGGCAAGGGCGGGTCGCACCTTCCGGAGTTTTCCGCCAGCAGCGCGGCCTCGATCGCTTCTTGAATCATGCCCCGCCGCCTCATGCTCCCAGCCAGGCTGGTTAGGGTATTGTTGCGCATCTTGTCAATAAGTTTTCCCGCTTGGCTACACTGCCCCGGTGGCCTAGGCCAGGGTGACCTGCTCTATCTTCTGCTCAAGTTCTTCCCGCTCGGCAGCGTCCATCTCCTCCCAATCTTCTTCAGGGGGGATGTCCGGGATAGGCATATCCTCATATAGCTGGGCCTTCTCCAGCAGTTCTTTGAGCTTCTTGTGACGGCGGCGGAGGGATTCTTTAAGGGCATAGGTGGAGCTGGCCATGCGACGCTGATACATGGCCATTAAGAAACCGATGGCGCGGGCGCGGCGGTCATCTCCTGCCTCTGCGGCCCGTTGAGATTGGACCTTGACATAGTTGGATACGGCCCGGTAGAGGTCCAGCTCCTCCCCCTCCAGGTCGAAAGCGATGGTGTGGGGTATGCGTTTGGTGAAGAGTTTTCTAGCCTTCCAGATACCGTCAGCGTCCCGCTCGGGAAAACTGAGCATGGCCTCCTTGGTGCGCCTAAGATAGAAGGGAGCCTCAAGGCGCTCCATGGCCTCCTTAATGGAGGTCACATCGGCATACGCTTCTTGGTCCAGTAACTGGAGAAAGAGGCAAAAGTTATCCGGGTCCCCCTTGTGGGGAGTGCCGGTGAGGAGAAGAAAATGGGTGGTCTTCTCCCGCATGATTTCACCCAGCCGATAGCGTTCGCTTTTGTGCTCCGAGTCGCGGGCGGACATGCCGTGAGCTTCATCCACGATAACCAAGTCCCAATCCTCCGCCTGCTTGACGCTGGGGAGCACATAGTCCAACTTGGCCAAGTCCATGGAGGTGATGATTTGCGGGTGCTGATTCCAGATATTGAGGGCGTAAGTGTCCCGGAGCCGGGAGCCGGTGATGAGTTCAAAGTCTTCTTCAAAGCGGTCCCGTAGCTCCCGCCGCCATTGGAAGGAGAGGTTGGCCGGAGAAATGATGAGCACCCGCTCCACCAAGCCCCGGAGTTTGAGTTCCTTGAGGAGCAGGCCCGCCATGATGGTCTTCCCGGCCCCGGCGTCATCGGCCAGCAAAAATCGACAGCGCCAGGCTTTGAGCAGGTGGTTATAGACTGCGTCAAGCTGGTGGGGGAGCGGGTCAACCCGCGAGATGGACAGGCCGAAGAAGGGGTCGTATTCGTAAGCCAGCCGTATTCGCAGGGCCTCCAGGCCCAGCTTGAAGAGCTTCGGGTCTCCCTGGAAGCTGGCAACCGAGGGCTGAATTTCGATGTGCTCGAAGTCATCCGGGGTGAAAATGACCCCACCCCGGTAGGCGTTGGTGCTCAGGCCCACCAAATCCACCATGGTGAAGCCGTCCCAGAGCTGGGGTTCGCTGACCACCCGGAGCGTCTCATTGAATTTGGGGGTCTTGAGGATATCACCCCGTTTGATGGGCACTAAAACCATCGCTGAACGCCTTGTTTATATTGGCAAGATTCAGAAAAGAAAGGTCGCTTAAAGGGCACGGTAACAGAGATAGAAACCTATGTAAAGAAGAGGTTCATTAGCCTGTGGCTTCTCACATCGCCCAGGCATTGCCAGGCTTCCCATGCCCTTGACAGAGGCGCCCCGATCAACCTGGTGCAGGCCACCTTGGGCCATGCGTCCGTCGCCACCACGGGCCGTTACCTGCACGCCCGGACGGGGGATAGCAGCGCCCGTTACCTGGGGGTGTAGGGGAAGCAAACAAGGTGGGGGGAAAGCAAACCCCGCGACGCGGGACTCCCCCCCCTTTGTTTTTTTAAGTAATCCCACGGAGACTTTTCCCCGATTCTTTTTAGGGGAGGCCAAAACTGCCCCCCCCTTCTTGATATTACCCGCCATAAAATTTTTTCTCAAAACCGCATGGTTAAGCCATTTCCCCGTTAGCCGCTCCGGTTACCGATACCCGTGATGCCCACAAAGGTTTCAGAAATATATCCTGTTGGCGGTTTTGATCATGGGTAGGACATCGAAAAAAGCTGTATATTGCTTGAAAATCAGGCGGGCGGACGCATGGGTGGAATGAAAGGAAGGGGCGGGAAAGGCATGACAAAGCCGGGCCAGGAGGCTTAAAACAAATCATCTACTTCCATCGGGAGGCGGTCATAATCCAGACAGAGGGGGAATATGGTGCGCCAGAACTCTTGGTGCTGCTCAACCGCGTTCTGATCCTCCGGGGTGCGTGTAACCAGGAAACCCTGATGAAAGCTCCCCACGCCTTGTATGTGAAGGTTTGGGTATCGGATGGAAAAGTAAAGCCTCACTTCCATCAAGGCGGCGGTTGCCTTCTGGAAAGCACGCGCCCGCCGCTTGCGGAGGCGATCATACTCGCGGCGTTCTGAAATGTCTTTGTATGGCATTTATGGTTCCCCCTTGCCTCTGCCCTTTCCGGGCCGTGGTGGGCGTCTCAGCGCTCCAGGTGCTCCGATAAACCACAACCGCGCCCCTGGGCCGCCCGTGCCTCAGCGTCCGCCGTTTTCTGTTGTGTGTGTGGGGGGTTCAGAAAGCCGGCGCCTCCAGGTCCTCAGCGTCAAGCACCCCCTCTTCCACCATCACCCGTTCCGCTTCTGCCAGGGCCTGCTTGAAGGTGGGGTAGAGTTCCACGGCCAGGGTGAGGCCCTTCTTGGTGGGCAGCATCTCCCCGCCGTTCTCCGGGGTGATGAAGGTGCGCACGTCCAGGTAGTGCTTGCCCTTGAAGGTGGATAAGCTGAAGCGCACCACCTCACGGGCGTTCTTGGGAATCTCGTGAATCAGCTTGCTCATGGTCTGTCTCCTTGCTCAAGGCTGTTTTTCCCCAGGTTCATCCCTTACCCATGAGCCAAACGGGCCGTGGTGGGGCTCTCCTGCATCCTGAAGCGCTCGCAGGGCATGGCGCAGCCGTACCGCCCCTTGCCCCGGTCCCTGCACCGCCCCCACGCTTGGGTAGGGTTCGGGGGGCCCTGGGCCGGGCGGAAGTGGACGCAGTCATGGCAGGTCAACATGCGCTCCGGGGGAGGGGCCGCCGCCCCCCCCGCCTGGGCCTGGGAGAGATACCGCCGCACTTCTTCCCTATGGTTCCGCAGCAGTTCGATGAGCGGGGCCACTTGGGCCGGGTCCGGGTCGCCGGGGCCGGTGTACTCCGCCTTGATGGTCTCCCCGTTCACCGTGAACCTATAACCAATATTGGCCAGCTTGACCGCAGCTTCGATGCCGGGGTTAGGAGTCATACCACAATCTCCCGCAGGTCTTCTGGAGAAAGTAAAGTATCGTGGGTATCGTGGGTATCGGGGAAACCATCATGGTTATTGTCTCTCCCGCCCCACGGTTCTTTTTCGCTATCGTGGGAAGTCTTTTCAGTACCGTGGGAAACCTCAGTACCGTGGGGAGTATCGTGGGGAGATAAGGCACATGGTTCCTTACTTTTCACGGTTTCCACGGTTCCCTCGGTAGATTGCCCCCTTGCGGGGACCCGACGGATTGACACCATCCTCTTCCCGTCATTAGACCATCCGCCTACCTCAACATCTATGCCGATTGCCCTAAGGAAAGTAGCGGCTCGCTTTAGCCGATTCGATAACTTATTTGGTGCCTTAGGCCATGCCCTGCTTTTCTGGACGTCATCGCCCACATGCTTATTTAGCACCTCAAATAGTTCCGACGGACTCCCGCTCCATAGTTCCTTGTCCGCCATATGGGCTCGTAGTGCTACGGCCACCACGTCGGCCTCAAGGGAAAGTTCGACGGCCTCTTGACGGTTGCCGGTGTAGGCGGCCATGAAGGAACCGGGAGGCCAGGGGAGAGCAGGTTCTGCTGCCGTAACCCAGATAGCGAAGTCGGCCAGGCGGGGCAGGGCCGCAAGTTTCACATTGTCCTGGTTTCTTAGGGCCATGCACACGGCGTCCAACAGCGCCCCTAAAATTCGGGGTTGGGCCTGATAAAACTTTGCCCAGAATTGTTTCTCAGATTGACGGCTTTCGTCTGGAATCTGCTTTAAGTTGAAAATTAGCGCCCGGTCCGCCAGGTCTGGGCGCTCTGTGAGGGAATCAATGCCATTCAGGATAATGGGCCGCATGGCGTCCAGGATGTTTTCATCCCGATCCGTATAAAGCTGCCGGTTAAAGACACCCCCGCCGGTAGAGAGGCGACAAAAGGCATCCGACAGCCAATTAGGCAGGCCCGACAGGTTATCAAAACCAAGGGTCCATGAGTTATGCGCATAAATCGCCAAGTCTCGCTCTTCCCGTGGGGGAGAACGCAAGGGAGAGATGTTCGGGTCGGTAAGAGAACCCATGATACGGCCAGTCGTGGATTTCGCCGCCCCTTGTTCGCCGTTCAATACCGTAATCGGGTATGGGCCACAGGGCCGCATGGCCGCCAATATCCAGGCAACCACCAGGATGAAGTCCGAATCTGAACCAACATTAAGGAACGGGCGAAGTTCTGCCACGCTCCCGCCTCTCTCTGGGTAGGGCAGAGCCGCCATGCTCCCCGACCGGCGGAAGAACACCGGCGGTTCGGCCACCACTTGCCAAGCGTGGGGAGTAATTTCTAAGGCTTTCCAGGCCGAATTGCCCAAGTCAAGGTATATATTTCTTTCATGTCCGGCGACTCGTACCCACACCGGACGCTCGGAGCCGTCAAATTGTGCTCGGGCTTCCAAAACCCCCACCACTGACTGTAACGCCTCAGATTGCGGGGGTTTCCCCTCTGCTTCATAGAATTTTCGGAGTAGCCAGCGGCGGAACCCGCCGGACCGAACCGGCCAAACTTCTTTATGGTCGTTAACGAGTATCCGGGCGTAACATTCATGGGCCGGGGTATGGAATAGTTCGGCGTCAGCCGCCAGGTCCAGCAACAATTCCGCTTGAGTTGTTTGACGCTTCTGGTTTTTTCGAGCAGCCTCCCCGTCGGGATGTACATCTTCTCCATCAGGTGGGGCCGGGGCCACGGTCAGGGCCTCAGCCTTCAGTCCGTCCAACAAAGCTATCACGTCCATACCACTGCAATGGGCTTCGGAAATATCCTTCACTCCCTCAGGAGGCACCATGGCCTTTACAGCTATACCCGGCAGCCGGGCCGCCACCTGGCCGGGAAGCCCCGGGGCGTCAGGCTCTTGCCAGACGTAAACGGTGTGGAAGTCCGTGAAATGCGCCGGGGCTATGGTCTTGAGCAAGGTCTTGCCAGGAATCCCCACCGCAGGCAGGTCGTAGCTCCAGGCGGTTAAAGAGTCGGATTCTCCTTCCATTAAAATCAGTTCACCGCCAGGCCGAAATTCGGGAAGGCGCCACAGACCGTAAAGCGTGGGCTTCCCGCCCTTCCTAGACTTGGGCCGTTCAGCCATGGAGAATCGGAACCGAACGGCTTCCTTGATTTCTTGCGCTTCATGGTCCCGATAGGTGAAAACCAGATAGGGGACACCCTGCCCGTGGGCTTCAAAAACTCCGAGCTTCGCCAAGAAGAAGGGGTCAAGTCTTTTATTTTTGGCAAACTCTGCCAGTGTCAGCCCTCCGGTTTGGTCATGCATTGCCTGGTAACGGTAGCGGTTTGACCAGAGGCCACGGTCCTTGAGTGCCTGAACCACCGCCTCTTGGGAACAGCCGCCGAAGCAATAAAACAAAATGGCCTATTGACTCTGCTCAGCAAATAATGTAACTATGTTGAATGCCAAAGCTTTTAAACAAGCCGGTTTACGAGGACATGAATCTCCTGGTCTTTCAGGAGGAATTTCGAACCGAGCATGACTGTC
>Ga0194125_10001456_pt1 | contig 40007 bp, 32 predicted proteins | sample TA2KigC250mmetaG_FD_148626 | JGI IMG/M metagenome (GOLD analysis project Ga0194125, IMG submission 148626) | Freshwater microbial communities from Lake Tanganyika, Tanzania - TA2015034 Kigoma Deep Cast 250m | ecosystem: Environmental > Aquatic > Freshwater > Lake | place: Tanzania: Lake...
GTGGTATATCGCCCCGGGAAACTCCACTCGCAGGTGTCTTGCCATGCCCGGAATATGGCATGCCTATTCTCCCCCTGCAATGTTTATTGTGAAGGGCTGACCCCAATGCGTCCGTGGGCAGGATATAACCATGCCACTGGTTGCGGACAGCTACCGGTGTTGACCCGAGAGAAAGGGTGGCGCGCCCGGAGAGATTCGAACTCCCAACCCTCTGGTCCGAAGCCAGATGCTCTGTCCAGTTGAGCTACGGGCGCCCCGGTATCACTTGAAGAAGTGGTCCTTGATCTCTGTGTTCCGTTTCTTGATCGCCGAGGCGTCCGTCTTGCCCGACATGAACGCGTCGTGCACTGCCGACACGAGGAAGACGGCGATGACGCCCATCACGATGGCGGAAACCCACGGGAACAGGGTCTCCCCGTACTTGGACCTGTGCCACAGGCCCGTCAGCGGCACAACAATCGCGAGCCACGCAATAACCGCGCAGACGAGCGGAATCCACGGGCCGACGCGGCTGCCGAACCGGTCGGCAAGGTATTCCCGCGCCGCTATCGCCGCGGCCATGGCAATCATGCCGCCAAGCACGACGGACCCGAACGAGCGCGCCGGGTCTGTGTTCGCTATCTTCATCAGCCGGGCCACGAAACCGAACGCCACGACCATGAGAATCACCGTCACGGCGACGGTGCCCCATTTCTCCGTCGCAGTCTCGGGATTCCTTGCAAGAACCGTTACCAACCCGTCCGCGGCCTTGATCCATCTGTCCATTGCAGTCGCCTCCCTTCGGTCACGACGGCTTGTGCCGCCGCCGCGCCGCAAACTCAGGAGCCTCCCTGACACACGTGCCCAGCAACGAAAGCGATTTGCGGATAAGCTTCATGGTTTCCGGCTTCAGGTCCAGCGGTTCACTGCCCACGTCTGACCAGCCGGGTGTGGAAAGATCGCCCGGCGCGAGCTGGAGCTTCTCCCAGTTGTGGAAGAGCCGTCCCCATGGCGAGTTGAGGATTCCGTGAACAAGCGCCTGGTGGGACGGATACCAGAAGGCGTCGTGGTAGAGAACGCTGGCGATGTACGACCACGGGGCCAGGATCGTCTTGAGCGACCACTCCAGCGGCTTCTTCAGCGGCCCCCAGTAGATCTTGTGCTGCATGCGGCTCGCAAACGTCATTTTGCTGTACGGGCCGACAAAATCCCATTTCTCGTTCATAACGTCCGCATCACCGACAATCTCGATGTTGTTCACATCGCCGCAGCCGAGCCCCAGCTCGTGCGCAAGCCGCACGAACTTGATGTCTTTCAGCGGGTCGAAGCCCATGAGCTTCGCCGCAACCGCGTCGATCGCCACCTGATCGGACGAGGCCAGCAGGATGTTCTTCACGTACGGCACCATGCACCGCGGGCCCGGCCCGTCGCCGGCAAACGTGCCGTCCATGACCGCGAATAGCCCGCTGTGGATTTTCTTCTGGATCATCAGGAGATCCACCAGCGTCTCGTGAATCACCGGGTGCGTCCAGTGCCGGTGCTCGTTCAGCAGTCCGCCGAACGCGTTCTTCATTGCCCCCGTGGTCGTCGTGAAGACGTGCGTCTTCACGGTCGGGAGGTGGATGATGTTGGACCCGATAAACTTCTTCGGGATCATGAAGCCCTTCGGGTACACCTTGTTCAGGCACAGGAACCCGTCCGCGAGCGCGCCGACCGCCTCGCGCACGTTGATCCACTCCTCGCCTTCGTAGAGATGGATGTTGCGAAGCCCGTGGTTGCGGACGACGTTGATCTGCTTGTTCTGCTCCTCGCCGAAGTGGGCGTCTATGACGACGGTGCGGTTGTGGCAGGCGTGTATGAGGTCCGTGCTGTAGCCGTCGCGCTTCATGGCCCTGATCACGCCGTCAAGCTGCCACGGCGTGGTGGATGCGGCCGGCATGAAGAAGTGCCAGCTTATGTTCACCTTGAGCGCGGTGTCCCTGTCTTTCGGGAGTGCCGACTGGTAGCCGGCCAGGTTCATAAGCCTGTGGTAATCGGCGAGAACGGTCGCCGGACTTGTGCGAACTACGGCTACCTTTGATTGCGACATGGGGTCATGTTATTCTCCGGCCCGTCCCGTAGCAAGTCCAAGCCCGGCCGCGGTCGGGACGGGTGGAGGAGGATCATGAGCGAGACAGCGAAACCGGCACTTGTCGTGCTGGCAGCCGGAATCGGGAGCCGGTACGGCGGCCTGAAGCAGATGGACCCGGTGGGCCCGTCGGGCGAGTTCATCATTGATTATTCGATCCACGATGCCGTGCGCGCCGGGTTTGGTTCGGTTGTGTTCGTGATCAGGAAGGCCATCGAACCGGATTTCCGGGCAACCATCGGACAGCGCATAGGCGAAAGAATGCCCGTGCGGTACGTCTTTCAGGAACTGAACTCTCTTCCGCCCGGGTGCAGCGCGCCGGAGGGACGGGGCAAGCCATGGGGAACCGGTCACGCGGTTCTGCTCTGCGGTGAAGCAGTGGGCGACTCATTCGCCGTGATAAACGCTGATGACTTCTACGGCCGCGATTCTTTCGAGAAGCTGGCGGATTTCCTGCGATCCACCTCGGACGATCCGCACGCTCACGCGATGGTCGGGTTCTCGCTCCAGTCCACGCTCTCGCCGCACGGAACGGTGGCGCGCGGTATTTGCCGCGCAGACGGGACGTCGCGTCTGCAGAACATTGAGGAAGTGACCGGGATAGGCGTTGTGGATGGCCGACCACGGGCCGGCAACCGGGTTCTTGACGGATCGGAACTTGTTTCGATGAACATGTGGGGGTTCAAGACCTCTGTGTTTCAGGCCCTGGACCAAGGGTTCCGAACGTTTCTCCGAACGGACGCGTCGAAACCTGGCGCGGAGTTCTATCTGCCTGCGGCAGTCCAGATGATCATCAGTTCCGGCAGCGGAACAGTGACTGTCCTGCCCGCTTCGTCGTCGTGGATGGGCATGACGAACCGCGAGGATCGCGCGGCGGTGTCTGAACAGATTGCCGGCCTGATCGCTTCAGGCGCTTACCCTCATTCCCTGTGGGGGTCGCGCACAAAGGGCACATGATCATGAGAGAGCGGTGATCTGTGCTTTGCGTTCCCCTTACCGAGAACCCGCGCGGGCATGGTAATGGGCTCACTGGCATCCCACAGGAATCCTAATCGCAATCCTGATCGTAATCGTAATCATCTGTCACAGAGAGGATTATGAGTAGGATTACGAAGGGAAGTTCAAGAATCACAATCTCGCACACTATTCCAAAACATCAGCAAATACGGGGTTTTGTGATCGTGAAACGTTGCCTGTGGGATGACAGTGCAATGGGCTGATGATCCGGGGGGACAACGCACTGTTCATAACTAGCGTGCGCGCCGGATTCCGGGACAGGCGCGGAGGCAAGCATGCCTCCAACGTGGTGATTTACCACTCGCTGCGCGCCCTGCTCCAAGCGGGAGACGAACAGGAATCCGCCGCTTGTTCCGTCAGGAGAAGGTCTGCGCAGGCCGCAGCCCACGCCATGGCCAACCCGGGTGCGTACGATCTGACGCGCCGAACCGAAGAGCCTTGCCGCGCGCAGCGGCGGTGTGGTTTGCTCTGCCGCGTGAAAACGCTTCCGGCCTTGCTGGTTCTACTGATGTGCCTGCGCAGTTCGGCCGACACCACCAACCGGGCGGTTTTCGCCCGGGCCGGCTTCATATGCGACGAACTTCTCAAGACGCCGGATAGTGCCGACGCACTGGAGACTTTTCGCGCTTCGGCGGCCGGAATCGAGGCGGGGGACGAGATAAGGACACGCCTGGCGGCGGTGTACGCCCTGGGCCTGTTGGCGGCCGGACAAGACACCCGCGCAGACGCGGTCATTACCGCTCTGTTGAAGACACCGGCGGATTCCGACGCCGCGGCCCTTCTCGGCCCGGAGAAGTTCACCGCCCCGTGCCCGGCGTGCAACGGCAGCAAGTCCATGCCCTGCGCCGCCTGCCGCGGCAGCCCAGCCTGCAGCCGTTGCGGCGGGAAGGGCTGGATTCCAGGCTCCGTGATAGGCGGCATTAACACGCGGCCCGCATGTCCTTCCTGCCGCGGAACGGGCGCATGCACATCCTGCATGGGCAAAGGCAAACTGAGTTGCACAGCCTGCGGCGGCATCGGCCGGGTCCGCTCCGCGGCAATAGCCAGGGAGAACTACCTGTCTGCCATCACTGTGGTCCGCGCCTACATGCAGGACCGGGAATTCCCGGAAGCCGGCCTGCTCCGGACCGAGATGGACAGGGCGCGACGCAGCATGGACATAGATGAGGCGATCGCCACCGTGTCAACTGCGCTCTCGCGCTGGCCCGAAGCGCCGAATGCCGCGGAGGCGAAGAGGCTGTTGGCCGGCCTGAAGAGGGACCGGGAAGAGGCGCGCTCCAACCAGGCCGTGAAGGAGGCGCTCATCCGCAATGCCGGTCGCGCCTCCGACGACTCAGAAAACGCGCCGGCACAGGCGTCTGCTGTCGTGAACGAACTGCTCCGGGTTCTCTCCCGAGGTGGAGACGGCGCTGCGTTCATGGCTCCCTCCTGCCGCGCCACAGCCTCCTTCACTCCTGTGTCCTGGCGCGTCGGCGAAGCAGCCGTGATCGGCGCGGTCGCACGGGTCCCTGCACGCGTGGAAGCCGACGGCGTGGGGCCGGACGCCGTACGGAATCTCGTTTTCACCCTGGAATTTCGCGGCGATTGGACGGTAACGCGTATTGATTCACGGTAGCGCTGATCATTTTCAGAAACACTTACGCAAGACAACATGCCCCCATTTTCGGCTCCGGCCGATTCTTCGAAGTATGGCCGCACCACCGGCATGGAAGCGGTCCACCCTGACAGAGAGAATATAAAGGCGGTATAGAGTCGAAATCGTGATCGCCCTCAGGTCTCGATTTTGCTCTGGACCGGACAGCAGCCATCGGAGTCCGGAGCACTCTCGCAACAGCCCTTGAGACGGCGAGACATCCGTTGCAGGGGTTTCCGCAATAGGCTTGCGCCCTGTGTTCACCTCCTTGCTCGGCACGTCCGAACACCTTGTGGACCAAGTTGTTGCGATGCACGACCTGCTGTAATGATCTTGTGAATAACCGCTCCCGCGGCTTTCAGGCCGACCTACGGCTCACAAGGAGTCATACCCAGCCTGCAACGCTGTAACGCTACCCCTACCGCATCCTGACAACTTCTGGGGGAGGAGACGTTCGGTCACATTACCGAAAAACACGCCGCCGCAAATGTGTCATTTCTGTCTCACATCCATGCGAAATCCCGGCCAACAGATCCTGAGGCACCCTTGGTCGTGTTGCGCAACACTCTCTTGCGCAACCCGTTGCAACTTATGAAGGGCTTGAGCAATTCGATGGCATAGGACTTGCGTAGTTCTCATGTGGAGTGTGATGTAGATCAAGGAGTTACATCATCTCCGGGAAGGCTGGTAGAGGATGAAGAGCCTGACTCATACCTCGGACTGCACGGTGCTGAAGTCGAAAAGCATGCCCGCCCTGTTCTATATGAACATGAAGGTTTACGAGGTAACTCCTCTTGAGCCCAATGACAGGTCGGATGCTGCTGAGCATGCCATGAGCATATGGTGTGCGGTTCACCAGGTGAACGCTCTGAGCTTTCCCGGCAATCCGTCGAAGTCCTGACGCGGGCTGAGGGGTTCAACTCCTCGATGCGGCTGCTGACTTCTTAAGAAGTATGCCGAGAACCGCTACGTCGGACGGACTTATCCCCGGAATCCGAGAGGCCTGACCCAGATCCGCAGGCCGCACACGGGAGAACTTCTCTCTGGCCTCGAATCGCAGCGGCATTGCTGCAGCATAGTCGAAATCCGCTGGTACGGGGGTACTCGAAGTGCGTATGGCCTCAGCGGCAAGGCGCTCTTCCCGCTCAATGTAGCCCTGGTATTTAGCTCCCGTTTCCACCTGTTCGACGACTGCCGGCGGCAGAGATGCGTCGTGCCCCGGCAAGTCGGCGTAGAGAACACCAGGCTGACGCAGAAACTGCAACAAAGTGGCTTGCCCACTGCGCACCGACACCAGCCTCGCCATCTCGGCCTCGATGAGGGCCTTGTAGCTCACCGTCTCCTCAACGGCGTCGCGATCCGCGATGCCAATGTAACGGGCCTTCTCCAGCATACGGAACCTGGCATTGTCCTGTCGAAGAAGGAGGCGACGCTCCGCCCTCGACGTAAACATTCTGTATGGTTCGTTCGTTCCCTTGGTCACAAGGTCGTCAACCATGACCCCCACATACGACTCCGCCCGCTGAAACGCCACCGCTTCACGGCCCTGAACCGCCAGCGCAGCATTCACACCAGCTACAAAACCTTGTGCAGCAGCCTCTTCATAACCAGTTGTCCCGTTGATCTGTCCAGCCAGATACAGGTGTTTCACCCGTTTTGTCTCCAGCCCGACCGTAAGTTCACGCGGATCCACGAAGTCATACTCTATCGCGTAGCCCCAGAGGAGTACTTCTACATCCTCAAAACCCGGGAGAGATCTCAGCATCTCTTCCTGTACATCACGCGGCAGACTGTTCGAAACCCCGTTCGGGTAGACCACGCCCGAGACACGCCCCTCCGGCTCAACAAACACGTGGTGGCGCTTCTTCCCGGTGAACTTCACGATCTTGTCCTCGATAGAAGGACAGTACCGCACTCCTGTTCCTGTTATCATCCCACCATAGAGCGAGCTCCGACCCAGATTGCCCGACACGATCTCATGCGTCCGGTCTGTCGTGTGAGTCAAATAGCATGCCATCTGGTCCGACCCAGGCTCCCAGGGAGTCAACTCATCCCATTGTTCCACGTGGAACAATCGCCGCCAGTTCATGCCTCTCCACGAAACGAACGGTGGCGGCGTGGTCCCGGGCTGGGGCTCCATCCGGCTGTAGTCCAGACTGCGCGCTGCGAGTCTGGGCGGTGTCCCGGTCTTCAGGCGCGCCATGGGAAAACCCAGCGCGCGCAGGCAGGATCCGAGCCTGTCTGCCGACGGCGCTCCGTTGCGTCCGCCCGGCCACTCTTCAGCACCCACGTGAATCCTGCCGTTCAGGTAGGTTCCCGGTGTAAGAACGGCGCACCGGCATGTGATTCTATCTTCGCTGCCGGTCTCGATAGCCGTCACTTCTCCATGCTCGACGATCACGCCGCTGGCTTCGGCCTCCAACACATCCAGCCCGGCCTGGAGCTGAATCACCGATTGCATGCGACGTGCGTACGCGTCCTTGTCGCACTGCACCCTGTTCGATCTGACGGCCGGGCCTTTGCTGGTGTTTAGCTGCCGGAACTGTATCCCGGTGAAGTCGGCGTTTCGGGCCATCTCGCCGCCCAGAGCGTCGAGTTCGAACACGAGATGTGACTTCGCAATGCCGCCGATCGCCGGGTTGCAGGGCATACAGGCGATATCAAGTTTCCGCAGCGTCACCAGTAGCGTCCGGCAGCCCATCCTCGCCGAAGCCAAAGCGGCCTCGCAGCCGGCGTGACCGCCACCGACAACCACCACATCATACTCCGGGTGTGATGTCATTCCTTGCCGACCTGACGTAATACCTGGCGCCCGTTGTTCACTTACCGACGCAGAAGCGTGAGAAAACCGAATCCAGAACATCGTCCGTGTATGAGCGCCCGAGTATCTTTCCGATTTCTTCCGCTGCCGCCTTCAAATGTATTGCGCTGAGGACCAGATCCTGGTTCCCGTCGAAGCTGCCGGCTGCCAGGCCCAGCTCGACAAGAGCTTTCTCGACAAGTTGTCGGTGACGCTCGCTTATCACGGCGTGGGGTTCACGGTTCTCCGACACCCCCAAACACATCGCCATTTCCTTCCGCAAGCTCTCTACGCCATCTCCTTTCAGAGCACAGCACGTCACGGTTGAGACATTTACAACCGCTTCGGCCGCAATATGTTGCGGTAGGTCGCTCTTGTTGAGGACCGCTATGCGCCGTGTCTTTGAAAGGCCTTCGTCCAGACACGTGTACGAGGTATCCGCCGGCACCGAGGTATCCACGACATGGAGGACCAGGTCTGCCTTTGCAAGAAGGTCGAGCGCGCGTCTTACTCCTTCTCCTTCTATTGCGCTGTCGGTCTTGCGGACGCCGGCGGTATCCACGAGCCGCACGGGGATCCCCTCGAGAATCATCTCTTCCTCTATGGTGTCCCGCGTTGTGCCCGGTTCCGGAGCCACAATGGCTCGCGGTTTCCCGAGGAGGGCGTTCATCAGAGAGGACTTGCCGGTATTGGGGCGGCCGCATATGACAACCAGTGCGCCATCACGGACAAGGTGGCCTTCCCCCCATGTGCTCAGAAGCGCCTGCAGGTTTCCTCTGACCACCTCAAGGCGCTGCGCCCAATCTGCCGGAAGTTCCCGCTCCATCTCATCATCATCGAGATCCAGCGATCCTTCAACGTCTGCCGCAAGGGAGAGCAGCACATCATAGACATCTGCAAGCGAGCTTGAGAGCCGTCCTTCAAGCTGCTCAACTGCAACGCGCGCGGCTCGTTCGGTCCGGGCGCTGATCAGATCCGCAACCGCCTCCGCCTGAACGAGATCAATCCTGCCATTGAGAAACGCCCTGCGCGTGAATTCTCCGGGATCGGCTATTCTCGCACCGCACTGAAGCACTGCGCGCAGCGTGCGCCCGGCCGACTGGCGGCCGCCGTGGCATTGGAGTTCCAGCACATCCTCGCGGGTATAGCTGTGCGGCGCCCGGTAGATGAGTGCTATTGCCTCATCCAGATCCCCGCCGTCTTTGCCGGCCGGATCTGCAAGATGCCCGTACAGAAAGCTTCCCCCTGCACACGCCGAAACGGGCCCCGAGCGCGCCTTGAACAGCTTGTCGCCTATATTCAAGGCATCGGGCCCCGAGATCCTGACGACTGCTATGCCTGCCTGTCCCGGCGGCGTGGCGATTGCCGCTATCGTGTCTTCGCTGGAGTTCATGGACAGTCCGCCTTGTATGACATCCCGCCGCCGCGGACCATCGAAAAACGCGGCGGCGCGCCGTATCATTCAAGTGCCCTGCACGGACCTGTTCCGTCTTCGCGTTTCTCCGCGGCTGCAGGCATTTCGGCTGACCTGCACCGGGCTCTGACATACCCCCGGCTCAGGAAACGGCCTCATTCGGAAGCAACCGATGTGTCTGCCGGGGCGCAGGGCCTTTCAGAACACAACCGCCGCGAACGCCGGGTGCGGCGCGAGCTTCTTTCTGCCGTCGAGGAAGGCCAGTTCGACCAGAAACGCTATCTCCGCCACCTGTCCGCCGGCGCGCTCAACAAGGCGCGCCGTGGCGGCGGCGGTGCCGCCGGTCGCAAGAAGGTCATCCATAACGACTACGCGGGCCTTGCTCCGGAAAGCGTCCCTGTGGACAGTCAGCGTCGCGCTGCCGTATTCCAGCTCGTAGCTTTCCTCGTAGGTCTTGTACGGCAGCTTGCCCTTCTTGCGCACCGGCACCAGCGAAAGCCCGAGCCGGTCGCAGACCGCCCCCGCGAACAGGAACCCCCTTGCGTCGATTGCCGCAACGGCGTCAGCGCCCGCCGCCTTGCAGCGTCCGGCGAAGATGTCCACGGCGGCCCTGAACAATCGCGGGTCCTGCAGAACCGGAGTGATATCCTTGAATATGATGCCGGGCTTCGGAAAATCCGGCACATCGCGAATCGCAACCTTTATCTCGTCGGTGCTCATGGACTAATCCTCCTTCTTGCAGGGCGCGAGTATGCCAAGCGCGCCGGACGCCGGAAAGACGCAAAAAAAGAGCGGGCGGACAGGTTCTCCGCCTGTCCGCCCGCTTTATCCCCGTCAATCGCCGGCCGTCAGGCCAGCGCAGCCTGTGCCGCCGAGAGCCGTGCTATGGCCACGCGATACGGACTGCACGAGACGTAGTTGAGTCCGTTCTCGTAGCAGAACTTCACGGATGCCGGATCGCCGCCCTGCTCTCCGCAGATGCCGACCTTCAGTTCCTTGCGGGTTGAACGGCCTTTCTTCACAGCCATGCCGATCAACTGGCCGACTCCGCTCTGATCTATCGTCTGGAACGGATCCGCGGAGAGGATATTCCTGTCGAGGTACTCGTTCAGGAATCCGCCGATGTCGTCGCGGCTGAACCCGAACGTCATCTGGGTCAGATCGTTGGTCCCGAACGAGAAGAACTCCGCCTCCTGCGCCATCCTGTCCGCCAGCAGCGCCGCGCGCGGGATCTCGATCATTGTCCCGACCATGTGTGGAATCTGCCTGCGCCCCGCCTCGCGGCACACTTCCTTGTGCACGCTCTCCACCAGCTTCTTCTGGTTCTTGAGCTCATTCACGTCGCAGGTAACCGGGATCATGATCTCCGGTTTGCACTTGCCGCCCGCGGCGATGATCTCTGCCGCGGCCTCGAAGATTGCGCGCACCTGCATCTCGGTCACTTCGGGATATGTCACACCGAGGCGCACGCCGCGGTGCCCCATCATCGGGTTGTTCTCGTGCAGGGCTTCTCCGCGCCTTTTCACTTCTTCGGCTGTTATCCCGAGCGCCCGCGCAAGTTCCGCCTGCTTGTCCGCTCCCTGCGGCACAAACTCGTGCAGCGGCGGATCGAGCAGGCGGATCGTAACCGGCAGGCCCGACATCGCCTCGAGCGTCGCCTTGATGTCGCGCTTCACGAATACCTTGAGCTCCCCGAGAGCATTGCGCCGCTCGTCGGCGGTTGTGCTCAGGATCATTTTCCGCAGCAGGAAGAGCGGCTCGTCGCTGCCTTCGCCGTAGAACATGTGTTCGGTACGGAAGAGCCCGATGCCCTCCGCCCCGAACGCGCGGGCGACCTTCGCGTCGGCCGGCGTGTCGGCGTTCGTGCGGACGCCCATCTTGCGGAACTTGTCGGCCATCTTCATGAACTTCTGGAACCGCGGGTTCTCCGTGGCGTCAATCATCGCGAGCGAGCCCGCGTACACATGCCCTGCCGTGCCGTTGAGCGTAACCACGTCGCCTTCCTTGAGGACGACGTCTGTGCCCGCAAGCTTGGCGGTTTTCGCGCGAGCGTCAATGTGAAGGCTGCCTGCGCCGACTATGCAGCACTTGCCCCAGCCTCTGGCCACCAGGGCCGCGTGGCTCGTCATGCCGCCGCGCGCCGTGAGGATGCCCGCCGCCGCGCGCATGCCCTCGACATCCTCGGGGTTGGTTTCCTCGCGCACGAGAATGCACTTCTTCCCGTCGCGGTGCCATGCCACCGCGTCCTCGGCTGTGAACACCAGCGCGCCGCATGCGGCGCCGGGGCCGGCAGGCAGGCCCTTGGCAAGAGGCTGCGCGTCCTTTTCTGCGCGCGGGTCAACGATCGGGTGCAGGAGCTCGTCGAGCTGGCTCGGATGAACACGCATGACCGCTGTCTTCGCGTCGATCAGCCTCTCGGCCAGCATGTCCATCGCCATGTTGAGCGCCGCCGTGCCCGTGCGTTTTCCGACGCGGCACTGGAGCATCCACAGCTTGCCTTCCTGAATGGTGAACTCGATGTCGAGCATGTCGGTGAAATGCCGTTCGAGCTTCGTGCGTATGGCATCAAGCTCTTTGTACGTCCGCGGCATCGCTTCGTGCATGCTCTTCAGGTGCTTGTTCTGCTCGTTCTTCGTGTCGTCGTTGATCGGGCTCGGCGTGCGGATGCCTGCAACGACATCCTCGCCCTGCGCGTTGACGAGCCATTCGCCGTAGAACCTGTTTTCACCGGTCGCGGGATCGCGCGTGAAAGCCACGCCCGTGGCGGAGGAGTCGCCCATGTTGCCGAACACCATCGCCTGGACGTTCACCGCGGTGCCCCATTCATCCGGGATCCCCTCGATGCGCCGGTAGGACACGGCCTTCTTTCCGTTCCAGCTCTTGAACACCGCCGCGATTCCGCCCCATACCTGCGCCATCGGATCGTCCGGGAATTCCCTGCCGAGATGCTTCTTTACGAGAGCCTTGAATTCGCCGGCGAGTTTCTGCAGGTCATCCGCGCTGAGATCCGTGTCCGACGCCGCGCCGCGCTCGTGCTTGTAGTGATCAAGCGCCTCGTCAAGGATCTTGCGGATTCCCTTGCCCTCGGCCGGCGCGCGACCCTCCGCCTTTTCCATCACCACATCCGCGTACATCATCACCAGGCGGCGGTAGGAATCCCACACGAAGCGCGGGTTGCCGGTCTTGGCGATCATGCCGGGAATCGTCGTGGAGCACAGGCCCACGTTCAGAACGGTATCCATCATGCCAGGCATGGATTTGCGGGCGCCGGAGCGGCATGAAATCAGGAGCGGGTTCGTCGCGCTGCCGTACTCCATGCCCATGATCTTCTCGGTCTTGCGCAGGGCGGCAACAACCTGGCCTTCGAGCTCGAGCGGAAACTTGCAGCCGTTCTCGTAGTAGGCGGTGCAGCATTCCGTTGTAACCGTGAAACCGGCAGGCACGGGGACGCCCAGCCTGCACATCTCCGCCAGGTTCGCGCCCTTGCCGCCGAGCAGGTTCTTCATGGACGCCTTGCCGTCGGCCTTGCCGCCTCCGAACATGTAGACGTACTTGCGGGCCTTTCCGGCCTGCTTGCGGGTTGCAGTTTTGGTCTTCTTCGCAGCCATGGTTCTTCGAGCCTCCGGACACGCCGTCTCGCGACGGAATCAGGAAAACCGCGTCTTTGAACCGGGCACCACGCCCGGCCTTGCAGAGAGCGGATTTGACGAGCCTTGGAACTTACGGACGCCACCTTTACATGTCAACCAAAAGGCGGTCGCGCGCGTGTGTTTTCGCGCTCTTTCTCGAGCGCGTCTGCCGACATCGCGCCGACAACCGCGCTCTCCAAGGCTTTCGAATTGTCCGGGCAGCCCGCCTGCACTAGATTGCGGCCATGGAATCCGTCACCACGGCGCAATTCTCCTCCGCCCCGCAACCGCTCCTCTCCGTTATCGTGGTCAACTGGAACGGCGGCGCGCTGCTGGACGAAACGCTCGACTCGCTCATGGCCCAGACGCTCGCCGGCTCCATGGAGATCGTTCTTGTGGATAACGCTTCCACCGATGGTTCCCAAAGCCGGGCCGTCGAGCGTTGCGGCCCCAGCCTTCGTCTTGTGCAACTGACTTCTAACCAAGGGTTTGCCGGTGGCAACAACGCGGGGTTTGCGGCGGCGCGCGGGAGCTATTTCCTGTTGTTGAATAACGATGCCGTCGCCGCGCCGGACTGGGCGGAACGGCTGCTGGACCGCGCCCGTGCAGACACCCGGCTTGGCATGGTCACCTCGAGGATCCTCTGCGCATCGAATCCGAAGATGTTGGACAATGCAGGTCACGACATCTTCGCCGACGGATTGAACCGAAGCCGGGGGCACATGCAGCCGGACGCCGCCCCGTACGACGAAGCCGGGCCCACCCTGCTGGCAAGCGGGTGCGCCGCACTGTACCGGGCCGACGCGGTTCGTGCTGCCGGCGGTTTCGACGAAGACTTCTTCGCCTACGGAGACGACACCGACCTGGGGCTCGCCCTGCGTTTTGCCGGTTGGGGCTGCATTTACGAGCCTGCGGCGCGGGTTCTCCACCACGGCTCCAGCACGGCCGGCCGGCTTTCGCCGCGCAAGGTCTACCTCATCGAGCGAAACCGCGTTTGGGTGCTCATCAAGTATTTTCCCCTCTCCTGGATTCTCGCGAGCCCGTGGCACACCGCGCGGCGCCTGTTCGCGGGTCTGCGCGCGGCGCGAGGCGGCAACGGGCTGGCCCGCGAACTCACGGGGTCTATCGGGCCGATGAAACTCGGACTGACCATCTGTAGAGCCTGGTTCGACGCATTGCGGCGGCTGCCCGTCTTCTGGCGAAAGCGCCGCGCCATCTGGCGGCGCAAGAAACTCACGAACGCCGAGATCCGCGCACTCTTGAAACGCCATCTCCTCCCCGTCTCCGCCATGACCTTCGCGGAATGACCCGCGGCGCCGACGGTCCCGGCTTCGTTCATGGGCGACTCCAAGGGGCCCGTATGCAACAATGCCGTCTTTCTCTCGTTCGTGTCGGTCGGGTTCCTTCGGAATTCCGGCGAGACCCGCCGCTGCCGGCGCGGACTCGACAAGCAGGGCGGGATATGGGACATTCCTGCGCCTTACCCGCCAAGGGGTTGGAGAAATACCGAGGAGGACCATAATGGCTTCGAAGCTCGATCACGGCGATCTCACACTTGTCGCAAACACGATACGCGGACTGGCCATGGACGGCGTCCAGAAGGCGAAGTCAGGCCATCCCGGCATGCCGATGGGCATGGCGGACATCGCCGCGGTCCTGTGGCTGAGCCACCTTAACCACTGCCCGTCCGACCCGGCGTGGCCTGACCGCGATCGTTTCGTGCTCTCGAACGGGCACGGCTCCATGCTGCTCTACAGCCTGCTCCATCTCTCGGGCTACGACCTGCCCGTCTCCGAACTCCAGGCATTCCGGCAGTGGGAAAGCCGCACGCCCGGCCACCCGGAGCGCCACGTCACTCCCGGTGTTGAAACAACCACCGGGCCGCTCGGCCAGGGCATCGCCAACGCGGTGGGCATGGCGCTTGCGGAACGTATGCTCGCGGCCCGGTTCAACGACGCCCAGTTCGCCCCGGTGGACCATTACACCTATGTCTTCTGCGGAGACGGGTGCCTCATGGAAGGCATCAGCCACGAGGCCTGTTCCCTCGCCGGGCATCTGAAGCTGAACCGGCTCGTCCTCATTTACGACGACAACAGCATCACGATCGAAGGCGCCACCAGCCTCGCATGCAGCGACGACGCGGCAAGGCGGTTCCAGGCGTACGGCTGGAACGTGCTGCGCGCCGACGCACACGATTTCGACGCCATCGAACGCGCGCTGCGCAAGGCCCGCCGGTCAAAAGACAAGCCGACGTTCGTCATCGCCCGTTCCCACATCGGCAAAGGCAGCCCGAACAAGGTTGATACCGCCTCAGTTCACGGCGAACCGCTCGGCGACGACGAGGTCCGCGCCTCCAAGCGGAACCTGGGCCTGCCCGAAGATCAGGCGTTCCACGTGCCGGATCGCGTACGCGAGCTCTTCAGCGCCCGCGCAAAGAAGCTCGAACGACTCGCCTCCTCGTGGCGGCGCAGGATGAAGGCCATGGCAAAGGCGAGCCCGGAGAAGGCGGCCCTGTGGCGGCAGTACATGGACGACGCAATCCCCGTCGACCTCGACGCGCGCCTGCCGAAATTCGACCCCGCAACCCCGGTCGCGACCCGGTCGGCATCCGCCAAGGTCATCCAGTCCGTCGCCGCCGCGATTCCGCAGCTTGTCGGCGGTTCGGCGGACCTGGCCCCGAGCACTCGCACGCTGATAGACGGCGCCGCCTCGGTCGCGCCGGGCAGATACGACGGCCGCAACTTCCATTTCGGCATCCGCGAGCACGCGATGTGCGCGGTGATGAATGGCATCGCGCTGCATGGCGGATTGCGGGTGTTCGGCTCGACCTTTTTCGTCTTCGCGGACTACTGCCGCCCCGCGCTGCGTCTCGCCGCAGTCATGGAATTGCCGGTCATCTATGTATTCACACACGACAGCTTCTACGTTGGCGAAGACGGACCCACGCACGAACCGGTCGAGCATATCGCCAGCCTCCGCTGCATGCCGGGCATGACCGTCATCCGGCCGTCGGATCCAACCGAAACCGGCGCGGCGTGGGCGGCGGCGCTCCGACACAAGAAAGGGCCTGTGGCGTTGCTGCTCTCGCGCCAGAACATCCCCGTGATAGACCGTACCGCGAACCCGGCCGCCGCGAACTTGGAAAAGGGCGCTTACACGCTGTTCCAGACCGCCGAAGGCGACCCGGACCTCATCATCATCGCCTCAGGCTCCGAGGTGCAGCTTGCCATTGACTCCGCCCGCGCGCTTGCAGCGCAAGCCCGGGTGCGCGTCGTCAGCATGCCGTCGTGGGAGATGTTTGACAGGCAGCCGAAAGAGTACCGGGAATCAGTTCTCCCGAAAGCCTGCGCCAAACGCATCGCCATCGAGGCCGGTGTGCCGTTCGGGTGGGAACGTTACGTGGGCAGGTGCGGCAAGGTTGTGGCGCTCAACAGGTTCGGCGCTTCGGCGCCATACAAGACGCTGGCCGAGAAGTTCGGGTTCACGACTGCCAACGTCGTCGCAACCGCGAAGGGGCTGCTGGCCTGAGACTCCCCGTTGCGGCCGCGGGCCGGGAAGGGTCGGTTTGACGCATGGCCAGATTCATCATACGCGGCGGCGTTCCGCTGAAGGGGCGCCTTCGCGTTCCGGGCAATAAGAACGCCGCGCTGCCAATGCTGGCAGCCACGGTCCTCACGGACGAGCCCGTCTGCCTTTCCAATGTCCCGCAGATCGAAGACGTCGGAACGATGCTGGAGCTTCTCTCCGAGCTCGGAGCGGACGTGAAGATCGCCGGGCACACGGTCACCGTCTGTGCGCGCGGCCTGCGTCGACGCAAGTTGAACCCGGCGCTGTGCCGGCGCGCCCGGTCCACGATTCTCTTTGCCGGCCCGATGGCGGCCCGCCACGGGCAGGTAACCGTTGCCCCGCCCGGCGGCGATATCATAGGCCGCAGGCGGCTGGATGCGCATTTTCTCGGCCTCGCCGCGCTGGGAATAAGCGTGCACGGCAAGGACCGCTACATCTTCCGCCGTGGCCGTTTTGCCGGCGCGCAGATACTGCTCGACGAGGCCAGCGTCACTGCAACGGAGAACGTCCTGATGGCGGCTGTGCTGGCCCCGGGCACGACGACGGTCTACAACGCCGCCTGCGAGCCGCACGTGCAGGATCTTTGCCACATGCTCAACCGCATGGGCGCGCGCATTCGCGGCATCGGCACGAATTACCTGCGGATAGAGGGTGTCGCGTCGCTCCACGGGGTGCGCCACCGCGTGAGCGGCGATTACATTGACGCCGCGAGCTTCATCGCCGCCGCGGCCGTTACCGGCGGCGAACTGATCGTCGAGGGCGTGCCGGTGCAGCATCTCGAGGTGATCGCCCGCCCCTTCAGGCGGCTGGGCGTGAAGTGGACCGTGTCAGACGGCGAAGTGCGCCTCCCGGCGAACCAGCGGCTGGCCATCGTGAATGACTTCGGTTCCGCGGTCCCGAAGATCGAGGACGGCATCTGGCCGGCTTTCCCGTCCGACCTGATGAGCGTGGCGCTGGTCGTCGCCACCCAGGCGCGCGGCGACGTGCTCTTCTTCGAGAAACTCTTCGAAAGCAGGATGCACTTTGCCGACCGGCTTGGCGACATGGGCGCGCGCATGGTTCAGTGCGACCCGCACCGCATAATCATAAGCGGCCGCGCCAGGCTCACGGGAATCCATGTCGTCAGTCCAGACATCCGCGCGGGCATGGCGATGCTGATCGCGGCCCTGTGCGCGCGCGGCGAGAGCGTCATAGACAACGCGCAGATAATCGACCGCGGCTATGAAGCGGTGGACCGCAGACTCCGCAAGCTTGGCGCGGACATCACGCGGGCGGACTGATCATTCCTTCACCGTTCGGCTTGCACGCATCCAGGGCAGCGCCCCGGCGGCGCGCTCAGAACTCCGGGGCCGGCGGAGGGCCGTCCGGCGGCGGCATCGGTGGCTGGATTCCGGGGCCGCCATCCCGTCTGCGCTCTACGCCTTCGTGTCTCTCGCGCCAGTGCTCGCCAAGCGGCCTGCGGGGGCGTTCGCGGGACATGGCGCGTACGCGGTTGATCTGTTCCGGCGAGAGCGTGTTTCTTACGGCCAGCAGAGACTTCACCCTGAGCTTCGCCATCTCCGTGCGGATGGCGCCCGCCTTCTCAACGGCCGCCATCAAAGCGGCCTCATCCAGCCTTTCCGCCGTCATCAGCCCCGCCTGCTCCATGCCCGCTTTCTCCAGAGCGGCGCGCAGTTTCGGAAATTCCTCCCGCACTCCGGCAAGAGCTGTCTTGAGCTGTTCAATCTGTTCCCTGCTTACTCCGGCGCGTTCGGCCGTCTCGGGGTTCCGCAGGAGTTCATGTATGGCATTCTCCTGCTCCTGGCCAGGTTCCTCCTGACGCCCCATTTCCCTTCCCGGGCCGCGCCTGCCTTCCGGGCCCGGTCCCGGCGGGGGCGGCACGCCTTCCGCGCACGCGATGCCTGCCGCGAGAAGCGCTCCTGCCAGCAGGATGGATGAATTGGACCTGTTCATGACCTGGCTCCTTTCCAAACCTCGTTACGCTGTCTCAACGCAACACCTGCGCACTTTATTTCAGCCCCCCCGGCATCCATTCAGTGTTCGAACCGCTTCTCGCATGGCACCAGGTACCGCCATCCGCGGGCAGTGACCAGAACGGTATCTTCTATCCTGATCCCACCGATTCCGGGGTAGTACAGGCCCGGCTCCACGGTAACCACGTGGCCCTTGCGGATCCGAACCGGGCTCAGGCCGAGAGACGGCGGCTCGTGTATCGCCAGGCCCACACCATGGCCTGTGCCGTGGATGAACCCCTTCGGGCGCGCATCGCCGAGGACCGTCTCGAACCCGCGCCGTTTGAACTCGTTCAGCGCCGCCCTGTGCACGCGCGCGCCGCCCACGCCCGGCCGCAGCTCAGCCAGAGCCGCCTGCTGCGCCGCCCTGACAGCCGCATACATGCGGCGCAACTCGCGCGACGCCTGCCCGCGCACCACGGTCCGTGTCAGGTCGCCCCAGTAACCGTGTTCCGTGTGCTGCGGAAATATGTCGAGAACGATCGCCTGCCCCGCGAGCAGTGGGCCCGACCCGGCATCGTGCGGGTCAACCGCATGCTCCCCGCATGCAACTATTGTGTCCCTGCCAATGCAGCCGTGCGCTATCAGAACCGACTGGATTGTGTTGCGGAGCCCTTCCGAAGTAAGCACCTCGCCGCGCAGAACAAGGCGTCCGCGTTCGTCCGGCCTGCTTGCCGCGATGCGTCGAACCGCTTCCCGCATCGCCAGCACCGCCGCCTGCTGGGCCTGCGAGATTTTCGCAACTTCATCAGGCCGCTTCACGGCCCGCGATTCGTATGTTGCGCCCTCCGCGCAACACACTTTCAGCCCGGCCCGCTCCAGCCGCCGCGCCACGGACAGCGGAAAAGCTCCCGAAACCGTCACCTTCCTCGCGCCCGTGCGCCTGACGGCCGCAAGAGCCCATTCCTCGATCCTTCTCCGCCGCACCGGCGGCAATCCGAGCCGGTCCGGCGTTGCCACCTCTATTCCCCTGACCGTGTTCACCGCGCGCCCGTATTCCATGCCGGGCACCACCAGGAGGCGTCTTGTGCCGGCATCCAGGAAGACCACCGGGTCCGCGGCCCAGAAACCGGTTGCATACCTCAGGTCTGGCCATTGTTCGGGACTTCCAACAATGAGAATCGCGTCTGTTGACTTCTTTCCCATGCGCAATCTCCGCGTACGGACCGCTGGAAACGTGTTTGCCCGGCCGATTCTGCACGCGCACCTCCCCGCAAACAACAGGGAAATACGCGCTTTTTGCGATCCCCATGCCTGCAACGCAACCGGCCGCGCGGGCGCGCGCCGGCACGCGAGCCTTCTCGAGCTGCATCGGCTGTCTTTGCTCAAACGGCCGGAAACCGCCGGTTTTTCAGTGTTTTTTCGCGCCGCACGAGCAATCCGAACCTGCTGCAAACTGCCTGCCGGATCATCCCTGATTCGGCGATCAGAAGGCTTCCGTTGCAGCCGTTGTCGCCTCAAAGATGTTCACAAGCACGTCACGGGCTGTCGCATCATGCGCACCCGCCACGCCGGCGAAAGCGCGAATCCCCTTGATTCACGGCGGGTTTCGGGGCCTCCTCCGCCTGTTGATAACCTGTTCATTCAATTCAGTCTTTTTTCCTTGTCTGGTTGTTTGGCCGCCGACACTATGGGCCGTGTTCTTTCGGGAGGAAGAACCGGTTTTACGGGTGTTATTCTCGCGCGGTGTGACGGAAAGTCGCGCCCCGTTCTGGAGATTGAGCTGTGAGTCATCCTGAAGCCCAGCAGATCTGGGGTAGGGCATGCAAACATCTCGAGCAGGCGCTTCATCATGACGTCTACTCGCGCTGGATCGCCGTTATCCAGCCTGTTTCGCTGGACGACCACACCCTGACGCTGGGGGTGGAGAACGACTTCTATCAGTCGTGGCTCGAGGAGAACTACGTTCCCCTGATAAAACAGGCCCTTTCTGCGGTTTCTGGCGAGACCTACGACATCCTCTTCGCAGTGCGCGAGGGCCAGACGCCGCCCGCGGAGTCGAAGCCGGTCGAAAAACGGCGGCCGCTCCTGAGCCGGCTTTCCCGGTCGCCGCGCCTTACGGCGGCCCTGAACCCGCGATTCACTTTTGATTCGTTCATCATCGGCCCATCGAACAGCTTTGCCCACGCAGCGGCTCTTGCCGTTGCGCAGGCGCCGGCTCGCGCCTACAACCCGCTCTTCATCTATGGGGGTGTCGGTCTCGGCAAGACTCACATCATGCAGGCCATCGGCCACCATGTGCAGGCCACGTCCCGTTCGGTAGTCTGCTACGTTTCGTCCGAGGCGCTGCTGAACGAGTACATCGAGGCACTCCAGTCAAACAGCCTCGTCCAGTTCCGCAAGAAGTACCGTTTCGCCGACCTCCTGCTCGTGGACGACATACACTTCCTCGCCGGCAAGGAGCGCATACAGGAGGAGTTTTTCCACACCTTCAACGCGCTGTTTGACTCGCGCAAGCAGATCGTCATGACAAGCGACCGTCCCGCGAGCGAGATCGCGCGCCTGGAACAGCGTCTCGTCTCCCGGTTCGAGTGGGGTCTGGTGACGGAGCTGGAACCGCCGGACCTGGAAACGCGTGTGGCCATTCTCCGGGAGAAGCAGAAGCCGGCGGCCATCCTGCTCCCCGACGAGTTTCTCCACTTCATCGCCCAGAACGTGAAGTCGAATATCCGCCGCCTCGAAGGCGCCCTTGTCAGGGCTCTTTCCTATGCGTCTCTTACGGGCAAAGACATCACGATGGACGCGCTCAGACATCTTCTGCGCGACCTTCTCGACGAGGAACACGCGGAGGAAATCACGTTCGACCGCATCCAGCGCACCGTCGCCGAGCATTTCGATCTGCGCCTTACAGACATGACAAGCAAGCGTAGGCCCCGTTCCGTCGCCATGCCGCGTCAGATAGCCATGTATCTCTGCCGGCGGATGACGCGCTCCTCCCTGCCTGACATAGCCAACGCCTTCGGCAAAACGCATGCAACGGTCCTTCACGCCTGCAAGGCTGTCGAGAGCCGGATGGATGTTGACGGCGATCTCCGCGGCAATGTCATGCTCATATCCAAGAAGCTCGGCGCCAGAATGCCTTTTGATAAGGATGTTAAGAAGGCCGATGCATCGTGTTCATAACTCCGACCATGTTCACATCCTATCCGTTACCGTCTCTTTCTCCACACCTTGTCCACAGGTCCATACATCATTCCAACCCGCGTATTCACTGGACGAAAGCACCCTTTTCAACGTAATCAACATGCATAATACTGGTGCTTTGAATTAAGGTAGAGAATCAACCAGATATAAGAGACTGAAGACAACCCGCGGAGATGAAGGAGAACTCATGAAGCTGACCATCGCGAAAGCTGCCCTGCTCAATGCCGTGCAGAAGGTACAGAACGTGGTCAACATCCGGACCACCGTGCCTGTTCTGTCAAACGCCATGATAGTGGCATCCAAGGACGGCGTGGAACTCACCACGACGGACCTGGAGGTCAGCGTCCGCTGCAAGGCTGAGGCTACGGTCCACAAGGCGGGTCAGACCACGCTGCCGGTGAAGAGACTATCGGGCATCGTGCGCGAACTGCCTGACAAGGACATTGTCATCGAGATGGGAGAGGGCAACACGACGACGGTGGAGTGCGAATCGTCGTTCTTCAAGATAGTCGGAATCTCCGCCGACGAATTTCCACCCATGCCGAAACCGGAAGGCAAGTTCGTGTACACCATGAACCAGGGCGTGTTCCGGGAGATGCTGAGGAAGACATCCTACGCGGCGTCGACCGACGAGACGCGCTTTGTGCTCAACGGCGTGCTCATGAGCTTCAAGGGCGGGAAACTGACGATGGTGGCGACAGACGGGCGGCGGATGGCCATGGTGGAGTACGAGGTGGAATTCCCGAAGGAAGCGGAAACCGATGTGATACTGCCGACGAAGGCGGTGAACGAACTGTTGCACACCCTGGGAGAGGAAGGCGATCTGAAGATACAGATTGCCGGAACACAGGCGCTGTTCGAGTTCGGCGACCTGACGATGTGTTCAAAGCTGATAGACGGCACTTTCCCGAACTTCCGGCAGGTGATTCCAAGCCAGGGCGAAGCGCGCGTAACGATCGAAAGGGAAGGGCTCCTGGCCGCGCTGAGGCGCGTGTCGCTGCTCTGCACGGACAAGGCCACGGCAACGAAGCTGCAGTTCGCGAAGAACAGGCTCACACTTACGATGAGCACGCCGGATATCGGCGAGGCCCGTGAAACGCTGCCGATCAAGTATGCCGGACGGGAAATAAAGGTGGCGTTCAACGCCGAGTTCATCATGGACGCCCTGAAGAACCTCAGCAACGACGAGATACACATGGAACTGACTGACGACCTGAGCCCAGGCGTCATGAAGTGCGACATACCGTTCCTGTACGTGCTGATGCCGATGCGGATCAACGACTGAAGAGAAAGCCGGCGGCGTCAGGCGCGGAAATTCATATCCTTCACGGCCTTCACTTCGTCCGGGCGGGAGACGGGTGTTGTGGACGGGGCTTGGCGAAGGCGTTCCGGATCAGTCACGGCAAGGTCGGCTATCCGCCGCATGGCCGAGGCGAAGGCATCGAGAGTTTCCTTGCTCTCGGTTTCCGTCGGCTCGATCATCAACGCCTCCTTCACGATCAGAGGGAAGTAGACCGTCGGCGGATGGAAACCCTCGTCAATAAGCGCCTTGGCGATATCAAGAGCACGGACGCCGTTTTCAGCCTGTTTTCGGGCGGAGAGCACGAACTCGTGCATACAGGCGCTTTTCACCGGCAGCTCGAAGATGTTCTTCAGCCGGCTCATCAGGTAGTTGGCGTTCAGGACCGCGTTTTCGCTGGTCTCGACGAGCCCCTCCGCTCCGAGCAGCAGGATATAGGCGTACGCTTTCAGGCAGACGCCGAAGTTGCCGTAAAAAGGCGCAATATAGCCGATGGACTTGGGGAAGTCGTACTCGAGGAAGTAGGTGTTGTCGTGTCGTTTTTCCACCCTGGAGACGGGCAGGAACGGCTCGAGGTCCTTCCGGACGCCAACCGGGCCGGCGCCCGGCCCGCCCCCGCCGTGGGGAGTGGCGAAAGTCTTGTGCAGGTTCACGTGCATGACGTCTATGCCCGCGTCGCCGGGCCTGAACTTGCCTAGAACGGCGTTCAGGTTCGCGCCGTCGTAATAGACCAGGGCGCCGTTGCGGTGAGCGATCTCAACAACGTCCCTGATTCTCGAGTTGAAGATGCCGAGAGTGTTCGGGTTGGTGAGCATGACCGCCGCGGTCCTGGGCGATACGATGCCGGCCAGGCGGTCGGCATCGAGCATGCCAGTGTCCGGATCGGTCGGGGCGGCAACAACAGAGTAGCCTGCGAGTGCCGCGCTGGCGGGGTTTGTGCCGTGCGCCTCGTCGGCGATCACCACTTCGGTTCGTTTTTCCCCCCGGTCGCGGTGGAAGGCGGCCACCATCATCATGCCGGTCAGCTCGCCGTGCGCCCCGGCCATCGGGTGCAGGGTGAAGGCCGACATGCCGAAGATCTCGCACAGCAGTCGCTCAAGCTCGTGCATGATATGAAGAGCGCCCTGGACGAGCATTCCTCCGTGGCGGAGCTGGGGCAGGAACGGGTGCAGGTCGGAGAACCCCTCCAGCCGCGCGATGCGCTCGAGGATCTTCGGGTTGTACTTCATCGTGCAGGAACCGAGCGGGTAGAACCCGGTATCGACCCCGAAGTTCAGCCGGGACAGCCCCGTGAAGTGGCGCACTACGTCCAGCTCTGAAAGCTCGCAGAGCTCGGCGTCCGCGGCCCGGAGGCAGTCGGCGGGGATTTCCAGCGCATCAGGCACGTCCGCGCCGGGAAGCATCACGCCCGCGCGGCCGGGAACGGATTTCTCGAAGATCAGCTGCATAGCGTGGACTCCAGGGTTTCCGCAAGCATGCCGATTTCGTAACGGCTCCGTTTCTCGGTGACGGCGACGAGGAGATAGTTGTCCATTCCCCTGTAGAAGCGGCCGAGCGGAAGGCCGGCCGCCACGCCGCGTTCTATCATTGCGCCGACCACTTCCGTGGCGTTCGCGGGAAGCTGAACGGTGAACTCGTTGAAGGTGGGGCTCGACCGTTTCACTGAAACGCCCGGGATGGCGTCCAGGCGGTTCTTTGCGTAGTTCGCCTTCGCGTGGCAGAGGCGGGCGACGCGTTTCAGGCCCTCGCGGCCGAGGAGAGAAAGATACGCATGTGCGCGAAGGGCGCAGAGCGCCTCGTTTGTGCAGATGTTCGACGTGGCCTTTTCGCGCCGGATGTGCTGCTCGCGGGCCTGGAGGGAGAGAACGAACGCGTCACGTCCCGCGGCATCAACCGTGCGGGCCACCAGCCGGCCCGGCATCCTGCGAACCAGGCTCTTGCGCGTGGCCATGAAGCCCAGGTAGGGGCCGCCGAACGAAAGCGGTATGCCGAGCGACTGTCCCTCGCCGGTGACGATGTCCACGCCGGTCTCGCCTGGGGTGGCAAGAAGGGCCATGGCTATCGGGTAAACGGACTGGATAACCAGTATCCCTCGCTCGTGGCAGTGCGACACGATGTCGTCGTGCCGGTCCACCACGCCGAAGAAGTTGGGGTTCTGGACGATAACTGCCGCCGTCTCCGGGTTGAGTGCCGAGAAGAGGAGCTCGCGGTCGCTTCGTCCGTGCGAGACGGGAACTTCCGAGAAGTCTATCGAGAGGTTGGCGGTGTAGGTGTGGACCATCGTCCGGTACACGGGGTTGATGCCGCTGTCCATCACGATCCGGCTGCGCCCGGTCGCGTGCAGCGCAACCTGGCAGGCCTCGCACAGCGCGGTGCCGCCGTCGTAAAGCGACGCGTTGGCGACATCCATGCCGGTGAGCCGGCAGATATGCGTCTGGTACTCGTAGATCGCCTGCAGGGTGCCCTGCGACAATTCCGGCTGGTAGGGGGTGTATGCGGTGTAGAATTCGCTGCGGCCGGCTACGGCGTCAACCGCCGCCGGAATGAAGTGGTCATACACTCCGCCGCCGAGAAAGTTGAGGAGGTGAAAATAATTGCGGCGGCCGGCGCGCCTGAGGAGCGCCTCAACCTCCCATTCCGAACGCGCCGGAGGCACGGCAAGGGGCGGGGCTCGCACATCCGCCGGGATGACGTCGAAGAAATCGGAGACATCCTTTGCGCCGCATGCGCGCAGCATCTCGGCGCGCTGCCCCGGCGTGGTGGCTATGTAACTCATTCGTCCTCGTCTTCGTCTTCTTCCTCGTCGGCGATGGTGTCCTCGTACTCGTCAGCCGAGAGAAGCTCGTCGGCCTCCTCCGCATTCGCGCACCGCAGCTTGAAGAGCCAGCCGGCATCGTAGGGGTCGTCGTTGACCGTTTCCGGCGCGTCGGCGAGCGATTCATTTATCTCGGTAACTTCGCCGGAAAGCGGGGCGTAAATGTCGCTGGCCGCCTTGACCGATTCGATCACCGCGCACTCATCGCCCTTGTCGAACGTTTCGCCGACATGGGGCATTTCGATGAAGGTGATGTCGCCAAGCTGTTCCTGGGCGTAGTTGGTAATGCCGAGGGTGGCGACGTTGCCTTCGATCTTCACCCATTCGTGACTGCTGCTGTACATGCGATCGCCTGGTGTCATTACAGGATCTCCGCTTCGAATCTCTAGCCCTTCCGGCCCCGTTTCCCTCAACCTTGCAACAGACCATCATCGCGCGCCGTTCCGCAAGTGTAGAACGGCAGCGAAACCGTCTCAGCCGACAGCGTTCCACGCGCGCCGGCTATATTCAGGCGCGCGCCTGGCGCGGCTGCGTCCGGCGCAACGTAAGCCAGAGCCACGGCGCATCCCATGGACGGCGCGTAGCTGCCGCTCGTTACGATGCCGGCCTGGCTGTTGTCCGCCCGTATCACGCTGTCGCCCTGACGCGCCGCACGGCGGCCGTCCAGCCTGAGGCCGGTCAGCCGCGGGCCCCGCCCGGCGGCGCGTATTGCATCCGCGCCGGTGAACTGTTTAGTTCGGGACAATGCCCTTGTAAAGCCGGATTCCGCGGCGTTTCTTCCGGGGCCCAGTTCATGGCCGTAGAGAGGCATCCCCATCTCAAGCCGCAGCGTGTCCCTGGCGCCAAGTCCGGCCGGGAGCGCACCCGCGGCCAGACACCCGCGCCAGAGGGCAAGGATCGTTTCGGGGGCGGCGTAGAGCTCGAATCCCAGTTCGCCGGTGTAGCCGGTCCTGCTGACGAGGATGCGGGCGCCGCAGAAGGCGGATTCGGAGAACGAATAGTAGCGAAGCGACGCAACAACGTCGCCGAGGATGGGACGCAGCAGCCGCGTGGAACCGGGGCCCTGGACGTCGATTTTGGCGGTTTCGGCGGACATGTCGGCACAGCGCGTGGAACGGGAAACGTGCCGCGTGATCCATTCCACATCACTGCCGCGCGTGGAGGCGTTGACAACCAGCATGAACGAGTCGGGGGCGAGCCGGTACACGAGCAGATCGTCCAGCACGCCGCCGTTTTCGTTGCAGAGAAGGCCGTACCTGCAGCGGCCGGGCTGGAGCGGTGCAACGTCGCACGACACCAGGTTTTCCAGGTCATCGAGCGCGGACGGACCCTGCAGCAGGATAACGCCCATGTGGCACGTGTCGAAGACAACGGCGCCGCTTCTCGCCGCTTCGTGTTCGGCGACGATTCCTGCGGCGTACTGGATGGGCATCTCGTACCCCGCGAACGGCGCGAATCTGGCGCCAAGGGCGGCATGTTCGGGGTAAAGAACGGTTCTGGCAAGCGCTGCCGTCATGAAGCGGGTCCCCCCCTTCAACAGGAAGGTGCAGGCGACGGGCTGCCCGCCCGCCGCCTGCACCCTCGACGCTGGCATCCTATTTTCAATCTTACTTGAACGTCTTCGTCGCCGCGTTCATTGAAGAAGACCGGAACGTGATCTTCTTGATCGGCATCTTGTCCTTGAGCAGCTCGTAGAAGAGCTCGCAAAGGTTCTCGCAGGTCGAAACCTTCTTGGTCACGACGATCCGGTATTCCGGGTATGACCAGGCGAGCGGGTGGTCGATCTTTTTCAGCGGAACGCAGTTCTTCGCGTCGTTATGGATGCCATGCTTCTTGTAGACTGCAATCACCGCTTCCAGAAGCGGGTCGCCTTCCTGGAACAAGGTCGCATGGTGAAAATGGTCACACACTTCCCATGCCTTCTTGAATCCATCCTTGCAGGCGTGAGCAAATCCCGTCACCGGGTCCACGGTGTCTTCGAGTTCGATGCAGAGAAGACCCGAGTGCCCGTGAAGGTGCTTGGCTTCCCTCGGCCAATTCATGAACCGGTGGGCGTACTGGAAGTCGAGGTTTACGATGGATGTGTACTTGTTGTCTGGCATGACTAACTCCTCTTCTGGTTGTGGGCTGACTGATGCCCTTTCTCGCGTTGGACAAACCGAACTGACACCTGGACACGTTCTGCGCTGTCCACACCTCCTTTCGTCGGGCGGTCTCTGCCGACCGGGTGCGCGCAGGGCTTTCCCATCACCGGAAACGCGCTTCTGTTGCTCATGGTTACTCTACTGTTCTACCTTCCGTCTCCATTGCCTTCCGCTTGCACTTCCGGCAGATTCCTCGCAATTCGACATAAACCCCTTCGACGCTGCCCATCTCGGACACCTCCCCGGGAACCGGGAGCCGATCCATTGCGTCGCTGTAGAAGTCGCCAATCATCCCGCACTCCGTGCAGACGAAATGGTGGTGCCGATCCGTGTTGGCATCAAACCGGGCTCTGTCTCGCAGGGAACCAACGCGAGCGATGACGCCTTTGTCCTCCAGCATCCTCAGCGTCCGATAGACGGTGTCAACCGAGATCGCCGGGATCCGTCGCCGCACACGGACGAGAATCGTCTCGGCGTCGGGGTGTTCCTCGCTACCGGCCAACTCCCGAAGAATCTCGGTTCTCTGATGAGTTGCCTTGACGCCCTGACGACGGCAGGTGTCCAGGAACGCCGCAACGCGTTTCTCGACTTGTTCCATGGACGTCACGCGAAAAACTCTCCCCTCGTAATCATTACGATGTCGTAAAGGTACGTCATCGCGCTGCGGCATGCAAGCGCTATTTCAGTAAAACTTCGGCGCCGCGGCAGCGAGTGTCCGGCGATTTTTCTTCCTTGCCAACAGACTGTTCGTGATTACTGCCGCCAGAAGCGGCAGTCCGGCGGCGGCGGATGTCCAGCGCAGGGTCCTCAACGGCGGAACGCGGCCTGAGGCTGCCGCGAGATTGAAGAAGATGACCGCGCAGCTCAGCCAGACGGCGGAGAAGTTGCCGAGCGGCGAATCCGAGCGGACACACTGAAGCCCCTGAACCCGCGTCCGTGAAAATGGCCAGAACAGGTTGCTGCCGAGAAAACCTGCCTGGTCGAGCAGTATGTGCAGCGCGAACGCGCCGCCGGCCGCCGCCGCACCGATCGCTCCGGCGAACGTGCCGGCAAGCGCCGTGACCCCGGCCGCCGCGGCCACGCTGTGGGAGAAACGGCGATGCCACGGAAGAAAAACCGGCACCACTGCGCCGTCGGCCGCCGGCTCCATCGCGAACATCGCATCGCCGAACCCCGAAACAGCGGTGCTCGCGCGGTATTCGAGCCGGAGCCGCGCCTTGCACGGGGCCCAGCCCTCGAAACGCGGCGCGGGGCCTGCCGTGGCGCCGCCGGGATCAACGATATCGCCCAGCCGGACGCCGATCCGGCGTCCGGCCGGGTCGAAGATGACGTCATAGCGCCGCCACAGGTCGTGTGAGACGCGTACCGGGTGGAGGCGGACGGTCACTGCCCTGCCCTGTTCGGCGGCCCGGTCCGCGGCGTCTGCAAGCGCAGCGGAGACGACGGCGGGATCGGGATTCAGCGGATCGGGCACGATTTCGACGTGGTGGGTATGGAGGAACCGGGCGAACCGGAAGTCCAGCGTATCCGGCAGCAGCGCGCAGACCGCGGCCAGCGCGAAGAAACCAGGATGCCCACGCCCGGCGGCATCCACCGCGCCGGGCAGGCACGATGTCCATGCCAGGCCGACCGCCAGATGGGACAGGCCTTTCATGAAGGCCGCGCCGGGAAAGCCTCGGGCCAGCACGCCCGCATGGCTTCGTGCAGTGCGGAATGAAGAGTGCGCGCGGAATCCAGGCGGTTGTGCTTGTCGAACGCGGTGGCCTTCTCAAGCACTGCGCGCACGGGAACCGGAACACCGCTGAAATCGAGGACCGGCCCCGTTGAGACCTCCTTGATAGTTACCGAACCGGAGCAGGGAAGCCTGCCGGCGATGAGTTCATAGGCGAGAACGCCCATCGCATAGACGTCCGTGCGCGGATCAAGCTCCTCACCGCGCGCCTGTTCCGGGCTCATGTAGGCCGGGGTGCCCATGATGAACTCGCTGCTCCACTGGCGGTTCAACAGGCAGCCTATGCCGAAATCAATCACTTTCACGACGCCGTTTGTGTCGAGCATCAGGTTGTCGGCCTTGAGATCGTTGTGAAGAATGCCGCGCCTGTGCGCGTGCGACACGGCGTCGGCGGCCACTTCAATTATGATGTCGGCATCGCGCACGGGGAACGGGCCGGATTTGTCTATCATGCGTCGCAGAGTCTCACCTTCGACGTATTCCATAACCAGGAAATAGGTTGAGCCCGCCTTTTCGAGGTTATGCAGTCTTACTATGTGCCTGTGGGAGAGCGCCATGGTGAGACGGGCCTCGCGGCGGATGGTTGCGAGCGCGGCCGGATCTCTGGCCAGGGCCGGGAGCAGCACCTTGACCGCAACCGCCATGTCCAGCAGCATGTCGTGCGCTTTGTAGACGGTGCCGGTTCCCCCTTCTCCGAGGCGGGGACCGACGCGGTAGCGGGTGCCGAGAGAGTGTCTTGTCTGCCGTCCCCGCATGGACCGCGCCCGTTCTGCCGCCTCGTGGAGCTGTGCGCGGTCCACGGGTTTGTGTGGAGCCGACCGCGGCCTCGCAGCGGCCCCCCCCGGGCGTATTGGTTTCGGGGCGGCTGTGGGTTGTGCGGGTGGCGCCGGAGGCCGGACCGGCTGCGGGGAGATGATCCGGAGCGGTTTCTCCAGGGCAGGGTCGTTTTCGACGAGTCTGATCATGCGGCGGGGCGGCTGCCCGCCCTGGCTCTGCGGCAACCGGTGCAGTTCTTCATCCATTGCTTCGCTTCTCCGTTCGGACATGGGAGAAAGTGTTTTATCCGTCGCTGTTTGTCAACGCCGCTGCTACGCGGCGCATGGAACTCGGCTGCGCCGTGCCGCTCCGTGCTCGAGGCGTGAAAAAAGGGGCTTGTTTCCACGTTCGTCATCAACCATCATCGGTCGCCTGCATCAGCATCCCGCGGTTGTTAGGCCGCGTGGGCTATTGAACATGCGAATTCGCGTAGAAAGAGCTGCAAGTCTCCTTCTTTGCGTTGCGGTGTGCGCCGCCCTGGCGCCCGTCGTTGCGCGCGGGCAGGCCAGTCCCCGCGAATTGCGTCAGTCTGCGAACACCAAGCTTGCGCAAGGCGCGTTTGTCGACGCCGTCCCGGATCTTGAGCAGCTCATCGCGTATCTCGGCCAGAGCAAGGATGCGCGGATAGTGGCCTCAATGGAATCCGTCTTCTACAACCTGGCCATCTGTCATTTCTTCAGCGGCCAGTTCGATCCGGCGGAGACGGCGTTCCGCGACTACGTAAAGAGGTACCCGTACGGGTCGAGGACGAAGAAGGCGCACGTTTACATAGCCGACGCGCTTCGCTTCAAGGGCAGCCTGAAGGAAGCGCTCAAGGCGTACGAGGATGTCCTGAGGAAATACGGCCTGGAGTTCAGCAAGGACCTCAAGGCGGACATCTATTGCTCGATGGCGCGGTGTTACCTCGCCGATGACGACTGGAAGGCGGCGATCGAGCCGCTGATGAATGCCTACGTCAACGCGCCCGACTTCATGCGGAGAAACTGGGCGGCGACGCTGCTGACCACCGCGTACTTCAAGGAGCTCGACCTCGAGAAGGTCTACCCGCTTGTGCAGTACTTCCTGCGTCCCGACTCGTTCGCCTCGCGTTCGATAGCCTTCAACCTGGCCGCGCTCGAGGCCGGCGACGAGCTGTTTGCCGACGAGCAATACCGGGACGCGCTCTGGGTTCACCGCATGGTTTACCCGTACGACATGGTGCTGCTCCGGAGCGAGCAGCACCTCGCCTACCTGCAGAAGCTGGCCGACGACATGAAAGGCCGCATCGGCGACCCGCGCGAGCTGATGCGCGTGCAGGAGAGCATCGGCGAGCTCGAGGAGGAGCTGAAGGCTCTGCGCGGCGTGCCGAATTACGACATGGAGCTCTACACGCGCATCGCGCGCGGCTACATGGAAATGCTGCGTTACTGGGAGGCGCGCGAGATATTCCTCCACCTGCACGAAGTGGCGGATCCGAAGCTCGCCGAGGAAGCGCTCTACTTCGCGTTCATCTGCTCGACGCGCCTGCTGCCGTGGGACAGGGCGTACGCGATAGGCGAGGACTACATGCGGGTGTATCCGGCCGGCATGTACTACGACCCGATCACTCTCGCGATGGGGCAGATGTACGCGAAGGAACAGAACTGGAAGAAGGTCATCGAGCACTTCAAGAAGGTTCTCGAGGTCAGTCCCAAGCACGAGTCTGCCGCTGAGGTATATTTCCTGGTCGGCTACGCGTCCTTCATGGAGGAGCAGTTCGCCCAGGCGATAGACTACTTCACGCGGCTCATCAAGCAGTTCCCCGGCCACGAATTCGTCGGCGCCGCGACGTACTGGACCGGCATGTCCCACCTTTTCGACGGCAAGTACGAGGAGGCTTCGCCCTACTTTGACCGCGTCCTCCAGGACTTCGCGTCGGGTCCGTACACTGAGGACGCGTCGTTCCGCCGCGCTGTCTGCGACTACGGGCAGTCCAGGTACGAGGAGGCCGACCGCCTGCTTGCCTCGTTCGTGGCGGCCTATCCGAAGAGCGTGCTTTACCCCGAAGCCATAATGATGCGCGCGGATGTCGCCGGGTCGGGCGGCCGGCTTGACGACGCGGTGCGCCTGTACAAGCAGGCGATGGCCGCGAAAGACTTCAACATAGAGTTCTACAATCACTGCGCCTTCCAGTGCGGGCGCATCCTCACGGACAACGAGGACTGGCCCGGCGCCGTTTCGCACTACCGCCAGTACATCGAGAACGGGCGGGACGGATCCAACCTGCCGCTTGCCGTGTACTGGATCGGCGTTGCCCTGTGGAACAGCGGCGAGGAAGAAGGCGCCATGCGCTACTACCGCGAGGCGGTGGAGAAGCACGGCAAGGACATCAACGCGATGGGCATAGACCTGATTCTCGACGAATGGGTCGGGCGGACGAAAAGGGCGAAGCCGGAAGAGGCCGCAAAGGCCTGGCAGGAGCTGGTCAGCTCGCTCACGCGGGCGATGCAGAACGGGGACAAGGTTATGGAGCTGCGCCTGAAGCGCGTGCTCGTGTACCACCCGAACATGCAGGCGGGTGAAAAGGAAAAGATCATCGCCGGCCTGCTGGACGAGGCGAATCTGCCCCACTCCAGCCCGTCGGTCCTGCAGTCCATGCTCGACTACGCGCGAGAGAGGAAGAACCAGGAATTTGCCGTGCGGGTGGCGCAGGACATAATAGACCGCTACACGGAGACCGACTATGCGCTCGACTCGCGCATGGTGCTCGCGGACGTTGCGATCGCGCGGGCGCGCAACTCCTCGGACCCCGAGCAGAAGAAGACGTTCTACGCCGAGGCGATCAGGCATCTTGACGTGATACGGGCGGTGTTCGCCAGCAGCGGCGAGGCGGCCCAGGCGCTGATGCTGCTTGGAAGCATCTACCAGGACCAGCAGCAATACGAGAAGGCGGACGAGTGTTACAAGGCGGTGCTCGGCGTGAAAGGCTGGCGCAACCTGTGGGCGGAGGCCGGGTTCGGCAGGGGCGAGGCGGCATACGCGCAGCGGCAGTACGAGGCCGCCGGCGCCCACTACCAGCATGTGTACGTCATGTACGGCCACTACCGGCTCTGGGCCGCGCGCGCGTACTTGAAACACGCCGAGACGCTGAGAAGGCTTTACCAGACCGGGAAGGCCGTAGCCGTGCTTGAAGAAATGCTCGCCGACCCGGAACTCGCCGCGCTGCCGGAAGGCGCCATAGCGCGGGACCTGCTGGGCAGGCTGAAGGGACAGGGCGGATGAAGAACCTCGCGTTGATTGTTGCGATGCTGCTGGCGGTCTGCGGAACCGTTTCGCGCGGCCAGTCCGCGCCGGCCGCCACGGCCACGCTTGCCGCCGGCGCGGTGACGCCGTGCCCGGCCTACATCAAGGTGGAAGGCAAGCAGGCGAAGGTGCTCCTGGTCGGGGCCGAAGCGGGGAAGGTTCTCTTCTGCCTCGGCGACTCACCGATGGGGCAGAGGCGCGAACTGCCTGTCGAAAAGGTCGAGACCGCGTACTTCGAGTACAAGATGGACTACGGGGCGCTGAACAAGGCTGTTTACGAACGGAAATGGGGCGAGGCCGCGCGCATCATGCTGCCGTCTCTCGGCCCGACGCTTCCGTTCCTGAACCTGGCCGACAACAACGCCGTCGAGCAGGTGCTCGAGATGGGGAGCCACATGTACAGGGCCGCGATGGCGTCGCTCGACGCCGCGGCGACCGAGGAACAGAAGGAAAAGGCGCGAGAGCAGGTGAAGGCGGCCTTCGCCGTGTTCACGAAACTCGGCAAGGCGGAATGGTCGAGCACCGGGATGCTCGGCAAGCTGAAGAGCTTCAAGTGCCTGATTGCGCTGGAGAAGCCGAAGACCGCGCGGAAGTTGTTCGATGAATTGCCGCCGCCGGCCCCCGGCGACAGGGCCTACGGCCTTTACTGGCTGCTGAAGGGCGAAATGGACTTCGCGGACGGTCTGCACAGGGACGCGATGCAGGCTGCCGTGAATTCGCTGTGCTTCGAGAACAAGGATGTTGACACGTTCCCTGATGCGCTGCTGCTTTCGGCGCAGTGCTACGAGGAGTTCCAGGAATGGCACCGGGCGCGCGACGTGTACTACGAGACGGCGAAGATATTCCCGGACACCGACTGGGCGGAAGGCGCGGTGCGCAGGCTTCATTTCATCATGGACCGCGGGCTTACAAAGGAAGAAGAGAAGTCTGCCGTGGAAACCGTGTTCTTCGGCCTGAAAGAAGACATGAACAAGAAGGTGAAAGACCTCTTTGAGGAACTGGCTTCCGGCCGGAAACGCGTGTTCGGAGAGCCGGAAGAGGACAAGACGCCGGTTGTTGACGAGGTGGACAAACTGAATCTGGACGAGCCGGACGAATAAGCAACCCGGAGGGGAAAGAGAATGACGACCGTTAGAAGAGTGTGTGTACTTGCGTTGGTGAGCGTGGTCCTCGGAGCAGGCGTGTGGTCGGCCGTGGCGCAGGAAGCGGCGCCGGGCGCGGCCACGGTGGCGACATCGGACGCGGCGGATCCGAACCTGATGCCGGAGACGAGGATGACGCTCTGGCAGTTGTGGACGGTGGGCGGCTGGTGCATGTGGCCTCTCGGGCTTGTCAACGTGGCCGCGATAGCGTTCGCCGTGTACGGTTACATCTTCGTGCGCGAGGACAAGATGCTTGTGCCTGCGCTCGTGCCGGGGCTGCAGGAGGCGCTTGTGAACCTGAGGCTCGACGACGCGATGAAGATGTGCACATCCACCCCGAGCATGCTCACGAACACGCTGCACGCGGGGCTCCAGCGCATAACCGACGGAGTGCTGGATGTTTCCAGCCTTGAGAAGGCGATGGAGGAATCGTCCGTCGAGGAAACTCAGGCCGGGCTGCGGATGATCAACTATATCTCGGTCAGCGCGCAGATCGCCCCGATGCTCGGGCTGCTCGGCACCGTCAGCGGTATGATCAAGGCCTTCCAGAAGATCGGGCGCGGCGCCATGGGGAAGCCGGAGGTGCTGGCCATGGACATCGGCGAAGCGCTCGTAACCACGGCGTACGGTCTGATTGTCGGCATCCCGGCGATGATCTTCTATTTCCACCTGAAGAGCCGCTACACGGCGAACATCACGAAGATGGGGCGCATACTCGGGAACATGGCGCATCACCTCGTGGCGGCGTCGCGGCGCGCGGATGCGGGAATCCCGCACCCGGGAAGCGCGCCGGCCGGCGCGGACGAGGCGGCGAAGGCGCAGTAGAAAAGGCCGGACGGGAGAAGCGAAATGCGGATGCCGGACATACCTGAAGACGCCTCCACCTTCAACATGTCGCCCATGATCGACATGGTGTTCCAGCTGATGATCTTCTTCATGGTGGCGTCGCACTTCAGCACGACCCAGAACGTTGACCTGAAGATACCCAGCGCGGTGCATGCGGTCGTGCCGAGGGACCGGCCCGACCGCGTCGTGGTGAACATAAGGGAGGACGGGGCCCTGTTCTGCGGGGAGCAGGCCGTCGCCAACGTGGATGACCTGAAGGCCGCGGTGAAGTCGTACAAGGACCTGTCGCCGGGGCTGAAGGTGTATCTCAGGGCCGATCGCGACGCGGAACACATGCATGTGCGCAAGGTTATGAATGCCATGGGCGAGCTGGGGATAGACGACTTCATCTTCGGCGCGTTCAAGCTTGGCGAGGGGCAGAGCGAATGAAGACCAGCACACCGCCGGCCGACGATCCGGAACTCCAGATAGCTCCGCTGATCGACTGCGTTTTCCAGCTCCTGATCTTCTTCATGGTGTCGGCGAGCCTGGTGAAATCGGAAGGCGATCTCGGGATAAAGCTGCCGGGCATGAACCAGACGCCGACACAGGTGGACATGCCGGACGAGCAAATCATAGAGGTACGGTCGACGGGACAGGTATTCTTGAACGGCCGCGAGTTCGGGGACCCGCGCCGGTCGGAGCTGCCGGACCTGATCCAGACCCTGGTGCGGTACCGGCTGGCGTCGAATTCATCCAAGAACAAGCCCATGATAACCGTCTGGGCAGAGGACAGGACCCGTCATCAGCGCGTGATTGACGTTCTGGATGCGTGCAGCGCGGCGGGTATAGAATACGTGACTTTCTCCGGGTCGTCGCCGCAGTAGAAACGGAACGGGACCGGGAAGGAGGCTCATGGCCGAGGAACTGGTGGACAACCTGACCGAGCAGGAGCGGCTGGACCTGGCGAAGATTGCGCCGGAGGACCGCAGTTTCGCGCTGCTTACGGGCCTCGGCTTCCAGAAGCTCAGCAAGCAGCGTCGCCGTCAGCTCCAGTACGTCTTCCTCGTCAGCCTCGCAATACACGTTGTCGGGCTGGCCGCGTTCGGGGGCTGGGTGGTTCTGCGTCACCGCGGAGAGCGGGCGACGATCTTCACGACCCCGCCGCCTTCGCGAACCTACGAGCCGCGCAAGCTGGAGCACCAGGTGAAGATCCAGAAGCGGCAACGCAGCTCGAGCCGGCCCTCGATGGTGCCGCGACTGGTGTCGCTGAAGACGTCGCAGATCGCGCTGCCGGAAATCAAGATGGACCCGAAGATCGTTCACACCACGTTCCAACCGAAGTTCAAGGCCGTGTCCGGCAAGGGACTCGGCGTGGGGCTCGGGACCGGGTACGGAACGGACGGGTTCGGCGCGGGGGTGTCCAGCTTCAACTTCTTCGGCATTCCGGCGCGCGGGGAGCGTGTGGCCGTGCTTGTGGACGTATCGGTCAGCATGGTCGAAGAACAGCGCGGCGGGCCCCAGGGGTTCTGGCGCGTGAAGGAGCGCCTGAACCAGGTCGTGGATTCGCTGAACGAGGGAACGCTGTTCACCGTCATCGTTTTCGCCGAAGCGGCAAAGGTCATGGACAAGGAGATGCTGATCGCCAGTGAGGACAACAAGAAGAAGGCGAAACTCTTCATTCGTCCGTTCAACACCGAAGGCAACTGGGGTTTGACGCAGGGCAACGTCTCGGGCGGGCCCGGACTACAGGCGGGCGGCGGCCGCGAAAGCTCGACGCGCCTGGACCTGGCACTGACCGGCGCCATGCTCCAGGGGGCGGACACAATCCTTGTGATCAGCGACGGAATCCCGCGCGTGAAGAAGGTCTGGAGCGCGGAGCAGGCGCAGGCGTTCCAGAACCAGCAGGCGAAATGGGCGTCCGAGAACGCTGCCCAAATGCAGGCGTGGAACCAGGCGAACGCCGCCTACCAGGGATCCATGCAGACGGTTACGGAGCGTGTGTGGGTTCCGCCAACGCCGGCGCAGCCGGCCATTCCGCCGCGCCCGCCGAGCAAGCAGCCTCCGAAGGAAGGCCAGGCTCCGGACAGGGGCGATCCGGGCCGGCCGGCGCAGCCGGCGAAGCCAGGCTACTGGAAGGAAGTCACGCGCCGGGTCGGGGGAGGCGGTAGTCCGCCGGGGCCGAGACCGCAGCCGCCGCCGGTGGCCGATCCAGGCTGGTGGACGCTGACCGATTTCGTCGAGCACATCACGCTTCTGTACAACGCGGTGTACGTCAAGCAGGGCCGCAAGCCACCGGTCATCCACTGCATCGGCTACCAGATCGACGACGAAGGGCACGCCTTCCTGCAGGATCTGTCTTCGAACTACCGCGGCCAGTACCGGCGTGTCCGTCAGTTGAAATAGCAGCCGGTCGGGGGAAAACGATGCCCAGACTAGTCCTTGCAGCCATCCTTCTTGCATGTGGCGTCTCGACTGCGCCGGCCGGCCCGGCGGAATGGGTAAGCCGCGTACGCGTTCTGGCTGATCCGCCTAAGAACGGACAGGTCACCTACGCCGTCAGGTTCACTCCGGAAAGGACCCTTTCATACGAGGCGATCACGTTCGAGTGCGTGTACAGGCAGGAGTTCCCGTGGGAGGACTTCAAGGGCCGCAAGTTTACCAAGGTGCTGGAGCCGGTGATCTTCACCTTCAGGCGGGCCGCCGTGTCGTTCGTGGCGGAGCTGGACGCGGATGTCAATTTCCTGGTTCCGGTGGACTATGCGACACTGGCAGACAAGTACGGGCCCACGACGTTCAACAAGGATTACCCGATCACTATCAACAGGATCAGGATAACGGCCGTTGTTGCGGGCGCGGAGGCCTGGCAGGTTGAGTTGCCGGGCGCGGGCGGCGATTTCGACATGAAAGCGTTGCCGGCTGAGACAGAGGCGGAAACGGCGAAGTAAGGCGGCGCCGGCCGGGATGGGATTTTGATGAAGGCGCTCTTCGGATACGTTTCGGTCCTCGTTGTGCTGGGCATAGGCGCCCGCGCAGCGGAGGTCAACCTGTTCACGCCGGAGATGCAACAGCTCCGGAACAACTACGTCGCCGAGAAGACCGCGGCCGCGGAGTCGCGGCTGGGATCGCTGCGAAGCATGATTTCCGAGGGCCGCGTCCGTTACGACCAGATGCTGGACCGGCACAAGGTGACGGGCAACATCCCCGGCCTGGCCGTGGCGCGGACAGGCATCTCGACCTTCGAGGATTTCCTGGCGCAACTGGACAAGACGAAGGACTTCACTTTCCCGCCGAGGATAAGACGCGAGCTGGAAGAGCACTTCACAGAACTGAAACAGCGCAAGGCGGAGATAGACGCCGCGCATCTGGTCGCGGTCCGGGCGATGGAGGACAAGCATCTCCTGCTCCTTGCCGACCTGTGCAGGGCGCAGGGGGCTGACGTGTCGGACCCCGCCGGACTGAAGAAGCTGCTTGCGGACCTTGCCGGCGCTGAGGCGCCGGGCGGGGCGGCGGAGCCCGGCGGTGGCGAGAAGCCGGCAGGGCCGGGGATCGTGGGGGAATCCGGCTCATCATCCAACTGGGTGCCTTTCGCGCGGTGGCACGCCACGGTGAACGGGATCGAGATACTGGAGGTCTCGGTGGCCGGGGTGCGCGAGAAGGGCTCGTTCAAGGGGCGCAGCGTGATGGGCAAGGAGTTCGAGGTGCGGTATGAGCCCATTCGCGAGATCGCACCGGTCGGCGCGGCGCAGTTCATGGTGCGGGCCCTGCCCGGAAAGCAGGCGGGCGAGGTGATCCAGTGGCCGTCCGCGCGGAACCGGTGGACCATGGCGGTGCGCCTGCGTCCGGACAGGGGCATCATCCCTTCGGAGCATGGGTTCGAGCTGTTTGCCGGTTACCCCGGCGTCGAACGCGCGCCGCTGGTTGCAGGCGCTGACCCGGAGGCGTCGCCGCCAATGACCGTCTCTCTCGCCGACACTACGGTGAAGGTAAGGTTCCTCACGCAGCCTGACGGCGCGGCCGTGTATGTCAACGGAGCGCGGATTGACACCAGGGGCGGGCCGGCGCTGACCCCGTGCGAAGTGGATGTGCCCGAAGGCAAGCACACCGTCACGCTGAAGAAGACGGGCTACGAGGACGTTGTGTTGACGGATTTTGCGCCCGCCGCGGGGCAGGAGGTGGCCAGGTTTCTACGGAAGGATCCGCGCTTTGTCGAGAAGGCCCTGCAGGTGTCGGCCAGGGGCAAATGGCGCAATTCGGGAATCGAACTCCAAGCGGGGGATATTGTTTCGATCGAGGTGGAAGGACTCTGGAGCTGCGGATCGAAAGGCGAGATGGTCGGGCCGGAGGGATATCCCAACAGCCAGCAGTTTTATCACTACTACATCAGACCTTCGCAGAGCCCGCGCCAGGATGACAAGGCCAGCTACGGCGCGCTCCTGATGCGCATAGGGATTGACGGGCCGATGGCGGCGATAACCGCGCGCAGCTTCCGGGCGGCCATCCGGACGGCGGGCACGCTGTACTTTGATATCAACGAGGCCGAGTCGGCGCGGACCGACAATGTGGGTGCGCTGACCCTGACGGTCCACAAGGGTCCGGCCGACTGACCGTCCGCGCTACCCCCCCCCCCCCCACGAAAGCCCCCCCCA
>Ga0194125_10001461_pt1 | contig 39931 bp, 26 predicted proteins | sample TA2KigC250mmetaG_FD_148626 | JGI IMG/M metagenome (GOLD analysis project Ga0194125, IMG submission 148626) | Freshwater microbial communities from Lake Tanganyika, Tanzania - TA2015034 Kigoma Deep Cast 250m | ecosystem: Environmental > Aquatic > Freshwater > Lake | place: Tanzania: Lake...
CACAACAGCGGGTTCAGGGATCGGCAGACGCTCGTAAGAGGGGCATGGCTGGTCGCTCCCGGGTGGACGCTGGAGGCCGGTTTCCAGAGAGCAGACGCCGACGAAGTTGGTATTCCCGGTTCCGGCACGGCACCGCTTCCGGCTGCGGCAGACGTCACCTATGAGCATGCGGAGAGGACGCTGGCGATGGTTTCCGTTGCATGCGAGCCCGGGGGAATGTGGGAAAGAACCCGTTTGCTTCTCTACGGTCACCAGATGGAGCGGCTGGTACGGATTGATGCTTTCCCCGTCGCGTCGCCGGTGGACGAGATCCGGCCGGAAGCGGAGCACTGGACACGTGGAGCGAGGTGGGACAACACGCTGTCTCCGGGCGGCGGGCATACGGTATCCGCCGGACTGGATGCATGGGAGTGGTCGTTGGAGTCCGCGCGTGAGCGCATACTCAAGAACGGGACAGTGCTGAATGACGAGCCGCTTCCCGAGTCACGGATGCTGTCGTTCGGGGCATTTGCGGAAGATGACTGGGAACTGGGCCGTCTGACCCTGAACACCGGCGGGCGTTACGACGCGATAGAAGTCTCCAACGAACCGAACGCGACATGGGAAGAGCGCGACGATTCCGACACGGTGTGGAGTGCGCATGCCGGGGCAACCTGCCGCCTGACCGGTTCGCTGACCGCGAAAGCCGTCGTTGCAGCCGGCTACAGGACAGCCAGCCTGTCGGAGAGGTACCAGTACCTCGAACTTGGCGGCGGCCAGAAGAAGTTCGGCAACCCTGATCTGCGGCCTGAGAAGTCGCTGTTGAGCGAGATAGGCCTCGTCTGGCGGGGGAGGACGGTGGCTTGCGGCGCATCCATCTTCCGCAACGCGGTTGACGACATGATCGGGGAAGTCCGCGAAGACCCAACGACACTCCGCGCGGCGAACGTGGACGAGGCGGAGTTCTTCGGCGGTGAAGCGCAGGCAAGATGGACGCCTGCGCCCTGGACGGAATTCTTTGCGACCTTCGCCTACGTCACCGGCAGGGAGCCGGATTCCGGCGAGTTCCTGCCCGGGGTTCCACCGTTTGGCGGGACCGCCGGTGTCCGTTACGCGACGCCCGCCGGATGGTGGCTTGATTTGCGGACAAGGTTTGCCGCGGCGCAGGACGAGGCGCCGACCGGCGAGGAGGATGCGCCGGGCTGGCAGACGTTTGATGTAACTTCAGGACGTGACTTCAGGGGCGGCGCGAACAGCGTCTACGTCGGCGTCAAGAACCTGGCGGATGCCGAATACAGGCAGTATCTCGCCACCTCCCGGGGCGTCGAGTACCTGGAGCCAGGCCGTTCGATCGTTGCGGGTTTCGCCGCGCGGTTCTGAAGAACGTGACGGAAAGAGAGGCGCCATGAAGGTGGACACTCTGCGCTGGAGAGACAACTTCATTTACTGCCTGTCCGGGCGGGGGAAAGCGGCCGTGGTTGATCCGTCGGACGCCTCAATGGTTTGCCGCTGGCTTGGTGACTGTGGGCTGACGCTGGAGGCGCTTCTTGTGACGCACGGGCACGCGGATCACACCGGCGGGTGTGCGGAGCTGGAGCGCCGGTTCGGGTGCGCGGTGTACACGGGGGTGCGTCCCGAGCCGCTGTTTCTGGCGTGCGCTGCCGGACCGTGCAGGGTTTTGCACACGCCGGGGCATACGGAAGACAGCGTGTGTTATTGGTTTGAGAGTGAAGGGACGGTCTTCACTGGCGATACGCTTTTCGCCGGGGGGTGCGGACGGCCCGCGCCGACCGGCATGGAAAGGTTGTGGCGCTCTCTGGAAACACTGAAGACGCTGCCCGGCAACACCATCGTCCATTGCGGGCACGACTACACGGTGGACAATCTCGAGTTTGCCGCCGAGGTCGCCGAACCAGGCAACCGCGCGTTGCGCCGCAGGCTTGACGAAGCGCGGCGAGCGGAGGAGTCGGGCAGGCCGATTCCTCCGTCAACCATCCGCCTGGAGTGCGAGACGAATCCGTTCCTGCGGGCGGAAATCCCGGAGGTCGCGGAATCGGCCGGAGTCCGGCCCGGCGACCCGTTCAGGGCGTTCGCCGCGCTCAGGGAGATGAAGAACCGCTGGTAGACTTCCCTTCCGCCTCCGGCAAGCGTCCGACCGTCGGGAACAAGACGCCGGTCAGAAAAATCAGGAGCAGCGTTCCCAGAAGGTTTACGACCGCATAGTAGTGCAGGGCCAGGTTCTCCAGGAAGATGCCGGTTGTGAAGCTGAACAGAGCGCCTGCGACGCCGCCCCAGAGCAGCGCGTGCCCGCTCACCCCGCGCCACAGCAGGCCGGCGATGAACAGCGCGAGCAGCGGGCTTCCGAACGCATTGACCATCCGGTTTGCCGCCTCGAATACCGTTCCGAGAACACCCGCATTGCAGGCCGCCACGGTGGTGACCGTTCCCAGCAGCAGCGTCAGCAGCCTCGGAACACGAGCGTGGAACCTGTTTGCGCCATGCGATTCGGGGGTCAGCACTGATACGGACGAATGGATGATGGAGTCCACGCTGGACATCGTTGCCGCGAGCATGGCCGAAGCCAGCAGTCCCGCAAACCCGCGCGGCAGCGACAGCGCGAAGTCCGCGAACCTGGCAGCCGGCGGGCCGGGCGCGGCGGAAGGCGCCGCCGCCACGATGAGGCCGATGCCTGCCAGGCAGAGAATCGTGAGCAGGGCGACGAGAACGCTCAGCACGAAACCGCGGCGCGCATCCGCCAGGGAGCCAGCCGAGAGATAGCGCTGTACCACCGACTGATCGGTCCCATACCTGGCGAGGAAGACCACCGAGCCGCCGATGAGACAGCTCCAGGCGCCCATCCGCATGGTTGGGTCGAGTGCGAATGCCGCCGGGTCGAACGGGTGGAACGGGCGCAGGAGACCGGCCGATGCGGCCGACCTGAGAATAGTCGTCGCTCCTCCCTCGACGAGAACCAGGGGCACGACAAGCGTGGCTGCGATGCCGAGCGCCATTACCGCGAACTGGAACATGTCTGTTCTGATGACCGAGCGCATTCCGCCTAGTGCAGTGTAGGCGGTCGCGACGGCAGCCGTTGCGATGACCAGTGCGCGCGGCGGAAGGCCGGTCATCCGGCTCATCACGATGCCCATCGCGTGCAGCGAGAGTGCGAGCCATGCGCAGCGCCAGACGACGAACATATATTCCGCGAGCCTCCGCACGGCGGGGCCGTGTCGGTGTTCGAGCAGTTCGTAAGCGCTGTAGCCGCGCAGAGTCCGGAAGGCCGGTATGGCGAAGATCCAGACCGGCGGGATGATGAAGATGAAGGCCGGCAGAACCAGCAGCACATATAGCCCGTGCGTTGCGACCTCGCCGGAGAAGCCGGAGATGTTGACCGCGGCAAAGACCGTAACCATTATGGAAAGGCCCACCGCGATCCACCGCAGTGACCTGTTCGCGAGGTGAAACGAATCGCTGTTGCCCCGGCCTCGTATCCGCACGGAAAGCCCCATGGCAAGAGTGGCGCCGAAGTAGGCGGCGATCACAAGAACGTCGAGTGGACGCAAGAACGCACTCCTATTCCGTGGCAGACACAAGACCACGCCGATACAGCCCCGCCCTGTCAACGGGCTCACCATCCCGCAGGCAGAAGCTGTCGCACTTGGCGGACGAAAGGGCATCATACGCCATCCAGGCTCTTCGTGGAAGCAACAGAGGAAAGGTGCGACCGCATGCATTGCGTTCATTCTTGCCCGACCTCCGCGACCTCACCTTCGGCTCCCCAGCGGGCCTGCCCGTCGGGGGGGGGGGCGGGTGCCTGGACGGCTAATCCTTGAGCGTGGCCGTGGGCGCGAGGTAGTGTGACGCGCATGAAGATGTGTACGTGGCGGGTGCTGACGGGTCTTGCGTTGAGCGCCATGGCCCTGTCCGGCGCGGGGTGCGCTTCGATACACCCGCCTGCCGGGGTCGTCCCGTTCCAGCGCGTTCTGCATACAACCGCCTACTGCAAGTGCGGTCAGTGTTGCGGATGGCGCAGGACATGGTACGGGCGGCCCGTGTATGCAACCGGTCCGATGAAAGGAAAGCCGAAAGCCGTCGGGATTACCGCCAGCGGAACAAAGGCCAGGCGCGGGACCATAGCGGCCGACACCGGCAGGTATCCGTTCGGAACGGTTATGCAGGTGGAAGGTTACGGGTTCGGAAGGGTTGAGGACAGGGGCGGCTCGATCCAGGGCGACAGGATAGATCTCTTCTTCGGCTCCCATGCCGAGGCGCTGCGATGGGGAAGGCGCAGCATACCCGTTCTCATCTGGTATCCGCCGCCGCGTTGACCGCGCGCCGTTCAGTTGCAGCCGCAACCCCCGCCGCCCACGCCGCGGCAGGTGTCAGGGCAATCCTCAAAACGAAGCGACTGTTTTCGCGTCGTAGTTTCATCGCTGGTTTAACTCGATTCCGTCGCGAATAGAGATGCCGAAGGAGTCGTAATCCGACTCCGTGCTGAAGGAGAGCTGGGTGCCGAGTGTATGCCTGCCAACGCGCCTGCTGACGTCAAAATTGAAGCCGAGTCGTGTATCCTCCACTTCTGAAAGCGGCAACTGCTGCGAAGGTGTTGACAGTGCGGATGCCCCGCTGACGCGCGAGAAAAGGAACAGCATTCCGCGCGCGCCGCGCTGACATCCGGCCTTTTCCGTGATCCCTTTCATCCTCTTCGTGGTCGTCGTCACCGCCGGACGGATTCTGCGGCGAGGCACCGGACCCGATCGCCCAAGCGCACTGGTTTGCTAAAGCGTTGATGGCAAGACGTGTGGACAAGGCAAGCGTAATCGCGTGGCTTCGGCGGATGCGACGATGCGGGGCTTGCGCTGTCTCATTTCTTCAGGAAGCGAGACATGCGGTTTCTCTTTGCTGAATGGCGGCTGTCCCCGGTGGAATGGCGTGTAGGCAAGTTCTTCGGGCATTGCGTTGATGGTTACGGTGGCGGCTGTTGCGGAGCGCTGGGTTTCCGCGCGGCTTGATTGATCTGTCAAGCGGGGGGGTCGGGTCGGTACGATTCGCGACTACGGTTGTGTTTCCTTTTCTTATTGAGGAAAGGCTGAACAAAGTCCGGGCGGGGAGCGTTTTGAAGTCACAGAGCTGGTTTCCTGTGCGATCCGGGTGAGTCTGTCTGGGAAGGGAGGAGAGTGCTCATGCAATTGAAGCGTCTTGCGGCTGGTCTGCTTCTTGTATCGGCGGCGGTAATTGTTCTTGCGGCGGACTCGATGCAGCAGCGTTGGAAGCCGGTGGAAGATGCGATCGGGAAAGGGCTGCCCAAGACCGCGATTGAGAAGCTTGAGCCGATCATCAAGGACGCGCTCGAGCGCAAGGACTGGGCAGAAGCGATACGCGCGATCGGGCAGAAGATAGCGCTCGAAGGCACGATCGAGGGGAACAAGCCGGAAGAGAAGGTGACCCGGCTTCAAGCGGAAATCGAGAAGGCGCCGGCCGAGATGAAACCGGTCATGGAAGCCATTCTCGCGCACTGGTACTGGCACTACTTCCAGCAGAACCGCTGGCGTTTCCAGCAGCGCACGCAAACGGCTGAAGAACCGGGCGCCGACTTCACAACCTGGGACCTGCCGCGGATCCTTGCCGAGATAGACAAGCACTTTGCCGCCGCGCTGGCGAACGACAAGGCGCTGAAATCCACGCCCGTGACGGCTTTCGAGTCGCTGCTCGACAAGGGCAGCATGCCCGACGCGTACAGGCCGACGATGTACGACTTTCTCGCGCACGAGGCGTTGCAGTTCTACCAGGCCGGAGAACAGGGGGCGGTGCAGGCTGAGGACGAGTTCGTGCTTGATGCCGAGTCGCCTGTTTTCGGGCCGGCATCCGATTTCACCCTCTGGCGGCCACAGACGACCGATACCGGCTCGCCCCTGTTTAAGGCGGTTGAGCTGTTCAGGAGCCTGCTCGAGTTCCACAAGGACGCCGCCGACAAGACTGCCTTTGCCGATGCCGATCTGTGGCGGCTGAACTTCGCTTACAACAAGGCGGACGGCGAGACAAAGGACGCCCGCTACGGGGCGGCGCTGAAGCGGTTCGTCGGTGAGTGGGCCGACCACGAGGTGTCCGCCAGGGCTCGCGCGGCGTGGGCGGCGCTGCTGCAGGAGCAGGACGAGCTTGTCGAGGCCCGCGGGATCGCGCAGCGCGGTTACGAACTGTTCCCGAAGAGCGCCGGCGGCGCGATGTGTTTCAACATCGTTCAGCAGATCGAGTCGAAGCACGCGAGCATCAACACCGAGCGGGTGTGGAACCGGCCGCTGCCGACGATAGACATTACCTACCGCAACGTGACGAATGTCTATTTCCGGGCCGTCCCGTATGACTACGAGGACTACGTGAAGCAGTCGCGCTGGGGGCTTGGAAACATCGAGAATGATTTTCCCGGAAGACTGCCCGGGATGAAGGCGGTCAAGACCTGGAGCGCATCGCTTCCGCCCACGTCCGACTACAGGCTGCGTACCGAGAAGCTTCCGGCGCCGGGCGACCTGGAACCGGGGCACTATTTCATACTGGCCAGTCACGATCCCGGTTTCAGGGAGCATGACAACGAGGTGAAGTACGCGCAGGTGTGGGTCAGCGATCTCGCCCTTGTCGTGCGCAGCCGCCATTACGAGGGTGCGATAGACGGTTTTGTGCTCAAGGCCGACGGCGGCGAACCGGTTGCCGGCGCGAAAATCCGGTCATGGCGGCGCGACAGGGAAGGGCGTTACGAGTCCGGTCCGGACGCGGTTACCGACGCCGACGGGCGGTTCAGGCTTGAGGGCGAGGACTACGGCAGGACGCTCGTGCTGTTGGCGCAGAGCGGCGACGACAGGCTCGGGACCGCCGGCGAGTACTACATGGGGAGGAACCGTCCGCAGAACACAACCGAGAACACGGTCTTCTTCACGGATCGGTCCCTGTACCGGCCCGGCCAGATCATATCCTACAAGGGCATCTGCTACCGCGCCGACCGGGACGGCGGCAGCTACAGTGTGCTTGGCGGCAGGGGCGTGAGGATTTCCTTCAGGGACCCGAACGGGAAAGAGGTCGAGAGCGCATCACACAAGGCAAACGAGTACGGATCGTTTTCCGGCAGCTTCACAGCGCCCCGTGACCGTGTGACCGGCCGCATGACGGTGGTTGTCGTCAGCGGGCCGTCCGGCAGCGCATGGTTCAATGTGGAAGAATACAAGCGGCCGAAGTTCCAGGTTGAACTCAAGCCGCCGGCCGAGGCCGCGAAGCTCGGGGCAGAAGTCATGCTCGCCGGCAAGGCGACCGCATACACCGGGTCGGCCATCGGCGGCGCCAAGGTGAAATGGCGCGTCACCCGTCAGGTTCAGTTCCCGCCCTGGTGCTGGTGGTGGAGCTGGTACTGGCCGCCGCAGCGCGGCCAGTCGCAGGCGATCGCCCACGGCAGCGCCACAACCTCTTCCGACGGATCGTTCACCATCGCCTTCACGGCCAGGCCCGACCCGTCGGCTCTCGAGAAGGACGAGCCGACATTCACTTTCCAAGTCACTGCCGATGTCACCGACACCACCGGCGAGACGAGGTCCGATTCGCAATCGGTCAGAGCCGGGTTCACGGCGTTGCAGGCCGATCTTTCGGCGGGCGACTGGCAGACGGCGGACAAGCCGGTTGTGATCACCGTCAGAACACGGTCGCTTGACGGCGAAGGTCAGGCGGCGCAAGGGACGGTGAAGGTTTACGCGCTCAAGCAGCCGGACAAGGTTGAGCGCGCGGCGCTGGATGGGAATAGGACGTATTGGACCCACAGGCCCCATTTCCTGGGCGGGAGAAGTTCCGAGCCGCCATCCGATCCCGCCGACCCCAACTCGTGGGAACTGGGCGAGGCCGTCTCGGAGCTTGAATTCAGGACCGACGCATCCGGGGCGGCGCAGATCCAGGCGCAGTTGTCCACCGGCATTTACCGCGCCCTGCTTTCGACTGAAGACAGGTTCGGCAAGCAGGTCAGCGGGCGGATCAACCTGACCGTGGTTGACGTCAAGGCCGCCGAGTTCCCGGTGAAGATACCCAGCATCGTCGCCGCGCCGAAGTGGTCGGTCGAGCCCGGCGAGACTTTTGTCGGCCTGTGGGGAACCGGCTATGAAAGCGGCCGGGCGTTTGTCGAGCTCGAGTGCAATGGCCGGCTGATCAGCGCGCGATGGACTGGCGGGGGCAGAACACAGGAGCTTTTCGAGCAGCCCGTGACCGAGGAAATGCGCGGCGGGTTCACCGTGCGCATCACCTACGTTCGCGAGAACCGCGCATACATGCAGGACCGTGTTGTCAGCGTGCCATGGTCGAACAAGCGGCTGAGCGTGAAGTGGGAGCGTTTCACATCGAAACTGGAACCCGGCAGCAGGGAGACATGGACCGCGGTGGTAACAGGGCCGGACGCGGCGAAGGCGGCATCCGAGATGGTGGCCGCCCTCTATGACGCCTCGCTGGACCAGTACCAGCCCCACGACTGGACGAGGGAGTTCGGGTGTTTCCGGGCCGAATACAACCGGGTCAGCGCTCAGTTCGAGAATGCAGTGCGGCCCTTCAGCGGCCTGCACGGGTACTGGTCCGTGGCATCCATGCCCGTCCGGCTTGACTACCGGCGTTTTCCGTACGACCTGACCGTCAACCTGTGGGGCTATCGTTACTTGGTCAAAGGCATGTCTTACCGTCGCAGCGAGGGAGTGGCCGGTATGATGGGGGAAGAAGGCCGGTCACTCGCCTTCGCCGCGCCTAAGATGGCGGCGCCGATGTCTGCGTCGGCGGATGCGAGCGACATCCTGGGGCGGGAAGACGGGAAGGAAGCAAACGGGCAACCGGCGGAGCCGGCTGGCGGTGAAGACAAGGTGGGCGCGGGGGTGGCGGGGCCGGACTTGAGCAAGGTGGCGGCGCGGAAGAACCTGAACGAGACGGCGTTCTTCCTGCCGCAGCTTGTCGCGGGGGCCGACGGCGCGGTGCGGATGGAATTCACGATGCCCGAGGCGTTGACGGAATGGAAGTTCCTGGGCTTTGCGCACGACGCGCAGCTTCGGAGCGGCTATCTCCAGGACAAGGTTGTCACCGCGAAGGACCTGATGGTTGAGCCGAATCCGCCGCGGTTCCTGCGCGAAGGCGACGTGCTGGAGTTCACGGTCAAAGTTAGCAACCAGTCCGCCGCGCGCCAGGATGGGAAAGTGAGGCTTTCCTTCTCCGATGCCCGGACGCTGGAACCGCGCGACGCCGCGCTCGGAAATGTCGGGAATGAAAAGGCGTTTGACGTGCCTGCCGGCGAGTCGCGCAGCTTCTCCTGGAAGATCAGCGTGCCTGACGGCTGCGAGTTTCTGACGTACAAAGCCGTCGGCGCCACGGACCGCCTGAGCGACGGAGAGGAAGGCTATCTCCCCGTGCTGCCGCGGCGCATACTCGTGACCGAATCGCTGCCGCTGCCCGTGCGCGGGAAGCAGACGAAGAAGTTCGAATTCGAGAAGCTTCTCAAGTCCGGCAAGTCCGGGACGCTCAGGCACGAGACGCTGACTGTGCAGATGGTTAGCCAGCCTGCGTGGTACGCGGTCATGGCCATGCCGTACCTTATGGAGTATCCGTACGAATGCAGCGAGCAGGTATTCAACCGGCTATACGCCAATTCGCTTGCCCGGTTCATCGCCAACTCGGACCCGAAGATCCGGCGGATCTTCGATCTATGGAAGAACACGCCGGCTCTCGACAGTCCGATGGAGAAGAACCAGGACCTCAAGATGGTGATGCTCGAGGAGACCCCCTGGTACAGGCAGGCCATGGACGAAAGCCAGGCCCGGCGGAACGTGGGGATACTCTTTGACGCCAACCGGCTTGACGAAGAGACCGGGCGGACCTTGCGGAAGCTCTCCGAGATGCAGTTGGGCGACGGGCTGTGGCCGTGGTTTCCCGGCTGCCGCGGCAGCGAGTACATAACGCTCTACATAACGACCGGGTTCGGGCGGCTGCGCCACCTCGGCGCGGAGAACGTTGACATGGGTCCGGCGAAGAAGTCGCTCGCCGCGCTCGATGCCTGGATGGACAGGCACTACCGGCAGATCCTCAAGCACCCGCGCCCGGAAGAGTACGTCCCGAGCTCGCTCGACGCGTTTTACCTGTACGGCCGCAGCTTCTTCCTGAAGGACAGGGCCATCGCACCGGCGCACAAGGATGCCGTTGAGTTCTTTCTTAAGCAGTCGCGGAAGTTCTGGCTGTCGGTGAGCTGCCGCCAGAGCCAGGCGCATCTTGCGATTGCGCTGAAGCGGTTCGGCGATCTTGAGACCCCGCCTGCGATCATGAAGTCCATCAAGGAGCGCAGCGTCAGCAACGAGGAGATGGGCATGTTCTGGCGGGATCTCGAGCTGAGCTGGTGGTGGTACCGTGCGCCGATCGAGACCCAGGCGATGATGATCGAGGCGTTTGACGAGGTGGTTGGCGACGCGCAGGCGGTGGAAGACTGCCGTGTGTGGCTGCTCAAGCAAAAGCAGACCCAGGACTGGAAGACCACGAAGGCGACGGCCGACGCCATATACGGTCTGCTGCTGAGGGGCAGCAACATGCTTGCCAGCGACGCGCTGGTGGAGGTGGCGTTGGGCGGCGACTGGATCAAGCCCGGGAATGTGGAGGCCGGGACCGGTTTCTACGAGCAGCGGTTTGTTCGCGGTGAAATCAAGCCGGACATGGGGAAGGTGACGGTAAAGAAGACCGATGACGGCGTGAGCTGGGGAAGCGTTCACTGGCAGTACATGGAAGACATGGCCAAGGTCACGCCTTACGAAGGCACTCCGCTCAAGCTGAAGAAGGCGCTGTATGTGAAGGAGTCAACAGGCAAAGGCCAGGAGCTGGTACCGGTGACGGGCGCCGTGAATGTCGGCGACGAGCTTATCGTGCGCGTCGAGCTGCGAGTTGACCGCGACATGGAATACGTGCATCTGAAGGACCAGCGCGGCAGCGGAACGGAGCCGGTGAACGTGTTGAGCCGGTACAAGTACCAGGACGGGCTCGGGTACTACGAAAGCACGAAGGATACGGCGAGCCACTTCTTCATGGACTACCTGCCGAAGGGCGTTTACGTCTTTGAATACTCGACCCGCATTCAGCACCGTGGCGTTTACCAGACCGGCATAGCGTCGGTTCAGTGCATGTATGCGCCGGAATTCAACAGCCACAGCGCGAGTTTCACGATAGAAGCCAGATGACGACCGGGACCGCGGCGCGGGCTGGAAAAGCCCGTGCCGGTCAGCAGTAGCGGCGACCCTCGTGTCAGGCCATTCAAGCTCTGACGGGTCCACGTCGGCCGACTGGAGACTGTCGCGCGGGAACACCGGGCCGACGTAGGCGCGGACCGTGTCATAGCCGAGAAACGACTGGAGCCTGATCCTGTTCCGCCAGGGGCTCTCGCGCCTGCCCTGTTTGAGTCCGCGCAGCAGGTCGAACTTCGCCATCACTGCCCGTTCGATCTCGCCGTCGAGGAAGAGTTCTGCGTTGTTGGCGCGTTTCGGGGTGTCCTGGCGGAGGATGCAGTCGTGGAACGCCTGGAAGTCCGGGGTGATTGTCTTGGAGAACATGGAACTGGCCGTCCCTTCCCCGCCGGGCGGCAGGGCCGGTCCGGCGGGCGGGGGCGGATGCTATTCCCGCACGGCGTGTGGTCCGGCAAGACGATTCGCCGGTTGGGGATGAAGCTGCTTGACGGGGCCTTCCGCGGCCCGTAAGGTGGGAGCTGCTCTGACACAACCGTGGCGTGGCGCAGAGTGGGCTTGCGGGCCCACTTTTTTGTGTGCGCCGTGGGTGGAGTGTCGGGTTGTTTCCCCGGGGTTTGCCGGTTTCTAGGGGTGGGAAGATGAACAACGAGCTGCAGAGCATACTGACCTACATGGAGAGGGAGCGCGGCATTGAGCGCGAAGTCCTGATCCAGGCGATGGAGTTCGCGCTTAAGTCCGCATCCAGGAAGACGCCGGATGGTGAGGCGACCAGCCGGGTTGAGATCGACCGCGCCACGCTTGAGATCAAGGCTTTTGCCGAACGCACCGTGGTGGAAGGGGAACCGTCGGCTCCGGACCAGATGTCGCTTCCCAAGGCCAGGCTGCTCAAGGCTGACGTCCAGGCGGGCGAGCTGGTGGAAGTCGAGATCACGCCGCAGAATTTCGGCAGGATAGCCGCGCAGACCGCCAAGCAGGCGATTCTCCAGAAGATCCGCGAAGCGGAGAAAGACCGCGTCTTCGAGGAATACAAGAACAGGGTTGGCGACATAGTCACCGGCACCGTAAAGCAGTTCAACCGCGGCGACGTGCTGATTGATCTCGGGCGCGGCGAAGCGATTCTGCCGGCAAAGGAGCGGGTGCCGGTCGAGGAATACCAGGTCGGCGACCGGGTCAGGGCTTTTGTTCTCAGCGTGCAGCAGATACAGGCCGGGCCGTGCGTTGTCCTTTCGCGCGCTCACGCGGATTTCGTGAAGGCTCTTTTCAAGCTGGAAGTCACGGAAATCAACGATGGCACTGTCGAAATAAAGGGCATCGCGCGCGAGCCGGGCTACAGGACGAAGATCGCGGTTTCGTCGAACGATCAGAAGGTGGATCCTGTAGGCGCGTGCGTGGGCATGCGCGGGATCCGCGTAAAGAACATCGTCCGGGAACTTTCCGGCGAGAAGATAGACATTGTGCGGTGGAGCGACGATGTCCGGACATACGTGGGTAACGCCCTTGCTCCGGCCAAGCTTGCGAAGATCGTTATAGACGACAATGTGCCTAACCTGGTGCATGTGACGGCGGATGCCGAGCAGCTTTCGCTCGCGATCGGGAAGCGCGGGCAGAACGTGCGGCTGAGCTCGAAGCTGCTGGGCTGGAAGATAGACATAACGCGCGACGAGCGTGACATCAGCTTTGAGGAGAAGGTCGGGATGGCCGTCGACAGGCTTATGGGCCTGGAAGGCATGTCCCGTGAAGACGCCCAGGCGCTTGTAGCGGGCGGTTACCTTACCATAGAGGGAATACTTGCCGCGGAGCCGTCAGACATTGCTGACACAACCGGGCTGGACGTGGAGAAGGCAAAGGCGATTTACGAAGTGGCCGCGGCGGCTCAGCCGTCGGTGGAACACGAGGAGCAGGGCTGAAAAACCATGAGAGTTCACGAACTTGCCAAGGAGATGGGGCTTAGCAGCAAGGAACTGCTCGAGAAGGCCCGCGGCCTCGGCATTGACGTAAAGAACCACATGAGTTCGCTGGCCGATGACGCCGTCGCAGCGCTCAAGAAGGGCGGATCGGCTGCTGTTGAAGCAAAGGCCGGAGTCGAGCCTGCGCCTTCGAAGCCTGTCCCGGCGTCCGCAAAGCCCGCTCCTGCTCCTGCAGCTACTGCGGCACCACCGGTTGCGCAGATTCAGGCTGCGCCGGCAAAGCCGGAGGAGCGCAAGCCGGCGCTGCAGGCGGCGCCAGTGAGGACTGCGCCGGCGGATGCAGGGAAGTCAAGAAAGCAGGTAAAGCTGCGCGGTGCGGTTGTTGTGAAGGAGCTGGCTGACCTGTTCGGCGTAAGGCCGAACCAGCTCATTGCCCGGCTGATGCAGATGAACGTTCTTGCTTCGATCAATGAGCGGCTTGAGTTCCATGTTGCGCGGGACATCGGACAGATCTTCGGGTTTGACGTGATCCATGAGCGGCGCGGGACCGAGCACCATGTGATGCCGAGGCGAAAGGACGAGGAGCCGGAGCAGGCCGAGGACAGACCGGAGGATATGCAGACGCGGCCGCCGGTCGTGACGTTTCTCGGTCACGTTGACCACGGCAAGACGTCCCTGCTGGACAAGATCCGGAATGCCTCCGTGGCGGCGGGCGAATCGGGCGGCATAACCCAGCACATCGGCGCCTACACGGTGGATGCGGCCGGCCGGAAGATAACATTCCTGGACACTCCGGGCCATGCCGCCTTCACGGCCATGCGTGCGCGCGGCGCGAACCTGACTGACATCGCGGTCATCATAGTCGCGGCGGATGACGGTGTTATGCCGCAGACGCGCGAGGCGATTCAGCACGCGCGCGCATCCGGCGTTACGCTGATGGTCGCGATCAACAAGATCGATCTGCCGGGAGCGAACGCGGACAGGGTGCGCCAGCAGTTGCAGGGAGAGGGGTTGAGCCCGGAGGAGTGGGGCGGCGACACGATCTGCAGCGAGGTAAGCGCCATTACGGGCAAAGGCGTGGATCACCTGTTGGAAATGATCCTGCTCCAGGCCGACATGCTCGACCTAAAGGCCAATCCGTCCAGGCTTGCCGCCGGTTACGTGATTGAGGCGAAGATGGAGCCGGGCAAGGGGCCCACCGTGAACCTGCTGATTTCGTCGGGGACCCTGAAGGTCGGCGACGCGGTGCTGTGCGGCCAGCACTGGGGCAGGATCAGGGCGCTGGTCAACGACCACGGGATCAGCGTGAAGAGCGCCGGGCCGTCGACTCCCGTTCAGGCGCTCGGGCTTTCCGGCGTGCCGGAGGCTGGTGCTGAGTTCAAGGTCTTCGCCAACGAGCGACTCGCCAGGTCCAGCGCCGAGCAGGCCTCGCAGGAGATGCGCCTGAAGCAGAAGATACAGCCGCAGAAGGCGTCGCTGGAATCGCTCTTCAGCCAGCTGCAGAAGGCCGAGAAGATCGAGCTCAGGCTCGTGCTGAAGACGGATGTGCAGGGCTCGGTAGAGGCGATCTCGCACGCGCTTGGCGAAATCAAGAGCGACAAGGTATCGCTCGACATCATTCTTGCCGGGCCCGGCAACATAACCGTGAACGACGTCATGCTTGCCAGCGCCTCGAACGCCGTGATCGTCGGGTTCCACGTGGCCAAGGAGCCCGGCGTTGAGGCGGTTGCAAGGCGTGAAGGCGTTGAGATCCGGCTCCACAGCATCATTTACGAGCTGCTTGACGAAGTGCGGGAGGCGATGACCGGCTTGCTGGCGCCCCAGATTCGCGAGACCGTTACCGGCCACGCGCAGATCAGGCAGGTGTTCAACATCGGCAAGGCCGGCATGGTGGCCGGCTGCCTGATGATGGACGGGCGCGTGACGCCGAAGCACCGTGTGCGGGTGAAGAGGGGCGACGAGGTGCTGTTCGAAGGTTCGCTGCTGTCCCTGCGGCACTTCCAGCAGGACGCCGCCGAGATCCGCGAGGCACAGGAATGCGGGATCCGCGTGGACGGCTTCAGCGCGTTTGCCGAGAACGATGTTCTCGAGTTCTACCAGGTCGATGAAGTCAAGCAGACCCTCTGAGTTACTGCCTGTATTCAACGGGCGCCGGAGCGGAGCGGTTCCATGAGCAATGACCGGATGGTCCGTGTCAACGAGCTTGTTCGCCGCGAGATAGGCACCGCGCTCTACCGCGTCGTGACCGGCGAGCAGATTGATCTCTCCGTTGTGACGATCACCCGAGTGATCACCAGTCCGACCTTCAGGGACGCGCGTGTGAGTGTGTCGGTTCGCGGCGACGATGCGCTGCGTGAGCGGGTTCTGAAACTGTTGCGCAGGCACAGGGGCGAACTGCAGGAGACGATAGCGAAGAACCTCGGGTTCAAGTACACGCCGAAGCTGCATTTTGAAGCCGACCTTTCCATCGAGAAAGGGGACCACATCCTTGACATCCTGCACGGCATGGACGGCGATGTTCCTGGCGCCGGCGGGGGAGAAGGCGGGGAGCCGGCGTGAAGGCTGACGCGCGTTACAATGCGCCGGCGGCTCCGCAGGCCACGGACCCCTGGGACGGCCTCGTGCTGGTTGACAAGGCGTCGGGGCCGACGTCGCACGACATCGTTGCGGGCATAAGGCGCCGGTTCGGGATCGCGAAGGTCGGTCACGGCGGCGCGCTCGATCCGATGGCGACGGGCCTGCTCGTGATACTGCTCGGGCGCGGGACCAAGCTTGCGGACCAGTTCACCGCATCCGACAAGGCGTACGAAGGGGACATGCATTTCGGCGTGGCGACGGATTCCCAGGATGCCGACGGGAAGGTGACGGCCGAAGCCGACGCCTCGTTTGTGACGCGCGGGATGGTTGAGGAGCGTGCGGCGGCGATGGTGGGCGACATGTACCAGACTCCGCCGATGGTGTCGGCCGTGAAGGTGAACGGAGTGCCGCTCTACAAGCGCGCCCGGAAAGGCGAGGTCATTGAGCGGACCCCGCGGCTGATCCACGTGTACAGGTTTGACATCACGGATTTCAGGTTTCCGCTCGCGTCCTTCAGCGTTGTGTGCACGAAGGGCACCTACATCAGGACCCTCTGCGCCGACATGGGGACGGCTCTTGGCTGCGGCGCGCACCTCGCGCGTCTGCGCAGGACGAGGTGCGGGGATCTCTCGATTGACGACGCGCTTCCCTACGGAGAAGTGCTTCGCCTTGACAGGGACGGGTTTCTTGCGCGGGTGCTGCCGATCAGGATGTTCGCGGGTCGGCGCGGCCACGGGGGTGCTCTTCAGCAATGAGGACTCTGGGGAGTCTCTCCGGATTGAAGAGCATCAAGCGGCCGGTTGTCCTGGCCGCCGGCTTCTTTGACGGCCTGCATCGCGGGCATGCGCGGGTTATTGACCGCGCCATACGCATGGCCCGTTCCGTTACCGGCGAGGCCTGGGCGCTCACTTTCGACACCCACCCTTTGAGAGCTCTGGGCATGGCAACCCCTCCGCTGCTCACGTCCAACCTTCACAAGCTTGTGCTGATGGAGCGGATGGGCCTGGACGGGTGTGTCATGCTCCGTTTCGGAAAGCAGCTTGCCGGGGTGAAGGCGGAGACGTTTATCAGGATGCTGTTCGAATCGGCGCCGACTCTCGCCGGGATTTGCGCGGGGCGCGACTGGCGTTTCGGCAGGGGCGCGGCCGGCGACGTTGCGCTTCTTGCCGAGTCGGCCGGCCCCCGCGGCGTGGAAGTGACCGCCGTGACGTCCGTGAAGGATGGGCGGCTGCCCGTTTCGAGCACGCGCATCCGCGAGTGCATAAGGCACGGAAAGTTCACGGACGCCGCGCGCATGCTTGGGCGCCCCTACAGTTTCATGGGTGTTGTTACCCGTGGCCGCGGGGTGGGCCGCCAGCTCGGGTTCCCTACCGCCAACCTCGCCCCGGACAACGAGGCGTTGCCGCCGCCCGGCGTTTATGCCGCTGCCGCCGCCGTTGAATCCCGGCGGTGTACCGGTCTGCTTTACTGCGGTAACAGGCCGACATTCCGCGGCCGCGGCAGGCAGTCGATCGAGCTTCACCTGCTGGACTTCGAGGGCGATCTCTACGGCCGGCGGCTCGAAGTCTTCGTGACGCGGCGCATTCGCGGCGAGCGCAGTTTCGCCAGCGCTGAATTGCTCCGTGCGCAAATTGCGCGGGACGCCACGCGTGTGAGGAAGTCGTTTCAGATGACAGCCGGCAATCCGCGTGCGAGCCTTTCCACGCGTTCCGGAAACTCGGGCTTTACACGCTCGGGCCGTGCGTCTATATTGCGCGCGGACAAACAAAGAAAGAAAGGCAACAAGGACAGAATCAGAAAGGGCTGATCACGGTTATGAGTCAGGTTGACAAGCAGGCTATCCAGACGGAATTCAGACGCCACGAGACCGACACGGGATCGTCGGATGTACAGGTAGCCGTGCTGTCCAGGCGGATAGAGAAGCTCACGGAGCACCTGAAGTCGCACAAGAAAGACCATAGCTCCCGCTACGGCCTCATCAAGATGGTCAGCGCGAGGCGGCGTCTTCTGGACTACCTCAAGTCCAAGGATCCGGAACGTTACCAGTCGCTGATCAAGAAGCTCAATATCCGCCGGTAATCCCGGCGCCAGCCCCAATTCCCCGACGGGAACAAGAACGGGTTCCGCATATTATCGAACCGCATGTCGCGGTCCCGGGACACGTGTTTTCCTGGTTCTGTCCGGAAGGTAAGAGGAAAAGAAGAATGAAAAACGCAACATCAGTCGCCGTGGAAGTCGGCGGCAAAACCATCACGATATCGAGCGGGCTTCTGGCGCTTCAGGCTGCCGGGTCCGCCACGGTCCGGATCGGCGACACGATCCTGTTCTCCGCTGTCACGTGCACCGACTCGCCGCGGGAAGGCATCGACTATTTTCCGCTCCAGGTCGAGTACCGGGAGAAGTTCTATGCCGCCGGGCGGTTTCCGGGCGGATTCTTCAAGCGCGAGGCGCGCCCGTCGGAGAAGGAGATCCTGACGGCCCGTCTCACGGACCGGCCGATCCGGCCGCTGTTCCCGGAGGGGTACAGGAACGACGTTCAGATCAACAACATGCTTCTTTCCGCGGACGGGAAGAACGACTCCGACATATTGAGCATCATAGCCGCGAGCACTTCGCTGACGCTTTCCGAGATCCCGTTCATGGGGCCGATCGCGGGTGTGCGCGTGGGCCGTGTTGACGGGAAGTTCGTCGCGAACCCGACGCACCAGGAGCAGGACAACTCGGATCTCGACCTCGTGTACACAAGCACGCGGGACAAGCCGCTGATGATCGAAGGCGGCGCGAAGGAGATATCCGAGGCGGATCTCGTGGAGGCGATGCGGTTTGCGCACGGCGAGTGCGTGAAGCTGATCGATGCGCAGACCGAGCTCCGGAGCAAGATGGGGCTCCCTCCGAAGGTTGTTGCGGAAGTGCCGCAGGACACCGCGCTGCTCGACGCCGCCCGCAGGATCTGCGGCGCGGAGCTGTCCGATGCTCTGCTGGTGCCCGGCAAGCTGGACCGTCAGAAGAAAGTCGGCGAGGTGAAGACCGCGTTGAAGGAGAAGCTGGCCGCGGATTTCGCCGAGATGAGCGACGAGGCATTCCGGGCAATGTTCGACGCGCTTGAGATAGAACTTCTCCGCAGCAACGTGCTTGACCGCGGTCTCAGGCCGGACGGGCGCGGGACGGAGGAAATCAGGCCGCTGAAGGGCCAGGTCGGCCTTCTTCCGCGCACTCACGGATCCGCGCTGTTCAACCGCGGCGAGACGCAGGCGCTCGGGTCGGTGACTCTGGGAACCAAGTCGGACAAGCAGTCGCTCGACGCCGTTACCGGCGGGATGTCCGAGAAGCAGTTCATGGTTCACTACAACTTCCCGCCGTACAGCGTGGGCGAAGTCGGCAGGCTCGGCGCCACAGGCCGCCGCGAGATCGGGCATGGCGCGCTTGCGGAGCGCTCGCTGCGCGAGGTGGTGCCGGAAGATTTTCCGTACACCGTGCGGCTGGTCTCGGACATCATGGGTTCGAACGGATCCAGCTCGATGGCCAGTGTCTGTGTCGGTTCGCTTGCGCTCATGGACGCGGGCGTGCCGATCCGCAAGGCCGTTGCAGGCATCTCGATAGGCCTGTTCACGGGCAAGGACAAGGCGGTGCTCGTCACCGACATCATCGGTTCGGAAGACCACTGCGGCGACATGGACTTCAAGGTCGCAGGCACGCGCGACGGGATTACCGCATTCCAGGTGGACCTGAAGATACGCGGTCTTTCGTGGGACCTGGTCGAAGGCGCTTTCCGCCAGGCGCGCGCCGCGCGGGCTAAGATCCTCGACTACATGGATACCGTGATCAGCGCGCCCAAGCCGGACCTTGCCGAGCACGCGCCGCGCATACAGCGGGTGTCCATCCCCGTTGACAAGATCGGCGAGCTGATCGGGCCGGGAGGCAAGAACATCCGCCGCATCACGGAAATATCCGGCGCCCAGATAGACGTGGAGCCGGACGGGACCGTCAGCATCTTCGCGTCGAGCGGCGAATCAATGGAAATCGCCGTGCGCGAGGTGAGCCTCATTACCGCCGAGGCCGAAGAGGGCAAGATCTACGACGGTGTTGTCACCGGGATCAAGGACTTCGGCGCGTTCGTGGAGATCATTCCCGGCAAGGACGGGCTCGTTCACATCAGCGAACTTGCGGATGTGCGCGTGCGCAGCGTCGAAGACGTCTGCAAGGTCGGCGACAGGATGTGGGTGAAGTGCATTGGGGTTGACGACCGCGGCCGCGTAAAGCTCAGCCGGAAAGCCGCAATGCGGGAGCGGGACGGCCAGGCCTGATCCCGTTCCGGCGCAACCGGTGTGCGTCGCGGCCCTGGATGTGGGATAGTCCGGGAGCGATGGCGATGCTGCGTTTCCGACAGTTCACGGCTCTCGCCGCGCTTGCTGCGGGCGAGAGCCTGCGCCAGCCGATATTCCTCCTGCTGTCACTAACGTGCGTGGCGTGGATGGCTGCGCTCCCCGTTGTGCTCATGCACAAGTTCGGGGAGGACGGCAAACTCGTCCGCGAAGGCGCGCTGGCGCTTCATTTCGTGTTCGGGATCCTTGTCACGGGTCACGCTGCTTCATGGTCGCTGGCGCGTGAGATGCGCGGCGGAACCGCGGCGGCGGTGCTGACGAAGCCTGTCGGGCGGGACATGTTCTACCTCGCGAAGTACGCGGGGATCGTGTCGGTTGCCGTGGCGTTCTCGGTTTGCGCGGCGCTTGCGACCCTTCTTTCCGAGCGGGTATCCGAGCGGTTTGTTGCCGACCCTGTGCTGGGCGGGTACGTGACTGACTGGAACACCGCGCGCATGGTGTTCTCGGGCATCATCGTGTCGCTGGTGGTTGCCGGCGTGCTCAACTACCGGTGGCGGTTTCCTTTCCAGTCCAGCGGGTTCGGCCTTCTTGCCGGAATGCTTCTGCTGACATTCATTGTTCGCGGCCAGTTCGACATACACGGGCGGCTGAGCCCGATGCTGTGGGCGTACGACTGGCGCATCGTGCCGGCGTCGTTGCTGATAACGCTGGCGCTGGCGGTGTTTGCGGCGATAGCCCTTGCCCTTTCAACCCGGTTTCCCGCCGCGCCGACCGTGGCGGCATGCTGCGGCGTCCTGCTGGTTGGACTCGTATCCGACTACGTCTTTGGAACGGCCGCGAGCCGTTCATTCGCCGCGGCGACGCTGCACCGCGTGCTGCCAAACTGGCAGAACTTCTGGATGGCGGATGCCCTTGCGGACGGCGGAGTGATACCGGGCTGGTATCTCCTTGAGGCTGCCACGTACGCCGGAGTCTATTCGGCCGCGGTGCTGGCGCTCGGGCTGACATTCTTCCGGAGAAGTGACGTCGGATAGGCGGCGGAGGAGTGAAGATGGAACCTGCAGTAAAGACGCGAGGGCTGACGAAAGTGTTTGCAGATTTCTGGTGCAGGCCCCGCGTGCGCGCGGTCTCCGGCCTTGATCTGGACATCGTGCGGGGCGAGGTGTTCGGGCTCCTCGGCCCGAACGGGTCCGGCAAGAGCACGACGATAAAGCTGTTGCTCGGCTTGCTGCATCCGTCGGCGGGATCGGTGGAAGTTCTTTCGCGACGGCCGGACGATGTTGCAACGAAGAAGTTGATCGGGTACCTGCCGGAGGAGTCATACCTGTACCGTTATCTGACGGCGAGAGAGACGCTGGACTTCTACGGGCGTCTCTTTGACATCGGCGCCCGCCAGCGCGCGGAGAGAACGGAGCAACTCCTCGAAATGGTGGGGCTTGCCCAGGCTGCCGACAGACCGGTGGGGGAATTCTCGAAGGGGATGGCGCGCCGGATAGGCCTGGCGCAGGCGCTGATCAACGATCCCGCGCTGCTGGTGCTGGACGAACCGACTTCCGGGCTCGATCCGATCGGCTGCCGCCAGATAAAGGACCTGATCGTGGCGCTGGCAAAGCGCGGCAAGACGATACTGCTTTGCTCGCATCTGCTGGCCGACGTGGAGGACGTGTGCGACCGCATAGCGATCCTTTACAACGGCCGGTTGCGCGCCCAGGGTAGAGTGAAGGATCTTCTGCGCGAGAGCGCCAGAGTGCGGATCACCTTGCCGTCGGAGGCCGCCGGGCCCGAGGAGAAGCTTGAGGAAGAGATGCGGCGCCGGTTCGGGCCGGAAGTGGAAGTGGGGCATCCGGTGATAGAGCTGGAGAGCTTCTTTCTCGATGTTGTCCAGAAAGCGCGCGAAGGGCACGAGCCAGACTCGGGTGTCGGGCATGAAGCAGGCGTGCCTGAATACCTGCGCGAGACTGCGGCCGGGCCGTACGTTCCGCGCGGGGGAGGCGGCGAATGCTGAGCCGCATTACGGCGCTGGCGGTGCTCGCCATGAGAGCCGCCGTTCGTTCCCGGGTGTTTGTTTCCACCATGGTGGCGCTCTGTGTCATGATCGTCTGGGTGCCGCTCAACGTCAGGGGCGACGGCACGGCGGCTGGGCAGGCGCGGATCCTGATCCACTACACCCTGGCGCTGGCGCTGGTCGTTGCCGGGACCGGCGCGGTATGGACTTCGTGCAGCGCGGTTTCCCAGGAAATCGAGTCAGGCGAAATCCGCCTCGTGGCGGTGAAGCCCGTGCGCGCGTTCGAGGTGTGGGCCGGGAAATGGCTTGGCCTGATGGCGCTGAATTCCCTTCTTCTTCTTCTGACGGCGGCGGTTCTCTGCGTATTTCTCTTCTTTCTGACCCGTTCCTCGTGGGGCGGCGACGGCCCGAGCACTGTCAGGGAACGGGTGCTTACCCCGCGCAGGATGTATGAACCGGTTTCTGACGCGGTGACGGAGGAAGCATTCCTTGACGAGTTCACGCGCTTGCGGGAGGAGGGTGAGATTCAGCCGGGCGTTACGCCCGAGAGTGTGCGTGAACCGATCATGCAGAGGATCATGGCGCGGCGGGCCGCGGTCGGGCCGGGCGAATCGAAGCATTGGACCATAAACGTGCCGGCCGGGGCCATGGCGTGGGCGGGCGAAAGAAGGAAGTCTTTCATAGGGTTCCGGGTAGCTTCCGCGTCCTGGGCAGGGAGAGTGCACGGCGAATGGAAAGTCTCGTCGCCGGCGGCTGACGGGGAATGGACTGTTCCGGCGACCGACTACGCCGACGGCTATCACATGATAGACCTGCCCGGCTCGCTGCTGCCGGACGGGGGCGCGGTTGTCGTGACGTATCTCAACGGTTCGCGGGACGAATCTGACGCGGCCGTGTTCTCCGGGAAACCACCTGTTGCGCTGCTGGTTCCGTCCGGCGCCTTTGCCGCGAGCCTTGCCAGGACGCTGGCCGGCATGCTCTCGCTGCTTGCCGTGCTGACGGCGCTGGGGCTGTGCGCGGGTACGATATTCTCGTTTCCAGTTGCGGCATTCGCCTCTTTCTCCATGGTGTTGATCTTCCTTCTCGGCCGCTACCAGGGCGCTTCCTCGGAGCCTCTTCCGCCCGATGTCGGTTTCATGATGGCGTTTGCAGAGGGGGTTGGCCTGCGCATGGCGCGCGTCGTGAACATGGTCGGTGGTCCGGTTTTCCGCGCCGTCACGATAGCGCAGCTGGCTGACGGGCTTGCGGTGCCCGTCTCTCGCGCGGTCTTATCCGTTCTGTTCCTTGCCGGGCTGTACCCGACTGCGCTTGGCGCGGCCGCGAGCCTGATACTATCGCGGCGTGAACTGGGGGAACGTGGCAAATGACGCGCCGGTGGACATGGTTGTTGCCGCTGGTGGCGGTACTGCTCTTCGCCGCGGCCGCCGAGCGAAACGAAGCGCTCGTTGCAATGCGCGGACGCATGGGGCCCGGCTCCGGCGATGTGCTGCGGAATGCCCCGCCGCTCGTGGCTCTGACCACCGTGGCGTTCGGCGGGTTGAGGGGGCTTGTCGCGGACATACTGTGGCTGAGGGCCTCGCGTTTGCAGGAGGAAGGCGAGTATTTCGAGCTGGTGCAGCTTGCGGATTGGATCACGGCGCTGGAACCGAGGTGTTCCGAGATATGGGGTTTCCACGCATGGAACATGGCCTACAACGTAAGCGCGATGATGTCGGACAGCGAGGACAGGTGGCGCTGGGTCAGGAGCGGCGTGGAATTGCTGCGTGACCGCGGGCTTACGTACAGTCCGTCAGATCCGAAGATGTATTTTGAGCTCAGCTGGCTTTTCCGCAACAAGATCGGTCATCCGCTTGACCGCAGTCACATGTTCTACAAGCACCGCTGGGCGGAGGAGATGAGCGTCTTCTTCCCCGGGCAGCGCGCGGACTGGCCGGCCATTCTTGCCAGCGAATCGCTTTCCGGGCGGCTGCGGCGCGAGTACAGGATGGACCCCGAGTTCATGCGGCAGATGGACAGCGATTACGGGCCGTTTGACTGGCGCCTGCCCGACTCTCATGCCGCGTACTGGGCGCTTCGCGGGCGTGAGGCGGCGGGCAGGCGCGGTTCGCTTGCCTGCGACAGGCTTCTGCTCCAGGCGCTTGTCAGTTCTTTCCTCCAGGGACAGCTCGTGTTCAGGCCGGAAGAGGGCGTCTTCCTCACCACTCCCAACATGGATATCTTTCCAAAGGTTGTGAATGCGTTTGAGGAAGCTGCGGCCATGCACGGCGAAACGACGCTGCCTGTCGCGTTTGCAGGTTTCGTGCGTGAGGCCACACTTATCCTCTACACGTTCGGGCGCCGTGAACAGGCCCAGGCTGCGTTCAACATAATGCGGGCCCGAACGCCCGGCGCCACCGGGGTCTCCGGTCTGGAGGAATTTGTCTCGGTCAACATAGACCGTGCCCTGAAGAACGCGAACAGGGAAAGGGTCGTCGTCTATACCGAAGGTTTCTTCTACCAGGGGTTCCTCTGGCTCGCGGCCGGTGACGTTGACAAGGCGGCGGCATCCGACGAGATGGCGCGCCGGCACTGGGATTCGTATGTTTCGGCAAAGCCGCCGGAGTCCTTGCGCCAGCTTGCGCTTCCCGCGCTTGACGACGTACGGCGCCATGCCTACGGCCGCGCGCTCATAGACCTGCCGCCCGCGCTGGCGCAGAAGCTGCGCGATGCCGCGGGTGAAGGCGGACAGGAATGAGCGTCCGCGCGCATTGGCGTTTGCCGCCGGCCGTCCTGCTTGCAGCGCTGGCCGCCGCATGCGGCCTGAAGGCGCCGGTGCGGGAATTCCATTGGAAAGCGATGGGCACTGAGTGTGTCTTCCGCGCGGCGGGTGCCGACGCGGCGCGCATCGCTGAGGTTTCCGAGGCTGCCAGGTCTGAAGTGGCCCGTGTTGAAGGCAGACTCAGTCTTTTCGATCCGGCAAGCGACGTCTCCCGCCTGAATTCCGCGCCGCGCGGGGAGTGGTTGGAGGTCTCGGCCGATGCGGAGTCGGTGCTGAAGACGGCGCTGGAAGTCGCGGCCCGGAGCGGCGGCGCGTTTGATCCGACCGTCGCACCGCTGATGCAGGTGTGGGGCTTCAGGAATCCGGGCAGAACGAATGAGCCGCCGGCATCCGAGCTGGCCGAAGCGATGTGTTCCGTTGGATATGCCGGGGTGCGGCTTGACGGCGCGGGGGTATCGCTGGACCTGGATCGCGGTTCCCTGGACCTTGGCGGCGTCGCAAAGGGATACGGTGTTGACGCCGCGTTCGAACGCATTGCCGCGATGGGTGGAACGGACTACATGGTCGATATCGGCGGGAACATGCGGTGCGCCGGCCGTGGGATGCGGCCGGGCGGATGGGTGGTCGGCGTACGGAATCCGTTTGACCGGGATGACGTTCTCGGGACCGTTGTCCTCACTGGCGGGGAAGCAGTTGCGACTTCCGGCAACTACGAGCGGTTTGTTGTCCTTTCCGGCGTGCGGTACGCGCACATCATCGACCCGCGCACCGGCAGGCCGGTGCGCGGGATGGCCGGCGTCACCGTGCTGGCCCCCTCGGCCTGTCTGGCGGACGCGCTATCGACCGCGCTCTTCGTCGCCGGGCCGGAAGAGGGCGGGAAGATCATCGCCTCCTTTGGCGGTTGCGAGGCCCTGTTTGTGCGCGACGAGTTGCCGATGGCAGTGCTGGCAACTCCCGGCTTTGCAGCGCGCTTCCGCCCGCGCGGAGGGCTGAGGCTGAACATCACCGTACTGGATCAGCAACCCGGCCCCACGGCCAACTGACAAGGCTCCGACGGAGACCAGCTGCACGGACAATGCCCGTCTCGTGGTCGAACCAGACCTCTTTTCCGAGGACGGTCAGAGATGAGTCCATACCTTTCCCCGTCACTTCAGCAGATGGAACGCGGCCGCGTCCGAGAGCCATGACAATCCGGATGTCGGTGTTACGGGCGCGGTTGACATACGCCGCCGCCTGATTGACCAGCGTCCACCCGAGATCGAAGAATATCCACTCAACCCTGTCGGATGTGTGCAACATGGAGGCGGGATGGTCGTGCAAACATCGCCCGCCTCAAGACCGATCTTGCCGCGCCAGTTCCCGGATGGCGGGCGGAAGCGCCGAAGCCGCGCGTTCGTAGTGAAGTTCCTTTCTGAATGCCGTCCTGATGTGCTCTGCGCGTTCCCTCAGCGGCGGATCGCCCTCGCAGACGCGGCGGATTGCGGCCGCGATCGCGGCGGGCTCCGGGTTGCAGCACTCGCCGAGTCCGTGACGGTACACGACCGACTCCAGCACGGGTATGTTGTTGGCGACGACGGGCAGGCCCAGCGCGACACAGTACGCAAGGCGGCCGGGGTGGGCGAGATGGTTCCCGAGGCTTGAGCCCGCATTGTGGAAGATGAGGCACACGTCCGAGGAGGAGCAGATCTTCAGCAGCTCATCGTGCGGCATCGGGTCCAGCACGCGGACGCGCTTGGAGATGCCTGCCTGTTCGATCAGAGCCCGGCACTCCCGCCCGTAGTCGCCAGGTCCGTCCACCGTAACCAGACGGTAGTTGGTTGGGAGTGTCCGGAACGCGGCGATGATCTCCTTCGTCATCCTCTCGCCGCTTGCCCTTGTCGGGTTGACGACGACAAACTCCGGCTCCTGCGCCGTGTCCCGGAACAGCGAGGCGCGGAGGGACTCGTCTCTTGCCGGAAGAACGGAATCCAGCGTGAGCCGCAGCGGCACCGCCAGCGGCGTCCGCTTCAACCCGTAGAGCGACTGCATCACCGCGGCGCGTGAGCGGTCCGCGTTGACATTCAGCCCGCTGCGGCCGGCGGCATGGCGTTCCAGCAGGATGTCCGCGGCCGCGGCCACGTGCGGGGCCAGCATGTCGAACGTGTGATAGACGAGGGGGCGCTTGTCCCAGCGCATGGCGCCTCGAGTGGCGACGGCAAGGTATCGAAGCGTCCAACTGTCCACCGCGTACAGGATGTCGAACCGCGAGTTCCTCAATGCTCGCCGCAGAGCCATGCCGCCCCGTACGAAGCGGGCCAGGCCCTTCCCCTGCCACTCGCCGACGCAGAGCGCGCGCATTCCGGGCACCTGCGAAGCGAAGCGTTCCGTGTCGTCCCGCGTTGTTTGCAGCGCGAAGAAGGCGATTTCAAATCCGTTCGACGCGAGGAACCGGCAGAGAGTTGTGATGTGGTGCTGCCGGTCCAGCGTGCCGCACCTAACGATTGCCAGTCGGATCGGGCGTGCAGTCTCCATGCCTGACGAGAGTGCCACAGCATGTTCGCGCGCCGCAAGCGGCTTGACAGGGAACACCGGTTCAGTAGGCTCGCGGCATGGTGACGATAAAGACAGCTCCCGACACGAGGCAGAAGCTTTCCCTGCTTTCCGCCGATTCGCAGTACGACCTTGCATGCGCGTGTGGAACGAACGAGTCCGACCGCCGCCGCAGGGGCGAGGACGGGAAGTGGCTTTACCCGGTGACGCTGCCGAACGGCGGGCGGTGCGTGCTTTTCAAGACCCTGATGTCCAACGTCTGTTCAAGCGACTGCCGGTACTGTCCCCTGCGGGCTGGCGCCGAAGTGAAGCGGTGTTCCCTGACGCCTGAAGAGACGGTGAGCACATTCATGGCCTATCTCAAGAGGCGCCAGGTTTTCGGGCTGTTTCTCAGCAGCGGGGTGGTTGGGGACGCCGATTCAACCATGGACAGGCTGATTACCGTGGCGAGACTGCTGCGTGTGAGGGAGAAGTTCCGCGGATACATTCACCTGAAGATCATACCCGGCGCGTCCGACGCGGCGATTGAGGAAGCGGTATCCCTTTCCTCGGCCGTGTCGTTGAACATCGAAACCGCCGGCGAAGAGCATTTCAAGACGTTGAGTTCCGTAAAGGACTACAAGGCATCGATAATCAGGCCGCTTCAGCTCATAAGCCGGATCACCGGGCGTGGCGCGCGGTATGCGGGCGTGAAGTGCACGACCCAGTTCGTGGTTGGCGCCTCCGACGAGAAGGATTCCGAGATTGTCAGATACACGGGCGGGCTGTACGGGCGGCTGCATCTTGCCAGGGTGTATTTCAGCGCGTACCAACGGGGCCTTGGCGACAGCGGGCTTCCCGGCGAGTGTTCATCCGCGGCCCCGCGGGATGTTCTCACGCGGGAGCATCGTCTTTACCAGGCCGACTGGCTGCTGAGGAAATACGGGTTCAGAGCCGACGAGATACCCTTCGATGGTGACGGCAACCTGTCGCTCGATGTCGATCCCAAGGAGCACTGGGCGCGGTTGCATCCGGACCGGTTCCCTGTGAGCCTGAGGAAGGCATCGAGGGCCGAGCTGCTGCGTGTGCCGGGCATCGGCGAGACATCAGTGTGCCGTATCATGGAAGTACGCACGGCCGGCGGCGCGTTGCCTCCGCTGGATCGGTTGCTCGGCAGAGCGCGGGCAGAGAAAGCGCGGCCGTACGTCGTCGTCTGATCCGCCGGCGGCGGGGGCGCATCGGCCGGGAGCACATTCCTGTTTCGCTTGCGTGAGCGTGATACAACTGGTTACCTGTCCCGCGACGAATGAATGCCGACTGGACAGCCCTGATCGTTTTCTCCGCCTGCTACGTGCTATTCGCGGTATTTCCCTCGAGGCGCGCGGTTGCGGCCGGACTCGGCAGCCTGGCGCTGCTTGTATTCGGCGTGGTGGATCTCCGCACCGCCTTCTTCGAGGTAATCAACTGGAACGTTCTGGGCCTCTTCTGCGGGACTCTCGTGCTTGCGGAGCTCTTCATGCTTTCAAGGGCGCCGGCCGCGCTGGCGGAGTTGCTGGTGGACAGGGCCAGGACGGCCCGGACTGCGATGGTGGCGCTTTGCGCGCTGTCTGGTGTTCTTTCCGCCGGCGTCGACAACGTCGCCGTTGTGCTGCTTATTGCGCCGGTGGCGCTGAGTCTTGCAGAGAAGCTGAAGATCCGGCCTGCGCCGCTTCTGATGGGAGTTTCGATCTGCAGCAATCTCCAGGGGACGGCGACGATGATCGGCGACCCGCCGAGCATGATATTCGCCGGCCACATGCGGATGAGTTTCTTTGATTTCTTCTTTTTCCAGGGGAAGCCGGGGATTTTCTTTGCTGTTCAGATCGGGTTCCTGGCGGCGCTGGGTGTGCTGGCGCTGGTGTTCCGCGGGTACAGGGGTGGGGCCGAGCTTGTCAAGGTGGAGAAGGTCCGGTCATGGATGCCGGCTTGCCTCTTTGCGCTGCTTGTTTCCGGGTTGACGTTCGCCACGGTGGTGGACACTGATTTCATGTGGTTTGCCGGCACGCTTGCGCTCAGCCTGGCGCTGGTCGGCCTGATGTGGTTCCATTTCCACGCGAAATGGGGGCGTTTCGGGGACGTGGCGAAGACTCTGGACTGGGACACGGCCCTCTTCCTTGCCGGCGTGTTCGTGCTGGTCGGGGCGATCAGCCGTTCGGGCTGGCTGGAACGTCTTTCCGAGCTGATGGTGGGGGTTGCCGGCGGCGGAGTTGTTGTGGCGTTCTTCGGGATAGTCATCTTCTCTGCGGTTGTTTCGGGGTTTGTGGACAACATACCTTTTCTCCTTACGATGTTGCCGGTTGCGAAATCGGTAGCGGAAGGCGTTGGCGCGCCGGAGATGCTGATCTCGTACGGTCTGCTCGTGGGCGCGTGCCTCGGCGGAAACCTGACCCCGATCGGGGCCTCGGCGAACGTGGTGACGATGGGCATACTCAGGAAGAAGAAGCAGGGCGGCGGCTTCGGCATGTTCATGGCGATGAGCGTTCCGATAACCATCGCCTCAGTTGCCGCCGCAAGCGCGTTCCTGTGGCTGGTGTTCGGGAGATGACTATGACAACTGATCGTGGCAGCGCAGATACAGGGGGTGGCGGGACGGCGGCCACACGTGCCGGGTGCCACGTGCGAAACAGGCTTGTTTCGGGCGTGCTGGTGCTTGTGCCGCTGGCCATTACCCTGGCCGTTCTCTCCTTTATCTTCAATCTCCTGACCGGCTTCATGAGGCCTTTGCTGCGCGGGATCTTGGTCGGGTGGCCCGAGTACGTTCTCACCGCGATAGCGCTGGTGGTCATGGTTTTCGTCGTCTATGTCGTCGGGATCATCGCGGCCCACATTATTGGCCGCCGGTTTCTGTCCTTTGGCGAGTCGCTCATCATGCGTGTCCCGGTGGTGAAGACGATCTACGCGGCTACCAAGCAGGTGCTGGACACGTTTTCCAGGGCGGGGAAGGCCAATTTCAAGGCCGTTGTTCTGATCGATTTCCCGCGTGCCGGATCGCGCGGGCTGGCGTTCGTGACCGGTTCCATGAAGGATGCAAACGGTACGCCGGTTTACCGGGTGTTTGTGCCGACCGCGCCCAACCCGACTTCCGGGTTTCTCGTGCTGCTGCCGCCCGACCAGGTGCGCTTCACTGATATCTCCGTCGAGGATGGCGTGAAGATGTTGATATCCGGAGGCGTGCTCTCACCGGAGACTTTCCGGGAAGTCCCGCCGCCGGACGACATGTTCTGACACAGAGCAGCGGGATCAGAGTCCGAGTGCGGCGCGCAGAGCTTCCCACAGTCGGGTCAGTACGGCCACGCCTCCGAGAAGGAGAAACGCGAAATACGCGACTGTGCCGAAGGTCAGGGCGTATCCAGTCAGAATTGCCTTTCCGTCCTGCTGAAGCATCCCGATTGCGATGAAGAGCACCGCGATGCCGGGCAGGGTATTAGAGAAAGGGACAAACCCGAATGGGGCCATCAGCAACAACGCTCCCGCGATGAGGAACAAGCCGTTCACCCTGTGCATAAGCGCCCCTTGCGTAAGGCGTGGCAGCGACGGGCGGCTTACTTTTTCGAGTTTCCGCACCCATGCGATGCCCTTCTCGAGCGCGGTCTTGAGTTTTGCGGTGGGGAAGGATTTGCGGCGCATGAATAACGGCACGGGCGGCCGGCGGTTGGCGAGGATCCCTACCCCGATGAGAAGAATCATTAGGCCGAAAACCGTGCTGACTCCCGGGATGGAAACCGGCACCATGAACGGCAACGTGAGAAAGACGCAGACGACCAGCATGCCGTCGCGTCCGAGAAGATCGAGGATTTCATCAAGCCGCACTCTCTCGCCCTTCAGGCACGATATGGCTTCAAGGACGGTTTCAGAAAGCGTCTTGTCTTCATCGCCGCAGAGCTTGGGCATTCGAATTCTCTCCGCGCCGCTGCATTCCGGCGTTGTTTCGAGCCGATGATAATGGGGCATCGATACGTCCAAATCAACCAAAGAAAGGCCGCAAGAGAGATTGCCGCGGGATCTGGCCGCGTGCGCCGTCTAGCGGGGTGGCGCCCCATGCGTGCCGTCCATGGCTGCCAATGAACGCCTTGCCTTCACCTGTGCGCGCGGATAGACTTGCGGCAGAATGCAGGCAGGGGGGCAGAATGAGCGCATTTTGCGCCGGACATGATGGCTTGATGAACCGCGGCGTGCTCGTTCTCGCTGGGGTTGTTTTCATGGGTTGCATGCTCGCCGGCTGCAGCAGTCAGGATTTCGGGCGGCCCATTGCCCGGGTGGCGGACGCGCTGGACTCGGGCAAGCCCTATGTTGAGTCTGACGACGAGGCGGCCGTGGCGCGCACGAAGCAGCTCGGGCAGATGTTGATCGAGTGGGAGAAGGCGATCACCCAGGGTGACAGGGACTACATAGTCGGGTCCGACGACGTTCTGGAAGTCGGAATACTGTCGATCGAGAAGCCGGACGAGATAACGCCCTTCCAGCGTCAGGTGCGCAAAGACGGCAAGATCACGCTTCCGCTGCTGGGGGACGTGCAGGCCGGCGGCCTCACGATAAGGGATCTTGAGGCCGGTCTTGTGGGGGCGTTGCACGGGCGATTCCTCAAGAACCCATCGGTCTCGGTGAAAGTGGTTGACTACCGCAGTCTGCCTGTCGTCATTACGGGGGCGGTGACAAAGCCGGGCGTCTACTATTTGCGGCGCAACGTCAGTTCGGTGCTTGAAGTCCTGTCTCTTGCGCAGGGCCTGGCATCAACGGCCGGCGACCGTCTCATGATCGTACGGAGCGAACATCAGGGGCAGGATCCCGACAGGGCCGGTGACGGGCAACCGGTTGTTGTATCGGATGTTCCGGCCGTGAAGGCGGTTGAGACCGGCGGCGGGCCGCTGATGGTTGATGCGGGAATGGCAGTTGCGGAGCCGGACGCCGATTCCCCGGAGCCGGAACAGGAAGCAACTGCCCAGATGATAGAAGTCGATCTCCGTAAGTTGCTCGGGCAGGGCGATGTCCGTCTCAACGTGGTTGTCATGGGCGGCGACATAATCAGCGTCCCGCCGCTGCGCAAGAACTACATGTACGTACTTGGCTACGTGCAGTCGCCGGGAGCGTTCGAGATTGAGTCGGACAAGCAGGTTGATGTTCTGCAGGCGGTTGCGCGCGCTGGCGGCCTGGCAGCCTCGGCGCGCGCCCAGAACTCCTACCTCGTGCGTGACCAGGGCGGGAAGCGGCTGGTTGTGGACGTGGACCTGACGAAGATAGCGCGCGGCGTGCGGCCGCCGCTGTACCTACGTTCCGGCGACACGTTGATAGTCGGGTCCAGTGTCCTGGCCAAGCTGGGCGAGTTCGTGAAGCCCAGCATCGGCGCAAGTGCGTCGCTGGCCCCGATCCCATGATGGCGGTGTCCGTCCACGCTCTGCGATTCGGGCGGCGTTTGAGCCGCATGTTGGGGAGAAAATGAACGCGGCAAACGCAGGACAGGGCGGCGCGCCGCCAAGGGCAGTATCAGCTCCTTATGGCGACCAGAGATCCGTGCTCTGGTACTACCTGGGCATTCTCAGGCGGCGGATCTGGGTGGTTCTGCCCGTTGCGGTGATCTTCGTGACCGTCGGGGCGATCGGGGCGTTTCGCGTGCCTCCGATATACCGGGCTTCGGCGCGGGTTCTGGTGGAGCGCAGCGCGCCGGAGACAATGCGGTTCGATGGCGGGCTCAATCAGGGCTATCAATGGGATTCCGAATTCTTCGAGACGCAGGCACAGCTTGTCCTGAGCCGCGCCGTGCTGGAATTGGCCCTGAAGAAGCCGGCGGTCGCGGAGCTGTACGAGGCCCCGTCCCTTCCGATCGAAGCCGACGCGCCGTCGTCCTGGCTCCATGAGATTCGCAGGACGGTGGTTTCGCTTCTCGGATCGGAGCCGCCGCAGCCACCGGAGCCATGGGAGATGCTTAAGGGAGAAGTAACTGTCGCGCACGTTCCCGACACCCACTTCCTCAGCGTGGAATCGTCCGGGTTGGATCGGCAGCGGGTCGCCCTGCTTGCCAACGCCGTGGCCGACGGGTTCCATGCCTATCATCTGCAGAAGAGACAGGAGACATTCAGCACGGCATACACGAGCTTGCAGAAGGAGAAGGAGAAGCAGGAGGAGAAACTGCTCGAAGCGGAGAAGGAACTGCAGGCGTTCAGGGAGCGGTCCGACACTGTGTCGATGGACGCGTCAGGCGCCGATCAGCCCGCGATTGAGAGGTTGGTAAAGATCAACCAGCAACTGACGGAAGTGCAGTTGCAGCGAATAGAACTGGCCTCGCAGCTTGCGGTCATGAAGGAGGCTGCCGCCGCGCCGGGCGACATGACGGGCAAGGTGCAGGAACGGCTCTTCGCGCTGCCGGTGATACAGGTCAACCAGCGGCTTGTGGATTCGCGTCGCGCGTTGTCGGATGCGCAGCGTGAGCAGGCAATGCTCACCGAGACGTACGGTTTGGAGCATCCGCGCATGCAGGCGGCCCGCGCGAAGACGGAGCTGGTCAGCCAGCAGTTTGTCACAGCGCTCACGGAGGTGATAGACGCGCACGCCAACCGGATGAAGATGATCGAAGAGCAGGAGAAGGAGCTCCAGAAGGAGAACGACGAACAGAAGAAGGTGGCGCTGGAACTGGCGCGCGAGTCGTTCACTCTCCTGCGTCTCAAGTCTGAGGCGGATCGGCACAGGCGGCTCTTTGACGCGATCATCGAGCGCATGCGCGAGGTGGACATCAGTTCCGGGCTGGTTCTTACGAGCGTTCAGGTTGTCGAGCACGCCTCGACCCCGAAGTACCCGGTCAACGCCGGCAGGGGGCGCAAGATCATCTTTGCCCTTGTAATGGGAACCGCGCTGGGCATGGGGCTGGCGTTCCTTGTTGAGAATCTCGATGACACGATAAAGACGCCCGAAGACCTGCGTGAGCGGCTCGGCGTTCCTCTTCTGGGGTTTGTCCCTGCGATTACCCGCGAGGAGGCGAAAGCGGCTTCGGGCGCAACCGTCAACATCCCCGAGTCCAAGGACCCGCGCAGGCGCGAGTACCAGCGCCGCGGTGCGATGATCCTGCACGAACCGTCGTCTTCCGTTGCCGAGGCCTACCGGAACATAAGGACGAGCCTCATCTACTCCTTGCCCGCCGACGAAGCGAAGCTCATAGCGATGACCTCATGCCGTCCGCAGGAGGGCAAGACAACGACTTCGACGAACCTTGCCCTTGCGCTTTCCCAGACCGGAAAGCGGGTCCTGCTGGTGGACAGCGACCTGCACGGTCCCATGACGCATCGCATTCTCGGAGCCGGCATGGAGAAGGGGCTCAGCAGCATACTTGTGGGGGAGGAGAAGTGGCGTGACGTTGTGCACACCGTCGGCACGCAGGGCGGCGAGGAGTTGAAGAACTTCCATGCCATTTCCGCGGGGCCTTCCTCCCCGAACCCATCCGAGCTGCTGGGGTCGAGGAAGATGAAGGAGTTCCTGGCCGAAGTTAGGAAGGAATATGACTACATCATTATCGACACGCCGCCGGTACTGTTTGTGTCGGACGCTTCCGTCCTTGCCGCCCTTGCGGACGGCGTGATCTTCGTGGTTCGCGCGGGGGCGACGACCCGGACCCTGCTTGTACGCGCCAGGGAGCAGCTTGAGGGAGTGAAGGCGAAGATCATCGGCAGCGTGTTGAACGGCATGATCGTCTCCAAGATGGGGCGTTACTACTCCGACTACTCCTACCACGGCTATTCCCGCTACGCGAAGGACTATCAAAGGTCCTACTACAAGCGTGAGGGCGACATGGAGGAGCGGGAGAACTGAAGGACCGGTGACCGTCCGGGAGTGTGCCCTTGTGCGAGCAGCCACCCATACCCAGCAGTGGCTCCAGAGAACGGCTCTCTGGACCGTTGTAGTTTCCGTGGCGGTGGCGCCGTGGCTGTTCGGCGCCGCCGAACCTTGGGCTTACCTTATCCTGTTCGTGTCTCTGTCGGTCGGGATCGGCGCATGGCTGTCTTCGGTTCTGACTGCGCGGCGACCGCGCCTTGCCGCACCGGCTCTCTCGTTCGTTCTGCTCGCGCTGCTCGGCTACGTCGGCCTGCAGATGGCGCCGCTGCCGGCCGGGCTCACGGGCGTGCTGCAGCCCTTCACGGCGACCCTGCACGAGCGGATTGCCGTCCTGTTTGACGCGGTGGACCTGAAGGCGATGCTGCCGCGATACGCGCCGTTCGCCGGCGCGCCGTTGTCGCTCTCGCTCTCCCGGTTCGGAACGTACAGGAGCATGGTGCTGCTTACCGCCTACCTCGGCGTATTCTTCGTTACCGCGAATGCCCCGGCGCGCTGGGAGCAGCTCAAGCGCGCCGCGATTCTTCTTCTTGTTTCCGGGTTCTGTCTCGCGGTGTTCGGCGTGATCCAGAAATACTCGCGCACATACGAGATATACTGGTTCCACAAGCCGCGGTACGGCGGTGATTTCTTCGGCCCGTTTACCAACCGGAACCACTTTGCCGCCTGCATGAACATGATGGCCGGCATTGCGCTCGGGATGTTTTTCTCGTCAAGGCGGACGGGCTCGGACGGGGTTGAAGGCGCGACTGACAGGCTGGCGTGGCTTTCGTCGCGGCGTTCTGCGCAGGCCCTGCTGTACGCGTTCATAGCCGCCATCATTTCCGGCGCCGCGTGTCTTTCCCTTTCGAGGGGAGGCATGCTCAGTCTTGCGCTCGTTCTGTTTGTCCTGGGTGTGGTGCTCGCGTTCCGGCCGGACACTTCGCCGTCAATCAGGTCAGGCGCGGCGGCGGTGGCGATGCTCATGGTTGCCGCCGTGATATGGCTGGGCCGCGAGGCAATCGTTACCCGCCTCGCGACGCTGGCGGACGTGACCGCCGACCCGCTGGGCAACCAGCGCATGGTTGTGACCGGCGATGCGCTGAAGGTCCTGGGGGCCTTTCCGTTATTCGGGTGCGGGTTCGGCAGTTTCCGGCACATATTCCCCATGTTTCAGAGTCCGGCGCTCGAATACCGGTGGCTGCACGCTCACAACGACTGGGTGCAGCTTCTTGCCGAGGGCGGTGTTGTCGGGGCGTTCATCTTCTCCATGGCCGTCGTCATGTGGGCGAGGTACATGGCCCTTCGCGCGCCCGGAGCCGGGGAGCGGGCGAGGTCCTTTGCGTTGGGCATAACCGTCGGCGTCTCCGCGATGGCGGTGCACAGCTTCGTGGACTACAGTCTCCACAAGCCCGCGAACGCGATGCTTCTTGCGGCGTTGTGCGGGATGGGTGTTTCGGCGGTTGAATTCCGGAAAGTGCGAAAGACGACGCTTGGAGACATCCTGGACGGGCCCAAGGAGGAGAAGCCGTCGGCGGGCGCGGGGCGCGGGACCGCCGCGGTGAAGCTTATGGCGGCCGCGGCGATCGTGTTTGTGGCCTGTCTCGGGTTTCTCCAGTTGAAGGAACTGCGCGGCGAGCTAGCGTTCGCGAGGTTCCTGCATTTCTCAAAGGCGGCGGGGAAAGCTTCGGGCGAGGAAGCGTTGAGGCGGACTATTTCGGCCGCCGGCGCCGAAGCTGAAATAGCCCGGGCGTATGCGAGGCACAACCCGGACGCAATGGGCGAGATAACGCAGGCATTCCTGGAATGGAGCCTCGACGAGCGTCTTGACCGCGTGTTCCGGACAACGCTCGTGGAGAAGGCGGTGGAGAACACGGCCGTGGCGGTGCAGGGCGCGCCGTCCGACTACCTGAACTGGCTGTGGTTTGCGCGGACGCTCACGATGCTGGGCGAATGGCAGGGCGCGGAAGCGTCGCTTGGGGCGGCGAGATCGCTTGTAAGGCACCGTGACGAGATACGCATGTTCCTGCCGCAGGCCGAGCCGAGGAGCGATCTCTGAAGCCGGAGCCGTGCGGGTTCGAGGGGAGAAGACGGTTGAGCAGCAAGGACAGCGGTGGCGCTGAGAGACTGACGTTGCAGGTTGCGGACGGGGCGTTCTGGACGCTCTCGACTTCGGCCCTCAACAAGGTTGTGACCTTCGGCGGGCAGGTGCTGCTTGCCTGGTTCCTCGTTCCCCAGGATGTCGGACTGGTGGCGATGGCGATGTCGATCAGCGCGGCGATGTCGGTTTTCAGCCTCGTCGGGGCCGGCGGCCTGCTTGTGCAGAAGCAGCGCGAGTTCGGCACGCTGTCAGGAGAGGTGTTCTGGCTGTCGCTGGCGGTGAACGCCGTGGCCGGCATCACGGTTGCGGCGCTTGCGCCTGTTGCGGGTGCGGTGTTTCGCGAGCCGCGGATAGTGCCGCTTGTCCTGCTGCTTGCGCCGACCTTCCCCCTCCAGTCCCTCCCCACGGTCTACGCGGCCAAGCTGCAGACGGGGCTCAAGTTCCGTTCGCTGACCTCGATCTACCTGGGGGCGGGAGTCCTGAGGACCGCCAGTTCCGTGCTGCTGGCGTGGGCCGGGTTCGGCGCGTACTCGATAGTGCTGCCGCTTCTGTGGGTTCCAATCTTCTCGGCCGCTGCGCAGCGGCTTGCCGCCGGCCCTGTTTCACTGGGGCGTCCCCGCCTTCCGCTGGGGCGTGCGCTGTTGATCCCGCTGCTGTGGCTGAGCCTCCAGCCGTTTCTGGAAGGGCTGCAGTTGAACGGGACGAACTTCGTGATGGGCCTGCTGGAAACGCCCGCCACGGTGGGGTTGTACTTCTGGGGAACGCAGGTTTCCTCGCAGGCGTTGTACCTGCTGGCGGCGAACCTCGGTCAGGTTCTTTTCCCAGGGCTGGCGCGGCTGGAGGGCGACACCGCGAGGCAGCGGGAGGCTTTCCTGCGGGCCATGCGGGTGCTTCTGCTGATGGGGATTCCTGTTTGCGTTCTCCAGGTGCTGCTGGCGCGGCCGGTCATACAGGCATTTTTCCCCGAGCGCTGGGATGGCGCGATACAGGTGGTGCAGTGGCTCAGCGCCGGGGCCGCGGCGATGCCGGCGGGCGTCGCCGGGGTTGCGCTTTTGAGAGCGCGGGGCAGGTTCGGCCTGATCTGCGGACTGACGGCGGCGCAGAGTGCGGCGATCGTCTGTGCCGCGGCGATCGGTTGCGCGCGGGGCGGCGCTCCCTCCATCGCCGCGTGGGTAGCGGGCACGATGCTCGTGTGCAATGTGGGCATGGGTGCGGTTGCCTCGTTCATGTGCGGGTGCGCCCCGTGGGTCTACGTGCGCCTGCTGCTCGCGATGGCGGCCGCGGGGGCAGTTGAGATGGCGGCGGCGTTTGCGATGAGAACGGCGGCTGACGGCCGGATTGCCCGTTGTGTTCTCGCCGCAGTTGCGGTGTGCGTTGTGCACCTGCCCCTGACCAGGTGTTTTGCGCCGGAAACATATGATCTCGTAGGGAACATGTTGAGGAGGCTGCGGCGTGGCCGAAAACAGGATTGAATCCCCGGACCTGCCGGGCCGCGGCCCGGAACCGGGCGTGACGGTTGCCCAGCTTGGCGCGCGAATGCACTACGCGGTGCCGCGCGTTCTTAACGAGGCCGGCCTTCTGCGGCGTTTGTACACCGACATATGCAGCAACACGGGCTGGCCGTCGCTGCTCAGGAAAGCGCCGCGGAGGTTGCTGCCGGAGTCGTTCCGGCGGCTCGCGGACCGCCATGCGCGCGGGTTGCCGGGCGGAAAGGTGACAGCGTTTCCGCTGTTTGGCGTCCTCTATGCCCGGCGTCTCCGGGCGGTCCGGTCGTCCGCGGACCGGACGGGTGCGTACCTGTGGGCGGGCAGGGAGTTCTGCCGGCTTGTTCTTGCGGAAAAGCCTGAGCTTGGCGAGGCGGTTTACGCTTTCAACAGCGCCGCGCTGGAGTTGCTCGAGTATGCCGGGGAGCGTGGCTGCCGGCGCGTGCTTGAGCAGACAATCGCCCCGCGCGCGGTGGAAGCTGAGCTGATGAAGCGGGAAGCTGACAGGTTTCCCGGATGGGAGCAGGGCGCCGGGCGCGACGGGAGGGCGGAGGAGTTTTCGGAGCGCGAACGCACCGAGTGGGGCCGGGCCGACGTCATAGTGTGCGGGTCCGAGTTTGTGCGCGACGGTGTGGCTGCGCTCGGCGGGCCGGCCGGAAAGTGCGTTGTTGTGCCGTACGGCGTCAACCCGATGCCAGTGCCGGGCCGCGTGGCGCACGGCGGGCCCGTGCGGGTTCTGACCGTCGGGGCGGTGAGTCTCAGGAAGGGATCGCCGTATGTTCAGGCGGCGTCAGCGCGGCTTGGGAAGAAAGCGGCCTTCCGGATGGTCGGGCCGGTAAGAGTTGAAAGGGAAGCCGCCGCCGGGCTTTCCAGGAGCGTCGAGTTGACCGGAGCGGTTCCCCGGATGGACATGGGCAGGCATTTCGCCTGGGCTGACATCTTCCTTCTGCCTTCGGTGTGCGAGGGATCCGCAACGGTCGTGTATGAGGCGCTGGGGGCTGGGTTGCCGGTGGTGTGCACGCCGAACACGGGCAGTGTCGTGAGAGACGGTGTGGAAGGCCATGTCGTGCCTGTTTCCGACGCGGAGGCGGTTTCGGCTGCCGTGGAGCGTCTGGTGTCGGACTCCGAGTTGCGGACAAGAATGGGCCAGGCGGCGGCGCGTCGTGCGTCGGAGTTCTCTGTGCAGGAGTACGGGAAACGTCTCCTGCGGGCGACGGGACTTGGCGGGTTGGAAGAAT